>ENA-OQMX01000019-OQMX01000019.1-human-gut-metagenome-genome-assembly--contig:-NODE-19-length-46852-cov-3.257378_pt1 | contig 46852 bp, 46 predicted proteins | sample MGYA00242622_ERZ504866 | MGnify/ENA primary metagenome ERZ504866 (study PRJEB26092, sample SAMD00036422) | human gut metagenome | host: Homo sapiens | study: EMG produced TPA metagenomics assembly of...
CCGGAACACCGGGCTTGAGGCACGAGATGCCGCGAATGATCATGTCCACGCGCACGCCGGCACACGATGCCTCGGCAATCTTGTCGATGACCTCGCGGTCGGTAAGCGAGTTGAGCTTAAAGAACACGCGGGCGGGCTCGCCGACAAGGGCGCGCTGAATCTCGCGGTCCAGGCCGCGCATGATGAGCGGCTTGAGGCCCACGGGCGCCACGCCCAGGAAGCGGTAGTCGCCGCGCAGGTTGCCCAGCGACAGGTTGCGGAAGAACAGGTTGGCGTCCTCGCCGATGCCGGGATGCGCGGTCATGAGCATAAAGTCGCTGTAGAGCTTGGCCGTCTTCTCGTTAAAGTTGCCGGTACCCAAAAGCGTCAGGCGGGTAAGCGCCATGCCCTCGCGATAGGTGAGCTGGCAGATCTTTGAGTGGCACTTAAAGCCCTCGGAGCCGTAGATAACGGTGCAGCCGGCCTCTTCCAGGCGCTCGGCCCATTCGATGTTGTTTTGCTCGTCAAAGCGGGCACGAAGCTCCATGAGCACCGTGACCTCTTTGCCGTTTTCGGCAGCATCGATGAGCGACTCGCACAGACGGCTCTGCTTTGCCACACGGTAGAGCGTGATGCGCAGCGAGATACACTCGGGGTCATAGGCTGCTTCGTGCACCAGGTCCAAGAACGGGTTCATTGCCTCGTAAGGGTAAAAGAGCAGCTTGTCGTGCTGCAGCACCTGCTCGCGGATGGAGCGGGCCATATCGATGGTGGGATTGGGCTGCGGCTTAAACGGCGTAAAGAGGAGCTCATTGCGCAGGTGCTCGGGAATCTTACCCTCAATGCCAAAGACGTAGCCAAGGTCAAGGGGGATATCGCAGGTAAAGACCGAGCGGCGAGAAAGCTCGAGCGCCTTGCGGATGGTCTTGAGCGTTGCCTTCTCGAGCGAGCCCGATACGGCGAGCACCACCGGCTGCAGGCGCAGGCGCTTCTTGAGGATGCGCTTCATGTGCTGGCGGTAATCCTCTTCCTCCTCGACGCCTTCGCCGTCCGGGTCGATATCGGCATTGCGGGTGACGCGGATCAGCGCGCGGTCCAGCGGCTTATAGGAGCCAAAGCAACTGTCCAGGCAGGCGAGGATGACGTCCTCGAGCAAGATGTAGGAGTAGGTGCCGGTGGGCGAGGGGATCTCGACCACGCGGTTCATCGAGGTGGGAATCTCGATAAGGCCCAGCAGGCTCTCCTCGTCGGTGACGCCGTCCAGGCCACAAGCCAGATAGAGTGCGCCGTTGCGCAGGTTGGGGAAGGGATGGCGCGGGTCAATGACCAACGGCGAGATGACCGGCGACACGTAGGCTTGGAAGTAGCGGGTTACGAAGGTGCGCTCCTCGGGCGTAAGCGAATCGATGCGGGCGCGGTGAACGCCCAGAGCGTCGAGCTTGTCCTCGATGCTCTTAAAGATGGACTCCCAACGGGTAAGGAGCCCGGGCAGCTCTGCCATGACAGCATCGACCTGTTCGGAGGCGGTCATATTGCTCTTGTTGTCGACAGGCTGTTTTTTGAGCTCTGCAAGATCGGACAGGCCGCCCACACGCACCATGAGAAACTCGTCGAGGTTAGACTCGAAAATCGACACGAACTTTAGACGCTCGAACAGCGGAACGGTCTCGTCGAAGGCTTCGTCAAGCACGCGGTTGTCAAAGCGCAGCCAGCTAAGCTCTCGGTTTTGCGTGTACGAGAAGTCGCGCGGCGGCTTGCGCAGCTTAGCGGCCTTTTGTTTCTTTTCGATTTTGCTCGGCATATGCATCTGTCCGTTCAGTCCCCGCAGGGGACGGTAGCCTAACTCTAATTCACTATTGTCTCAATTTAGTCGACCGCTGGCACGGACGTATCGCGTGAACGGTATCTTTACCTACTTCTTACGCTGACAAGCCGAAGCACTAACGTCCGGTGCTTTGAGCAAGCGATCTATATCCTCACTCAACTGGTGAGAATGTATGAATAAGAATGATAGCAAGCTGAATATAATCGAATGTAGGTCGAATCGAGGGCAAGCGTCATTTATATGCAGAAAACCGTTTTCACTATGCAATTTTGAATCATGGATAACTTTGAGTGTTCAAGCTTGATTTCCTAGAAAAATAACGTTTACCTAGGAAAATCTGCTTTACGAAACTGAAGTGCATCATGGGAAATCATATGCGATATACCGTTCATCGTACTTTGCTGACCGTTCGGGGGCGAGGTAGCATTACGAATGGAATTTGGATATAACTAGAGCTGTCAGCAAGCAGCGTCCCATATGGAGGGGCGCTGATACATTCGGCCAGTAAGGCCCGAAAGAAAGGTAGGAGGCCATGACGAAAGGTCTGCACGTGCCTTCCGAGATCGGCAAGCTCAGGAAGGTCTGCCTGCACCGTCCCGGCGACGAGCTCCTCAACCTGCCGCCCGACGAGCTCGAGCGACTCCTGTTCGACGACGTCCCGTTCCTGGAGGTCGCACAGCAGGAGCACGACACCTTCGCCCAGATCCTGAGGGACCAGGGCGTCGAGGTGCTCTACCTCGAGAACCTCGTCGCCGAGGTGTTCGACCAGGTCCCCGGCGCCCGCGCCGAGTTCACCGACCAGTACATCGCCGAGGGCGGCATCCGCGGCCAGCACATGCCGCAGATCGTCCGCGAGAAGCTGGACTCCATCGAGGACAACCTCGAGTTCGTCAAGAAGACCATGGCCGGCATGACCAAGGCCGAGATCGACATGCCCCTCACGGCGTCCACGACCCTCGACTCCCTGGTCAACTCCGAGTCCGAGTCCGACCTGATCATCGACCCGATGCCCAACCTCTACTTCACCCGCGACCCGTTCGCGGTCGTCGGCGAGGGCGTCAACCTCAACCGCATGTACTCCGTCACCCGCAACCGCGAGACCCTGTACGGCAAGTACATCTTCAAGTACCACCCCGACTACAAGGACGTCTCCCTGTACTTCCGCCGCGACTGCCAGTTCCACACCGAGGGCGGCGACGTGCTGAACATCAACGAGAAGACCCTCGCCGTCGGCATCTCCCAGCGCACCCAGGCCGCCGCTATCGACATCATGGCCCAGAACATCTTCTGGAACTCCGACTCCAAGGTCGAGCGCATCCTTGCCTTCGACATCCCGGTCTCGCGCGCCTTCATGCACCTCGACACGGTCTTCACCCAGATCGACGTCGATAAGTTCACGATCCACCCCGCCATCATGGGCACCCTGCGCGTCTACGAGCTGACCGCCGGCAAGAACCCGGGCGACGTGAACATCCGCCTGATCGAGGACACCCTCGAGCACGTCCTGGAGGACGCCACCGGCGTCGACCAGGTCAAGCTGATCCCCTGCGGCGGCGGCGACCCGATCGCGGCCTCCCGCGAGCAGTGGAACGACGGCTCCAACACCCTGTGCGTCGAGCCCGGCAAGATCTGCGTCTACGCCCGCAACACCGTCACCAATGACGTGCTGTACAAGGAGGGCCTGGACCTTCTCGTCGTGCCCTCCGCCGAGCTCTCCCGCGGCCGCGGCGGCCCGCGCTGCATGAGCATGCCCTTCTGGCGCGAGGACCTCTAAGTCTTTCCGTTTCCGGTGCGGTCCCCCTACAACCGCACCGGTTTCGCCCGTCAAACGGGCAACACTAATTACTTACGTAATTCATTTCTTCGAAAGGAAACGAACCATGGGTGTTAACCTCTCCGGCCGTAGCTTCCTCAAGCTCCTCGACCTCACCACCGAGGAGATCGAGTACCTGCTCAAGCTCTCCAAGAACTTCAAGGACATGAAGCGCGCTGGCGTTCCGCACCGCTATCTCGAGGGCAAGAACATCGTTCTGCTCTTCCAGAAGACCTCCACTCGTACCCGCTGCGCCTTCGAGGTCGGCGGCATGGATCTGGGCATGGGTGTCACCTACCTCGATCCGGGTTCGTCGCAGATGGGCAAGAAGGAGTCCATCGAGGACACCGCCCGCGTTCTCGGCCGCATGTATGACGGCATCGAGTTCCGTGGCTTTGCCCAGGACGATGTCGAGGAGCTCGCTGCTAAGTCCGGCGTGCCCGTGTGGAACGGCCTGACCACTGAGTGGCATCCCACCCAGATGCTCGCCGACATCCTGACCGTCCAGGAGAACTTCAACTACGACATCAAGGGCAAGACCCTCGTCTTCATGGGCGACTGCAAGAACAACGTTGCTCGCTCCCTCATGGTTGTCTGCTCCAAGCTTGGCATGAACTTCGTGGCCTGCGGCCCCGAGGAGTGCATGCCCGCTGACGACGTCATCGAGGCCTGCAAGCCCATCGCCGAGGCCAACGGCTGCACCATCAAGCTGACCACCGACGTCAAGGACGGCGTCACCGGTGCCGACGTTATCTACACCGACGTGTGGGTCTCCATGGGCGAGCCTGACGAGGTCTGGGCCGAGCGCATCGCTCAGCTCACCCCGTATCGTGTCACCTCCGAGGTCATGGCTATGGCCAACCCGGGTGCCATCTTCCTGCACTGCCTGCCCAGCTTCCACGACACCAACACCACGATTGGCGCCGAGAAGTGCGAGCAGTTCGGCATCACCGAGCAGGAGGTCACCGACGAGGTCTTCGAGAGCCCCGCTTCCAAGGTCTTCGACGAGGCCGAGAACCGCATGCACACCATCAAGGCCGTCATGTACGCCACGCTCAAGTAAGTGCATCTAGCATCTCGCTCGGGGTGTATTGTTGAACACCCCGAGCGGCTTTATCTGGTAAAAATCTCGATCGAGCGGCAGGCACGGCACGGAAGAGCCGCTTCGGGCGAGATCAGTAAATGATTTATGAAGGGGGGATGAGAACTATGACTGAGACCGCTAAGAAAAAGCGCGGTATGCCTTCATCGTTCACCATTCTTCTTGCTCTGCTGGCAATTGTTGCAGTGATTACCGTTATCGTCTCCGGCACGTCCGGCGGCGCGGTTACTGCCGCCCGTCTGAGCGATTTCTGCACCGCCCCGATTAAGGGCTTCGCTGACGCTCTGCCCGTCTGCCTCTTCGTTATGATCCTGGGCGGCTTCCTCGGCATGATGACCGAGACCGGCGCCCTGGACAACGGCATCGCCGTCCTGGTGCAGAAGCTTAAGGGCAACGAGATCATGCTCATTCCCGTGCTGATGCTCATCTTCTCCCTCGGTGGTACCACCTATGGTATGTGCGAGGAGACCGTTCCCTTCTACGCCCTGCTTGCCGCTACCATGATGGCCGCTGGCTTCGACCCGATGGTCGGCGCCGCTACCGTCCTGCTCGGCGCTGGCTGCGGCTGCCTGGGCTCCACGGTTAACCCGTTCGCCGTCGGCGCTGCCGTCGACGCTCTGACCGGCGTTGGCATTGAGGTCAACCAGTCCATCATCATCGGCCTCGGTGCCGTCCTGTGGATTGTTACCACTGCCATGTCCATCTTCTTCGTCATGAGCTATGCCAAGAAGGTCAAGGCTGACAAGGGTTCCACCATCCTGTCGATGCAGGAGCTCAAGGACGCCGAAGAGGCTCACGGCAAGGCTGCTTCCGAGGTTCACAATGAGGTCAAGCTCACCGGTCGTCAGAAGGGTGTTCTGATCGCCTTTGCCTTCACCTTCGTCGTTATGATCGTCGGCTTCATTCCGCTGGCCGACCTCAACGAGGGCGTCGCCAACTTCTTCGACGCTGGCGCTGTCTACGACGCCGACGGTAACGCCGTCGTCCAGGGCTGGTCTGCCCTGATCACCGGCCTGCCCATTGGCCAGTGGTACTTCGACGAGGCTTCCACCTGGTTCTTCCTCATGGCCGTCCTGATCGGTATCATCGGTGGCCTGTCCGAGAAGCAGATCGTTAACACCTTCATCACCGGCGCTGCCGACATGATGTCCGTTGTTCTCGTCATCGCCCTCGCCCGTGGTATCTCCGTCCTCATGGCTAACACCGGCCTCGACGTCTACGTCCTCGACGCTGCCGCCAATGCTCTGGCTGGCCTGTCCGGCGTGATCTTCGCTCCCATGAGCTTCCTGGTCTACTTCGGCCTGTCCTTCCTGATCCCCTCGACCTCTGGTATGGCTACCGTCTCCATGCCTATCATGGGACCGCTGGCTGTTAAGCTCGGCTTCTCGCCCGAGGTCATGGTCATGATCTTCTCCTCTGCCATCGGCGTTGTGAACCTGTTCACCCCGACCTCCGGCGCCATCATGGGCGGTCTCGCCCTGGCCAAGATCGAGTGGACGACCTGGCTCAAGTTTGCCCTTAAGCTCATCGTCGCTCTCTCCGTCGTCTGCGCCATCATCCTGACCGTCGCTTGCGTGATGCTCTAAGTACCCAACGGGTACCCCACGGAAACCTTGACGATCCTGTAAAGGATCACCTGGTCATCGTCTGTCCGGTGGGGTCAACCCACCGGTAGACTCCTACCTTTAGCCCCCTCCCGTTCCGTGCGCGGGAGGGGGCGCTTTTTTGTTCCGCGGTTTTACCAAACCGCGGAACCGGTCGACGCTGCAAACCCGCCAGAGCGGCAATCTGACGTTCAATCGTCGGGCATGGCCAAAAGGCCTATGCCCTCCTCTTTCACGTCACCTTGCTCGCTCTGACGGGCTTTCGCTGACTTATGCTCCACCTGCGACGTTCCCCTTGTTGGTGCAGGGGGAAGCTTGCTCGCTCTGGTGCCCGTTCGCTGGCTTCAGCTCTGCCTGCGACGTTTTCATTGTTGGTGCTGAGTGACTTGTTCCCCGTTCCAAACGAGCTGCCCCGGGTCCCCGGTGGTTGTGGTGAGCGTGTTTGGTTGGTGCCTGTTGATGGTCTGGGTATCGGGGAGGGCGGGCTCCGTTATAATCGCCTAGGACATTAAATGGAAACGGGACGGGAGCCACACATGCGCCAGGGTTTCGACAATGCGAAGTACATCGAGCTGCAGGCTGCTCACATTAAGGAGCGCATCTCGCAGTTTGGTGGCAAGCTCTATTTGGAGTTTGGCGGCAAGCTGTTTGACGACTATCATGCGAGTCGCGTGCTGCCGGGTTTTGAGCCGGACAGCAAGTTCCGCATGCTCAAGAGCATTGCCGACGACGTCGAGGTCATCATCGCAATCAATGCAAACCATATCGAGAAGAACAAGGCCCGTGGCGACCTGGGCATTACCTATGACGAGGACGTCTTGCGCCTGGTCGACCTGTTCCGCGGCAACGGTTTTGCTGTCGCGGCCGTGGTTATCACGCAGTATGCCGGTCAGCCCGCTGCCGACGTCTTCCGCAATCGTCTGAATGCACTCGGCATTCCCGCCAAGCTGCATTATCCCATTGAGGGCTATCCGCACGACGTCGATCTGATCGTTTCTGACGAAGGCTACGGCAAGAACGAGTTCGTCGAGACCACGCGTCCGCTCGTTGTCGTGACGGCGCCCGGCCCTGGCTCGGGCAAGCTCGCCACCTGCCTCTCACAGCTGTATCACGAGCATAAGCACGGCACCGCCGCCGGTTATGCCAAGTTTGAGACCTTCCCGGTCTGGAATCTTCCCCTGACGCATCCGGTCAATATTGCCTACGAGGCCGCTACGGCGGACCTCGACGATGCCAACATCATCGATTCCTTTCACCTTGAGGCCTACAACAAGACCACGGTCAACTACAACCGCGACGTCGAGGCCTTCCCGGTGGTCCGTGCCCTGATGGAAAAGATCCTAGGCAAGAGCCCCTACCAGAGTCCCACGGACATGGGCGTCAATATGGTCGGCTTTGCCATCACCGATGACGATGCCTGCCGCGACGCTTCCAAGATGGAGATCGTCCGCCGCTACTTTACCGCGGTCGAAAATGTGCGCCGTACCGGCGTGGGCGATGAGCAAGTCGACCGTCTCAAGATTATTATGAAGAAGGCCGGCATCGATAAGAACTACTCACCGGCGCGCTCGGCGGCCTTAACCAGGGAGCAACTGACGGGTGGTCCCGTGGGCGCCATGGTCATGCCGGACGGTTCCGTGGTGACCGGTAAGACCTCCACGCGCCTGGGCGCCGCAAGTTCGCTCATTATGAACGCTCTCAAGCATGTTTCGGGCGTCGACCTTGAGCTTGAAGTCATCAGCGACGAGGCGATCGAGCCCATCAGCAAGCTCAAGACGCATTTCCTGGGCAGCAAAAACCCGCGCCTTCACACCGACGAGACGCTTATGGCGCTGTCGATCACCTCGGCTACGAGCGAGACGGCCGCTCGTGTCCTTTCGGGCCTGGAGCAGCTGCGCGGTTGCGATGCCTTCTTTAGCGTGATTATCTCGCCGACGGACGAGACGGTGTTGCGTAAACTGGGCATCAACGTGTGCTGCGAGCCCAAGTTTGAGCGTCGTGGTTTCTTCCATCGCTAAGTTTGAAGTACCGCGGTAATTGCATCGCCTTTTGGCCGTATCGGGTTAGCGCCCGGTACGGCTTTTTGATCAATAAAGCGTCTATTTCGGCGAAAAATAGCCGTTTACCTGCCTAAAAACAATTTGGGCGGTATACAATAATCGTAACTGTTTCATCCTTAGCGGGATGCCGCATGATGGATATTACCTGCCATCGTGAGGTGTGTCGGTCGTGCACGGCGCGCTGGATGCTCGTGCTCGGTTAGAGGAGGCTGCCATGGCGGGCAAGGGTCGTGCGAGTGTCAACGATATGAAGCGTGTCGAAGTGCTGGTGTTGATGGAGATTGCCCAGCAATCCGAAAGTGGCGGGACATATGGCTTCTCGCGCAAAACGCTTGCGGAGCACGTTGGGGTGTCTCCGTATCGAGCCCGCGCCGCAATTGAGCGCTTGGATTCTGACGGTTTGATCGAGGTCGTTTCGCGTTATAGCGAGGATGGCGGCCAGCTTGCAAATGGTATTTGCCTTACCGAGCGTGGCGGGTGGTATCTGAAAGGCATCCGCGCGGGTATGCTCGTTCGGGATATGCTCAGGGACGAGCTTGCCGATCGGTAACGTTCTGCCGCCTAAGATGTTGTTACGCCGCTCGGGTCCCGGGCGGCGTTTTGTTTCGAGATGGAGAAATGCAAGCACTTTGGTGAAAAATGGCGAACTGCTTCTTTCTCGAGTATTACAATGAAGACCCGTAAGATGTGTATGGACAACTTCTACGGGAAGCGCAGGTAATTCAATATGACTAAGCATGTGTTCGTAACCGGTGGCGTGGTTTCGTCCCTGGGCAAGGGTATCACCGCGGCCTCGCTGGGCCGTCTGCTCAAGTCGCGTGGCTACAAAGTAACGATGCAGAAGGCCGACCCGTATCTGAACGTCGACCCCGGTACCATGAGCCCGTTCCAGCATGGTGAGGTCTTTGTAACCGAGGATGGTTACGAGTCCGACCTGGACCTGGGTCATTACGAGCGCTTTATTGATGAGAACCTGACCCGCGATTCCAACTTTACGACCGGTGCCATCTACAAAAGCCTAATCGCCCGCGAGCGTCGCGGCGACTTTTTGGGCGGTACCGTGCAGGTGATTCCTCACGTCACCAATGCCATTAAGGATAAGTTCCGCCGCATCGAGGAGCAGACCGGCTCCGATGTAGTCATCACCGAGCTGGGCGGCACGATCGGCGACATCGAGTCGCAGCCGTTTGTGGAGGCTATCCGCCAGTACCGCAAGGAGGCCGGTCCCGAGAACGTCTGCTACATCCACGTATCGCTCGTTCCCTATATCGCCGCCGCCCACGAGGTTAAGACCAAGCCCACGCAGCACTCCGTCAAGGAGCTGCGCAGCTTTGGCATCCAGCCCGACATTATTGTGCTGCGCTCCGATCACCATATTGACGACGCCATTCGCGGCAAGATCGCGAGTTTCTGCGACGTCGACACCGACTGCGTCTTTACCAACGAGGATTGCGCGAGCATTTACGACGTGCCGCAGCTGCTCGCCGAGCAGGACTTTGACTTGCGCATTTGCGAGCGCCTTGGCCTCGATCCGCGCGAGCGCGATATGAGCGCATGGAATGAGTTCCTGCGCAAGCAAAACCATGCCAACCACCACACCGACAAGGTTAAGATTGCCGTCGTGGGTAAGTACACCCAGCTTCCTGATGCGTATCTGTCGGTTATCGAGGCCCTGCATCACGCGGGCGTCTTCTACGATCGCCATGTGGACGTCCAGCTGGTCGACGGCGAGAGCCTCGACGAGCAGAATGTCTCCGAGGTTCTGGGCGACGCCTCGGGCATCCTGGTCCCCGGCGGCTTTGGCAAGCGCGCCCTGGAGGGCAAGATCCTCGCGGCCGAGTTTGCCCGTGAGCACAAGATTCCGTATCTGGGCATTTGCCTGGGTATGCAGGTCGCCGTGTGCGAGTTCGCCCGCAATGTCGTTGGCCTTGCCGGTGCCAGCTCCTCCGAGTTTGATCCGGACGGTCCGTATAGCGTCATCGACCTGATGAGCTCGCAGGAGGATGTCACCGAGAAGGGCGGCACCATGCGCCTGGGCGCCTATCCGTGCAAGCTCGCCGCCGACACCCTCGCTCGCGAGGCGTATGGGGAGGAACTCGTCTACGAGCGTCACCGTCATCGCTTTGAGTTCAACAATGCTTTCCGCGACCAGCTCGAGGACGCCGGCTTGGTTATCTCGGGTCTTTCGCCCGACGAGCGCCTGGTTGAGATGGTCGAGCTGCCGCGCGACGTGCATCCTTGGTATGTGGCAACCCAGGCTCACCCCGAGTTCAAGAGCCGTCCGACCAACCCGCAGCCGCTGTTCCGAGAGTTCGTGCGTGCCTCGATCGGTCAGCACGAGGGTGTCGATCGCCTGCAGGTGACGCCCATGAACCTCGCTACGGACTAAGGGTGCCGGCGAACAAAGAACATACCGAAGCTACTCCCTCGTCGCTCGCCGTGGCGGCGGGGGAGTATCTCGATTACCTCGCGGTCGAGCGGGGTTTGGCGCGCAACACGATTGCGGCCTATCGTCGTGACCTGACGACGTACTGCGCGTATCTGGAGCGGGCGGGTATTGTGTCTTTTGAAGAGGTGACCCGTCAGGTCGTGGAGGGCTTTGTCGCCGACCGCCGCGACGGAGGCTATTCCGATGCCTCGGTGGAGCGTGCGCTTGCGGCCGTGAAGGGCCTGCATGCCTTTTTGGTGCGCGATGGGATTGTGGCCCAAAATCCAACGGCGGCGTTGCGCCTGCCTAAAAAGGCTGAGCGTTTGCCGGAGTATCTATCGGTGGAGGATGTCTCGGCGCTGCTCGATCAAGACTTCCCCGAGGGCGAGATGGGACTGCGCGACCATGCCATCTTGGAAGTGCTCTACGGATGCGGCTTGCGTGTGAGCGAGTTGGTGGGGCTCGATGTGGGCGATATCCATATCGACGATGGCTTTGTGCTCGTTCGCGGTAAGGGCTCAAAGGAACGCCTGTCCCCGTTGGTGGGAAGCGCGGCGCGAGCTCTGACGCGCTATATAACTAAGGGGCGTTCTCGCTTGGCGGCCCATGCCCACGGAACCGAGACCTCGGCGGTCTTTTTAAATAAGAACGGCCGCCGTCTGTCGCGCCAGGGCATCCATGCCATCTGTGAGCGCTACGGGCGCCAGGTGGGGCTGGTGGGACTCCATCCCCATACGCTGCGTCACTCCTTTGCCACCCATATGCTTGCGGGCGGTGCAGACCTCCGTGTGCTACAGGAGATCTTGGGACATGCCGATATATCGACCACGCAGGTCTACACGCATGTCGACCGAACGCAACTGACCGAGGTCTATCTGGCGGCGCACCCGCTGGCACATCGTTAACACATCGCTGGCCTGCATATCTATAGGTATTTGGGGACGGGCCCCAGATTGCCGCGGCGTGCTTTTGCGCGCGCATGGGCAATCTGGGGCCCGTCCCATTTTTGCCACTTGTCGTCGCGGTGGCGGGCCGCATGTGCCTTGGGTGGGGGAGTTTGGGGGCGATGTGAACGGCATGTAAAGGGACGCAAAAATCGCCTCAAGGTCAACTTGAAGGTTGAGGTTGAAAGGCGGGGTGCCACAGGTGGCATCCAGCCGTTGCTGTAAACACAACATATTGTGTTTTCGAACATATGATTGGGGGTGTTTTGCAATATATGGTGGGTGGAGTGGTGGGGCGGGGTGGGGAAGGGGTGGGGAAAGGTGTTGAAAAATGGGGCGGTTCCCCATATTATTAATGACGTCGACAGGCGGGGTGGTTCCCCGCGTACGTGCCATCTGAGTAACCGAGGGGAGGGCGCACATGGGAATGACTGGTGCATACGAGCGCAATCTCGATGCAAAAGGTCGTCTGTCCCTGCCTGCACCCCTTCGCGAGGAGCTTGGAGAGCACGTTCGCGTGTTCAAAGCCCTGGATGTCGATGCTCTGTACGTGTTCTCTGCCGAGGCCTTCGATAAGTGGGTCGAAGGACTCTTCGCGGGTCGTGAGGGCCACGAGGGTTTTAACCCGCGTGACATTAATGACCAGAAGCTCATGAGGGCGATCAACAAGCGCACCACGTCGATGGACGTGGACAGCGCCGGTCGTATCGGTCTTTCCGAGTCTCTCCGCAAGCAGGCGAACCTCGACCGCGAGGTCACGGTTGTGGGCAACTACGACCACCTTGAGGTTTGGGACCGCGCCGCGGCCGATGAGGACGATGACGACGAGGCTCTGCTTGACCTCTTCTTCTCGTAAGGGCAAGGCGCGAGTAACGGATGGAGCGTGGGATCTTGACACAAGAATATCGGCATGAACCTGTCATGCTCGGCGAAGTGCTTGAGTCGCTGCAGCTCAAGAGCGGCTCCGTTGTCTGCGATTGCACCCTTGGCGGTGCCGGTCATTCGGTAAAGATGGCCGCGCAGGTGGGGGAGACGGGCCTTTTGCTCGGCGTCGATCAGGACGACATGGCCCTCGAGGCCGCTGGTGCCCGTCTGGACCGCGAGGTTCCCGGCGTCCCGCACCAGCTGCTGAAGGGCAACTTCGGCGACTTGGACGAGCTGCTTTGCTCGGCCGAGGTGCCCGGGGTCGATGGCTTCCTGTTTGACTTGGGCGTTTCGTCACCGCAACTCGATATCCCTGGCAGGGGCTTTTCGTATAACGAAGATGCCCCATTGGACATGCGGATGGATCCGGGTAACAACACCCTAAACGCAGCTGAGGTCATCAACACCTATAACGAACACGACCTCGCCCGGATTCTACGCGTCTACGGCGAAGAGAAGTTCGCCTCGCAGATTGCGCGCGAGATTGTGCGCCGTCGCGAGCAAGAACCGATCGAAACTACAGGCCAATTTGTCGAGATCATCAAGGCTGGCATTCCGGCTGCCGCTCGTCGGCATGGTGGGCACCCGGCCAAGAAGAGCTTCCAGGCCATTCGCATCGAGGTCAACCACGAGCTCGATGTGCTCGAGAGGGGGCTTGATGCCGCCACCAGGTGGCTCAACCCGGGCGGACGCATCTGCGTCATCTCGTATCACTCGCTCGAGGACCGTATCGTAAAGAACCACTTTAAGGAGATGAGCCAGGGGTGCACGTGCCCGCCGGAGATTCCGGTGTGCGTGTGCGGCAACGTGCCGATACTCAAGGTCATCACCCGCAAACCCTTGGTTGCCCAACCCGATGAGGTTGCGCGCAACCCTCGGGCGAGATCAGCCAAAATCCGCGTGGCGCAGCGCCTGTAGGCGCGACCGCGCGAAATTGGACCTCCCGCTCGCACCATAAACGAAGCTTAAACACACTACCAACGTACTCGGGATGGGAGGCGGCATATCATGGGCTATAACACCTCAAACGCAGCACTCGCCTATGATATGAACGCCATGCCCGCCTACCGCGAGGCACCGCAGGCGCCCGTTGCCCCTCGTGAGCAACGCACGCCGCGTTTTGATGTCTACACGGGCGCGGGCCGTCAGGCAAACCAGGCGGTAAGCCCGGTTTTCATGAGCGTTCTTAAAACGGTTTGCATCATCGCGGCTGTCTTCATGACGATCGGTGTCGCCCGCGTGGCACTTGCCGGTGTCACGGCCCAGGTGCTCAACGGCAACGCAGAGCTTGCCAGCACGCTCGAGAAGGCGACCGACGAGAGTTCTAACCTTGAGGTCATGCATTCGGTCTATGGTGCCGACACGCGTATTCGCGATCTTGCGGGCGCCTATGGCATGGTGGAGCCCAGCGAGAGCGTTACGCTTGACTTTTCGCAGGATGCAGCCGCGGGCGCTAGCTCGACTGCGGCCGCTCAGTAAATAAGACGGTAGCTGAGTATGACAAATGACTATCGCCGCGGTAACGACGGGGACCACGGGTCTGGACGTCCCTCCTCGCGGGGACGTTCTGGTTATCAAGGAACGGGTCGGCCATCTTACAACGCGGGGCCGTCCTATGGCAACGACCCTGCGTCGCGTCTTCGTGGCTCGGGCGGACCTCGGGTACGCAATACGGGCGCGCGCAAGGGGTCGTCGTCTGAATGGGTTACGGGAGCGCCGCTGCCTCGCCGCGATGTCGTTATGGGCTGTATCGGGGTTGGCCTTGCCGCGGGCGTCTTCCGTCTTGCCGAATACCAGATCGTGAATGCTGACAAGCTGCGCGAGCGTGCGGACGCGCGTCGTCTGCTTTCACAGACGCTCTATGCCAAACGTGGCACTATCTACGACCGCAACGGCAACGTGCTGACGTCGTCGGTCGAATGCCGCAATGTCGCCGTGAACCCTCAGCTTGTCGAGGACGTCGACAAGACGGTCTCGGCGCTGGTCAAGGCTACCGGTATTGATAAAAAGACCTGCCGCAAGCTGGTGCTGTCTGATGGTTCCTGGGTGTATATCAAGCGCCAGGTCGACGAGGATGACGCTGCCGCCCTGGAAAAGAGAATCTACCCGGCGTGCTCTTTGAGCAGGCGATGAAGCGGGTTTACCCGTATGGAAACCTGGCTTCTCAGCTGCTGGGCGTCGTGAACGTGGACAACGCTGGCCTGACGGGACTCGAAAACAATACGATGAGCTTCTGACCGGAACGAATGGCTCTCTTGTGCGCGAGCGCGCAAGAGATGGCGGCTATATCGCGGGCGGTGCCTATAAAAAGGTTGCCGCGATCGATGGCGTGGATATCGTGACGACGATCGACGTCAACATTCAGCGTGCCGCGGAAGATGCCTTGGCCGAGGCGGTCGAGAAGACGAAGGCCAAAAACGGGTCGGCCCTGGTGACCGACCCGACGACTGGAGAGATCCTGGCCGCCTGCTCGTATCCGACCTACGACCAGACCAATTTGGAAAACGCCAAGACCGAGGACATGAACCTTCGTCTGGTGACGGATGCCTACGAGCCCGGCTCGGTCTTTAAGACGCTGGTTGCGGGCGCCGGATTTGATTTGGGCGTTGTGCGCCCGAGCACATCGTTTGAGGTTCCCGCGAGTATCAAGGTGGGCGACGATACCGTTACCGATGCCGACAAGCGTGACTACACCATGACAATGGACGTACGCGAGATGATGCGCCGTTCGTCCAATGTCGGTTTTGTCCTGGTGGGGCGCAAGATCGGTGCCGATGATTTTGCCACCTATGTGGACAAGTGGGGTATCGGTCATAGCTCCGGTGTCGATTTTCCGGGTGAGAGTCTGGGCATCGTCAAGGAGCGCGACCAGTACGATGGTGCCACCTTGGGTGCTATGAGCTTTGGCCAGGCGCTGTCCGTCTCGCCGATTGAGGTCGCACGTGCCGTGGGCGGCATCGCGAACGGCGGCGTGATGATGACTCCGCACTTCTATAAGTCGAGCAAGGGCGATGAAAAGGATTGGGGCGAGGGGGATCGCGCGATTTCCGAGGAGGCCGCCTCGCAGGTGACATCGTGTATGCAGACGGTCGTTGCCGAGGGAACGGGCGTTGGCGGCGCGGTGGACGGCTACGACGTGGCGGGCAAGACTGGTACGGCCGAGCGCGCCGATGAGAACGGCGGCTACCTCAAAGAGAACTACATGTCGTCTTTTATGGGGTTTGCCCCGGCGCAGTCGCCCAAGGTCCTGTGCTATATCACCCTTGACGGAACCCCGTCAGGCTCCGATGCCGCCGCAGTGCCGTTCCAGTCCATTATGGCCAGTGCGCTTGACGTGTTGGGTGTCCCGCGCACCAAGTAGGGGGTTACTATCTATGAAATGGCCAGTCGGTTAATCCGGGTTGTTCACACGCCCTGCACCACGCGTAGGCGGCGCTGGGATACAATACGCCGATAGCATTATTAGGTTTACAGGGGAGCTGCAATGATAGAGATCGCCGTCAACAATCTCGCGGCCGCAACAGGGGCCCGAACCGTGACGGGAGAAGCCGATCGGGTATGCCGCGGTTGCGTTATCGACTCGCGCCAGGTTGAGGAGGGCACGATATTCGTCGCCTTCCTGGGTGAAAAGGTCGACGGCAACGACTTTGCTTCCCGTGCCATCGAGTCGGGTGCCGGCGCCGTAGTGATGACGCGCGAGCCCGATGCCGAGCTGCTTTCGCTGGCCCATGAGAAGGGCTGCGCCATCCTGCATACCGATGACCCCGAGGAGTTTTTGCTGCGCCTGGCTCACGCTTATCGTTTGGAGCTTGGCTGCCTGGTAATTGGCATTACCGGCTCTATCGGCAAGACAACGACCAAGGACGTGCTCGCCGCGGTGCTCGCCAAGCGTTATCGCGTTTGGGCAACCAAGGGTAACTACAACAACCTGATCGGTATGCCGCTCACGGTGCTGGCGGCCCCTGCCGACACCGAGGTTCTGGTGCTCGAGATGGGCATGAACCATTTCCACGAGATTGAGCGCATGTCTCAGTCCGCCAATCCCAACCTTGCCATTGTGACCAAGATCGGCACCTCCCATATCGGTATTCTGGGCAGTCGCGAGAATATCGCTCGTGCCAAATCCGAGATTGTTGGCGGCATGTGCGCCGCCGGAGACCTTCTCCCGTTGCTGGTTTTGGGTGGTGAGGACGACTTTACCCCGTTCATCCGCGACACCTTTGCTGCGCCTGCGGGCGTCGACGTGATGCTTGCGGGCGTCTCGGACGACGATGAGGTCCGTGCGTGCGACATTCGCATTGATGACGAGGGACGCCCGGTCTTTACGCTCGATTTTGGCTTGGGCGAGACTATCGACACACTGCTTGCCATTCCCGGCGCGCAGTCCGTTCCCAATGCCGTCAAGGCCGCAGCGGTTGCCTATCGCCTTGGCGTGACGCCCGAGCAGATCGATGTCGCCTTTAGGGGTCTTACGATTACCGGGCATCGTCAGGAAATCAAGCGCGCCAAGAGCGGCGCCCGCGTCATCGACGACTCATATAACGCCAGTGCCGAATCGATGGCAGCCGGCCTCGACCTGCTGTGTTCGCTTTCGTGCACGGGTTCGCGCATGGCGGTTCTGGGCGAGATGGGCGAGATGGGCGACGAGGCTCCTCGCATGCATGAGCTGGTGGGCGCCTATGCGGCGGCCAAGAAGCTCGATATGCTCGCATGTGTCGGCGGTGAGCTTGCCCAGCGTATGGCCGAGGCCGCGCGCATGATGGGTATGGATGAGGACCGCATTCAGGTGTTCTCCGACTATCAGCAGGTGCTCGACCGTATGGGCGGCGCTCTTGAGCAGCATGATGTCGTGCTGGTCAAGGGCTCACGCTTCGTTGAGCTCGATCGCTTTGTGGAAGGTGTGTGCTAGTCCATGTTCGGCAATCCTTCGTATCCTACGTACCAGGCCTTTTTGGGATTGGGCATCGCCGCCGTCATCGCGATGCTGCTTATGCCGTGGTGGATTAAGCTCCTGAAGGTCGAGGGCATCGGCCAGCAGGTTCGCGCCGATGGCCCCAAGCGTCACCTGATTAAGCAGGGCACGCCCACCATGGGTGGCGTCATCATCCTGGTTGCCGTTTCGCTGACCTGCCTTTTGATGGGAAAGCTCACCACCGAGCTCGTGCTTGTGCTGCTCGCCACGCTGGCAACCGGCGTTCTTGGCCTCATCGACGACCTGACTTCTGTCACGCACGGCCGCTCGCTCGGCCTGACGCCTCACGCCAAGATGATTGGCCTTACCCTCATCTGCGTTACCTTTACCGTGCTTGCTGTCAACTGGTGCGGCGTCGCCCCCGAGACTTCGTTTCCCCGGTGGCCTGACGATCGACCTTGGTGTGCTCTCGACCACCATTTGCGGCCTCTCTTTTCCGTGGCTCTACCTTGTCTTTTGCTGGCTGATGATCGCGGGCCTTTCCAACGCCGTAAACCTCACCGACGGCTTGGACGGTCTTGCCGGCGGCACCTCCATGATCGCCATGCTGGCCATGGCCGCCATGGCGTTTTTGCACGGCGATGTGAACCTGTCCATCTTCTGCACGGCGTGCGCCGGCGCCTGCCTGGGCTTTTTGTGGTTCAACTGCTATCCGGCGAGCATCTTTATGGGCGATACCGGCTCGCTTGCCCTGGGTGCCGCTTTTGCCTGCACCTCCATCATGACCAACACCGAAGTCGTTTCCCTCATCATCGGCGGCCTGTTTATCGTCGAGACCCTGTCGGTCATGATCCAGGTTGTCTATTTCCACTTTACGCACAAGCGCGTCTTCCTTATGGCGCCCATTCATCATCATTTCGAAAAGAAGGGCTGGGCCGAGACCAAGGTCGTCATCCGTTTTTGGATTGTCGCCGCGGCCTTCGGAGCCCTGGGCCTCGCGTTGTTCTTCCAGTTGGGATAGTGGTCTTTCATGCCTCTTGCTAATGTCTTTAGCCTGCTCGTTTTGGGCCAGGGCAAGTCCGGTCTTGATGTCGCTCGCTGGGCGCTTGCGCATCCCGAGCGCGTGAGTGCCGTTACCGTTTACGGTGGCGGCGCGTCCGAGCCCAACGATGCCACGCGCTCGCTCGAGGCGCACGGGGCATCGTTTGTCTACGGAACCGAGCAGGTCGAGGGCGCGTTTGATGTATGCGTGACGTGTCCGGGCATCTCGGAGTTCTCGGCATTCTTTAAGGCTGGCCGTGATCACGCTGCCCAGATTATGGGTGAGCCCGAGTTTGCCTACCGTCTGTCTCCCCAAAATTGGATTGCCATTACGGGCACCAACGGCAAGACGACAACCACGTCGCTGACCGATTACCTGCTTAAGGCGGCGGGCGAGGCGAGCGTTGCTGTCGGCAACATTGGCGAGCCTCCGGTGAACGAGATCGATGGCCGTGCGCATAACGAGTGGTTTGTGGCGGAGCTTTCGAGCTATCAGATCGCAACGACCCAGGAGCTTCACCCCCGTGTGGCGGTGCTGCTCAACATTACCCCCGATCATCTGGGCTGGCATAAGAGCCATAAGAACTATGCGCTCGCCAAGATTAAGCTCTTCGAGAATATGGTCGACGATGACCTGGTGATTGTTGATGTCGAGGATGCCGGTATCCACGAGTTCGATGAGTACATCTATGTTCCGGGCCGTCGCATCTGCAAGGTTGCTTTTGACGAGCCTGCGGGCGAGGACGCCGCATTTGTTCGCGATGGCAAGATGGTCATTCGCCTGAAGGGCGTCGAGACCCCGCTCGTCGATACGTCCGAGCTTAAGATTTCGGGCCATCACAATGTAATCAATGCCCTGTGTGCTGCCACGGCGGCCCTGACGGTCGGCGCCGATGTTGACGGTGTGTGTCGCGGCCTGGTCTCGTTCCAGCCGCTGGAGCACCGCGTTGAGCCCTGTGGCGAGATCGATGGCGTGCGCTATGTTAACGATTCCAAGGCAACGAACACCGATGCGGTCGAAAAGGCCCTGACGGCGTTTCCCGATGACGATGTGATCTTGCTGCTCGGCGGTCACGATAAGGGCACGCCGCTCGAGTCCTTTGCCCGCGTTGTGATGGATAACGTTCGCTCGGTGGTCTGCTTTGGCGACGCGCGCGAGCGCTTTACCGCCGCTATGGACGAGGCGGATGTCGACGGTGATGTCGATATCGCCCAGGCCGACGACCTGCGCGATGCCGTGGACGTTGCCCGTTCGCTCTCGAGCCGCGGCGATGTGATCTTACTGTCGCCCGCCTGCTCTTCGTTCGATGAGTTCTCGGGCTACGAGGAGCGCGGTCGCGTGTTTAAGGACTATGTGGCCCAGCTTGCCGCTGCGTCCAATACGCAAATGGAATAGGGGTTGCCGGTGAGAGAGGAGAGCCCCCGACAGAATATGAGGAGGCCCGACTCGGACCGTGCTTCCTCGCAGTGCATCACGCCGCGCGCCGGTCGTCGCACGCAGGGCATCGGCGAACGTTATATCGCCGGCGTCCCCGCACGTATCATGCGACCCCGCCTGGTCTTTTTGACCTGCCTGTTCTCGCTGGTCTGTTTTGGCCTGCTTATGGTGTACTCGGCTTCTTCAGTCGAGGCGCTTCACGAGAACGACTCCGCGACCTACTTTTTGTTCCGGCAGTTTATGTTCACTGTCGTCGGTGTTGCTGCCCTCGAGTTCATCGCGCGCGTTGCACCCGATAGCTGGTTTGGCGAAGGGGCGCTTAAACTTGCCCTTATCGCTATGATGATCTTGCTGCTTGCGGTGTTCCTCTTTGGTAGCGGCAGCCGTGGCGCTACGCGCTGGCTGAGCATTGCCGGCATTCAGTTTCAGCCATCGGAGTTTCTCAAGCCGTTTGCCATTGCCTATTCTGCCATCATGCTCGATCGCGTGTTTTCGCCCGGCGGTAACATCAATGAGTTCCTTAAGGGCATGGGCTTAAATTTGGGCATATCGCTCGTCTTGATTTTTATTCAGCCCGACTTTGGCACCATCCTGATTATTCTGTTGACGATCATGTGCATGGCGCTCTTTGCCGGCCTTGACCCAAAATTCATTATCGGTGCGATTCTTGCTGGCGTCGTCATCATCGTGATCGTCTCTTGTCGTCGAGCCGTACCGTATGGTGCGCATTCAGGTTCTCTTGAACCCTTGGGCAGATGAATATGGAGACGGGTATCAGGCAACGCTTGCCATTATGGCGTTTGCTTCGGGTGGACTGTTCGGTCGCGGTATCGGCAACTCAACCATGAAGTACTCGTATTTGCCCGAGGCGCACAATGACTACATCCTGGCCATCATTGGCGAGGAAGTTGGCTTTTTGGGGACGCTGCTGTTATTCTTGGTGTTTGCGATGCTGATCTACTCGGCGTTTCGAATCGCCGAGCAGGCTACCGATCGTCGCGGGGCGCTCATGGCTTCGGGCTCTGCGGTTATCCTCGCGGTGCAGTTTTTGATCAACGCGCTGGGTATTCTCAACGTGTTTCCCATGACGGGTAAGCCGCTGCCGTTTATCAGCTATGGCGGCTCGTCGATTATCGTGTCGCTCATGCTCGCCGGGCTTATCTTGCGCGTTTCGCACGAGAGCGCTCGACGCGATGAATACGATCGTCGCCGAGATAGTTTTGCCGTTATGGACGAAAGCACCGCCGGGGTGCCCCATGCGCGTGGGGAGCGCTCATCGCGTGGCGGTTTTACCGTCTTGAACGGTTTTGCTTCGGAGTCGGATGCCCGTCCCGGCCGCGCTCTGCGCCGCAGGGTCGCCCGCAACGACCGGTACCGCGCAATACGGGTGGCGGATATAATCGAATCGACTTGAATTCGGACCCGTCGGCGCGCTTGCGCACCGACGATCAGGGGCCGCGCGTACGAAGGGACTACCATGACCGATAAGATGACCGTTGCTATCGCAGCCGGCGGCACGGCGGGACATATCAACCCTGCACTCGCCTTGGCCGAGGAGCTACGTGACCGTGGCCATCACGTTGTGTTTGTAGGTCAGTCGCATAAGCTCGAGGGTCGTCTGGTTCCCGAGGCAGGGTTCGATTTTGTGCCGATTACGGTTACGGGCTTCGACCGCTCCCGCCCTTGGACGGCATTGAGCTCGCTGTGGCGTGTCTATAAGGCGAAGCGCACGCTCGGCAGCCATTTTTCTAAAGCCTGCAAGCCCGATGTCGCTATAGGTTTTGGCGCCTATGTCGAGGTCCCGCTTCTGGGCTGGTGCAAAGACGCGGGCATTCCGTATCTGCTGCACGAACAGAACTCCGTTCCGGGCCTTGCTAACAAGATGATGAGTTCGCATGCCGCCCGCGTTTGCATCTCGGTGCCGGCAGCACGTTCCGCGTTTGAGCGCGAGGGCGATCCTGACCATGTGCTCATGACCGGCAACCCCGTGCGCCGTTCTGTGATCGAGGGGGATCGGGTTCGCGGTCGCAGGGCTCTCGACGTGCCTGAGGACGCCACACTCCTGCTGGTTTTTGGCGGCTCACTTGGTGCTCAACATCTTAATGAGCGCGTGGCTTCGCTTAAAAACGAGTTGCTCTCGCGCGATAATCTCTATGTTTTGCATTCGACGGGCGCCGATGGCTTCGAGGACACCGAGCGTGCTCTTGCCCTGATGCCCGAGGAGGCGAAGCGGTACCGCGTCCAGCCCTACATCGACAATATGGGCGATATGCTGGCCGCGGCCGATTTGGTCCTCTCGCGCTCGGGCGCTTCGAGCGTTGCCGAGATCGCGGCCCTTGCCACACCTTCGGTACTGGTGCCGTATCCTCATGCGACGGCCGATCATCAGACCACCAATGCCCGCTATCTGGTCGATGCCGGTGCTGGCGTGCTCTGCGCCGATGCCGATATCGATACCCAGGCGTTTGCCGATGAGCTGCTGCATCTTATCGATGATGCGCAGGCGCGCGATGCCATGCGTCAGGCGGCTCGCGGTTTGGCCCAGGACCGCGCTGCCGTCCTTTTGGCAGACGCGGTAGAAGGATTGCGTTAGTTAGACGGGATATCGCGGGTCGCCCTCGCGCGGATGCGATAGGTGCGCTACAGTAGACGGGTTACAGGCAGTGTTTACGCAAGGAGTACACGAGCACATGGCTGATTCCCAGACTGCAACCTCCGCGCCCGATTTCAAGAGCGCCCATTTTATCGGTATCGGTGGCGCCGGCATGAGCGGCATCGCCCTCGTCCTTCACGAGCGCGGCTATGTCGTTACCGGCTCCGACCTTAAGACGTCTCGCTATATTCGCCAGCTTACCCGTGCCGGCGTGAAGGTGCATGTGGGCCATGAGGCTGCCACCATCGATGAGGTTAAGCCCGACGTCGTCGTGGTCTCTACCGCTATTCCCGAGTCCAACCCCGAGCTCGTCCGTGCGCGCGAGCTGGGTATTCCCGTGTGGCCTCGCGCCAAGATGCTCTCGGCTCTGGGCCACGGCTACACCACCGTCGCCGTCGCCGGTACTCACGGCAAGACCACGACCTCTTCGATGTGCGCCACCATGCTTGACCGCATGGGTCTGGACCCCAGCTTCCTGATCGGTGGCATTGTCGAGGGCTACGATACCAACGGCAAGAACGGCTCGGGCGACTATTTTGTCGCCGAGGCGGATGAGTCCGACAGCTCCTTCCTGTTCCTTAACCCCAATGTGGTCATCGTGACCAACGTCGAGGCCGACCATCTCGATCATTACTCGGGTATCGAGGAGATCGAGGCCACCTTCGCCAAGTTTATGAGTCTGGTGGGCGAGGACGGCACGGTCATCGTCTGTGGCGAGGACCCGCATCTGGTCGAGCTTGCCAAGTCGACGGGCCGTCATGTGCTTTCCTATGGCTTTGCCGAGACCAACGACATCGTCTGCGTGCATCCGGATGTCAAGGGCATCCAGAGCGACTTTATCGTTCGCTTTGATGACGGCACCGAGCACGCTGTCGAGATTAAGAGCAACCCCGGTCGTCACAACATGCTCAACGCCACGGCCGTCTTGACCGTCGCCCATGTCCTAGGCCTCGATATCGACGCCGCCGCTAAGGCACTTTCGAGTTTTGAAGGCGTCCGCCGTCGCTTTACCCACGTGGGCGATATCGACGGCATCACGGTGGTTGACGATTACGGCCATCATCCCACCGAGATCAAGGCGACGCTCGCTGCTGCCTCTTCGCTGGGCTACAAACATGTCGACGTCGTGTTCCAGCCGCACCGCTATTCGCGCCTGCAGGCTCTGTGCGATGACTTTGCCGACGCATTCGCCAATGCTGACAAGCTGCTGTTGATTGACGTGTTCTCTGCCGGCGAGATGCCCATCCCGGGCGTCACGTCCAAGATGCTTGCCGATACCGTGCGCGCCAAGCATCCCGGCAAGGAGGTCGTGTACTGCTCGAGCCGTCTTGAGCTCAATGAGGAGCTCGAGAAGATGGTGGGCGAGGGCGATTTGCTGCTTACCATGGGCGCCGGCGACGTCACGACGGTCGGCCCCGAGTTCATCGAGTATCTGACTGCCAAGAAAGACGCTTAAACCCCATGGGTCTGTTTAACGCCGTCATGGCGCTTTCGGGCATGATCGATACGGACGTAATTGAGGATGAACGCCTCGCGCGCCATACGAGCTATCGTATCGGCGGCAAGGCGGACCTCTTTGTGACGTGTCACAGCTATCATGCCTTGCGTCGCGCCGTGGCGGTGCTCGATCGTGAGCAGGTGCCGTGGGTCATTATCGGCAAGGGATCTAATCTGCTTGTTGCCGATGCAGGCTATCGCGGCGCCGTCATTTCGTTGGGGCGTGAGTTCCAGCGTACGGTTGTCGCCGAAGACGGTTGTACGCTGACGGTCGGTGCGGGCGTGATATTCGCTCGCCTAGTCAACGACGCGCTGTCGCGCAGCCTTTCGGGCCTTGAGTTTGCGGTCGGTATTCCCGGCTCCGTTGGCGGCGCCGTGTCCATGAATGCCGGCACGCGAACCGAGTGGATTGGCTCGCTGGTCGAAGATGTCGTTACGTTTGACCCGAGCTCCGGCATCAAGCATTACGCGGGCTCGGAGATCGCTTGGGGCTACCGTGAATGCAGCCTGCCGCGTAACGAGATCATTCTGGAGTGCGTGCTCAAGCTCAAACCTGCGCCCAAGGCCGATATCCGTGAGCGTATGGAGCGGTACCTGACGCGGCGTAAGCGCACACAGCCCATGGGCTGTGCATCCTGCGGGTCGGTATTTCGCAACCCGCCCGATGCGAGCGTGGGCAAGCTTATCGAGGATTGTGGATTAAAGGGTTTTTCGGTTGGCGGCGCGGAAGTTTCGCCCGTACACGCTAATTTTATCGTTAATAACGGAACCGCCTCGGCCGATGACGTGGCCGCGGTTATCAGACATGTGCACGGAAAGGTGAGGGAGGCGTATGGCATCGAGCTCAGACCGGAAGTTAAATTCCTCGGCTTCTAGAGCATCGAAACCAACCTTCCGCCGCGCCGGAGGGCGTTCCGGCGCACCGTCTCAGCCTCAACGTAAATCCGTTATGCCTTCTAAGCCTGCTGGGTCCGTGCGGCCTGCCAAGCGTTCGACTGCCGGTTCGCAGCTTGGCGGACGCCCCGCGGCCAAAAATGTTGCTCGTCCGGTGGCACGTCCCTCGGTGACGCCCAAACCGGCGATGGGCGCCATACCTTCTCGCCCCATAGCGTCGCCCAAGCCCTCGTTGGGGGCAAAGGTGACGCGTCCCGGTCGCGCGCTGGGTGCATCTAAGCCACGTATGCTGACGTCGGTGTCGGCCTCCGCAAAACCGCAATCGGGCAAAAAGGGCTCTAATCCGTTGTCATCGATCGGCGCCCTGGCAAATCATGCGGCGGGTGCCGCTTCTGCCGTTAAGGGCAAGGGCAAAATCGTGGGCGGCATCCTTGCCGCTCTGGCAGCGCTTGCAGTCGTTGCCGTCGTCGTCATTAACTCTGGCCTGTTCGCCGCTACCGATATTCAGATCCAGGGCAGCGAGCATGTGACCAAGCACGATGCCATCCAGCTGATCGATCTGCCCGAGAACACGTCGCTGTTCAATGTGAATCCCGACCAGATCACCGAGGGCCTTAAGCAAAATCCGTGGGTCTCGGGCGTGGATGTCCAACGTCAATTTCCCCATACGCTCATCATCACGCCGACGGAACGCAAAGTTATCGCAATCGCCTACATTAGCTCCGACGATCTTGCCTGGGCGATCGGGGACGATGACACATGGATTGCACCACTGTCTACCTCGGTCGATGTTGACGACCAGGGCAATGTCATTACAACGGGGAGGGTGCCAACACCCTAAACGGTATCGATGCCGCCCTGGCACTCGCTAAACATTACGGTGCCGTGCTGTTGACCGATGTCTCGGCCGATGTCGCACCGGTTTCGGGGCAAGCCGTAAATTCCAAGGCCGTCAAGGCCGGCCTGGATTACGTCCGCGGTTTCTCGAGCGAGTTCCTGGGCCAGGTCAAGGATATTTCCACGCCCTCGGTCGAGGCCATCTCGGCGAATCTCGATAACGGTATCGAGGTGTCGCTCGGAGATTCGGACGACATTGCCAAAAAGGAGCGTATCGTGACCAAGCTGCTTTCGCAGGTGGAGGGCGTGACGTATATCAACGTTCGATCTCCTGGCAACTATACGTTTAGGAACGCACCGACCTCGTAGCGTTTTCTGGCCTTTGTTGACGGGGCATACCGCGCCGTTTATCTGGTTTGTTTGGTTTTCACCGTCAATTATTTGACTGATACGTTCATAATGTGCAAACATAATACGGTTTACCTTTGCATTTACTTTCAACTTGAAGGTTAATGTGCGCAGGGGTCAACCCATGCTATGGCAATAACCTTTGTTCGGAGGACCGACATGCACGAGACAGAGATCAACAACTACCTTGCCGTTATTAAGGTGGTCGGCGTCGGCGGCGGCGGTACCAACGCGGTCAATCGAATGATCGAAGAGGGTATCCGCGGCGTCGAGTTTGTTGCCATCAACACCGATGCTCAGGCACTCGCGATCTCTGATGCCGATATCAAGGTGCACATCGGCACCGACCTGACCCGCGGCCTGGGCGCTGGCGCCAACCCCGAGGTCGGCCGTAAGGCCGCCGATGAGTCCCGCGACGACATCGCCGAGGCGCTCGCTGGCGCCGATATGGTGTTCATCACCTGCGGCGAGGGCGGCGGCACCGGTACCGGCGCTGCCCCCATCGTTGCCGATATCGCGATGAACGAGGTCGGCGCGCTGACCGTCGCCGTCGTGACCAAGCCCTTTACGTTTGAGGGCCGCAAGCGCAAGAAGAGCGCCGAAGAAGGCATTAAGACGCTTTCCGACTGCGTCGACACCATGATCGTTATCCCTAACGACAAGCTGCTCGACATCGCCGAGAAGAAGACCACCATGCTTGAGGCCTTCGCAATCGCCGATGGCGTCCTTTCCCAGGGCACCCAGGGCATCACCGACCTCATCACCGTCCCCGGTATCATCAACCTGGACTTCGCCGATGTTAAGACCATCATGAAGCAGGCCGGTACCGCCATGATGGGTATCGGTACCGCTTCTGGGGACACCCGTGCCGTCGACGCTGCCCAGCAGGCTATTTCCAGCCCGCTGCTCGAGAGCTCCATCGATGGCGCTACGCGCGTCCTGCTTTCCATTGCCGGTTCCAAGGACCTGGGTATTCAGGAGATCAGCGACGCTGCCGACGTTGTCGCCAACGCCGTCGACCCCGAGGCCAACATCATCTTCGGTACCGTTGTCGACGAGTCCCTGGGCGATCAGGTGCGTATTACCGTCATCGCTACGGGCTTCTCCGACTCCAACGTCAACCGTCAGGACGAGCTCTTCGCTGCACAGCAGTCCCAGAGCAAGGCCGCTGCTTCTACCGAGCCGCAGCGCACCGCTCCTGCCACGAGCCCGGCTCAGGCTGCCCCGACTCGCAACGTCGGTGGTACCGAGCTCCCCAACTTTGGCAACGACCAGTTTGAGCTTCCTGACTTCCTCAAGCGCGGCAGCTTCTAGTTCGTTTTTCTCAGCGACCTGTATGGGGTGCGTCCGATTGGGCGCACCCTTTTTGTTGTGTTTTGCCTTTGTAAACGAAAGCCTCCAATCTCCTTACGTTCCCCTTACGTTTAGCCCCTACCGCTGCGGGTATCCTTTTGATGAAGTATGGCAGCCGTGTGGCACGGACTGCTGCGGCGTCGCCGCGATACTTGTGTTATTAGGAGGCTTTAGTATGGCAGCACGTGCGGACAGCGTTTCGCGTGTCGACCATGATGGAGTTACGTTGGTAGAGGGCGCGACGCACGATGTTCGCTTTGCTTTTACCGAACGCGCCGGCGGTGTTTCCGAAGATGCGTACTCCTCACTCAATCTGGGCTCGCATGTTGGCGATGACCCCTTTGCCGTTCAAGAAAATCGTCGCCGCGCACTCGAGGCCATAGGGGCCGCGGAGTGCGAGCACAACCTGCTTGTTCCCAATCAAGTACACGGTGACCATGTCGTGACGGTGGCCTCGAACGGTGCCGATTATCTCGAGAATATTCGCGAGCAGATTGCCGAGGGCTGCGATGCCATCGTCTGCATGGCCCGTGAGGTACCCGTGATGCTCTGCTTTGCCGATTGCGTTCCCGTGGTGCTGGTGGCTCCCGGCGGCTTTGCCGTGGTGCACTCTGGCTGGAAGGGCACGATTGCGCGCATTTCCGCCAAGGCGTGCCAAGCGCTCTGCGAGGCGGCTGGCTGCAAGCCGGACGACATCTCTGCCTACATTGGGCCCCATATCCTGGGCGACGAGTACGAGGTGTCCCAAGAACTTATGGATCGCTTTGCCGCCGAGTTCGCGTGCATCGATGCCTCTGCTTCTCGTATGCTCGATCTTTCCGCCGCCATTCGCGAGGCGCTGATGGACGCCGGCGTCGAGGCGAGCAGCATTGTGGACACCAAGCTTTCCACCGTTCGTCAGAACGACCGCTTTTATTCCTACCGCAACGAGGGCGGCACCTGTGGGCGCCATGCTGCGATCGGCGTGATGCTATGAGAAAGATCGCATCGGTCCTGAGTGCTGCAGTGCTTACGCTCACGCTGTGTGCTTGCTCCTCGGGATCTTCCACATCTTCTATTACCGTGGCCGGCTCGACCACGTGCCTTCCCATTGCCGAGATCGCAGCCGAGGGCTTTAAGGAAGAGGCCGGCACCGATGTGCTCGTCTCCGGCCTTGGCTCCTCTGCGGGTATCGAGGCCGTCAGCAACGGCACGGCCGACATCGCCAGTTCGTCTCGTGGCCTCAATGCCGACGAGCAGGATTTGGGCTTGACCCCGATCGTAATCGCGCACGACGGCATCGCAGTCATCGTGAACGACGACAACCCGGTCGACAATCTCTCGACCGAGCAGCTCCGCGATATTTACGCCGGCAAGATCACCAACTGGAAGGAAGTCGGCGGAGAGGACCTGAAGATTCAGGTTATCAACCGCGACGAGGCGTCCGGTACGCGCGAGGCCTTCCGTACCATCGTGATGGACGGCACGCCGTTCGATCGCCGCTCGGCCGTTCTTTCGGGTACGGGCCAAGTGCGCGACGTCGTGTCCCGCTCGCATGGCGCCATTGGCTACATCTCGCTGGGTTTTGTCGAGAGCCTCAACGCCACGACCTCGGTTAAGGCCGTTTCGGTCAACCATGTCGAGGCATCCGAGAAGACGGTCGCAAGTGCGGCTATCCCATCTCGCGCGACCTTTACTCTTTGTGAAGGGTACGCCTTCGCATCAGGCGCAGGACTACATTGACTATGTGACGTCCGAGAAGATGGACAAGCAGATTCGCGAGGCGGGCTTTATTCCCGTCACCAACGACGGAAAGGGGAGTGAGTAGCGTGGAAGCACAGGAAACCCCCCAGATTGAGCAGGAGGCTCAGACGCCCAAAAAGCGTGAGTTGGCGTTGGTGTCGCGTAGCACCTATCTCAAGGAGAAGGCGCTGCAGTGGATCTTCTTTGCCTGCGCGTTCTTGGCGGTCGTCACCGTTATCCTGATCTTTGTCTTTACCACGTACTCGGCGCTGCCCGTCTTTACCGACATCGGCCTGGCGGACTTCTTTAGCTTTACGTGGGCGCCATCCGAGGGCCACTACGGCATCATGTCGCTGCTGGCGGGCTCTGGTCTGGTGACGGTCGGTGCGCTCGCCATGGGCGTGCCCCTGGGTGTGGGCACGGCTGTATATCTGGTCGAGATCGCCAGCAAGCGCGTGCGCAGGCTTATCAGCCCCGCCGTCGACCTGCTGGCGGGCATCCCCTCCATCATCTACGGCTTCTTTGGCATGGTCATCATCCGCCCGTTTATCGCGCAGCTGACCGGCGGACTTGGCTTTGGCGCGCTGACGGCGTGGTTTGTGCTTGCCATCATGATCGTTCCCACCATTACCACGCTCACGATCGATGCCCTCAATTCCATCCCCATGGGCATTCGCGAGGCGTCCTATGCCATGGGTGCCACCAAGTGGCAGACCATCTACAAGGTCGTGCTGCCTGCAGCCAAGCTGGGCATTGTCGATGCAATTGTCTTGGGTATGGGGCGTGCCATCGGTGAGACCATGGCCGTGCTGATGGTCGTGGGCAACGCCCCGGTCATTCCAGATAGCATCTCGAGCCCCATCTCGACGCTCACGAGCCAGATCGCACTCGACATGAGCTATTCCTCGGGCCTGCATCGCTCGGCTCTGTTTGGCATGGGCGTGGTCCTGTTTATCATCTCAGCTGCACTGGTGGGTATCGTTCGCCTGATTTCAAAGAAGAGGGGGTAGGCTATGTCCGATTCCGTTGACACGACGGTCGATGCGACCTCGTCGCGCGAGCTCATCAAGCGTGCCCTTTCCCATGGCAAGAAGGGCCGCATCAACAAGGACCTGTCCAACAAGATTATGCTCGGCGTGTTTCGCGCTGCGGCCTATATCACCACCCTGGTGTTGCTCGCCATCATCGCCTACGTGGTCATTAACGGTCTTCCGCATATCTCGCTCGACTTTATCTTCGGCTGGCCGCAGGGCGTAAACGCCGAGGGCGGCATTTGGCCCACGATCGTCTCGACTATCTACGTGACGGCACTCGCCATGCTCATCTGCACGCCGGTTGCCGTCTTGGCTGCGGTCTATCTGGCTGAATACGCCAAGCAGGGCAAGATTGTCGACATCATCCGCTATGCTGCCGATGCTCTGGCCTCGGTGCCTTCCATCGTTATGGGCCTCTTTGGTTACGCCTTGTTTGTTGAGGCCATGGGCCTGGGTCTTTCGATGGTTTCGGCCGCCCTGGCACTGGCGCTTCTGATGCTGCCTATCGTCATGCGCACCACCGAGGAGGCAATCCGCGCCGTTCCGCGCTATATCCGTTGGGGCGCATATGGCCTGGGCGCCACCAAGTGGCAGGTCGTCTCCAAGATCGTGCTTCCTTCGGCCTTTGGCCGCATTGCCACCGGCATCGTCCTTGCCATCGGCCGCGCCATCGGCGAGACTGCGGTGGTGCTCTACACCATGGGTCAGGCCATCAACCTGCCTATATCGCCGCTCGATTCCGGTCGCCCCATGACCGTTCACCTTTATCTGCTTGCCAATGACGGCATCAACATGAACGCAGCCTACGGCACCGCGCTATTGCTGATGGCGATTATTCTGACCTTCAACCTGTTTGCGCGTTATCTGTCGCGCAAGCGCCGCTAGTTAAGGAGTCCCATGTCCGTCTATCAGTCCGCTCCCACGCCGGAGCAAGCGGCCATCACGGCCAAGGATTTCAACTTTTGGTACGGTGACTTTCATGCGCTGACGGGGCTCGACCTCAACATCGCCAAAAACGCCATCACCTCGTTTATCGGTCCTTCGGGCTGCGGCAAATCGACGTTTTTACGCTGCATCAACCGTATGAACGACCTTATCGAGGGCACTCGTGTCGAGGGTGCCATGACGCTCGACGGCAACGATATCTATGCCGAGGGCGTTGACCCGGTCGACCTTCGCCGCCGCGTGGGCATGATCTTTCAGCAGCCCAACCCGTTCCCCAAATCCATCTACGAGAATGTCGCTTTTGGCCCTCGTCTGCAGGGCGTGACTAGCAAAAGCGACCTCGACGACATCGTGGAAGAATCGCTCAAGCGCGCCAACCTCTGGAAAGAGGTATCCAATCAGCTCAACAAGGATGGTTTGGCGCTCTCGGGCGGTCAACAGCAGCGTCTGTGCATCGCGCGTGTGCTTGCGGTGCAGCCCGATGTCCTTCTGATGGACGAGCCCTGCTCCGCCATCGACCCCACGTCCGTATCTAAGGTCGAGGATCTGATGGCCGAGCTGGCGCCCGAGATGACGATCATCATCGTCACGCATTCTATGCAGCAGGCCGCTCGCATTAGCGACTACACCGCATTTTTCTTGCAGGAAGTTGCCGGTGAGCCCGCCACGCTCATCGAGTATGGTCAAACCGACGCGATCTTCACCAGCCCGGTGGATTCGCGGACGGAAGACTATATCACCGGCCGCTTTGGCTGATCGGTGCGACTAGTCCCAAGCCGATCGGACCTGGTCCGGTGCGTATTCACTGTGCGGGCGGCATGACCGCACCCAACTGATTGGAGTGAACCATGCGCAAACTGTTTTCCCGTCAGCTCATCGAGGCCCGTCACGAGATGTTGAGCATCTACGAGGCCGTCGATCTTGCCCTTCACGACGCCGTGAAGGCCTATGTGACCGACGACCGCAAGCTCGCCACTAAGACCAAGAAGCGCACGCTTTCGATTGATGCTCGCTGCGCCAACTTGGAGGCCGTGTGCTACAACCTGATCGCTACGCAGTCGCCGGTCGCCTCCGACTTCCGTTTGCTGCAGACGATTATCTACGTCGACTTTAACCTGCAGCGCATGACCGATAAGGTTCGCCAGATCTGCCGCGCCACGCGTCACATGGTCAAGGCCGACATCTCGCTGCCTCAGGAGCTCGTCGGCACGGTTGAGGCCGAGGCCGAGGCCGTGTACCAGGTGCTGGGCTCGTCGCTGTCCGCGCTCGTCACCAACGACATGTCCATCATCTGCAACCTGGCCGTTGAGGATGAGCCGGTACATGCGGCGTACGAGAAGTTCTTCCGTACCTTTAACCGCATGGACACCGGCGATTTTATGGACGACGACAGCAACTATGACGACCTGCGCCGTGCCATCATGGTTTCGCGCTACCTCGATCGCATTGCCTCGATTTCCATCGATGCCGCCTGCCGTCTGACCTTCCTTTTGACCGGACAGCGTATGACTGCCGGCGATATCGCCCGTACGGATGAGGACGAGCTCGAGAGCATGCGCGTGCCTTCGGGCGAGGGCGTCATTATGAGGCCCGCCGTGGATGCACGCTTTGTTGCCAAGGTGCCCGCTAACGAGGTGAGCGAGGGTCTTCGCTACCTGTTGGATCATCTTGAGGACGAGGATGATGCCGAGGACGATGAGGAATAGGGTAGCCCCGTTCGTTGAGAGATTGTAAATACCTAAGGGAGCGCGGCCTTGCGGATGCGGGGTTGCGCTCTTGCGTTAGCATGGGACTACTTGTTGTGCTGTTAGCGGAGGCGATTGGCAATGGATAACTATTTGAATGTAATGCGCGCTCGCCGCGAGCAGATACTTGAGCGTTTCTATGCCGCGCTCGATCGCGCCGGGAGGTCCCGCGATGCCGCGCGTCTGATTGCCGTGTCCAAGACCGTCGGCGTCGATGAGACCATCGTGGCCATCCAGGTGGGATACCGCCATTTTGCCGAGAACCGCCCGCAAGAGCTCGTCCGCAAACTCGCAGGTCTGGCGGAGCATCCGGAGCTACCCGAGGTACGCTTTGATATGATCGGCAACCTTCAGACCAACAAGATTAACGCGGTGTTGGGTTCGGCCGAGCTGATTCATTCGGTTGGTTCGCTTCATTTGGCGCAGGCGATCTCGAGCCGTGCCGTTCGCAAGATCGAAGCGGGCGAGCTTTCTGCTCCCCAACAGGTGCTAATCGAGGTTAACGTAAGCGGCGAGGAGTCCAAGGGCGGCTTTTCGCCCGATGAGATTCGTGGCGCTGCCGGCGAGCTTGCGGAACTTGAGGGAATTTGTGTGCATGGCCTTATGACCATGGCTCCTCGAGGGAACAAGGATGTGGCACGTCGCACTTTTGCCGGGCTGCGAGAGCTGAGGGATGAGCTGGAGGCGGCGCATCCCGATCTGAGCTTGCCCGAGCTCTCTTGCGGCATGAGCGAGGACTTTGAGCCCGCCCTTGAGGAGGGCTCTACGCTCATTCGTCTGGGCAGGGTAGTATTTAGCCCGGAGTTTGCAGTAAAATAGGGCTCTGAAGTGCGCACTGGTTTACAGAGCGCCTGCACTAAACCGTGAGAGGACACAACCATGGGCTTCCTTGACGAGATTAAAAATAAGATGCACCTTGGCGGCCAGCAGGGTTACGACCAGGGCTATGGCCAGGATGACGACTACGGCTACGATGACGGCTACGATGATGGCTATCAGAACAACGGCTACAGCGGTACCTCGGGCGAGGGATTCTATACCCAGGACGAGCCGAGTAACGGCCTGCTGGGCCAGACGCGCCGCGGTGAGGCCGAGTCGGTCGCCGTGTATACGCGCTCCGGCCAGCTGGTCGGCGATGACTCGCGTCATGCAACGACGTACAATCCGCCGTCGCGTTCTCAGGATAGTGCCGCAGGCGGCTATCGCCCCGGCGCTTACGACACGCCGTCGAGTTATGCCGAGAGCGCCCGCGCTCGTGCCGCGGCACCTGCGCCCGCTTCTGCGCCGAGCGACGCCTCGGCCTATGCAAACAACATCATTAACGCCACGCCGCAGCTGCCTGCCTATGTCCTGCGCCCTGAGAGCTATGACGATGTCGAGACCGTTGTCCGCCGCGTGCGCACCAAGCAGCCCGTTGCGCTGATTTTTGTTGGCGTTCGCACCGAGGTCGCCAAGCGTGTCCTGGACTTTAGCTATGGCTTTGCCTGCGGCCTGGGCGCTACGGTCAAAGAGGTGGGCGATCGCGTGTTTATGGTGCTGCCCGCCGGCTGCGAGGTCAAGGATTCGGACCTCAAGAAGCTGCGCGCCGACGGCTACCTTAAGTAAACCCAAGACGAGGAGATTCTCATCAACATCTACACCATTGTCCAGCTGGTCAACACGCTGTTCAACTTCTACTCCACACTTATTGTGGTCTATTGCTTTATGACGTGGATTCCCATGAAGCAGGGCGGCCTGCTGCAGGATATTGCCGCGGTGCTCGATAGCGTCTGCGGTCCGTGGCTCAACCTGTTTCGTCGGTTTATTCCGCCGATGGGCGGCGTTGATTTTTCGCCGGTCGTTGCGATTATTGCGTTGCAGTTGGTGCAGAGGCTGATTCTGCAGCTTCTTATAGGTATACTCGTATAGTACTGGCTCAGTAACTTACGTCGGGCGCCCGGCGCCAAGGCGATGATAAAGGAGAACTTGTTATGGCTATTACCCCTGCTGACATCCAGGCTCAGACTTTCTCTGAGGCCAAGCGCGGCTATGATCCCGCCGAAGTCGACGTCTTTTTGGAGACGCTGTCCTCCGAGGTTGACGCTATGCTTGCCAAGATTGTCGATCTTAAGGGTCGTCTGACTGCCACCGAGCAGCAGCTTGCCGACACGCAGGCCCAGCTTGCCCAGGCTCAGGACGCTGCCGCTCAGGCCGTTCCCGCCGCTCCTGTGGCCGCTCCCGCACCCGACTTCTCCGCTCAGGAGCGCCAGATCTCCGCTGCGCTGATTGCTGCCCAGCAGACCGCCGAGGGCATCGTCAACGATGCCAACGAGAACGCTGAGCGCATCCGCAACGAAGCCGACGCCAAGGCCCGCGAGGTCATCCGTCAGGCCCTGACCGAGAAGCAGGCCGAGCTCGAGGAGATCGACCGTCTGAAGGCTTCCCGTGAGGAGTTCAAAGCCGAGTACCTCAAGCTCATTCAGCACTTCATGGACGATGCGCAGAATTCCTTCCCGTCCGACCTTATGGCCTCCACGCCGGTCGGTTCTGCGGCTTCTCCTGCAGTGACCGTTCCCGCCGCCGAGCCGCTGCCTGTCGCTGATCCGGTTGTTCCCGTGGCTGACCCCTTCGCCCCGATCGACAACTTTGCCGCCGACGACCTGGACTAGCGCCAGAGCTACAATCTCGTGCCCTTAAGAGGAGCTCGCACCTGCGGGCTCCTTTTTAGTAGATTTTTGGGATATGCCTTAATTTCTACCTTTTATCAATTTTATATACGGTGCTCCGCAGAGAGCCTGTCACAAGCTCGATATGCTTGAGAGACAATCCGATGCGTCATTTCACATTGTGGGTGAAAGCCCCGCAATCATTGACTAAGTTCGATATACATGGGTAATAACGGTATATGGAGGCTCGCAAGTAGTCAAAGTAACCGAACCGGGGCAGAAAGGTGCGCAAACAAACCGCGACGAACAGCTTCTTCCGCATTTCCTTAGGCAAGCGAAAAGAGGGATGGCATGATGGCCAAGAGCTACGTAAAGATTGTAATTGTTGTTCTTGCAGTTGGTCTTGCAATGGCGCTATGTGCATCGTTTGCGACGTATAGGTCCGAGCAGTCGTTTATTGATGGCGCTGAAAATGGGTTTGGCATAGACGGGATGTATGCCAGCGGTGATGCAATCAGGCCGTCTATGGCGATTCTTGCGGGCGAAGATATGGAATGGCAAATCTGTAATGCTGATGGCTCTTGTATGAGTGGTCGTTTGGCTGCAACAAGCGATCCGAATTCGTTTGATCTTCTCGACGATGATGGAGCGGATTGCGGTTCTGTTCACCTGTCATATGCATCGCGAGATGGGATGGACGGCATTCTCTATGTCTCTCACAAGATTGGTGATTTCAAGATGCGCAGGACTAACCGCGTGCCGGCTTTTATTGAGGAATGATGGTTGCTGTGTTAGTCGCCTACGGCTCGGCCATGTATTCGTGAAAGCTGTTCCATCTGTATTCCAATAGGGAAGCGCGTGCGCCCTGGGCGCGAAAACGCCGAGCTCTGCGTGTGATAGGGCAGAACTCGGCGAAGGGCGCGTGGCAAAAAGTAGATTTTAGGGCATGTGCCAAAAACTACTTGAGGAGGAAGTCGGAGAGGGGAATGGTACGGGCCTCGCGATGCTCGGGATCGGCGATGTGGTCGGCAGGATAGCCGCAGACGAGCATGTGATAGGGATAGACGCCCTCGGGCAGGTTGAACCGCTCTCGGGCTAGCTCGGGCTTAAAATGGCATACCCAACACGTTCCCAGGCCTTGCTCCTCGGCCTCCATCATCATTTGATCGCAAACAATCGAGGTGTCGATAGCGCTGGAGTTCATCTGGTCATAGGGGCGAACCCAAGCGTCGTCGGTAACGCTGCAAATAAGGAAGATGAGCGGAGCGCCAAAGATAGACCCATCACGAGCAAAGCGCGGCTGACAAACAGCAGCCTTTTCCAACAACTCCGGAGTATCAAGCACCATCACGCGGCTTGGATGATTATTACAAGCAGAAGGAGCAATACGCCCAGTCTCAACAATGGCATCCACCACAGCCTGCTCAACAGAACGATTCTCAAACAAACGACAAGAATAACGACCCCGAGCCAAATCCAAATACGCCATAACCAAACCCTCCAAAGTCAGCAAATCAATCCAAAACAATCCAAAGGGTACCCAAAGCCCCATCCACCCAAACGCTTAAGGCGGCCCCAAAGTTCCCAACCGGGCCCCAAGGCCCTGCCAACAAAAGCCCCATCGCTTTCAAAGTACCAGCCAAAGTTCAAATGGCGGTACGTAAGGGAGCGGGCCCGACCACTGATAACCTTTTGAACGACTCTGCTTGCAGCCGGAGTGAAAAAGGTTATCAGTGGTCGGGCCCGCGACCGGTGGGATACGTACCCCCAATTAACTGTTCTTCATGACAATCGAATCCACGACATCAGCCACATTCTCGCAGCAGTCGGCACAGTACTCCAGGAAAGCGTAGACGTCACGCCAGGCGATGACCTCGAGCGGGTCCTTGCCATTGACGTGCAGGTTGCGCATGGCGTTGATGTAGAGCTCATCGGCCTCGGACTCAATGGTGTTTGATCTGGGATGACCAGCTCGCGCAGGGTCTTGGACTTGCGGTAATTAGGCAGCTCGACCATAAGGTCCTTCATGGCGCGGCAGGCGTCGGTCACCTTGTGGGCGATGACAATGGCATCGGGGTGGATGCTCTGGATGTTGGTGAAGTAGACGCGCTGCACGACGCCCTCGATACGGTCAAGCACAGTGTCGAGCGAGCAGCTCATCAGGTCCAGATCCTCGCGCTCAAGCGGGGTGATAAAGGCAGTGAGCAGGGCATCCTCGAGCTCATGGTGCTTCTTGTCGGCCGCATGCTCAATCGCATGCATCTCTTCGAGCATGCCGTGGATCTGCGCGGGATCAAAGTTCTCAAAAATCTTGATGAGCAACTCTGCGGCCTGGACAGCAAGGTCGGCGCAGGCGACGTAGTTGTCAAAGTAGAACGAATCGGGTTTCTTTGCCATGAGTGGGTCCTTTCGAGGCGAAGACGGGTGGGCGAGGTATTGCGGTCCGGATGGACGTTCGGTTTGACTAGATGAACATCATGAACAGCTTGGCCATGACAAAGCTGATAAGTCCGCAGGCGGGGAAGGTGAAGAACCAGGTGAACATCATGTCCTTGACGACACCGAAGTTGATCGCCGAGAGGCGCTTGACGGCACCGACACCCATAATGGCGCAGGTCTTGATGTGCGTGGAGGACACGGGGATGCCGGTGAGCGTGGCAAGCAGCAGGTTTGCGGCGCCCGCCAGGTCGGCGGAGAAGCCCTGGTACTTTTCGAGCTTGACCATGCTCTGACCGACAGACTTGATGATGCGCTCACCGCCCACGCTGGTGCCGATGCCCATGGTGGCCGAGCACAGCAGCATGATCCAGATGGGGATGCCGGCGTCGCCGACGCTCGTCTGTCCGCTTGCAAAGGCGACACCTAAAAAGAGCACGCCGATAAACTTTTGTCCATCTTGCGCGCCGTGCATAAAGCTCATGGCCGCGGCACTTGCGATCTGAGCATATTTAAAGAAGACATTGGCACGTCGCCTGTTGGCGGCGGCGAAAAGAATCGAGACGAGCTTGCACAGGACCCAGCCCATGATAAAGCCCAGGCCGATGGAGAGCGCCAAGCCGTAGATGACCTTCATCCACTCGTGGACGTTGACGCTGCTCGCGCCGCCGAGGGCGATAGCGGCACCGGTCAGGCCGGCGATAAGGCTGTGGCTTTGCGAGGTGGGGATGCCAAAACGCGACGCTGTGGCGCCGTAGACGACGATGGAGAACAGCGCCGCGCAGAGGCACGCGAGCGCCATGGTGCTGTTTCCGCCAAAGTCGACGATATGTGAGATGGTGTTGGCGACGCTCGCGTTAAAGTGCGTCATGATGAGCACGCCGAGGAAGTTGAATGCGGCGCTCATGAGAATGGCTGCGCGGGCGGGCATGCAGCGCGTGGTGACACAGGTCGCGATGGCGTTGGGCGCGTCGGTCCATCCGTTGACGAAGATAGCGCCGAGCGCGAGGATCACGGTGACGGCAAGGACTGGGTTCGACACAATTTGGCCGAGGAAGGCTGAGAACGTTACGTCCATATATGGGCTTTCTCGAAGTTTGCAGGCACGTTACAAAAACATGATAAATCGTATCACCTCCTGCGGGTTTCTTTACCGAGTTCTGATGGGAGAAGTGAATTTTTTGGCACTAACATTGAATATTTGCCCTGTTGACCGCGGGTGTTCTTTTTGCTAACACGCCATGAGGACATGCGCGCGTCCCAACATCCCAAAATCACAGTCTGTTCGCTTTACAATATGCAAACATGCGTTCGATAATAGGGGACATGGAATATCGACAGACAGACGGCAAAACTCGGCGCGTGCACAAGCAGTATGTGGACGTCGTGGCCCGCATCCTCGCGGGCGGACAAGTCGTGCCGGTTACCGTCTGCTGGGTCGACGGCCGCTGTTTTACGATTGACGAGATTGTCTCGTCCACCGGTTTTGGCCTAACGGTTCACGGCATTCGTACGGCGACCTATAAGGTTCGTTTTGGCGGGCATGCGACCGAACTGTATCTGGAAGAACAGGCGCGCGAGCGACCGGATGGCTCGCAGGCTCATCTGATGCGTTGGTGGGTGTGGGCATTCGACCGTACACTCGAGAGTGAACGCCGCAGGTAAGAGTGCGCGGCATTCGGGTACAATGGCAGGAATCTTGTCATCTGCTGTGCCGTCTTTCACGGCACTTTTTGAAAGGACGAAGTATGAACGATATCCAGGGCTATCAGAACGGCCCCATCGAAACCGGCGCAAGCCGTGCCAAGGAGATGTCGCCGCGCGCGTACAACCTTGTCATGTCTGTCCTGATCTTTTGGGCTTTTGCGCCATGGGCGCCGGTGCTTACTTTACGAGCACCATGTCGTTTGCGCGCATGATGATGAGCGGCGCCGCTTTGCCGCTGGTCTTTGGCTCATTTATTTTGACCATCGTCGGCATGGTCATGATGTCGGCCGCTGCCAGCAAACAGTCCGTGGGCCTGTCACTCGTGGGCTACGTGGTCTTTGCGAGCACCTTTGGCTTGACGGCGTCGTTTGGTCTTGCCAACTACGACCTGCCTACCATTAACACCGCCTTTATCGCCACCGCTGCTATCACCTTTGCTTTGGTGCGCTGGGCGTGACCTTCCCCAAGTTCTTCCAGCGTGTGTATGGCATTGGTTTTGGCATCCTGCTTGCCACGATTCTGGTCGAGATCGTGCTGATGTTCATGGGCGTTTCGCAGTCCATCACCGACCTGATCGTGATTGTGGTGTTTGCCGGCTTCATCGGCTACGACACCTATGTGGCAACGACGGTGCCGCCCACGCTGCCCAACGCCGTGCTTATGGCATCCAACCTGTTCGTGGACATCATCAACGTGTTCCTGCGCATTCTGAACATCCTTGGTCGTCGCGACTAGTGCCAAATTGCAGCGGTGCTTGCCGTGCGCGCAACTCGATACGAAAGGCGGTCCTTCGGGGCCGTCTTTTTTGTGTGCGGCGGGGTATCATGGATGGGAAAAGCCGATAGCGGCAGAGACCGAGAAAGGTGACCACTTATGGCAGACGTCGACAACAGGAACCGTAACCGCAGGCCTAATCGCGCGGGACAGCCCAATCCCAAGCGCGAGGCCCGTGCCAAGGCCGCCGAGCGTCACGTGGCGACTGTGTCCGAAGCGTGCGCCAAGGATATCGAGCGCTCGCTTGCAGGCGTGCGCGAGTTCGACGGTATGCCTGCCGGCTTTGTCGCGGCGATGAAGGCCAAGGCCCAAGCGGCTGCGGCTGCCGAGGAGCAGGTCGCCGAGGAGTCTGAGGCCGCCGAGGTTGCGTCTGCCGAGGCTGAGGCCGTGGCCGAGCCTGCGCCCGCAGAGGAGGCCGCGGAGACCGAGCCTGCGCCTGCCGCTGAAAAGCCTGCTCCGGTCCTGCCCGAGGTCACCGTGCTCGACGCCTCTGCCACGCAGGCCATTCTGGATAACGGCCGAGGCTACGCGCAGTTCTGTGACATGGCCGTGCTTGCCTTTGCCTCGTTCACCAACCCGGGCGGTGGCTACATCCAGGGCTATCTGGGCCAGGAGGCCACGCTCTGTGCCGATTCGTACCTGTACAACGTGCTCGATAAGCAGCGCAAATGGTACGGCGAGAACCGTCGCCGCAACATCAACTGCGAGCTTTACCGCAACCGTGCGCTGGTGGTGCCTGCGGTGCGCTTCGACCGCAATCACGTACATGCATATGCTGACGTGATCGTTGCCGCCGCGCCCAACGCCAAGCGCGCTCGCCAGGAGTATCGCGTGGGTGACGATGCCTTGCTGGATGCCCTGCGCGATCGCATCCGCTTTGTGCTTGCCATCTGCGATGAGCTGGGTCGCGAGAAGCTCGTGCTGGGCGCTTGGGGCTGCGACAACAACGGCTTTGACGCCGAGGCCGTGGCTGAGCTCTTCCGCAAGGAGCTTGCGTCGGGCGACTTCAAGGTCAAGCAGGTCTTCTTTGCCGTGCCTTCTACGCGTTGGGACGAAGACTTTGCCAAGTTCGAGCACGTGCTGGCAAACTTCCCCGAGCGTAACGAGGAGTCCTATGCCCAGGTTGCCGCTCGCGCTGCGGCTGCTCGCGCCGCCGAGCAGGCCCAGGCTGCTGCCGAGGACGATGAGGACGATGACGATTGGCACAAGTACCTGTAATCGTTATGTGCTGACAGATAGGTCGATCCGGCAGGAGAGACTGCTCCCGCCGGCTTTTTACCAGAGGAAAGGCTTACGATGAAAAACGTTCTGTGTTTTGGCGACAGCAATACCTATGGCTATGATCCGGCGGGCATGCGCGACGGCACCGCGGTGCGCTATGCGCACGATGTGCGCTGGTGCGGCGTGGCCCAGCGCGACCTGGGCGAGGGCTGGCACGTGATTGAGGAAGGCCTAAACGGCCGCACGACGGTGCGCGACGACATGTGCCATCTGGACACCAATCTCAACGGCATCCGCGCGTTGCCGATGCTGCTCGAGTCTCATAAGCCGCTGGATGCGATCGTGATTATGCTGGGCACCAACGACTGCAAGACGGTCTTTAGCTGGGGGCTGCCGATATCGCTGACGGTGCCATGGCGCTGATTCGCACCGTCCGCGCGTTTCCCTGGACCGACGCTGCGCCTTGTCCGCGCATTCTGCTGATGGCTCCTATCAAGATCAAGCCGCAGATCGCCGATGTGTATATGACCGACTTTGACGAGCACTCCGTCGAGGCCTCGGAGCATTTTGCCGAATACTATGCGTATGTTGCCGAACAGTTTGGCTGCGACTTTTTGAATGCCGCCGATTTTGCCGAGCCGGGCGATATCGATTATCTGCACATGATGCCGGAAAGCCACGAGAGCCTCGGCCATGCCGTGGCAGCCAAGCTCAAAGAGATGCTCGGAGAGTAGTAAGGCCCAAAGCAGTACAAAAAGTTCCCCTTGCGGTGGCTTGTTTCGTTGGTTTGTCTTGATCTGCAACAGCTGTAAGGCCGAAAAACGGGCTAGATGTTACAGATTGAGATTATTTAGGTCGATATCGGTCGTTTGTCTCGATCTGTAACATCTAGGGTCGATTTTGCCGAGTTACTGTTACAGATCGAGATTTTCTTCTCAGCGGAATTTGAATGTCTCAATCTGTAACAGGTGGGCCGAAAAATGGACTCTAACTGTTACAGATCGAGATGTTTGTGGGAACCGCCACAAAGGTGCCTGTCCCCTTTGCGGTGGTTTTGGGCTGCGAATCTTAATATTGCCACATGTGGTTGACGGGCCCGGAGCCTTTGCCCATGTCAAAGCCAGCGGCGAGAGCACCCGTTAGGTAGGCCTTGCCGGCGTTGACGGCATCGGCAAGATCCATGCCCTGGGCCAGCGCGCAGGCGATGGCGGACGAAAGCGTACAGCCAGTACCGTGCGTGTTGCCGGTCTCGATGCGCTTGTGGCGGAACCACGTGGTGAGCGGATCGCCCAGATGGTTGCCCTCGTCATCGAGCGGCGCGGGCTCTGCTAGCACATCGTTGGCCTCGTTGACAAAATGCCCGCCCTTAACGAGAGACGCGCAGCCAAAGCGACGGGTGAGAAGCATGGCGGCATTTTGCTGCGTGCGCTCGGAATCGACCTCATAATCGAGCAGCGCCATGGCCTCGGGAATGTTGGGCGTGATAACGGTCGCCAGCGGGAACAGGCGGCGGATGAGTGCCTCAGCGGCATCCTCGGCAATGAGGCGAGCACCCGAGGTGGCGACCATGACGGGGTCGACGACGATATTTTGTGCGTCCCAGGCGCTCAAGCGGTCGGCGATAACCTCGATAATTTCGGCAGAGGAAACCATGCCGATCTTGACGGCGCTGGGTCGAATATCGTCAAAAACGGCATCGATCTGCGCCGCGACAATATCCGGGGAGATGTTCTGCACGGCGGTAACGCCCAGTGTGTTTTGCGCTGTGATGGCTGTGATGGCCGTCTCGGCATACAGGCGGTGCGCCGTAATGGTCTTGATGTCGGCCTGAATGCCGGCGCCACCGCTGGAATCGGATCCTGCGATGGATAGAACGGCAGGTACCTTACTGCGATCCATATTCGCTCCCTTGTTCGGTCGGAATCAAATGGGTCTTTAAGCCAGCATTATAAAGATGCCCGGGCCGACTCTATGTCGAACCCGGGCGGGCGATGCAATCTTTACGCAAATGCAAGCAAATGTTCACACGTCAACAATTGGCAGGCACCAGCTCGCCGCCAGAAGCGGCCGCGGCGACAGGGCTAGTCCTCCATGCCGAGATCGATCGTCGTACCCTCGAACACCTTGTTGACGGTGCGGACGGCGCACATCTTGCCGCACATGGTGCAGGTGCCCTCGGTGGCGGCGGGGGATTCCTCGTAGCGCTTCTTGCCGGTGACCGGGTCGAGCGCGCACTTCCACATGGCGTCCCAGTCGAGCTTGCGGCGTGCCTGGCCCATCTTGTCGTCCATGTCGCGGGCGTGGGGCACCTTCTTGGCGATGTCGGCGGCGTGTGCGGCGATCTTGGTGGCCATGAGGCCGTCGAGCACGTCCTGGGCGTTGGGCAGGCACAGGTGTTCGGCGGGCGTCACGTAGCACAGGAAGTCGGCGCCCGAGCTCGCGGAGATAGCGCCGCCGATGGCTGCGGTGATGTGGTCGTAACCCACGCCGATATCGGTCACCAGCGGCCCGAGCACATAGAACGGGGCGTTGTGGCACAGGCGCTTCTGCAGCTTCATATTGGCGGCGATCTCGTCGAGCGCCATGTGGCCCGGTCCCTCGACCATAACCTGGACGCCGGCGGCCCAGGCGCGCTTGCACAACTTGCCGAGCTCAATCATCTCGGCGGTCTCGGTGGCGTCGTTGGAATCGTAGAGACAGCCCGGGCGGCAGGAGTCGCCGAGCGAGATGGTCACGTCGTACTCGTGGCAGATTTCGAGCACCTCGTCGTAGAACTCGTAGAACGGATTCTCGTTGCCGGTGACCTCCATCCATCCAAACAGCAGCGAGCCGCCGCGGCTGACGATGTTCATAAGGCGGCCGGTCTCCTTGAAAGTTTTGATGACCGATTTATTGATGCCGCAGTGGATGGTCATAAAGTCCACGCCGTCCTCGGCGTGTGCGCGCACGACCTCGAGCAGGTCGTCCTTGGTAAGCTTGACCAGCGGCTTTTCCATGTAGTCGATGGCGTCGTACATGGGGACGGTGCCCACCATGAGCGGCGTCTCGTCGATGAGCTGCTGGCGGAACTGGCGCGTCTTGCCCGAGTTGGAGAGGTCCATGATGGCGTCGGCGCCAAAGTCCTCGGCGATCTTGACCTTCTTCCACTCCTCGGCGGCATCGGCCTTGTCGCCCGAGATGCCCAGGTTGACGTTGACCTTGGTGGACAGGCCCTCGCCGACACCAAAGGCGCGCATGCCCTTTTTGATATGCACGATGTTGGCGGGAATGGCGATGCGGCCGTCTGCCACGCGCTCGCGGATGTACTCGGGGTCGCGATGCTCGCGCTCGGCGACCTCCTTCATCTGCGGTGTGATCTGCCCGGCGCGGGCGAAGTCGATTTGCGTGACGAGCTTGGGCTCGGTCTGTGTGCTCATTGGCACGGCTCCCTTCGTTGGCATTACCCATATCAGGTTTGCGGGTCAGGGCGGGCGCGCCCAGTCTCAGCCTGCCGTCTTGTCCTGCAAGCTCCCCGTTTATGTGGTGGGCTCAAGTATAGCCTGAATGGGTACGATTGACGCGATGAGCATGTCCATGGGGAGGCGAACATGGAAGACAAGCATCTATATCGAGAGACGCAATGGGATGTATCGGCCGAGGAAAGCCGTGCGCACCATGGCCTTGTCGCGATTGGTTTTGCGGTGCTTGCCGTGCTGGTGATTGCCTTTTGATCTGGACGTTTGGTGGTCGCGGCGGCGCTGCATGGGAGTTTGAGGCCGACGATGCCCTGCCGATCATGACAGTGAAAGTTACGGGCGGCAACACCGTTGCCGCGCCGGGCGACTATTGGTATCCGCGCGACGAGTTTGTCCAGCTGCAGCTGAGCGGTGGTTCCATTCCTGGTGAAGAGATCGAGCGCGCGACCTTCGATGCGTCGCTTAAGACGCTGTTGGTTGAGCTCAAAGGTCAAGGGGATGTGCCCACGACCATGGATATCGCCTTGACGGAATGGCGTCTGGAGCCTCCGACGGGTGTTGCGGTGTCCGAGGTCGAGCACGTCAAGATTGCCTATCAGGACGGTTCGACAAATGAAATTGCCAAAGCCGACGGCTTGGCGGAATAGACGCCGTGCCTAGGCAGCACATTCAAAAGTAGCGGTGGTTCTACAAGGTCTGTTCGTTCAGGAAGACCAAAGTGTTTTTATTTGAAAGCTCGGGAAGGTGACGATAACCAACGTCGAACGCGGTGAGCCCGCTTACATCCTCGAGCTTGTTTTCTGCCATCCAGCGCACCATGGAGCCGCGTGCCTTTTTGCTGGCGGTCGATCGCTGGATGGGCTTGCCGTTGCGGACACCTTCGCCAAAGAGACAAGTGATGGTTGTGGCGTCGCCTGCGAGATGGGGTAGAACGGCCTTGGCGTACTCCACGCTGGCAAGGTTGACGACCGTGGTGTTGGAGCCGGTCGGCGCAATGGCGCATGCAAGTTTGTCGCCCCAAAACGCATAGAGGTCACGGGCGTTGTCGACGGCGAGCTTGGCTCCCATTTCGAGCCGATAGGGCGACACGCCGTGGAAGGGGCGCACGCATCCATAGAGTCCCGAGAGGATCCAGAGATGGCTTTGCAGCCAGTCGAGCTGTGCGGCATCCATGACCTCGGGCGCCATGCTTTGGTATTGGATGCCGTGGTAGGACATGACGGCAGGGGAGAGGTGACGGGCGAGTGCGGGATTGTCGAGATCGCCGTTTTTCAGGATGGGCCCGAACTCATGCAGGGTGTTGAGACAAGGCCCCAGCAGTTTGTCGCTCACGTTCCATAGCGCCTGCAGACCGCCGCTACCTTCATTTCGTTCGATATCTAGCAGCGCGCGGTGGAGGCGAGCCGCCTCGTGCACAAAAGGTGGAACGCCCAGGACTTCAAAAGCATCTTGGGCC
>ENA-OQMX01000020-OQMX01000020.1-human-gut-metagenome-genome-assembly--contig:-NODE-20-length-46806-cov-6.612160_pt1 | contig 46806 bp, 36 predicted proteins | sample MGYA00242622_ERZ504866 | MGnify/ENA primary metagenome ERZ504866 (study PRJEB26092, sample SAMD00036422) | human gut metagenome | host: Homo sapiens | study: EMG produced TPA metagenomics assembly of...
TGGTAGCACCGAGATTGCAGTCATCTCTCTGGGTGGTATCGTATCCAACAACTCTATCCGTACTGCCGGTGACGACCTGACAGCCGACATCCAGGAGTATATGAGCCGCCAGCACAACGTGAAGGTTCTGAAAGATGCTGGATGCGGTCGATATGCTTCTTGCGAAGTACGCTGAGCTCATCCTTGCAGGCATCTGCCTCGGCGAGAATCTCGTGGTAGTTCTCGTAGCGGCTGGTCTCAATCTGCTCGCAGCTCATACGCATCAGGTCGTTGATCTTCTGGCGTACAGGAGCAAACTCCTTGGTGTATTCTGCAGGGAGTGGGTTGAAGTTGTTGTCCACGTGCTCCTTGATAGGGTCGAGCATACGGCGCAGAGAGTAGATGAACTGCTGGTTGCTGTTGGCTCCCAGATGGAACCAGGTGTTGCGCTCGATGGCAATCTCCATAGGTGATTTCTTCAAACCGAGCATCTCCTGGCGACGGTACTTCTTCAGCATATCCTGCTCCTTCTTCAAATCCTTGTTGGCATGACGGAGATTCTTAGGATTCTCGTTGGCAAGACCATCCATAATCTGGTTGAACTCGTTGAGTGCAAAGTGGCAGACGAAGCTCTGGGTGCGGGATACCTGGCGACGAAGCAGATCCCATACAATCTCTGGATCGTGTGAACGCATCATCAACTGGAAGGTGCTGCCCTTGCTCTCTTCCTTAGCCTTCTTGTTGTACTGGATGTTGCTGCGGATGAGCAGGAAGATAACCAATGCCATGAAGCAGCTCTGGATTCCTACACCGCCGAAGTGCATGATGAGGCAGACAATGGCGCAGGCTGCGAAAGCTACACCGGCTGTGATAAACCATCCACCAATCACACTCAATACACCGGTTACACGGAACACGGCACTCTCACGGCTCCAGGCTCTATCTGCGAGTGAAGAACCCATTGCTACCATAAAGGTTACGTATGTAGTAGAGAGAGGCAACTTCAGATTGGTACCGATGGTGATGAGCATACTTGCCAATACCAGGTTTACGGCTGCACGAACCACGTCGAAGGCAGCGCTCTCTTCCAACTCTACGTCGTTCTTGTCGAATCGTCTGTTGATCCAGTTCATCAAAGACTTTGGCATAAACTGCTTCAACCATGAATCTGTAGCCTGGCAGTTGCGTACAATCACGCGGGCTGCAGAAGAACTTCCGAACATCTCGTCACCCTCGTCCTGACGGCTCAAATCCACTGAAGTCTTGATTACGTTCTGAGCCTTCTTGGAAGTTGCCATGGCGATGATCATCACGGCACCGGCAGCGAGAAGATATATTGGGGTAGTCTTGGCGCTATCCATCAGAGAAGTCATCATAAACTGGTTTGGAGTTGCACCGTTGGCATTTGCCATATAGTCCTGATAAGAAGAAAGACCTGCGAGAGGCACACCGATGAAGTTCACCAGGTCGTTGCCGGCGAAAGCCATAGCCAGGGCGAAAGTACCCATCAATACGGTAAACTTGAAGATGTTGATGCGGCAGAGATGCAGGAACTCCATCACGATGGCAGAACCTATGAAGGTGATGCAGAGCAGCAAGCCAAGGTTCTGGTCGATATAATCGCGCCATTCTGCTGGCAGGTAAGGACTCTTACCCAATCCCTTCATGAAGATGAAGTAAGAGAGGGCTGTGAAGGCGATACCACCGAAGATGGCAATGCTGTAGCGTGAATGCTTGCGATAATTGAAGGTGAAGATGATGCGGGAAAGCCACATCACGAAAGCACCGAATACGAAGGCGATGATAACAGATGAGAAGATACCCATGATAACCTCCAAGACCTTGTTGCTGTTGAGCAGTACGCCATAGTTGAGGCTGTCGTCGCCGTACATCTTCAATGTAGCGAGGATAAAGGCACCTCCCAGGAGCTCGAACACCAGCGAAACGGTGGTTGATGTCGGCATACCCAGCGTATTGAACACATCCAGGATGATCACATCCGTCACCATGACGGCTAGGAAGAGCGTCATCACTTCCTCGAAGGTGAAGTGATCTGGACTCATGATGCCGTGTCGGGCGATATCCATCATTCCCGATGACATAATGGCACCCAGTACCACACCGCAGGATGCGATGATCAGCACCGTGCGAAACTTTGCCACCTTGGCTCCGATGGCAGATTGCAGGAAGTTGACAGCATCGTTGCTGACTCCCACGAAGAGATCAAACACTGCCAGACAGAGCAGGAAGATCACGATACAAAGATAAATCGTACTCATATATTTTATTAATGTTTATATACCTTATTATATAGGGGGTTGTCTCAACATAGCTAGATACATTTCTCCCCTTGCTTTTCCGGGTGCAAAGGTACGAGTACGATGTTACAGGTGATTTAAACAGGTGTTACAATGTTGTTAAGATGTTGTTGTGCTGGCGATTGAATAAGAAAGTTGCCACCGAAAACAAAGAAAAGTGCGAAAATGTTTGGAAGTTACGGAAGTATTTTATATTTTTGCAGTCGGATAGGGTGCATTTCCTTTCCACTGATTTTTGAGATTTAAGAAGCGTTATGCTTATCATGATATCGGAAACCTAGGAAATTTCCAAGATGTTCATGTGGTGGCATAGTGGTTCTCACGCATAGCGTGGGCTGCTATTGTTGCATCTATGAACATGGGCTTTCCTAGGGCCTCCGATAGAAGATGTGGGCATTGCAGTTCACGCTTCTCTGTTTAACAAAAAGACCTAATAGGACTGAAAAGGCCAAGAAAAGGGAGTGTCTAATGAAGTATTTGAAGATAATCCTAGCGGTATTATTGTTATTATGTTTACTAGATATGCCTTATGGTTTTTACATATTAATAAGGTATATGGCAACTGTCGTGTTTGGTTATATGGCTTATTCTTATTATCAAAGCAATAAAAAGGAGTTAGCTGTAGCAAGTGGGGCATTGGCAATATTGTTTCAGCCCTTTGTTAAATTAGCTTTGGGAAGGGGTGTGTGGAATTTTGTTGATATAGTAGTTGCTATAGGTTTAATTATAACAGTTTTACTAACTAATCAAGAAAAATAACATGAAAAGTTTAAATAATAATAAATATACTCTTGCTTGTGTGATTTGTTTGCTAATTGCAATAATATCCATAATCTATGTATCCAATGTTGTCCCGACATTGAAGTCGGAGTTGGCACTAAAAGAACATAACGAAAAGTTCTTTGTTAATTTTGACAAAGAACAATTTTCTGTGTTGAAGAATTCGCATTATTTTGACAAAAAAGAACTAAGGATAATTCTGAGCAACTGAAAGAAATAGGACCAATACCAGAGGGAAAGTTTGTTTCTTCTTTTGATGGAAAAGGAGATGGAACCCATGAGTATTGGAAGCCTTGTTTGGCAATGGGAAGTAGGGGCTGTTTATTATACGGAAAAAGTTCCTCAAAGATATTTGAGTGGAGAAATTGTAAGAGATTTTTGGGGACGTATCGAATACGAGGAGGTTGAAAAGGTAAAATATGTCAATGAGCCATATTGGGATAGGCGATTGGCTACAGCTCCTTATAACTATTCATATACATTTTCTGTTTTTGATTTGGCGGACTCAATTTCTTCAAATGTTCCTGATAGTGTGTATTCTAATTATACTAAGCAATTTGCAAAACAATTAACGTCATATAAGAATTGGAATTTTTCGCCAAATCAATTGAAATGTGGAAGAAGTGCAAATTGGACAAATTATTATAAGTCTGTTCTTCCAATGGAAAAAGAGGCTGTAGCGTTTCAGACTAAAGATCAAAATGGAGTCTCTGTAATACGTGCAGTGTATTTTGCAAATAGAAAGGCTTATGTGTTGGATATGCATAGTCCGTATGAATTGATAGAAAATGCTAATGCAATAATGGAAACTTTTACAACTTTCTATCTTCAAGATTACAATGATATGGTTAGTATGAGATTATTATTGACTATATTAGGCAGTATTGCGTTTGTGGTATTTGGGCTTATCTGTTTATTTATACCAAAAATTGTTTTACGAAAAAGAGAAACTATCCTCCCAAAGCAAGCTAAATACTTGGTTCGTTATGCACGTGTCATGTGGCTTGTGAATATTATTTGTGTTTTTGCGGATGTTTACCCTATTTTTACAGGTGAACTTCGTCAAGATAGTTATTGGTGGAATATATTCTTGCTGTTCTTATGCGCAGTTGGGATGAATATATTCACTAATATGTATGTTGTAAATAAGGCGAAAGCTGAAAATGAGTTTGATTATTTGATTCCCAAATGGCTAAAATTTTATTTAATCAAAAGGCATGTAACTGATGCGGAATATAAAAGCGTTGTAGTCTTTTTGCTATATCCATTTTTTATATTTGGTAACTTACCATTTGGAATTTGTGTCTTGGGGTATATATTGCCAGTTGCTATTCTGTCTGTTATATTGATGGAAGCCCGTATTTTCTCAAAGTGGACTCATGAAGAAACGAATGGTAGTAATTCTAATGAGGTTGAAGAATTAGGAGTGTTCAAAGATTATTATTTACTATTGGATATAAATAGGGATGCTTCTGAGATGGATATTGACATTGCTTTTAATAAAGCAATGGCTAAATATAATTCAAAACCAGACGCTAAATTGTACAATGAAGTTTATAAGCGTAATATACAAGAGGCTTATCGTGTATTGAGTTCAACTAATCGATTAAAGCCTGAATATGATAAAGAATTTGATGCTTATCGTAAATCAAATATGGTCAATTATCAATTCTTAGATGTTAATACTCAAAAGGATATAGCAATTATACAAGGAGAAATACATAATGCCAATTCGAATGCAAGTCATTCAAAGAGAAAAGGCAAGGTTCATAATATTATACTTGTGGCATTGTTATCTGTAGTATTGGCAGCTATTATATTTGTATTGTTGCATTTCGGCTCACATAGTTCACGTTATTTGACAAACACAGAGCCTGATACTCCTCTTATTATGCCTTCAGAAGATTTTTCTGGCATTGGTGGTTCTTTCGACCCAAGGGATGATGACGATTTTGGACAATGATTGAACAGAATAAATAGCAAGTTATGAGACGGATATTGATTTTACTCGGTTTTGTATTAGGTGTCCTTTCGGCTCATGCTGAAAGTAAATCTTATACGATTAATAATATATTTACTATTTCTGTAGATTCCAAGTTGGAACTCAGAGATAAGAAGGGCTTGTATGAGCAGAAAACAAAGAATAATAACCTTCCCGTAACCAGTGACGAGGTTATAGTTTTTCAACAAACAGGTTTGAATAACGATATAAAAGCTGCTTATCAAAAGTATGCAAGAATTATGATTCAGACAGAAATTAGTAATGAAGGAGATTATTCCTACTATGATGGCTCTCATGAACTATCAGACAATGATGTCGAGTATTTTAATCGCCTTGCCTATCAAGAATTGGCACCCCAAATGCATATGACCATTAAGCCAAGTACAAAAGGCTTCTTTTTTGATAATGAAAATTATTGCATAATGACTTCTTACCAAAGAAGTGGCGTTTCTGGTAATGTGGATGTTTGTATCTATTATTTCTTTAATGATAACCAAAGTGCAAAAGTCTTATGTAGTTATAAGGATAGTGAGAAGACATATTGGCAAAAGGTGATGAAAGATGCTGTAGAATCATTTAAATGGATAAATGGAGAATCGCTTAGTAGAGATGCTGAGTTCGTAGATACGACGGAGAATCTCCCTACTTATGGTGAGATTAGTTATGATATACCTTCTAATGAAAAACCTATAAACGATGCTCTTGTTGTGGTAGTGTTGACAATAGCTGCGGTATTTGTTTATGTTTGGTTACTAAACACAAATAAGTTGAATTACAAAATGAAATGGGTCATATTTTGTTTGCTTCTTATTGTGTTTGGATTAGTAATTTTGATTATTACGAGGATTAATGATGCTTATGTGTCTAAACTTCCTCCTTTAAATGACCCTGAGTTGGAGTTGGCAGTAAAGGGCGTGAATGAACAGCTTCCTTTAGAAATATCTGATGGAGTTGTGATGAAAAGTCTGGAACTAAAGGATTCTGCTGTGGTAAGTATAATGGAAATAGATGAAACTAAATATCCATTTGAAGATTTTTTGCAGAATAAAGACTTGAAAAAGCGTTTGATGATGGCAAATATCGCAAAAAGTTCTCCTTTTAAGTCCTGTAGCTATGCTGATTTTGCAAATAAGGGATATTCTGCAAAAACGATAATCAAAGGAATTCAGTCACATAGGGAAATAGTGTTAGTAGCAACACCTGAGGAAATTAAAAATGCATCTAAAACGTCTTCTACTCAAAGAGAACAATTGGATTTGTATTTGAATAGTATCAAGGGAAGTCTTCCAAATAAAGTTGACGATGGACTAATTTTTTCAGATGTGGATATAAAGGGAAAACTGTTTGTTGTGTTTTATACCATAGATGAAAAAATGTATGATATGAAAGAAGTTGATAAAAATAAGAATGAATTTAAAAATAATGTAGAAAAAGATCTCAAGACAGAAGGTGAGTTGATAAAGTTAGCTTCACTTCTTGTTCCTTTGGATATGTCCCTTAGAGTTAGTTATGTTGGTTCTCTTTCTAAAGAGCAAGTCAATGTTGACATACCATCTTCTTATTTAAAAGAAGTCGTTTTAGATAATCGACTTTCCAATCATTTCAAATAATATAAACATTTTTAAATATACGGTTATGACATTTTTCAATTCAATTAAAATGTGTTACATGAAGTCTTTTGATTTTAAGGGAAGAGCTTCAAAGAGTGAGTATTGGTGGTTCTGGCTGGTTCAGGTCCCTATTACTTTTATAGCATTGGGGACTTGGAACTCCGAAAAGTTTGATGTACTGTCTGGAGTGTTTTTAGGAATTACTATAGCCTCTATTCCTGCTAACCTTTCTTCTATGATACGTAGATTTCATGATGCGGGATTAAGTACTAAGCAATGTCTAAAGAAATTGTTTTATGCGGTAGCCCCATTCCTTTTTGCTGTCAATTTAATGACAAAGATCGATCCTTTTTCTTCTTTTGCTGTAGTACTCTTAATAGCATTATTATTTTCGGCAGTCTCATTTTTCCTGTTGTTCATCATATTGATAGGAGACAGTGTATATGAAGATGAAAAAGAGGAATAAGGGATAAAGTCGTTCGCAAGCCTTGCGAATGAAAAACAAGGCTTGCTGATACAACTTATCGATTTTTTGTTTAATTTTGCAATCGATATTAATAATGCTACTATAATATGGGAAATGATACAGAAAATATAAAGATATTGTGCATCGGTGTCGGTGGGGCTGGCACTAATGTAATCAATCGTATGAAGGATATTGGTATTCCGAATGCAGAGTTTCTGACATTTGGAGGATATCGCTATGACTATAGCCATCCCGAAATTCCTCATTATAATCTTATTGAAGTCAATGAAATAGATAGCTTGCCTAATGGTTCTGGGCCAAAGGTCTTTGAAAGGTTGGCTAATAATGTTGCCGATGATATAAAAGAAGTTCTTTTGTATCATTTAAACTCTCGTAAGTTAGAAAATGAAAGAGTGTAAATATTGGATAGTTGTATTGCTACAGCTATGCTTTCTTTCTATCAGTTGTGAAGAAAAGAGGACAAAACAGGTTGTTCCTGCTCAAGATCATGCCTTTTTGAAATATGAAAATGATGAAGATGGAAAGTATTCGCAAGCGATGATAGCACAAATCATCAAACATTTTCATCTGCCAAATAATACTGTTGTAACAGATGAGGATGTTGATGCTATCTTGTTGAGAAGCGTTGATGGGGGAAATTGCATTTATGGCGGAGACGTAGTTACCATTTGGAAGTATTATAAGAAGCAGAATGATATTCAAGAAATAGTTACGGCGCATCCTATGGCAGATTTGTTATGGTATAATCCTGATAAAAAACATGGTGTAACGATAGGGCTGGATTCTGTTTTTGTGGCAAGTGAAGCTATGCTTGCCCCTCTAAATCCTGATGTGGTAGTTGTAAATGGAACAATAGACAAGATGAATACAATTTATACTTTTATAGTAGATAAGGATGCGGGAAAGGCAATATTGTTACCCTCTAATCTCGGCTGTGTAGGTTTCACATCTGAAGATGGGTTACCAATCTGCCAGTCTTGTCGTCATTATTCTGATACTAGGTTTGGTAGGTATTCTGTTGTGTCTGTTTATGATTTGGATGGAAAACTCGTCAATGAAATGTCGTTTGAAGATTATAAAAAAGGTGAGAAGTAATGACTGTAATAGAATTGATAACCTGTATTCGGCAGCACAAGAAAGCTTCTTAAGCTATTCTTGTATTGGCCTTGCTGTTGGGAAAAATTGCATCTGTACCTTTCGGTATGCACGGTGTCGGAACATTTGAGGGTGAAAGGAATGATATTCTTCGTAGGCGAAACTATCTGATTGGAAAATTGGCGACAACACCGCAAAAAGTAATGGAAGAGATGCCAGGTGGAATGGATGAACAGTTTCAAGGAGAATGGGCAATGTACTCTTGTTCTATGTTTGCGGCGGCATTGACAAATATCGCAAGGATTTATCCCGAACAAAAAGAGGTATCATTAGGATATATTGATAAACTCATAGAGATAGTTATGTCTTCAGAGATACGTGAATATGATAGAAAAAGATGGTGGGGAGAAGATGCTCTTGCGAGTCTTGAAGGCAATCATAGTCATGTTTCTTATTTGAGTATTCTTGCTTGGATGATGGGAGAATATAAAGAATTAGGTGGAGGAAATAAATATAATGAGTTATATGGCAGAATCTGTTATACACTCAACCGAAGAATGCTTGATGCTGAAACTTTAAATCTTCCGACTTATCCAGATGAGCCGATTTATGTTCCTGATATGTTGGTGGCTGTGGTAGCTTTATCTCATTATGCAAAGTTTAATCATGGAAGTTGTCAAGACACAGTGAATAGGTGGATAGAGAAAGCAAAAACTGATTGGTTGGATGCAAAGACAGGCTTATTGGTTTCTTTCTTGGATAATACGGGAGCACAGCAGATAGACGGTATGCCAGTAAAAGGGTCGTATTCGGCCTTGAATTGTTATTATCTCTCGCTCATAGATAGGTCTTTTGCAAAAGAGCAATACGAGCGATTGAAACAATATTTCTATCAAAGCAGTCCGATTTCTGGGCTAAAGGAATATCATGAAAGGAACTGTCCTATTGGAATGGATGCTGATGCCGGTCCGATTATTGCAAACCTTAGTCCTTCTGGTACTGCATTTATGGTAGGAAGTGCTACTTGCTTCGGGGATGCGGATGTGCGAAAAAGTCTTATAAAGACAGCTGAGATTGCTGGCTCTACATTCTATGGTTTTACAGAAAATCATTATCTTCTTGCCAACTTTGCTCTAGTTGGGGAGGCGGTTATGCTGGCTATGCGGACTAATGTGGAATGGATATAGTAAAGCCAGTTGGAATCTTCATATAAAGATATGGATTCCAACTGGCTTTTTGATGTTGAATGTGCTTATATAATTCTCGGAAGTCTTTTGTAGCTTCCAGCCATCAATTGTACTGTCTCAGATGAGAAGTTGCAGCCAATCTGGTAAATTTTTCTTTTGTCGGCGGCATACTCGCAGGCATGTCCTATCGTTTATATGTACGTTTGCAAGTTGGACATATCCAATTTGCATTTATGGTGTGATTGTTATGAGTTTCCTTTTTTTCATCTCACCCATGCACTCCTTACAGATGTGTTGGGCATGACCTTTTCCAGAAAATGATTCATTCGACTTGTATTCACCACAAATCTTACAGTAATGTCCTCTATGCTTCTTTGCCATGACCGTTTATTTTATCAAATACGAAATCAACTGCTCCATGCTATTTTCGATACTTTCAATAGTTGGTATATCTTTGTAGGCAAGGTCTGGAAGTTCTTTTGCATAGACGTTGCTTAACGCTGACCATACATTATGTAGGTCACAGATGATTGGAGAATCCATGATGTCTTTGTTTTGCCATCCTTCAGGCTTGTCGAATCTCTGTTGGTCTTGTGCAAACAAGTTGTTGAAGTCCGATTTGAAAGCATCGCTTTTCAGATATTTCTGTGTCTCTGCATCATTCAATAGAAAATGCAAATCATAGAAATGACGTATCTTGGCTGTCAACTCCGGCATGTAGTTGTCGGCTAATGAACAGCGAAGCAATGATACCAGCTTCTCTGTCAATGTTCTGCGCCTGTCGAGAACATTCACCTCGAAAGGTTGCATATCATATTCCTCTATCAAGTTCTCGTTGCCTGTCTTTTGCAAGAACTCGGTCAAGAAGCTTTGCAGTTTACATTTCTGAAAAGGATATGGATTGGCAAAGGAATTGATTTCAACAAGCAACTGTCCTGCTTTGATAGCACCTACTTGTAATGTATCAATAGCTCTTGGATAAGAATAGTATGCCTTGTGATAGTGAGATCCCTTGCTCGTAAAACCAGGCATATCCATTTCCAGCAGACCTTCCGTCATGCTTTTGGCAGTTCTCTTGATCAGCATCTTCAATTGGTTGCCGCTGAGCGTCCATGCCTCAGAAATAGCAATATCTATGTCTTCTGAGAATCGACTTCCGATACTGTATGCTTTTGTAAGACTTGTTCCTCCTTTGAAAATGGCACGATTCTCCTTGTCGTTCGCAGCCATCAATGACAGCGAGCGACAAATCCAATAGTCCTTCTCAATGAAAATGCTCTTGATGCCAAGTCCTCCAACTTCTACGGGTTGTGATGCAGCTTGCAAGGCATCAGAGAACAATTCCCAGTTTTCATGTAATCTCATATGATGTTCCAGTTTTTTTTGTTGATAATACTTTGTCGGAGATTGGCAACTTGTAGCTGGTCACTCCATTCAATGTTTTGCTGATGGTTTCCGTTTCAAGTTCCATATTCTCGTAGATGGCTCCAAGCAAAGCTCTTACATAAGGTGTGTATGCCAAGGAAAGTTCCGCCAATTCTTGCTTCTGATTCTTTGAAAGAGCATTGATTGCTTTGCAAATATTCATCACACATTCATCTGGTGAAGTGGCAGGAATGTCCTTTATAAGGCGCAGAGCATCCAATATTCTAAGTAATGGAATGTTGCTTGATGTTATGGCGTTCTCTTGTAACAAGAAAGATATTTTGACGCCATTCCTAGTGATAGGTCTCCTATATTTATTTGTGCCGACAAGGATAGATGAGCTTATCTGTGTTGTCAGACCCATGGATGCAAATGCGGCTGTCCCGGTAATGTAACCTACAATTTTGCCATTTTGCTCCAGAAAGTCCTTTACAAGTTCAGAATCTGCAGGTTTTAGATTTCCAAAGATGGTCTTCTTCGGAATATAGTATTTCCCCTTTGCTATCTTTTGTAGCTCGCCTTGGAGCACAAGACGGTTGAGAGCTTTGGCGAGTGCTGGCTGATACCGCATCTCCACCCCAAAGTCTCTTGTTGTCAATACAACCCCAGCAGGGGTGGATGACAATTTCTCTTTTATCAGTCTTGCTATAACCATGTTTTCTCCTTTTTTTCGAGTGCAAAGTTAATAAAAGTCTTGTTTTTCACGCAATAAACTTGACTTTTATATGTTTCTTTAACCATTTTCATGCTATAATCCTCCCATACCCCTTCATCTTCCCTTGTTTTTTTCCTCTTAAAATACTGTAACTACTCATGCCCATAGAGGGGCTGAGTGGTTTGCAGGGTATTTCATATTGTTGCTTTATTTGAATTTTTGGAAAAGTAACGAAAAATATAGGTATATGCAAAAGAAAGCAGAATAATTTGTTTTCCTTTTCGGATAAAAACATTAACTTTGCAACTAAAAGAAATGAAAAGTATGGAAAAAATGAAAGATATCAGGGCGATAGCCTTCGATGCCGACGATACGCTCTGGGCATTGCAGAATTACTTTGAGGATGTAGAGCATGAATATTGCGAGCTTCTTTCTGCTTATGGCAGGGAGAAGGAGATTTCTGCAGCCCTCTTTGAAACGGAGAGCCGGAACATGGCAGACTTGGGATATGGCTGCAAGGCTTTCACCCTTTCGCTGGTAGAAAATGCCATCAGGGTGAGTCATGGTAAGGTGGAGGCGAATGTCATTGCTCAGATTCTGGATCTGGGCAAGAGCCTCCTGCATCTTGATGCCAAACCGCTGGAGGGTGTTGAGGCTACCCTTGCCCGCATCCGTGAAATGAGAGTAGGGCAGGAGGAGGGTTCTTCCGGTGAAAGAAGATACAGGCTAGCTGTCTTTACCAAGGGAGAACTGATGGACCAGGAGAATAAGTTGTGGCGTTCGGGGCTGCAGCGCTATTTTGATGTGGTGAGTATCGTGAGCGATAAGAAGCCCGAGGCTTATCGCCGTCTTTGCCGGGAGATGGAAGTGAAGCCCGAAGAGCTGCTCATGGTGGGCAACAGCTTTAAGAGCGATATTGCGCCGGCATTGAAAATCGGAGCCTCTGCCGTCCATATCCCTTTCCATACTACCTGGGCGCACGAAAAGATAGAGGAGTTTGAACATCCCAACCTCCGCCGCATCTCCCGCTTTGCGCAGCTGCTGGAAATTCTGTAGCAACATATAGGATGATTGTGAATGTCTTGTAAAAAGCTTAACAATTTATAGCAAGTATGAGAAAGCCCTTAAAGGAAAATATTTCTTTCCTTAAGGAAAAATATATTTCCCTTAAGGAAAAAAAAAATCCTTAAGGGAAAATATCACATCTCTTCAATTCCCATTTTTCGGGCGTTTGAGAAAATAGAGATAAATGTTGAACTATATTTACATGGCTGTTCTTGTTCTTATGCTTCTTCTTCAGTTTCTTCATTCTTCAATGACTCCAGAATCTCGACGAAAGGACTGTGGAAGGTGCTGAAGAGATGGAGAATCTCCTTGCGCTGCTCCTCATCCTCATCCCAAAGGCTGATCTCGCCCTTCTGGTGAGCCTTGATGAGCTTGGCGCAACGCTTGATCTTGCGCTTGTTGTTGCGAGCCTGCAACTGGTCGCCCTGGATAGGCTTCTGGCTTACATACGAGAAAGCTACAAGCTGGTTCATGAACATGTCGAACATCGGATCATCATGGCTCCAGTCGCTGTCCTTCAGCCAGAACCACTGGAAGGCATACTTCTGCTCCATGGCAATGAGGCTCTGTCCCAGGGTATCGATGTCGATGCCCTTTGCCATCTGCTCCTTGATGAAGGCAACGAGACTTTCTGGGGTAATCTCCAGTTCTACCTCGTGGGTGATGCTGCTGCCGGCAATGTTGATGCGCCAGCGGTAGTTCTTGTTCTTGATCAGGGCAGAATGGGCATTCATCATCAACTCGCTCAATTTTCCCTCAGACGGAATCTGATCTACTACGGCAAGGCGCTGGCGCTGGTCGCGAACCACCAGCTGGGCATCCTCATGACGGAGCACGCAGATATAAACCAGTTTGTTGTCGTCCAACTGCAAGGTGAAGCGGTCGTTGTTGTCATCACCTACAAATTCATAGCGATACTCATCTACCTTGTCGTGAGCCACCTCCAGTTCATTGTGTACCTTGTTGCCCTCACTGTCGTAGAGCGAGAAACCGATGTATGGAATCTGAATATTGAGAGAGAAAGGATTTCCCTCTTCCGGAATCAGGGTGAGGCGCAAGCCTTCGTCACCGAAGTCCTCCTTCTTGCAGACGAAGCCGTCATCGGTCTTCTCCGCCTTTTCTACCTTCACGTCTCCATGGCGCCAGTAGATATCAAAAGTGATGGTGTTTTCGTCCTCGCTGGTCACCTGGATGAAATCGTCGATGTCCTGTCCCAGATAGATAACCTTGGCAGGTTCATATACCTCGGTATCATCATCTTCCAGAGGTTTTACCCACATTTCTCCCGGCATTGGGTCATCTTCCCATTCTTCCTCTTCTGCGGCAGAAGTAGATTTGAAGACCAGGAAGATCATTCTCTGTTCCTCTCTGCTTCCGTCTTCCTTGCAAAGGAAAACCTTCGATTCCTTTGGGATGAAGAAAGGAGTAGATAGATACGGGTTCTTACATAATGCTGTGTATTCCACCTCTGTCCAGATTGGCAAGGTGTGCTTGTTCGTATTATTTGTCATATCTGTTTTTTTGTATTATCCTATTGATTGAACTAAATTTCAAAAACGGGTGCAAAGGTACTGAGAAAAGCAGACAATACAAAATTTTACGGCCATTTTTTGTTGTTTTTGCTTTAAAAGTTTGTGTTAAGGGAAAGCTTTTGCCCTTTCAGGGCGGCAGGTTTGAGCCCGTTGTAACCCAGGGTGGTGCCCTGGGCTAGGAGCTTTTGCCCTTTCAGGGCGTATGGATATTAGCCTGGTGAAACATAACAGCCCTGTACCTTTGGCTCTACGCAAGTGAGTTAATAATTAATAATTTCAGTGCCGAAACCATAATAAATTGTGGGAAATGACTGATTTCTCGATTTTTTTGTCTAATTTTGCACCTTGGTATAGAATGCCTTGGCTTGTAATGAGGCTCGGGGCAGGAGATACACATTATTTTATATATAAATTTAGGAAATAAAAAATTTAATAATAAGAATGAAGAAGAAAATTCAGTTCAGTCTCGTTTACCGAGACATGTGGCAGAGTTCTGGTAAGTTCCAGCCACGTAAGGATCAGTTGGCTAAGATTGCCCCAGTTATCATTGAGATGGGTTGCTTTAGCCGTGTAGAGACCAATGGTGGTGCTTTCGAGCAGGTTAACCTCCTCGCTGGCGAGAATCCTAATGATGCAGTTCGTGCATTCTGTAAGCCATTCAACGAGGTGGGCATCAAGACTCACATGCTCGACCGTGGATTGAACGCTCTTCGTATGTATCCTGTGCCAGACGATGTACGTGCCCTCATGTACAAGGTAAAGGCTAAGCAGGGTACTAACATCACCCGTATCTTCGATGGCTTGAACGATGTTCGTAACATCATTCCTTCTATCAAGTGGGCTAAGGAAGGTGGCATGACTCCACAGTGTGCGCTCTGTATCACCAACTCTCCAGTACATACACTCGAATATTATATGAACATCGCCGACCAGCTCATCGCTGCCGGTGCTGAGGAAATCTGCTTGAAGGATATGGCTGGTATCGGTCAGCCTGCATTCCTCGGTAAGCTTACCAAGATGATCAAGGACAAGTATCCTGAGATCATCATCCAGTACCACGGTCACTCTGGTCCTGGTCTCTCTATGGCTTCTATCCTCGAAGTCTGCAACAATGGTGCTGACATCATCGATACAGCCATCGAGCCATTGTCATGGGGTAAGGTTCACCCAGACGTGATCTCTGTGATCAGCATGCTGAAGAACGAGGGCTTCGAAGTACCAGAGATTAATATGAGCGCTTACATGAAGGCTCGTGCCATGACTCAGGAGTTCATTGACGAGTGGCTCGGCTACTTCATCAACCCAGGTAACAAGATCATGTCTTCATTGTTGCTCGGTTGCGGTCTCCCTGGCGGTATGATGGGTTCTATGATGGCAGACCTCGGCGGTATGCGTCAGACCATCAACAACATCCGCAAGAAGAAGGGTGAGGAAGAGTTGTCTATGGACGACCTTCTGATCAAGCTCTTCGACGAGGTAGAGTATGTATGGCCACGCGTTGGTTATCCTCCATTGGTAACACCATTCAGCCAGTATGTAAAGAACATCTCATTGATGAACCTCCTCACCATGGAGCAGGGCAAGGGCCGCTTCGTAATGATGGATGATTCTATGTGGGGTATGATCCTCGGTAAGAGTGGTAAGATTCCTGGAAAGATTGATCCAGAACTCGTAGAGCTTGCCAAGAAGCAGGGTCGTGAGTTTACAGATGTTGATGCTCACACATTGCTTACTAATGCACTCGACGATTTCAAGAAGGAGATGGACGAGAACGGTTGGGATTACGGTCAGGACGATGAGGAGCTCTTCGAGCTCGCTATGCACCCAGAGCAGTATCGCAACTTCAAGAGCGGTCAGGCTAAGAAGAACTTCCTGGCTGACCTCCAGAAGGCAAAGGATGCCAAGCTCGGCAGCACCTTGACTCCAGCTCAGCTCGCTGAGTTCAAGCATGCCAAGGCTGATGCTATCGTAGCACCAGTAGCCGGTCAGATTTTCTGGGAGTTCCAGGGCGAGGGCGAGTGCCAGCCAGCTGTAGAGCCATTCATCGGTAAGGAGTACAAGGAAGGTGATGCCTTCTGCTACATCCTCGCTCCATGGGGTGAGTTTGAGACAGTTCCTGCCGCTTTGGGTGGTAAGCTCGTGGAAATCAATGCTAAGCAGGGCAGCAAGATCCGCAAGGGTGATGTCATCGCTTACATTGAGCGCAACGCTGAGTAAACATTGAATTTATGGATTATCAAGCAATTATTGATAAGTATTATCCTGAGGATACAGAGCTTCGCCGTATCCTCATTACACATAGTCAATCTGTAGCGCGAAAAGCGCTACAGATTGTTTCGTCTCATCCCGAACTGCATCTGGATGCCCGGTTTATAGAGGAAGCAGCCATGCTTCACGATATCGGAATCTTCCAGACCGATGCTCCAGGCATTCACTGTTTCGGTTCGCAGCCATACATCTGTCATGGCCGACTGGGTGCCGAACTGCTGCGCAAGGAAGGATATGAGCGACATGCTCGGGTATGCGAGCGCCACACCGGTGCCGGCATTACGAAAGAGCAGATCGAGAAGCAGCAACTGCCACTGCCTCACCAGGATTTTCTGCCGGAAACCATGGAGGAGAAGGTAATCTGCTATGCTGACAAATTCTTCAGCAAGACTCATCTCGACAAAGAAAAGAGTATCGAAAAGGCAGAGAAAAGTCTCGCTAAGTTTGGCGAGGAAGGAGTAAAGCGCTTCCAGGAATGGGAGCGGATGTTTGAAATAGGATAGAAGTTCAGTTGGGTGACTTCTTAACAATAATTTCTGAATGAGAAAACAATCAACTATAGCTGTTCTGATGTTTGCATCCATCGCTGCCATGATGGTTGCAAACCCGGGTATGCCTGCAGGAAAACACAAAAAGAAGCAGGCTGATTCTACTGCCGTGGCTGTGGGCGACTCCGTCTTTGTCGATTCGCTCGGCAATGAAATCATCAGTACGGAGACCGATACCACCCAGATGGACTCCCTGCAGAAGGCTATATGGAAACATAATAAGGTGGTGGATGACAGTATCCGACTCGACAGTATCAACAGAAAGAAGTCGGGAGGCATCGACGCACCTGTACAGTATCAGGCCGACGACTCGCTGGTATATGATGCCCACCACAAGGTGGCGCATCTCTATGGAAACTCGAACGTGAAGTACGAGAACATGGATCTTACCTCCGACCGCATCTCCATGGATCTGGACAAGAGCAATGTGAGAGCCAGCGGTACCAAGGACTCGATGGCTGATGGAGGCATCAAGGGAAAACCGGTCTTCAAGATGGGCAATGATACCTATGATACCGATACCATCAAGTTCAACTTCAAGAGCAAGAAGGCCCTTATTAATAATGTATATACCGAGCAGCAGGATGGATTCCTCACCGGTATGAAGTCGAAGCGAGATTCTTCGGGTGTCATCTATCTGCAGCATGGCAGATATACCACCTGCGATGATCCGCATCCCGACTTCTACATCTCGCTCTCCAGAGCCAAGGTGCGCCCAGGCAAGGATGTCATCTTCGGTCCCGCCTATCTCGTGGTCTGCGATGTGCCGATGCCGCTGGGTATCCCATACGGATTCTTCCCGTTCACCAAGAGCTACAGCAGCGGTTTCATCATGCCTACCTATGGTGATGAGAGCGACCGCGGTTTCTATCTCCGTGACGGTGGATATTATTTCGCCATCAGCGACAAGTGGGATCTGAAACTGCTGGGAGAAATCTACACCAAGGGTTCGTGGGGACTTTCTGCGGCAAGCAACTACCGCAAGCGATACAAGTATTCCGGTTCCTTCTTCTTCAGTTACCAGGATACGCAGACGGGTGACAAGGGAATGCCTGACTTCACCAAGCAGGAGAGTTTCAAGGTACAGTGGAGTCACCGACAGGATTCCAAGGCAAATCCGTTCAGTTCGCTTTCGGCAAGCGTCAACTTCGCCACATCGAGCTATGAGCGCAACAACCTCAACTCGCTCTATAATCCTCAGACGATGACGCAGAGTACGAGAACCTCTTCCGTAAGCTGGAGTACCACTTTCTCGAGCATCGGAATGTCGCTCAGTTCTACGGCAAACCTTTCGCAGAATATGCGTGACTCATCCATAGCGATGACCTTGCCCGACCTGAACATCAGCATCTCCCGCTTCTATCCTTTCCGCAGAAAGAAGATGGTGGGCGATGAGAAATGGTACGAGAAGATAGCCATGAGCTATACCGGACATATCTCCAACAGTATCAATACCAAGGAGGATAAGCTGATGCACAGTTCGCTCATCAAGGACTGGCGAAACGGATGGCAGCATCAGATTCCGGTGAGTGCATCCTTCACCCTCTTCAAATATCTCAACGTGAATCCTTCGTTCAACTTCACCGACCGTATGTACACCAACAAGGTGGAGAGATCATGGGATGCCACTGCGCAGAAAGAGGTTTGCGATACCACCTACGGATTCCACAACGTATATAACTGGAACATGAGCATAGGCCTCTCTACCAAGCTTTACGGCTTCTGGATTCCTAACCGCAAGCTGTTCGGCAACAGGATAGACAGGATCCGCCACGTGATTACCCCGACGGTAAGCTTTAGCTATGCACCTGATTTCGGAGCATCGCATTACGGCTATTGGGATACTTATCAGAAGACTGATGCCGACGGCAATGTATCGCTGGTAAGTTATTCGCCATATCAGAATGCCCTCTACGGCGTGCCGGGCAAGGGCAAGAGTGGTAATATTTCCTTCACGCTGGGCAACAACCTGGAGATGAAATGGAGGGATAAGAACGACAGCTTGAAGAAGGTGAGCCTCATTGATGCGTTTGATGTGAGCATGAGCTACAACACCGCTGCCAAGGTGCGCCCTTGGAGTGATATGAACATCAACCTGCGACTGAAATGGTGGAAGAACTATACCTTCAACATGAACGCCGTGTTTGCCACCTACGCCTACGAGATGGATGAGAACGGCAACGTATATGTCGGCAACCACACCGAGTGGGGCAAGGGCAGGTTCGGACGATTCCAGGGAATGTCGCAGAACTTCTCGTTCACCCTGAATCCTGAGAAACTGAAGAAACTCTTCGGCGGAGGCAGTGATGAGGACGACAAGGACAAGAACAAGCGCAAGGACGATGACGATGAAGGTATGGATACCGACATAGAGAGCAACGTGGACGACAGTATGGAGAAGGGAAAGACGGGAGCCAAGAAGAGCGGTGGCGGAAAAGCCAAGACCGACTCGGACGGCTATATGGCATTCAAGATGCCATGGTCACTTACCTTCGGATATGGTATCACCATGCGTGAGGATACCCGAAGAGAGAAGTTCAACGAGAAATCGATGAGATATCCATACAAGTTCACCCAGAACCTGAATATGAGCGGTAACGTTCGTATCAGCGACGGATGGAACATCAGCTTCTCTTCCGGCTATGATTTTGATAATCATAAGCTGAGTATGACCACCGCGAGTCTGGCTCGCGACCTGCACTGCTTCAACATGAGCTGTTCGGTAGTGCTGGCGCCATATACCAGCTATAACTTCACCTTCCGATGCAATGCAGCCACATTGACGGATGCCCTGAAGTATGACAAGCGAAGCGGTTATTCGAATGCTGTACAGTGGTATTAAGCCACCCGGAACGATATGAAATAGCAAGACGAGGATAGCAAGTATTGAAAAAATGCTGGCTATCCTCGTTTTTTATGACCCTATATTTGGATATGTCGATTTTTAATCGTATTTTTGTAGCGATTATCTGAAAATAAGTAATCAGACTAAATATAATATATAATGAACAAGAAAACCGTATCTATTTTAACCTTTGCGATGCTGGGGGCACTTTCTGCCACCGCACAGCAGAAGACAGCATTGTCTTACTGGTTCGACACGCCTGTTACCCTGAAGGGACAGCAAGTTTGGTATGGAGGCCATCCTGAGAAATGGACTCACAAGAAGCCTATCTCGGCTGGTGATACCGCCCGCAATCCGGATTCGGATTGGGAGTCAAAGTCATTGCCTATCGGTAACGGAAGCATCGGTGCCAATATCCTGGGATCGGTGGAGGCTGAACGTATCACCCTGAACGAGAAGACGCTCTGGCGTGGCGGTCCGAACACCAAGAAGGGCGCTGTCTACTATTGGGATGTGAACAAGAATTCTGCCCATGTGATGCAGGAAATCAGAGATGCCTTTGCTGCCAACGACTGGGAGAAGGCTTCACAGCTCACCCGCAAGAACTTCAACAGTCCGGTTCCATACGAGTCTTATGCCGAGGATCCATTCCGTTTCGGTAGCTTTACCACGATGGGCGAGGCGTATATCGAGACCGGATTGAGCACCGTGGGTATGTCGAAATATCGCCGTGCCCTGTCGCTCGATTCAGCTTTGGCTACCGTTTCTTTCGTTAAGGATGAAGTGAGCTATCAGCGTGAATATTTCATCTCTTATCCAGCCAATGTGATGGCTATCCGATATAAGGCGTCCCGTCCGGGCAAGCAGAATCTCGTATTCTCTTATGCGCCTAACCCTGTCTCTACAGGCAAGATGGTGGCTGACGGCAAGAACGGTCTGCTCTGGGATGCACGTCTCGATAACAACGATATGCAGTATGCTATCCGCATCCGTGCCATCAACAAGGGCGGTAGCCTTTCTAACGAAGGAGGAAAGCTGACCGTGAAGGGTGCCGACGAGGTGGTATTCCTCATTTCTGCCGATACCGATTACAAGGCAAACTATAACCCTGATTACAACGATCCTAAGACCTACGTGGGCGTGGATCCGCTGGCTACTACCCACGACTGGGTGAGCAAGGCAGAGGGTAAGGGCTATGTGCAGCTGCTGGATGAGCATTACAAGGATTACAGCCGCCTGTTCAATCGCGTGAGCCTGAATCTGAATGATGCGGCTAATGCCAACGATATGCCTATCGATGAGCGCCTGGCTAACTACCGCAAGGGTGCCAAGGATTTCTATCTGGAGCAGCTCTACTATCAGTTTGGTCGCTATCTCCTCATTGCCTCTTCACGTCCTGGCAATATGCCTGCCAACCTGCAGGGTGTATGGCACAACAACGTGGATGGTCCTTGGCGTGTTGACTACCATAACAACATCAATCTCCAGATGAACTACTGGCCAGCCTGCACCACCAACCTGAGCGAGTGCGAGCTTCCGCTCTTCGACTTCATCCAGACACAGGTGAAGCCGGGTGAGAAGACTGCCAAGTCATATTATGGTACCCGTGGCTGGACCACATCTGTATCCAGCAACATCTTCGGTTTCACTTCTCCGCTGGCAAGCGAGGATATGTCTTGGAACTTCTCTCCATTTGCCGGTCCATGGTTGGCTACCCATCTCTGGGATTATTACGACTATACCCGCGATAAGAAGTTCCTGAGCGAGACAGCATACGATATCATCAAGGGAAGTGCTAATTTCGCAACAGATTATCTGTGGCATCGCAAGGATGGCGTCTATACAGCGGCTCCTTCCACCTCTCCGGAGCATGGACCGATAGACGAGGGTGCCACCTTCGCTCATGCCGTGATTCGTGAGATTCTGCTCGATGCCGTAGAGGCGAGCAAGATTCTGGGTAAGGATGCCAAGGATCGCAAGCAGTGGGAAGATGCCCTGAAGCACATTGCTCCTTATCAGATTGGCCGTTACGGTCAGTTGATGGAGTGGTCGAAGGATATAGATGATCCTAAGGATGAGCATCGCCATGTGAACCATCTCTTCGGTCTGCATCCGGGCCGCACCATTTCGCCTATCACCACTCCTGTGCTGGCGAAGGCTTCCAAGGTGGTTTTGGAGCATCGTGGGGATGGTGCTACCGGTTGGTCTATGGGTTGGAAGCTGAACCAGTGGGCTCGTCTGCACGATGGCAATCATGCCTACAAGCTTTATGGTAATCTTCTGAAGAATGGAACATTGGACAATCTCTGGGATACGCACGCCCCATTCCAGATAGATGGTAACTTTGGCGGTACAGCGGGTATCACCGAGATGCTGATGCAGAGTCACATGGGCTTTATTCATCTCCTGCCAGCCCTGCCTGATGCATGGCAGAAGGGTTCCATCAAGGGTCTCCGTGCCAAGGGTAACTTCACGGTGGATATCTATTGGGACAACGGCCGTCTTACCAAGGCTGTCATCCTCTCCGGCTCCGGCGAACCTTGCCAGGTAAGATATGGAGATAAGGTGAAGAAGATGAAGACCCAGAAGGGCAAGACCTATGAGGTTAGATTTTAATCAATAAAAAAATGTGGTTGATAAAACGGATTTGTTTTTCCGTTTTATCAACCACATTCTTTTTATATGAATGGTCTCTGAGATGCCTTCACCTTTTTGGAGGCTTGATTATTCCGTGAGATGCTTCAGCCTTCTCTTTGCCTCGGGATGGCTAGGGTAGAGGGTGAGTGCCTTTCTGTAATTGGTGACAGCAGCTTCTTTCATTCCCTCCTTCTCACACTCCTTGCCCATGATTACATACTCCGTGGCTAGGCGCTTCAGGAATTTCTCCTGCTTCTTCTTTTCTTCATCCTTCTGCTTGATAACTTCACGCAACCGCTCGTTCTCTGCCTGCAACTCATTCACCTTGTTCAGCTTCTTGCGGATGAAGCGCTTGGCTAGCGGATGCTCGATGTCGTAACGGCTGTGGATGGCGAGGAAGAAATTATCCAAGGCGGCTTGCATATCGCCCCTCTCAAACGCCTTCACGGCATCGTGGTATTGACGGTCTGCCTTACTCTGCGTCAGCGCCGTGTGGATAGTGTTCTGATTGTTATACTGGCGGGCAAACTGCTTCACCTCGTTGCGCACGAATATCTCGCTGGGGCGGATAGGCTCCTGCAGACTGATACCTTCCAGGCTGGTGCAGCGGGATAATGCCACATAGGTCTGACCGCCTGCAAAGACACCTCCCGTGAAATCAATCTTCACCTGGTTGAAAGTCAGACCCTGACTCTTGTGAACGGTAATCGCCCAGGCTAGTCGGATTGGGTATTGTTCGTATCTGCCTATTTCCTCTTCCTCAATCTTTTTTTCCACCTCGTTGAAATGATAGCGCATATTGCTCCAGGCGGCAGGTTCTACCATCACATCCTGTCCATTCTCCGTGCGTACATATATCTTGGCATCATCCTCATCATCGAACCCGATGATGGTGCCCAGAGTACCGTTCACCCATTGGTGCTCGATATCATTCTTGATAAAGATAATCTGTGCTCCGGTCTTCAGGTACAGTTCGATAGGGGTAGGCAGACTGCTTTCCGGAAACTCGCCCTGGATGTTGCCCCGGAAGAGTGTTGGCTCTCCTGGCAGGAGTTTGAGCTGGTTCTCGTTGATGAAATCCACGGTATCTCGGCGGGTGGAGAGGGTGATGGCAAGCTTGGAATCACTCTCGTCGAGCTGGGCACCCACCCGCTGGTTGAGCAGCTGAAGGTCTTGACTCTGCGCCTGACTGGTTCGGATATGGTCGAGGATGCCGATGAAGACAGGGTCGCTCTGGCGATAAACTTTCTTGAGTTCGATGCTGACGAGCTGGAACTGCTGGAAGATCTTGGCATCGAAGAAGAAGCTGCTGCGATAGAAAGGATTCAGCAGTTTGCGGTCCTCCTCCTTTACCACCGGTTCCAACTGATAGATGTCGCCCACCAGCAGAAGTTGCTTTCCTCCGAACGGCTCCCTCATATTGCGGCAATACACACGCAGCACCTTGTCGATGAAATCGATGATGTCGGCACGCACCATACTGATCTCATCGATGATGATGAGTTCCACTTCACGGATAATCTTGATTTTCTCGGAATTATACTTCAATGTATTCCGGATGTTGCGCACGGAATACATACTGTCGTTGGGCAGCAGGGGGTGGAAGGGCAGCTTGAAGAAACTGTGCAGGGTGCTTCCGCCGGCATTGATGGCTGCGATGCCTGTAGGTGCCAGAACGATGTGTTTCTTCTTGGTATTGGCTGCGATGTACCGCAGAAAAGTAGATTTACCCGTCCCCGCCTTTCCGGTGAGGAAAAGCGAACGACGGGTAAACTGTATGATTTGGAGTGCATTTTGCAGCTCCGCATTGTCGAGATCAATCATATTTTATTTTTAAAGGTCGTCGAAGTTGACAGGCTGTTCTGTTGGCTTTGTCTTCTTCTTCTCTTTCTTTTCTTCTGTAGCTCCTGAAGCAGAAGATTCTCCTTCCGACTTGACTGCAGGAACCTCCTTGGTAATAGGATTGCCGTTTTCGTCGAGGATGATTTCCTCTGTGAATGCGGTGCTATCCACACGGGAGGTATCTACCTTTGGTTTTGGTGCATAGCTTGCGCAGATATACATATCTCGTGTAATGTCGCCATCCTGTGGCTTGTCGAACTTGGCGTGATACTGCTGGAAGGCAGGATCGCCGAATACAGACTGCATGAAGTAACCGCATATTGGCAATGCTGTTCGGGAACCCTGACCCAAGGCTCCGGTACGGAAGTGGAGACAGCGGTATTCGCCGCCTACCCAGGCACCAACCACCAGTTTAGGACTTACACACATGAACCAGGCATCTGAGTGGTTGTTGGTCGTACCCGTCTTTCCGCCAAATTCGGTGTCACGGTAGTTGCCCACATAGCCCCAGAGGCTCTGCGATGTACCGCCCGGCTCCTTCATACCGCCCTGCAGCAACTGCTGCATCAGGAAGGCACTCTTGTAAGGAATTACCTGCTCCTCTGTAGAAGGACCTTCATATACCACCTTTCCGTCATGGTCCACAATCTTGGTAACCAATACCGGGTCGTGGTGCTTACCATTGTTTGCAATGGTACTGTAGGCACAGGCCATCTCCAGCAGGTTCACATCGCTGGAACCCAAGGCAAGGGCTGGTGTGTCATCCAGTGGACTGTTGATACCCATCTTCTGGGCGGTTTCGATGATGCGCTTGATGCCCATCTCCTGTCCCAGGCGTACTGCCACTGAGTTGATACTCTTGGCGAAGGCACTCTTCAATGGGATACTGTCACCCGAGAACGAACCGTTGGCGTTGGATGGTCTCCAGATGGTCATCTCGTGCTTCTTCTTGTCATATACCTCCATCGAGATATATTCGTCGCGGCGCTTGTCGCAAGGAGTCAATCCCTGGTTCATTGCCTCTGTATAGACGAAGAGCTTGAAGGTAGAACCCGGCTGGCGCTCGGCTGTTACCTTGTCATACTTCCAGTGGTCGAAGTCGATGTCGCCCACCCATGCCTTCACGGCTCCCGTCTGTGGCTCCATAGCCACGAAAGCACTGTGCATGAAGGTAGTCATATACTTGATACTATCTTCAGAAGTCATGTTGATAGTGATGCTTCCCTTGTCGTAATCGAATACCTTAACCGGGTGAACCCACTCCTTATAATAGTAGTTCACGGAGTCTGGATTGTTAGGGAAACGAGCCACCAGATCCTTGTAGAATGGCTGTCGCTCGGCGATGCCCTGGATGAAGTTTGGAATCACCTGGTGGTTCTCATCCTGCCAAGGTTCCTGTCCCATCCATTTTCCCTTTCCTGCCTGTGTGCGGCGGATGCTCCAGTGGTTGTTGAAGTTCTGCTGCACCTGCTTCATCTGCTTGCGGGCTGCCTCCTCGGCATACTTCTGCATGCGGGTATCTATGGTGGTGTAGATCTTCAATCCGCTGGTATAGAGATCGTAACCTTCCTCCTTGCACCAGTCTTTCAGGTAGTTGGCTACAGCCTCACGGAAGTATTTAGCCTGTCCGTCGTAGTTTTCCTCTACCTTGAAGTCGAGCTTGATAGGCTCAGCCTTCAGCTGGTCGTATTCTGCATGTGACAGATCGCCGTGTGTCACCATATTATATAATACGGTGTTGCGGCGTGCCAGACTGTTCTCCGGATTGGTACGTGGATTGTAATAGGTGGTAGCCTTCAGCATACCCACGAGTACGGCAGCCTGGTCGGTGGTCATCTCCTTTGGCGTAGTATTGAAGTAAGTCTTGGCGGCAGTCTTGATACCGTAAGAGTTACTACCGAAATCCACGGTGTTGGCATACATGGTGATGATTTCCTTCTTCGAGAAAACCGTCTCCAGCTTCACGGCGATGATCCACTCCTTGCTCTTGATGATGAGTAGGCGGAGTACAGGCACCTTGCCGAGCAATCCCGTAGAATACTGCGAACGGACGCGGAACATATTCTTTGCCAGCTGCTGCGTGATGGTAGAAGCTCCACGGCCATTGTGATGCAGGAGTGCATCCTTGGCAGCAGCGAAAACGCCGATAGGGTCGATACCGATATGCTTGTAGAAACGCTCATCCTCGGTATCTACCAGAGCCTTGAAGAAGGCAGGGTTCACCTCGTCGTATTCTACAGGAGTACGATTCTCATTGAAATACTTACCGATGAGCTTGCCATCGGCACTATAAATCAAGGAAGCCTCGGAAGTCTGAGGATTCAGAATACCTGAAAAATAACCAGGTGACTTACCGAAAAGCCATAAGAAGTTAATATCGACAGCACCTAAATAAAGGATAAAGGCGACAATACAACTTGCCAAGGCGACTACCGTCTTGGTGTACCACGCTCTTCCCTGATACAATGTCTTGTACCAAGGCCAAAAGGCGCAAAGCTTTTGCCATATCCAGGCAAAGATAGTCTTGACTTTGTTCATAATCGTTTTTCTGTTTTTGTCGGTGCAAAGGTACAATAATAATTTGAAAAACCATCAATCTTTGTGTTTTTATTTGTTATAAAGTCTCAATCAATGTGTATGAAATGTTACAGGAACTTTATCGGATGTTTCATTCCGGCGGAAATCTTCTGTTTTAACTTTTTTCACCATAAAAAAACTCTTAAAATGCTTGCTGAAACAAAAAATATTAGTACCTTTGCGCTCAGCAAAAACAAGTAAATTATATAAAAACTTAATATAAAACACAAGAATTATGGTAAGCAACAACATTCCACAAGTAAAGCTCGGTATTATTGCCGTTAGCCGTGACTGTTTTCCAATCGCGCTTTCTACTCAGCGCCGTGAGAACATCGTAAAAGAGTACAAAGGTGAGATTTTCAACTGTCAGACTACAGTTGAGAACGAGAAAGATATGCTCAAGGCTGTGGCTGAAGTGAAGGAGCAGGGCTGCAACGCTCTGGTTGTATTCCTTGGTAACTTCGGTCCTGAGACCCCTGAGACTTTGATTGCAAAGAACTTCGATGGTCCTGTTATGTTCGTAGCAGCTGCTGAAGGTGATGGCGACATGATCAATGGTCGTGGTGATGCATACTGCGGTATGCTCAACTGCTCTTACAACCTCGGTATGCGCCACTTGAAGGGTTATATTCCAGAGTACCCTGTTGGTACAGCAGAGGAAGTAGCTAAGATGATTGCAGACTTCGTACCGGTAGCTCGCGTCATCATCGGTTTGAAGGGCTTGAAGATTATCACTTTCGGTCCACGTCCTCAGGACTTCTTTGCCTGCAACGCTCCAATCAAGGGCTTGTACGAACTCGGTGTAGAGATTGAGGAGAACTCAGAGCTCGACCTCCTCGTAGCTTACAAGGAGCACGAGAACGATCCACGTATCGACGAGGTTTGCGCTGATATGGCCAAGGAGATGGGCGAGGGATGCTACTATCCTGATCTCAGCCGCAGAATGGCACAGTTTGAGTTGACATTGCTCGACTGGGCAGAGGCTCACAAGGGTTCTCGCCAGTATGTAGCATTCGCAGACAAGTGCTGGCCAGCCTTCCCAAGCCAGTTCGGTTTCGAGCCTTGCTATGTCAACAGCCGTCTCGTTAGCCGCGGCATTCCTGTAGCTTGCGAGGTTGATATCTATGGTGCTTTGTCTGAGTACATCGGTATGTGTGCATCTGATGATACTGTTACATTGCTTGACATCAACAACTCTGTTCCTCAGTATATCTATGATGAGGATATCAAGGGTAAGTACGATTACAAGTTGACTGATACCTTCATGGGCTTCCACTGCGGTAACACTCCACAGTGCAAGATGTGCTCTAGCCGTAAGATCAAGTATCAGTTGATCCAGAACCGTTTGTTGGAGAATGGTGGTACACCAGACTTCACCCGTGGTACTTTGGAGGGCGATATCGCTGCATCTGACATCACATTCTATCGTCTGCAGTGCGATTCAGAGGGCAATCTCCGTTCTTACATCGCAGAGGGTGAGGTTCTCGATGTTCCTACCCGTTCATTCGGTGGTATCGGTATCTTCGCCATCAACGAGATGGGCCGCTTCTATCGTCACGTCTTGGTTCAGAAGGGCTATCCACACCACGGAGCCGTAGCTTTCTCTCACGTAGGCAAGACCCTGTTCGAGGTATTCAAGTATCTTGGCATCAAGGATATCGCTTACAACCAGCCAGCTAGCCTGCCTTATCCAACCGAGAATCCTTGGAAGTAAAAATATGAAGGGCAAAAGCTTTGAATATAGAAAGCTTTTGCCCTTTCTTCTTTTATTAAAAAAATAAAATATTCCCTGCAATTCTTGGCAATCTCCGAAATATATGCTAAGTTTGCACCATGAAAGAACCTAGATTGATAGAATTAACAGAATTGAAGCCAGGTTATTTGGCAAGTATCAATAACCTATTGTCGCAGTTGAGTGATAGCCTACATACTATCACCGAGGAAGAATTGAACTCTTTGCTCTCCTCATCCCAAAGTCATCTCTATGTCTTGGAATCCGATGGACAATTCATCGGTATGACCACCCTCTGCCTTTATCAATGCCCTACCGGATGGAAGGCATGGATAGAAGATGTGGTGGTGGATAGAAACTTCCGCGGCAAGGGATATGGCAAGCTGATGATTCTGCAGGTGATGGAACTGTGCAGGAAGAGGGGAGAGGTAACGCTGATGCTCACCTCGCGCCCATCCCGTGTCGTTGCCAACCAGCTCTATCAGAGCCTGGGCTTTGAAAAGAGAGAAACCAACGTCTATAAAATGAAATTCTAATTTTTGGATTTAAAAATATCAGTAACTATGAACATGAAATCTACATGGATGGCGTGCTGCCTGCTGATGCTGTTGGGCATTCCAGGCATGGCCAAAGACAACAAGACTAACAAAAGCAACAAGTACAAACTGGTTTGGCAGGAAGATTTCAAGGGAAGCTCCTTTGATGCTAAATCATGGAGTAAGATTCCGCGTGACAGACCCGACTGGAAGCGCCACATGTCTTACGATGACCGCCTCTACGAAGTAAAAGACGGCAAACTCATCCTCTATGGCGTAAACAATGATGGTACCTATCAGTATGATTTGAACGGTGATGGCAAACTGGAGGCTGATACGGCGCGCTTCGTCACCGGCGGCTTATACACCAAGCATAAGAAGACGATAGAATATGGTAAGGTGGAAGTCAGAGCCAAGTTGGGGCAGGCGCAGGGAGCATGGCCAGCTATCTGGATGTTGCCTGATAGAGATATCGCATGGCCTAATGGCGGAGAGATCGACATCATGGAACATCTCAACTATGATCCGATGGCTTATCAGACCGTTCATACCCATTATACGCATACCCTGAAGCTGGATTCCAATCCTCCTCATTTTGCTACTGGCAAGATAGATACCAATGGGTATAATGTGTATGCGGTAGAGATTCTGCCAGATGAGCTCATTTTCTCTATCAATGGTGAAAAGACCTTCTCCTATCCTCGCATTCAGACCGATAAGGAAGGACAGTATCCTTTCGGTGATTCTTTTTACCTGCTCATTGATATGCAGATAGAAGGCAGCTGGGTAGGAAAGGCAGACCCATCCCAGTTGCCGGTGAAAATGGAGATTGATTGGGTAAAAATGTATAAACTGAAAAAATAAACAGTTGGGGGTGTGTCATAAGTCACATCCAATACGCCCTGAAAGAAGAGTGTGTTTTGCATCCACACGCCCTGAAAGGGCAGAAGCTCCTAGCCCAGGGCATCGCCCTGGGTATTTGTGGATGTAAACCTGTCGCCCTGAAAGGGCAAAAGCTTTCAATTTCAAAGCTTTTGCCCTTTCAGGGCGACTTTGCTTTTTGCAAACATTACCCAGGGCGATGCCCTGGGCTAGGAGCTTTTGGGCTTTCAGCCCGTCCTCGGCTGCCATTATCTAGACTTATGACACACCCTCTTTTTGTTTTCAGAACCCTGCCACTAAAAGAAACGGCAATTTTGAACATTTTGTGATATTTTGTGAATAGTGATAATCGACAGAAAAGCAGTATCTTTGCACCAGACATCAATCATATTGTATATCATAAGAAACATATTAAAAATGAACAAGAAAAAGATATTGTGTTTTTGTCTGGCTCTCGGGGCTTTTTCTGCAATGATGGCGCAGGAAACTCTGTCGCTGAGCCAGTGCCTGCAGATGGCGGTGGAGAATAACCTGTCGCTGCAGAAAAGCAGGAATGAGATTGCAAAGGGAAAGTATTCCATCAGCGAGAACCAGGCGAAGCTGTTGCCGCAGATTAATGCCGTGGCACAGTTGAACGACAACTTCACCCCTCCCGTTTCCGTGACGGATGGTTCTGCCTACGGCAAACCTTACAATGTAACCAAAACCCTGCAGTATAATGCTTCGGCAGGCTTGCAGCTCCAGATGCCGCTCTACAACCAGATGGTGAATACTGCCATCGATATTGCCAAGATTGCAGACCATCTCAACCAGCTCTCTTACGAGAAGGCGCGCGAAGACCTCATCGTGCAGACTGCCAAGATGTATTACATGGCGCAGAATACGGCTGAGCAGATCCGTCTGGTAAACGACAATATCAAGCGTCTGGAGGAACTCTATGGTATTACCAAGGCTTTCTACGATAATCAGATGAGTCTGGAGGTGGATGTGAAGCGTGTGAAACTCAACATCGAGAATCTCACCGTGCAGCGCGATAACGCCATCGCTATGCTCGACCAGCAATATACCATGCTCAAGTATGTGATAGATTATCCTGCAGAAAGGCAAATCAAGGTAAGTGATGTGAATCCGGGGGAGATAGAAACGGTGAATGCCAACGGACTGAACACCAATCTCTACGAACTCCAGCTTCTGGAGAAGAGAAAGGAACTTGCCCAGAAGCAGACAAAGCTCGCCAAGGACGGTTATCTGCCATCGGTGAGCCTTACCGGAAGCCTGATGTATTCTGCCTTCACCGATAAGATAGAACATTGGATTCATTCGGGCGAATCCAACCACTGGTATGGTTCCAACGGCATCGGCATCCAGCTGAGAGTGCCAGTCTTTGATGGTTTCGAGAAGCGTTCGAAAATCAGACGTGCCAAAGTGGAGGAGGAGAATGCCCGCATCGGATACGAGGATGCGCTGAAGGGCATGCAGGCAAACTATATGAACGCCGTGAGCGAGGTGAACAACAGTCAGCGCAACTACAAGAAGCAGTTTGACAACTACACCCTGGCGCAGGATGTATATAGCGTAACTGCCGATCAGTATAAAGAAGGTGTAGGAACGATGACCGCCGTTCTCCAGGATGAGATGCGCATGAGCGAGGCAATGAACAATTATCTCACCGCCTATTATAAATATAAGGTGGCGAATCTCTCGCTCCTGAAACTCACCGGACAGTTGGACCAGGTAAAATAGCAAAGGAATCATTAAAAAATAATCAATCAGAATATAACAATGGAACAGAACGAAAACAACAAGATAGAAACTGCTCGTGAGGAAACTGCTGCAACTACTCAGACTTCTCACGAAGATAATGCAGCAACTCAGTCTTCTCACGAGGAAATGCAGAAGAAACTGAAGAAGCAGCGCATCCGTCAGATCATCGCCAGTCTTATCGGCGTAGCCATTCTCGCCTTCGGTCTCTGGAAGATCGTCTGCCTTTTCCTGGATTATAATGCCAACGAGACCAGCAACGATGCCCAGATAGAACAGTATATCTCTCCTGTCAACCTGCGTGCATCGGGCTATGTAGCCAAGGTTTGCTTCAAGGAGCACGAGGAGGTGCACAAGGGTGATACGCTCCTGGTTCTTGATGACCGTGAGTATCGCATCCGACTGATGGAGGCTGAGGCGGCACTGAAGGATGCCAAGGCGGGTGCAAACGTCATTGATGCTACCCAGCAGACCACCCAGACTTCGGCTTCCGTCTATTCGGCATCTATCGATGAGATAGAGGTGCGCCTTGCCAAATTCGCCAAAGACTGCGAGCGCTATCGAAACCTGGTAGAGAAGAAGGCGGCTACACCTATCCAGCTGGAGCAGCTGGAAGTGGAATATGCGGCTACCAAGAAGAAGCTGGAATCGGTAAAGCGCCAGCAGGCTGCTGCCTATAAGGGCGTAAACGAGGTGGTTACCCGCAAGCAGAACGTGGCTGCTGCCATCCAGCGGGCCGAGGCTGCGGTGGAGATGGCGAAGCTGAACCTCTCTTATTGCGTGGTGGTAGCTCCATGCGATGGCAAGTTGGGCCGCCGCACCCTGGAAGAGGGACAGATGGTAAGCGCCGGAACCACCATCACCTATATCCTTCCTAACGCCCAGAAATGGGTCATCGCCAATTACAAGGAAACTCAGGTTGAGAATCTCTATGTGGGTCAGAAGGTACGCATGACGGTGGATGCCATCAGCAACAAGGAGTTTGAGGGCACCGTTACCGCTATCTCCGGTGCTACCGGTTCCAAGTATTCTCTTGTTCCTACCGATAACTCAGCCGGTAACTTCGTGAAGATTCAGCAGCGTGTGCCTGTAAGAATCGACTTCACCAACCTCAGTAAGGAGGATAATGCCCGTCTGGCTGCAGGTATGATGGTGATTGTGAAGGCGGAGAGAAATAAAAAGTAGCTTGAAGGAAATGAAGTAATATATGGAAGAAGAATATAAGAATTATCCGTTCTATGACTGGGTGCCGAAACCGCTGGGCATCATCTTCATGATCATCCTCTTCGTGCCGATGATTACGATGAGTGGTGTCTATTCCGCCAACAGCGGAGAGATGATGAGCGGACTGGGCATCCAGTCGGAATACATCGCCTTTGCGGGCTTCTGCACGTCGATAGGAATGGCGGCTTTCTCGCCGTTCTTCTACGAACTGGTGTGCATCCGGAGAGAGAAGATGATGTGTATCGTGGGATTCTCCATACTCTTTTTGCTCAGTTTTGTCTGCGCCCAGACCGATTCGCTGTTCATCCTCGGCTTGTGCAGTCTGCTGATGGGCTTTGTTCGCCAGACGCTTCTGATGGCGCATCTCTTTGTACTCATCCGGTATGGTTTCGGCATTGAGGCAACGAAGAATATCACGCCGGGTTGCGAGCCTACCACCGAGGAGGCTTGGGATGCGGTGGATTCAGAAAAGATGGTGTCCCAGCCGGTCATCTATCTCTTCTTCATGATTATCGGACAGTTGGGCACCTGGCTCACGGCTTGGCTTGCCTATGCTTACGAATGGCAGTATGTGTATCATTTCATGATGGCATTCATGCTGGCGGGCATCATCATCGTGTTCTTCACCATGCCTTATCATAAGTATCCGATGCCGAAGTTCCCGATTACGATGTCGAAGTTCGGCAATGTCACGGTGTTCAGCATCATGCTCTGCTCGTTTGCCTATGTAATGGTGTTCGGCAAGACGCTGGATTGGTTTGATGATCCTACCATCCGTTACTCTACGGTGGTCTGTCTCATCTTCACCGCCCTGTTTATCTATCTGGAGAAGACCCGCCGCTCACCTTATTTATCATGGAGGTGTTCCAGCTCAGGGTTATCAATTACGGCATCATGCTGTTCTTCCTCCTGATGGTCTGCAACTCCAGCGCCATGTTTGTGAATGTATTCACCAATGTGGGAATGAAGATAGACAACTGGCAGAATGCCACCCTGGGCAACTGGGTGATGGTGGGATATACCATGGGCTTGATCTTTGCGGTCATCGCCAGAGCCAAGAATGTTCATCTGAAGTGGATGTACTGTCTGGGCTTCCTCTTTATCGGAGGCTACGCCCTCTTTATGTACTTCGAGGTGCAGAACGACGGCATGTATGAGCGCATGAAATGGCCTATCATCATCCGTTCTACGGGAATGATGCTGCTCTATTCGCTCATCTCCACGATAGCCAATCAGCGCATGCCTTACCGCTTTATGTCCACCTGGGTCTGCATCATGCTCACCGTCCGTATGGTCATCGCTCCATGCATCGGTTCGGCGCTCTATACCAATGTGCTCCAGCATCGCCAGCAGTATTACGTAACCCGCTTTGCGCAGGATTACGACCGCACCAGTTTGGAGACGGCACGGACCTATGACCAGACGGTAAGAGGTATGCAGTATCAGGGCAAGACGGAGACCGAGGCGCAGAACATGGCTGCCATGAGTGTGAAGGGAAAGGTACAGGTTCAGGCTACGCTGGTATCCATCAAGGAGATGGCAGGCTGGACCTTCTACGGTTGTCTGGTATGTGCCGGACTGATGCTCGTGATACCTTGGCGCAAGCGCAACATCAAGGAGCTGACCCGCGAGTATCTGCTGAAGAATGTGAATGTGAAAAACCTGGGAAGAAGATAAAGGCAAGAAAGCCATCAACTCTTCTGGGTATTCGGCAAGAATCCTGCTATGATGCCGAGCAATGGCAGGAAGGCACTCACCTGGAAGATAAACTCAATACTGGTCTTGTCGGCTAACCAGCCGAAGAACGCTGAGCCAAGTCCTCCCAGTCCGAACATCAGGCCGAAGAAAATGCCTGCTATCAATCCCACTTTATCTGGCATCAGGTCGGTGGCATATACCACGATGGAAGAGAATGCCGAGGCGATGATTAAGCCGGAAAGGAAGGTACAGATGATGGTCCATGTGAAGTTCACAAAAGGCATGGCGATGGCAAAGGGTGCTGCTCCCAGAATGGAGAACCAGATGACATACTTTCTGCCAAACTTGTCACCCAGCATTCCTCCTGCCACCGTACCTATGGCAAAGGCGGCAAGGAATACGAAGAGGCACAGCTGCGAGGTCTGTACCGATACGTCGAACTTATCCATCAGGAAGAAGGTGAAGTAACTCGTAATGCATGCCGTATAGAAATACTTGGAGAACACGAGCATGATGAGGATGAACAGAGCCCAATACTTCACCCTTTTAGAGATATGGGTATTAAGAAGGGGCTGTTTCTGGGGATGGTTCACCACGTAAGCCAGTCGTGCCTTATACCAGACTCCCAATCTTACCATGATGATGGCGGCAAGCAGGGCTGCAAGGGCAAACCAGGAGATGGCATGCTGGCCGAAAGGCAGGATGATGATGGCTGCAAGCAAAGGTCCTATTGCAGATCCTCCATTGCCACCCACCTGGAAGATGGATTGTGCCAGACTCTTCTTGCCTCCCGATGCCATCTGTGCCACTCTCGATGCTGTGGGATGAAACACGGACGAACCCAGGCCGACAACGCTCACTGCCAGGAGAATCAGGAAGTAATTCTCGGCGAAAGCCAGCAGGAGCAGGCCCACCAACGTGAAGCACATGCCGATGGAGAGGGCATAGGGACGGGGATGCTTATCGGCATAAAGTCCTGTGAAAGGTTGCAGGATGGAAGATGTCATCTGGAAGACCAGTGTGATGATACCAATCTGTGCAAACGAGAAGTCGAACTTATCCTTCACAATCGGATAGATGGAAGGGATAATCGACTGAATCATATCGTTCAGGAAATGGGAAATGCTACAGATGATGAGCATGGAATACACCGTACCCTCTACCATCGTAGGATTTCCCTTGATTTTACTGCCTATTGACTTGATGTTCATTTCTTTATTTTTTATCTTTTTTATTTTCTTATTTGAAAATCAACATTTTATGTGTTTTTATTCAGTCAGATACGATTGAGTAGTGCATTATATTGTACATTTCCTGCAAAGGTAATAAATATTTCTAGATTACGCAAGAAAAGGTGCAATATAATGTCCTTTTTTAAAAAATTATAAGTTCATGGTCTTTGATCCGGAAGCGCTGGGAATCTGCTAAAATATCATAAATAATCGGGATTGTTATCAGATGGAATTGATATTTTTGTTATCTTCGCAGTTCAAGCAATTTGAAAAAATGGAGATAACAGATAATATAATCATATATGAGGCAAGTGAATTTCCTCATTTTCTGATGCAACCTTTCTATTCCGACTATGTGGGAATAGTGATTTGCCATCAAGGGATGTTCCGTTTCTGTGTAGATGGAACATCCTTTGTTGCGTCTATGGGAGAGACCGTTTTTCTCTCTCCCGGAATCCTGTTTCATGTGCAGGAGGTCTCTGCAGACTTCCGATACACGTTGCTTTTTTATCGTGTGGAACAGATTCTCCACATGCTGGGAAATACCGTAGTCAGCATGCGGCTTTATTCTACGCTCTATCCCCAGTCGTGCACGGTGACTCATACGGAATATGAGGAGATGCTGACCTCTTATGCCCGGATGCTTTTGGATTTAGAGCAGAAGGAGAAGCATGACACTTACAGTTTGCATGAGCAGAAGTTGCTTCTGATGGCGGTAACCTATCGTCTTTGCAGCATTTTTTCTGCTTCGTTCCAGAAGGAAGGTAAGGAGATGCGACGTAAGATAGAGACTTTCGAGATGTTGGTGAAGCTGATAGAGGAGAACTTCATGCGTGAGCGGAGTGTGGCTTTCTATGCCGACCAGCTCTGCATCACTCCAAAATATCTCTCCGTCATCGTGAAGTCGGTATGTGGCAAGACGGTTCAGCAGTTGATTTTCAAGGCGATTATCCGTCGCAGCATTTATCTGATGAAGAATACGAACATGACGATTCAGCAGATAGCCAGTGATCTCAGCTTCCCTAATGCCTCATCCTTCGGCACCTTCTTCAAGAAGCATACTGGTTTATCGCCAAAGAATTACCGCATGGGGGCGGAGTAGCTTATTTTGTAAATGCTTTATACTTTTTAGCATGCGAAATTAAAATTTCTCCCCCAAAAGTTTGCTGGTTTCAAATAATCTTCGTACCTTTGTACCCGCCAGAACCCGCCAAGCCTCTCAACGATGCTCAAATGTGCGGGTCGTTTTATTTTTATATTGTTTGTAAGTAACTACTCAAACTTTCTTTGTTATATCTTGTTAAAGATTAGCCTTGAATCAGATATTTATTAAAAGAAATCACTATATTTGCATTTTATAAAACTACGCTTGTACAACAATTCACAGAAAGTCATTGTTTGGAGAATGAGATTATGAAGCTGTTGGGCTGTATAAGCTTTAATAGTAATGTGGAAAGGAATAAAGGTATGAATAAACCGATAAACATATTGGACAAAGATTACTTGCAATGGATCAAGGAACTATGCAAGCGTTATCGCCAGAGCCGGATAAAGGCTGCGGTGAAAGTCAATACAGAAATGCTCAAATTCTATTGGAGTTTGGGTAGAGACATTGTTGCCCTTAAAGCAGAGGCTCGATGGGGTAGTAAGTTCTATAAAAATCTTAGCAAGGATTTAAAAGAAGCAAACCCTTTGGCAACTTGCTTCTCGCCGAAGAATCTTCTATACATGAAGAATTTTTATTGTATGTACCTACCATATACAGAAATTGGTCAGCAACTTGCAGACCAATTAGAGAAGAAGGATTTTTCATCTCAACATAGGGCAAAAAATAGTAGCTTTGAAATTAATCAGCAACTTGCTGACCAATTAGAAAAAGATATATTCTCCATTCCATGGGGACATCACATGCTATTGATAGATAAGTTTTTAACAGTGCCTCAAAAGGCTCTTTTCTATGTCCGTCAAACAGTGGCAAATGGTTGGAGTAGAAATGTCCTTCATAATTTCATAGACTCATCTCTGTATGAACGACAAGGGAAAGCATTGAGTAACTTTAATCGAACATTACCTGATGTCGATAGTGATTTGGTACAAGAAATAACAAAAGATCCATACAATTTTGCGTTTGTAGGCATTACCAAGCCATATAATGAGCGTATTCTCAAAGATGCTTTGCTCAACAACATCACCAAGTTCCTAACTGAGCTGGGTACAGGTTTTGCATACGTAGGCAAGGAATACCGTTTGCAGATTGGAGAGAAAGAGAATTTTATCGACTTGCTCTTTTACAATTTGAATTTGTCATGCTATATAGTTTTGGAAGTCAAGATAGGATCCTTCACCTTTGCTGATGTCGGGCAACTTGGTGGCTATGTAGTAGCTTGCAATCATCTTCTTCGTAAGGAGGGTCGAGACAACCCAACAATAGGCATACTTATCTGCAAGGAAAAAGACCGCATTCAAGCCCAATATGCTTTGGAATCAAGTAGCCAGCCAATTGCAATATCAGAATATGACTTGGAGAAATTCTATCCAGAAAAGTTAGAGGGAACGATGCCAACAATAGAGGAATGGGAAGCCAAGTTGGGTGGAAGTATTGAACAATAGAATATCTGATTGACACTGCAAAGCTGAAAATGGCTATCAGTGTCAATATGGGTACACTCAAATGTGCGGGTCGTTTTATTTTTATACATTTCCCTTGCTGAGATTCTCGTGTTTTCAAACGGTTCTTATTTCTTAGGGAATATTGAAAATATGAGAGAAAATTGTAATTCGTTAATAATCAAATGATTATGATTTTACTGGTTAATAGCGTTGAAATAGAAATTCTATAGTTGTACGACTATAGCCTATATAGTCGTACGACTACAACTTTATAGTCGTACAACTATAGGGTATTCGATTAATTAGAAGCAGAAAATAGGGTATTCGAGATGCTCAAAACTCCCTATTTTCGTTGCTAGATTCCAACTTTACCAGTATACAAAATTTGGTTATAAGTATTGGCAGAAATAACCCTTGTTGCTGAGGAAGATTACTTCTGCTCCATGCAGTTGTGCCCTAGATAGCTTTATCTTCGAATGAAAAGATTCAGCTCGTTCATATATATATACAGAACTTATATCCAACAATTCATCGCCCACCAGCTGATATCCGCTTGCATAACAGGTGTCGGGCGAGCGTATATCAGCTGTTATGCAAGCGCACAACAGCTGTTGTGCGGCTGAAAGTATAGGCTTCTCCGGCTTATTGCATTAATTCTTCCGGCAACAAGTAAAGGTTACTCCGAAGACTTTTTACGTAAAACAGATGCAACAATGATAGTACTTACAAGCAACAACGATAGTACTTACAAGGCGCAAAGACGTTACTGAGAGGTCGCCATGATAGTACTGACGAGGCGTAAAGCGGCTTGTAGCGCTTATTGCCTCACTATGGCACAACATTGCCCCTTACCAGGGCAATAACCTGCCATTGCCAGGCACAAAACGATATGTCGGGAGCTTTTTTATAAAAGCACCACTCTGCTTTTTACTCTTCACTCTTCACCAAATCGGCTGAAACCCCGATAAACACTGGGGGTGCGAGAGGTGAAGAGTGGTGAAGAGTGGCGTAAGCTCTTCACCCGTGCAAGTTACTTAGCTACAGATATTTGTGCCATTCTAGTGAAGAGTGAAGAGTGTTTTTGAAAGTGGCTTACTATTTACTATGCCCATAGAAGTGCTGATTAAAACAAAAGAAGCCGCTGAAAATCAGCGACTTCTATAATAATAGGGTGGAGCTGGAGGGAATCGAACCCTCGTCCGCACAAGGAAACCATACGCTTTCTACATGCTTATTCCAGCCTTCAATTTTCGAGGTATGACAAGACCTGGACCACCAATCATACCCTTATCCTCTAAAATTTCATCCATGCAACGAGGCGTACATGAACTATTTCCGATTTACCTGCACCGCTTGATCAACAAGATTCGGAACTACATCCGTTGAGCGATGTCCCGTTCCAGCACCTTGTGCCGGAATAAAGCTAATCTACTGTACTTCGATTAAGCAGCGAGAGCGTAGTTATTTTCGCCAATTAATTTTTTGTTCACTAGGATTTAGGAGGTAGCCAACGAGCCTCCGCATGCTTACGTACCATTTCATCTCGCCGTCAAATCCAGTCAACCCCGAGATTTCTTGATAACTAGGGTGCAAAGATAAAGCGAAATTTTGAAATCACCAAATATTTTCTGAAATTTCTTCGCTATTTCTTTAAAATATCGGAATATAGCGGTTGGGAGACCGCTTTTGTTTAGTATTTACTATTTTTATGTGTTGAAAAATTGCTCACCACTGAGGATAATTAGCGGCAATTCGAAAAGTTCGAATTGCCGCTAATTTGTTTATCTACCATTGTCATGTTCATGGATAACAGCCTTTTGCTCAGGACTCAGCAGATCCCAGTTAGTTGTACCTCCTGTTTCTCCCATCACATTTATCAAACCGCCCATGATGCCAACCATGGAGTCGTAGGTGCCATTGGACTTGTAGAAATCAATGAGTTCCTTTCCCATTATTCCGTCAAACAACCATTCTCTAAAAGCCTTTCCTGCATCCTGTTTGGCTGGGGTCTTGCTCTGAGGTTTTTGAGCGGATTGTCGATAATTATAATCCAAATTTGACTGCGGGGGGTAGTCTTCCACGACCCTTGCGTTTGGGTCTTGTCTGATTCCCCAGTAGGTATCCTTACTGTTGAAACACCCCTCTGTCATGCAGAGGTATTCTTGATTAAACAGTGGCAACTGATCCAGATAATTGCCAATCTGTCTTCTCTTTTCCGCATCCGAGCAATCCGTGTTGTAAAGCAAATCCAATATTTTTTTACGGTCATCCGAAGTTGCCAAGACCATACCTATCTTCTTGTTTTTCACTGGATAGATAACCAAGTTGTCCTCATCTAAGAACGTATAACAAGCATCATATTTCGGGTACATGATGGAGCTGATGTCGTCTAATCCGTATTCTATATCATCTGCCAACATGCAGTTATAAGCATCACTTATGGTTATCGACGCACTGTAATGTGGGTCGTCGTCATTCATGTCTAGTGTTACATAAACAGAGCCCAACATATATTCTTTGTCAGCCGAAAGAATGTTCCAGCAATATCTTTCCATTCTGCTTCCCCACTCGTTCTTAGCGACAACACACTCAAAAAGGGCGTTGGGATATGCCCTCTTGATATTAGCGAGTAACTGCTTGAATTTTGGTTTAGCCTCATTCGAAAGGCGATAGAATTCCGATACCGTTATTTTCGTCACTCTGTCATTCACTTCATCGTATGATATGGTGGCGATGTTGCCCCTCAAAGGACCGTTTGTATACTCTCCAAGCAAATAGGCTCTGTCATTAGGGTCATCATGATTGAATTCCAGGTTCCGAACTTTCAACTTTTGACGAAACGCAGGAAGGCTTTCCCCAAAAGAAACACCTTTGTACACCATGTGATGCCCATCCATGATGTACTGTGCATGTGCTCCCAGCAATAATGCCATAAAGACAGTTACTAATATGATTTTTTTCATCATATACTTTTTATTTGTTTAATAACCTTAGAATAACCCCCTATCATCCTTCATGCTTTTGTTGCAGTATTATTCGCAAAACTTTTGTATCCTCAGATATACCTACAATGCGATACCTATTTTCTCATGCTATCGGGCGATTATGTCTATATCTCTTCATCGATAAATCGGATGATTTCATCCTGCTGGTCAGGATGATACCAGTGGATTTCTGCATCTCGCTTAAACCAGGTGAGCTGCTTGCGCATGTATTCACGGCTATGCGACTGTATCTGGCGGATGGCTTCATCCTTATCTATCTCTCCATCGAAATAGGCAAACATCTCCTTGTAGCCCACGGTTCTCAAGGCAGTGAGACCCTTGTGTGGATATACGCTGCGGGCTTCTGCCTCCAGGCCTTCCTCCATCATCATCAGCACACGCTGGTTGATTCGGTCGTACAATTCGGCACGGTCGCGGTTCAGGCCTATCTTGATGATGCGGAAAGGACGCTGCTTCTTTTCGGCTACTCGGAAAGAAGTGTAGGTCTTGCCGGTCTGGTGACAGATTTCCAGGGCATGCACCACGCGCGGGGATTCTTCTTATCTACTATCGCCCAATGCTCCGGGTCCATCTTGTGGAGTTCTTCTACCAGCGCTTCCAAGCCTTCGTCTTCCAGGCGCTGTTTCATCCAGGTACGGATGTCATCCCGCACGGTAGGAATATCGTCGATACCCTTGCATACGGCATCGATATACATCATGCTGCCGCCTGTAAGCAGCGCCACATCGTGATTCTTGAAGATTTCTTCTTCCAGGAGATTCATCACATCGGCCTCGTATTGGGCTGCGCTGTAATAATCTTCGATGTGGTGGTTTCCTACGAAATAATGCTTCACCCGCTGCTGCTGTTCGGCAGTAGGTGCTGCGGTTCCGATAGGGAGTTCTGCGAAGATCTGGCGGGAGTCGGCATTGATAATAGGGATAGAGAGATGCTCTGCCAGAGAAAGACAGAGCTCGGTCTTACCTACACCGGTAGGACCGAGCACTACAATTAAAGTTTTCATTATCGGATGATGCCTCGCTGAGAACTCTCTACGAAGTCGATGATGTACTGGATTTCCTTAGTCACCTCAAGGTTCTTCTTGATTTCCTCGATACCTTCTTTCAGGATACCCTTGCTGTAGAGCAGGCGATAAGCCTCGTGGATGTTCTGGATGGTCTCGTTACTGAAACCACGGCGACGCAAACCGATGAGGTTGATGCTGCAATAGCGGGTTGGCTCCTTGCCGGCAATGATGTAAGGAGGAATATCCTGAGAGAAACGGCAACCGCCCTGGATCATCACGTAGCCTGCGATGTGGCAGAACTGATGAACGAGAACGTTGGCACTGACGATGGCGTTGTCATCTACAATCACCTCGCCGGCAAACTTGGTAGAGTTACCGATAATCAAGCCGCTGCCCAGCTCGCAGTCGTGAGCTACGTGAACAGTCTCCATCAGGAGGTTGTTACTGCCTACCACGGTCTTGCCCTTAGAGGCAGTACCACGAGAGATAGTAACGTTCTCACGGATGCTGTTGTTATCGCCCACTTCGCAGGTTGTCACCTCGCCCTTGAACTTCAGGTCCTGAGGCTTGGTAGAGATGCTGGCGCCTGGGAAGAATTCATTATTGTTGCCGATACGAGCGCCCACGTGGATGGTAACGCTGTTCTGCAATACGTTGTTATCGCCCAAAACGGTGTCCTTGTCGATATAGCAGAAAGGACCGATAATGTTGTTGTCACCGAGTTTTGCCTCTGGATGAACAAACGCTAATGGACTAATCTGATTCATATTTCTATCTTATTATTACTTGTTCTTAACAATCTGTGCAGTGAAAGTAGCCTCTGCCACCACCTGGTCGCCTACGAACATGTAGCCCTTCATAGAGCTGATGCCATGGCGTACTGGTGCGAGCAACTCCACACGGAAGAGGAGGGTATCGCCTGGAACCACCTTCTTGCGGAACTTCACGTCGTCGAGCTTCATGAAGTAAGTGCTCCAGCGCTCAGGCTCTTCCAGCTGGTTCAATACGAGCAGACCGCCACACTGTGCCATCGCCTCTACCTGAAGAACTCCTGGCATTACTGGCTCCTCAGGGAAGTGACCGGTAAAGAATGGCTCGTTGCTGGTTACGTTCTTAACGCCCACGATGCTGGTAGGACCCATAGCGATGACCTTATCTACCAACTGCATTGGATAGCGGTGAGGCAGGAGCTGGCGGATGCGGATGTTATCCATGATTGGCTCCTCGTTTGGATCGTAGATAGGAGCCTGGATTTCGTGCTTGCGGATCTCCTTGCGCATGAGACGGGCGAACTTGTTGTTCACGGTGTGCCCAGGACGGGTTGCAATGATGCGACCCTTGATAGGCTTACCGATGAGCGCCATATCGCCGATGATGTCGAGCAGTTTATGGCGTGTACATTCGTTCTCCCACTGCAATGGGCGGTGCTGGATGTAACCCAACTTGCTGGCATCCATGTGAGGCACCTTGAGATGGTCGGCGAGCTGATCGAGCTGAGCCTGCTCTACCTGGCGCTCGTAGATAACGATGGCATTGTCCAAGTCGCCACCCTTGATAAGGTTAGCCTGGAGCAATGGCATGATATCGCGAACGAATACGAAGGTACGTGCAGAAGCAATCTCGTCAACATAAGTCTCCATCTTGTCGAGGGTAGCAAACTGGCTGTTGATGAACTTGCTCTCGAAGGAACACATAGCCGTGATGCTGAACTCCTCGTCTGGAAGGATGGTGATGACAGAACCGTTGTCGTCCTTCACCTCAATCTTATGACGGATGATATAGTAGTCCTTCTCTGCATTCTGCTCCTGGATGCCCACGCTCTGAATCTTCTCTACATACATGGATGCAGAGCCGTCGAGGATAGGGAACTCAGGACCGTTTACCTGGATGAAACAGTTGTCGATGCCGAGGGCATAGAGTGCTGACATACCGTGCTCGATGGTAGAGATGCGGATATCGCCTTTACCGAGTACGGTGCCACGCTGGGTTTCAACGACGTTCTCAGCCACAGCCTGGATGATAGGCTCGCCTTCGAGGTCGATGCGCTGTATCTTATAACCGGTGTTCTCTGGTGCAGGATTGAAAGTCACGGTGAGGCTCAAGCCTGTGTGCAATCCCTTGCCGCAAAGAGAGAAGCTACCTTTCAGTGTCTTCTGTTTTGACATAATTATATATAGTTTTATTTATTTTTCTTTAATTCTTCAATCTGCTTCTTCAGGTCGTTGAGTTCCTTGTACATGTCAGGCAGGCGACGGAAGATGGCCTGTGACTTGAAGTAAGCACGCTGCTCCATAGGAGGAGTACCGATGAGCTGCTGGCCGCTCTTGAGGCTGCCTGGCACACCGCTCTGTGCTCCGAGGAACACCTTGTCGCCGATGGTGATGTGACCGGCGATACCTACCTGTCCGCCAAACATACACCATTCGCCTACCTTGGTACTGCCGGCTACACCCACCTGTGCAGACATCACGGTGTTGGCACCGATGTCGGTGTTGTGGGCAATCTGAACCATGTTGTCGAGTTTCACGCCCTTGCGAACATAGGTAGAGCCCATGGTAGAGCGGTCAACGCAAGTGTTGGCACCAATCTCCACATCATCCTCGATGGTTACGATACCGATCTGAGGAATCTTGTCGTATCCATCAGGACCTGGAGCGAAGCCGAAGCCATCAGCACCAATGACGCAACCTGCATGAAGAGTCACGTTATCGCCGAGCTTACAGCCGTGATAAATGGTTACGTGAGGGTAGATGAGGGCATTCTTGCCGATCTTCACACCCTCGCCGATGTAAGCGTGAGGATAAATCTGGCTACCTTCGCCCACCTCTGCGCCATCGCTGATATAGGCGAAAGCACCGATATAGACGTTCTCAGCCACCTTAGCCTTTGGAGAAACGAAAGCCAATGGGTCGATGCCCGTCTTCTTAGGTTTCATTGCTTCATACATCTGGAGCAACTTTGCCACGCACTCGTATGCATTCTTCACACGAATGAGGGTGGTAGAAACAGGATGATCCAATTCCACGTTCTCGTCGATGAGTACGATGCTCGACTTTGTGTCGTACACGAAGTGAGTATATTTAGGGTTTGAAAGGAACGAGATAGCGCCTTCCTTGCCTTCTTCGATTTTAGCGAAGGTGTTGACTGTTGCGTTCTCATCACCTTCCACACGGCCCTGAACGAACTGGGCTATTTGCGCTGCGGTAAATTCCATATTTATCAATCTTCTAGTTTGTATTACTTAGGGTCTCCTTGCAAGATTCTCTTTTAGGAAACACATTTTGTTTGCAAAAATAACAAAATAAATTTAGATTCTCGTCATTCTTTCGTAATATTTTGCTTTTTTCGCCAACAAATGGGTATTTTTTAGGCGCAAAGCCTCTTTTTCAAGATACTTTGCGCCTAAAATGATGCTTTATGAAGGGGATTACAGCTTGGCAAGCTCTGCTGCCATTTGCTCCTGGAGTTCCTTTGCCTTCTGACCTGCAACCTCTGCGAAATCATCGCCATTGCTAGCGTAGATGATGCCGCGAGATGAATTGACGAGCAGACCGCAATCCTTGATGATGCCATACTTGCAAACCTCCTGGAGGCTACCACCCTGGGCACCTACACCTGGTACGAGGAGGAAGTGGTTAGGAGCTACCTTGCGGATGTCCTCGAACATCTGACCCTGAGTAGCACCTACTACGTACATCATGTTCTCATCGTTGCCCCATTCCTGGCTCTTCTTCAGAACCTTCTCGAAAAGGCGCTCGCCTTCTTTATCTTCTGTGAGCTGGAAGTCGTGGCTACCCTTGTTGCTGGTCAAAGCCAGGAGGATGACCCACTTGCCTTCATACTCGAGGAATGGCTTGACTGAATCCTCGCCCATGTAAGGAGCTACGGTTACAGAATCGAGATTATACTCCTCGAAGAAAGTCTGGGCATACATCTTGGATGTGTTGCCGATATCGCCACGCTTGGCATCAGCGATGATGAAATGGTTTGGATAGTGGCTCTTGAGATACTTGATGGTGTTCTCGAAGGCAATCATGCCGTCGATACCACGGCTCTCGTAGAAAGCCAGGTTTGGCTTGTAAGCCACACAGTAAGGAGCGGTTGCGTCGATGATAGCCTGGTTGAACTTAAACATCATCTCTGCTTCTGCGCCTTGGATGTCTTCACTCTCTGTGATGCACTTAGGCAACTTATTGATATCTGTATCAAGACCTACGCACAAGAAACTCTTCTTGGCGAAAATCTGCTCTACAAGTTCTTTTCTGTTC
>ENA-OQMX01000022-OQMX01000022.1-human-gut-metagenome-genome-assembly--contig:-NODE-22-length-41842-cov-8.584298_pt1 | contig 41842 bp, 35 predicted proteins | sample MGYA00242622_ERZ504866 | MGnify/ENA primary metagenome ERZ504866 (study PRJEB26092, sample SAMD00036422) | human gut metagenome | host: Homo sapiens | study: EMG produced TPA metagenomics assembly of...
CGAGCTGGATGGTGCGGCAACCAGCTGCATAAATCTCCTGGAAGAAGGTGCGATAAGCCTGGGCAATATCCTCAATCAGCTGGGTGGTGTTAGGATAGAACTTGCGGGTATTCTCGGCATTCTTGCCACGAAACAACTCTGCAAGGAACTGAGCAGGCGCAGGCACCGTCTGCTTTGCCTCGAAGATATATTCGCCCTTGGCATCCAACTCCTCAAACTGCTTCACAAACAGGAAATCCTTGATAAAAGGATGATTCTCGCCGGTAATCTTGCCGGTCAGTTGGATAGAACCCTTGGTTGTCTCCTCGCCATGAAACTGATAGCCATGCTCCAGTTCGATATGCTCCACGCCATTGAATCCCCACATAAAGTCGAGATGCCAATAGCTGCGGCGGAACTCGCCATCAGTGATATAAGGCAGGCGATGCGCCTTCTGCTGCTTGATGACCTCAGTAATCAGACGGTCTTCGATGCTGCGAAGGTCGGTGGCAGAAATCTTGCCATCAGCAAACTTGGCTCTTGCTTCTTTCAACTCTGCAGGACGCAAATAGCTGCCCACTGCCTCAAAATGTATATTTCTTACGTTGCTCATTATTTTATCTCCTATATTTTTTAATGATGAATGACTCTTAATTTGCCATTATCTTATGATGAACGGCTCTTTGCATCCGGAATTGCGAGTGCAAAGGTAAGAAGAAGAATTTTATCTGCCAAATATTCTTCGTAATTCAGAAAAATATGCTATCTTTGCAGCGAATTTGGCAAATCAGCAGAATATTATTCTGCAAGAAACGTTAAAAGGAGAAACAAAGAAACTATAAAACAGAAAGAAAAGAAACAATGGCTACAGAAGAAAATCTCGATGAAATCGATATCAAGATACTCAAGTTGTTGCAGCAGAACTCGCGACTCACCGTGAAGGAACTTGCCGCAAGAGTACACCTCTCCCCTTCTCCCACCTTCGAGCGACAGAAGCGATTGGAGCGTGAGGGATACATCCAGCGATACGGAGCGATAGTGGATCATCACAAGATGGGACACAACGTGATTGTGCTCTGCAATATCCGACTGAAGCAGCACACCCACGATTTGATTCAACAATTCATGGATACCGTGCAAACCATCGACCAAATTACGGAGTGCTACAATACCACCGGCGATTACGACTTCCAGATCAAGGTGTATGCCCGGGACATGAAGGATTATCAGGACTTCATGCTCAATACCCTGGGAAATATCGAGTGCATCGGAAGCCTTCACAGCATCATTGTGATTGGCGAAATCAAGGATTCACATTATATCCCTGTGAATCAAAACAAGGAGAAGAAGAATTAAATCAAGAAAGAATGAAAGAGAATAAATATTAAAGGAGAAAGAATTATGTTTTGGAAAAAGATCATCATCCTATACCTTGCTCTCCCCATGCTTTTCTGCCTTCCATCCAAGGCACAGAAGCCGGGAGATATCGTCAGCGAGCAAACCATCAGAAAACTTGGAGAGAAGCATTTCTTCTCCACATCCCCCATTCCTGATGATATTTTCCACCTGATGCAGGGGAAGACGTATAAGAAAAACTGCACCGTGGCAAGAAGTGAATTGCGATACCTGCGATGCCTGCATGTGGATAAAAAAGGCAGAAACATCGTAGGTGAAATGGTGGTGAACAAGGCGATAGCCGCTGATGTACTCGATATCCTCAAAAAGCTATATAAGGCAAAATATCCGATAGAGCGAATGAGACTTATCGACTACTGGGATGCCGATGACGAGAGGGCGATGAGGGACAACAACTCCTCCAGCTTCAATTTTCGATTCATCTCACATACCAAGACCGTTTCGAAGCATGGCAAGGGACTTGCCGTTGACATCAATACCCTCTACAATCCCTATCATAAGCATTTGAAGAATGGCAAGGAAGTGGTAGAGCCAGCTACGGCACGACCTTATCTCGACCGTAGCAAGCACCATACTTACATGATCAGAAAGGGCGATTTATGCTACCGGCTCTTCAAGGAGAAAGGGTTCCGATGGGGTGGCGACTGGAAACATAGCAAGGATTACCAGCACTTCGAGAAATAAGGACACAAGAAGGCTATGCTGTTGTTGCTTGAGATTCTGCAACAAATAGCATAGCCCTTTATTGTCTAACTGCACTCAATTACCTAACTGTACCAAACAGAATTATAATCTCTGCGGTCATCTTCCTCATTATAGAGGTTCTCATATTCAAGGTTCATTGCCTCGAATTTTTCCTGTGTCTGTTTCATGATAGCCCCTCCTATTACTTTAAGTTAATAAATTCGTTTCTATCTTTTGTATATGCAAAAATAGCAAAAAAATGAATCGATGCTGTCAACTATTCAGAAAACTTTTGTATTTTTGCATCAGAAAGCCATATTTGGCGACATTAAGAACAATTAGAATGAAGAAATAATGAATATGAAGATACAGCATACATTTCGACTCAATCGGGTAAAGTGGCGCCACTGGTTATTGCTGGTACTGCTCCTCCTCGTTACTCTTGCCAAAATGATTCCTCTATGGGGATTCATCTATACCACCCGTATCTATCCGATTATCGGCACACTCCTTTCTCCCATCTCAGGATTTTTTCCTTTTGCCGTAGGCGATATCTTCATCGCTCTCAGCATTGCCTGGGTTATCTTCTATCCCATCTATGAGATAGGATTGAGAAAGAAGCTTGCCAGGCGATACTTCTTCCTGGCAGCAAAGAAAGGCAGCTATCCCAAGAAGAAGGTTGTATTCGGAAGAGTGGCAGAATACCTGCTTTGGGTATATGCCTGGTTCTACATCGCCTGGGGATTGAACTACTCCCAGCCGAATATCTATGATAGAACAAGAATGAAGCCGGTGGAAGTAAGCGAAGCTAAATTCAAGGCATTCGCCTATCAATATGCCGACAGTCTCAACGCTTTAAGCATTTCTTCTGATATTGCCGGGAGTAACATTTTCTCTGATAGCATCGTAGATGACGGTTTGAAAAATCGGGTGCGGGATGCGGTTCTGAAGGAATATAATAAAATAGGTTATAAGGAGGGTATCAATGCACCTTTCAACCAGCATCCTCATGCCAAGACGATGGTATTCACACCCCTCAGTTCGATGTCGGGCGTTACCGGAAGCATGGGGCCTTTCTTCTGTGAGTTCACGCTTAATGGAGATATTCTCCCCCACGATTATCCTGCCACCTATGCCCACGAGTTTGCTCACTTTCTGGGTGTAGCCAACGAGGGAGAGGCGAATTTCTACAGTTACATCGTGTGCACTGTATCGGCAGATAAGCTGGTGAAGTTCAGCGGCTATTACCACATATTCTTCCACGTACTGAACAATGTATTCGATATTCTCGGCGAAAAGGAGGGAGAAAGATTCCTGAAACATATCCGTCCCGAGATTATCCAGCGGGCAAGAAACGACCGCCGCTACTGGCTCGGCAAGCGATGCAAGGCATTGGATGCCGCCCAGGATTTCATCTTCGAACTCTATCTCAAGGGCAACCATGTGGCGGAAGGCAGAAAGAGCTATTCAGGCGTTATCGGCTTGATACTGGCTTGGGAAAAAAAAAGAATACTCAGGAAAAGATGAGCAAGGCAGGAATAAAAAAAAGACGGTTGATGCAATCTCTGCACCAACCGCCATTCGCATATATCTGATATTATAGAAAGTAATTTTTTAAACTAACATCGTATTTCGCAAGATATTCTCTATAGGAGAACTACTTATTCTGCATTGGCTGTCCCTGAAATCTTCCAGGTTTTGGTTTACCTGCGTGATTGAACCCCTTGCGAGGGCCTTTCTGAGCAAATCGTTTTCTCATCTGTCGCTCTATCTCATAAACCCGCTGAATCTGCTGCTGTGTCAGGAACTGAGAATACTTCTTGTAGTATTTCTGGCGGATGTTGAGAATCTTCTCGCTCATCTCAAAACGCTGCTTAATCTCCTGCTCTGTCTGAGCATCGGATTTCATTTCCCCCTTCTTGTGATGAGGACGAGGTCCTAATGCCCAAACCTCTTTCTGGAACTGGGTATAGGTGTCGATAAATTTAGAACTGGTCTTGTCATCAAGACCCAAATCGTGAGCAATATATTGTGCCTGCTTTTCAGCCAACTGTTCACGAGAGAGACGCTGCTTCTGATTAGGCGCCTGTGCACATACACTTGTAGAAACGGTCATCATTGCGACAACCATCATCAAAATACCTAAAATCTTTTTCATAATTCACCTTAATTTATATATTATAGAATCTATTAATTATATTCTTGAATCCGTTTATTCATCAAGAAAGACATCCTCCTGATAAACACTGAGCAAATAAGCCTGATCAGCAGAAGATAACTGAGCGAAAGCCTGATCTACCGCTTGCATCTCATTATCTGCCTGAGATGGCAGAGAAGAATGAGGCGCAGCGAAATCGATGTGGAGTATCAGGAGTACTGCCACCGATGCTGCCACTGCCATTGCAGCCGCCCATATCACCTTCATCAGAGGTCGCTTCTTCGGCTGTATCCCGACAGGTTTCGGTTTGTCATCCTTCACCTGTTCCAGGATATTGGCTTCCATCTCCTTGAAGAATCCTTCTGGCGTTGAGTAAGGCATCCGCTTACCCACCTGGTCGAAGTTGAATTTCCCAGTTTTATTGAAATCAAAATTTGTATCCATATTCTTTTCCATTTTGAATAACCATTAAAAACTCACAGAACTCTCACTTAATCGTTCGAATTCATGTACTTGATAATTTTCTCTTTGGCAACATGATAGCTTGCCTTGATACTGGTTGGCGTGGAATCCGCAACCTTCGCTATTTCGTCGAACCCGAGTTCATCGTAATACCGAAGGTTGAATGCCAGCTGCTGCTTGGGCGGAAGCGAGAGAATCGCCTTCTGCAGTTTCACCGCCACCTTATCATCGAAGTCGATATAATTATCGGCTGGGACGAGATTGACACCCGTTGATTCTGATTCTATCGAAACCACTTCCTGTTTCCGTTTGCTGATGAGTCGCAAAGCCTCGTTGGTAGCGATGCGGTAAATCCAGCTTCTCAGAGAGCAATCGCCCCGATAGTTGCCGAACGAGCGATAGATTCTCACGAAGGTTTCCTGCGAGGCATCTTGTGCATCATCATGCGAAACCACCAGTCGGCGGATGTGCCAGTAAACTGGTTCCTGATATTTCGCCATCAGCATCCGAAATCCGTTCTGTGGATTTTCCTTCAGCGCTTCCATAATGCCATTGTCGTTTATACTCATATTCGTTTATTTTCATGAACGTTACGATTATATGACCATTCAAAATGGAAAAAGTAAAAAGGCGGGATACATTTTTTTTCGATACCAGCTTAATTTTTCCTTCTCTTTTTTCTTTTAATATCATAGAGAATAGAAAAAAAAGAGCTATTTCTCCGGTTTCTCAAAGAAAAAGTATATATTTGCAATCGAATTGCGGATATCAAAAGATATATTGATATGAAGAAAGAAAAGAATTTAGAAAGTTTATCGGATGATGAGATTCTGCAGGGCTTCAAGGATGCCAATGCCAGAATAGTAAGGGAGTATTACTACGGATACTGCCGGGTGGCTTATTGCATCTACGACAAGCGATATGACCTGCAGCACAAGCCAGGCATGGATTTCTTCTCGCTGGCTCACGAATACTATCTCTATCTCTGCGAACACGACTTCAAGCCTTTGGAAGATAGAAAGCCAAGCATGTCGCTCAAAACATGGATGGTAAACGGTTTCCGGTTCCAGCTGCTGGATAAATTGAAGGAGGTGGTGAAGGTGCATCGCTTCGAGAGTTTTGAGGCGCGACAGGAAAGCCGCAAGATGCAGTTTGACGTGACCGACAACCAGTTTGAGCACGATCTTTACCAGACGATAGAAGATATCGGCAATTTCTATTATGGCAGAGACAGCAAGAACAGCATCATCCTGAAGATGCTCTATATAGAGGGATTCAGGGGCAAGGACGTAGCCGCCCAGTTGGGCATATCCCATTCAGCCGTCACCCAGCGTTGTCAGAAGATGATGCACGATGTGGTGATTCCTTATTTCAAGAGATACTTTGATGCATCGGAATACGGAAGCTATCTGTCGTTCGCAGAGGAAGACACATCTGTTTCAAGTGCTCCGAAGATGTCGATGCCGAGAATGAGTTCTATGCCGAGAATGATGGCAGAATGCATGTGCTGCGAGGAAGCGGCAGATAATGGCAATAACATATTTAATAATAAGAATAATATGGAAGATATGAAGAAGGGAAGAATCACTCCTCGCTGGATTGATTCTTTGAAGGAGAACGAGATTTTTGTGTTTGGCAGCAATCTGGCTGGCATGCATGGTGGTGGAGCTGCCCGCATTGCCCGCCTGCATTTCGGTGCCGTCATGGGCAAGGGTGTAGGCTTGCAAGGCCAGAGTTACGCCATCCCTACAATGCAGGGCGGCGTGGAAACCATTCGTCCATACGTGGAGGAATTCATTATCTTTGCCCATCAGCATCCCGAGCTACATTTCCTGGTGACCCCAATAGGTTGCGGCATCGCCGGTTTCGAAGCCGAAGACATCGCCCCATTGTTCAAGAAGGCAAAGGAGATGAAGAACATCAGCCTTCCTGAGAGTTTCTGGGAGGTGATAGAATAAAGTTATAGAGAATTAGTAACTTATGTTAGGAGCAATTTTAGGAGATATTGCTGGCTCAAAATATGAGTTCAACAATACATTTGATTATGATTTCGAGATGTTCGGCGAGGAATGCGACTTCACCGATGATACCATCTGTACGGTGGCGATAGCTGATGCAATACTGAACGGGCGAAGCTATCAGGAAAGCCTGCTGGATTGGTGCCGCCGCTATCCTTCTCCGAAGGGAGCGTATGGCGGAAGATTCGCACAATGGATTCGTTCTCTTGATCCGCAGCCATATAATAGTTTTGGCAATGGTTCGGCGATGCGAGTTTCGCCAGTGGCATGGCTATTCGATGACCTGTCGCAGATTTTGGAAGAGGCAGAGAAAACGGCTCTTCCTACTCATAACCATCCCGAAGGAATCAAGGGAGCCAAAGCCGTGGCTCATGCCATCTGGCATTTCAGAAAAAGCAAATTCTCAGAGGAATCCAAGGAGTGTAAGGGTGAGAAAGCTAAAAAATATGATGATGAGGCAATGAAAGCCTTCAAGAATATTGCACGCAGCTATTATGAGGATTTCGATTCGCGAGATTATCCGAAAGGCAAGTTCGATGAAACCTGCATGGATGCCGTACCATTGTCTTTCTACATTCTTTCTAAAGCCACATCCTTCGAAGATGCCATCCGCCTAGCCATATCTCATGGCGGCGATAGCGATACCATCGGAGCCATCGTCGGCAGCATCGCCGAAGCCCGATTTGGTATTCCACAAGAAATAAAAGAGAAGGCAATTTCTTTTCTTCCGGATGATATGAAAGATGTATTGAAACAATTCGCAGGAAAATGCGAAATAAAGCCCAAATAATTTGGTGTTATCGAAGAAAAACCGTAATTTTGTAGCAATTAAAACAAGTAAATATGACGAATCATGATTTTTGGATGTCCATCAGTAACATAATCAATGAAGGATTTACATCTGAAGGTCTAGCAAAATTAGATGATTATGCAGAACAATTCAGTACTGGAAAGATCTTATATAAACGATTTTCACCGTCAGAGCAGCTTGGCTGCGTTAAAGGGGGAACAATACATGTTATTGCATCCTTACTCGCGGGAGCAGAAGTTGGCGCAAATCAACTCACTGCGCCAGAACACAGTTTCAAAAGAGAACAGCAACTTGGAAAGATCCAAGAAAAACGCATAGAAAGCTGGGCGAAAAAGGCAGGATGCTGGGTAGATGACACTAGCGTCTACAACCAAACCTTGGGCGAAAAATTAGCGCAAGGTGGTGAAGCTATTGTATATGATAACGGTAATTCTGTACTAAAAGTAATCGGCCTTGACTATTTCATACAGCCAATTTTTGCTTTGGACAGAATTTCGTTACACAATGCTTACTTTGAACAAACCAAGATGTTTGTATTGGGATTCGGTAGAAACTCTATGGGCGACTTTATGATTATTGTTACCCAAACTTTCTTTCAAGGTAACCAAATGCCCGAAGAAGATATTGAAGAATATACGGAACGTATTGGATTTAAACTGGTGAATCCAAGAAATTGGACATACTCCACACCAGGTATATACCTAAGTGATATGCACAACGAGAATGTTTTTCGTGGCATTGATGGAGTGGTTTATGTCATAGATTGCGACATCCGAATAAACACACCAGAACTAAAGGCTGGTGGCACACGAACTTTAACAACAGAAGTTGAATTTATAAAAGAATAAAGACATGGCAACAAGAGCTATATTGGCAATGATTGAAGAATTCGAGAAAAGAGGATTGATATAAAAAATAGCAAAAGCAGCACGATTTATCATGCAGCTTTTGCTATTCCCATTTTATTTAGTTTACTCGCTTGCAGGTAATTCTCTGCTTATACTGAGGTCCATTCTTTATTTCTCCTCAAAATAACTACCCGCTTCCATCTTGCAATCCATCGCACGGCACTTGTTGTAGCGCTCTCGGGCTCTGTTTTCTCTGGCAAACATCGCCTTGGTGCTAGCCTCATCTTCTGAAAACTGGAGGTGATTGTCAATGCCCATATTCTGAGCAATACTCTCTACATCAAGATCATCGGTGCCGATGAAGGTAAAGGTCCAGTTCTGCTTCTTCAACTTCTCTATGAGATTCTTGATCATCTTCAAATCATACTCCTCGCTGCAGTTCTCCTCACCATCCGTAATGATGGTTACCAACACGCTGTCATCCTCGGTGGTCAGGGCGTTGATCTTGGCGATACCCATACCGATGGCATCATAAAGCGGAGTGCCGCCACATGGGTTGTAATCCCTAGTTTTCAAAGGGCTGGCATGGCGGGCAGACACATTATCATAGAACAACTTCTGGTGGGTGCTGTCGAAGGTGATGAGCGTTACACGCTGCTCCATGTTCTGATGCGTCTTCTGCATTTTCAGAATCGTGGTCAGGGTCTCGTTGATGCCCACCAGTGCCTGGCGCTCGATAATACTCATGCTGCCACTCTCATCCACTACCAAAAGATTGAATACTCGTTTCATAACTTGTTTCTCCTATTAATTTTAATTGTTCAACATAATCTTATCTGTAAGAAGAGGAATCTTCCCTGCTTCTATTTATCCCTTTAAAGAAAGATTAGAGGGAAAAATTAAGAAAAGGTACATAAAAAATTTGCTTGTATCGTTATTTTTTGTAATTTTGCAGAAAATAAGAAACAAGAGTATGGGCAATATGAAATATCCGATAGGCATACAGAGCTTTGAGAAAATCATCACAGAAGGATATCTTTATATAGATAAGACTCAGATGATTTATGATATGGTAGAAAATGGCAAGATTTACTTTCTGAGTCGTCCCAGACGATTTGGAAAGTCACTTCTCGTATCTACACTGGAATGCTATTTTCAAGGCAGAAAAGATTTGTTCAAGGGCCTAGCCATTGATCATCTGGAAACCGACTGGAAGCAATATGCGGTATTCCACCTTGATTTCAACGGCAAGGATTTCACACAAGCAGGTCAGCTGGAGAAGACGCTGATTGATTTCGTTGAATCGCAGGAAGCCATCTACGGCAAGGCCCCCTTTGCTTCCACCCTCGGCGACAGATTCATTGGCGTACTGAAAAATGCCCACGAAAAAACAGGACTTCGCGCCGTTGTCCTTATTGATGAATACGACAAGCCTCTGCTAGACGTATTGGATTCTACACTGAAAACAACCGATGCTGATGGCAACGAGCGGCTGTTGGAAGATAGACATCGGGAAATTCTGAAAGGTTTCTACAGTGTATTCAAGGCTGCCGATAAAGACCTGCAATTCGTTCTGCTTACGGGAGTTACCAAATTTTCGCAAGTAAGCGTATTCAGCGGTTTCAACCAACCCGAAGACATCAGCCTTTCTGCCCACTTCGATACGCTTCTCGGCATCACTGAAGACGAGTTGCAATCAACCTTTGCGCAGCAAATCACAGAAATGGCCGAGGAATATGATGTTTCAAAGGAAGATATGCTGATAAAACTGAAACGCCAGTTTGATGGTTACCATTTCAGCCGCAGGATGCGAGGCGTATATAATCCTTTCAGTATCTTGCGCGCCTTCAAGGAAATGCTCATCGATGACTATTGGTTCAAAACGGGTTCGCCCACCTATCTGGTTCGCCTGCTAGCTCATAGCGATGAAAACATCAACGAACTGGTGGGGAAATATTATCCCACCAAGGATTTCGACGATTACAAGGCCACCGTAGAGCGTCCTTTGCCAATGATATATCAAAGCGGATATCTGACTATCAAGGGATGGTCAAGGAATACCAATTCCTATCTGTTGGATTTTCCGAACGATGAAGTAAGAAGGGGATTCATCAGTTTGCTGGCTGCAGATTATCTGAAACCAAAGGTTTCACCAGATTCCTGGGTTCTACAGGTAATCGAAGCATTGGGAAAGGGAGAATGCAAAAAGCTGCATCAGCTGATGGTTTCTTTCTTTGCCAGCATCCCTTATTCCCAACGAAGAAAAGATGATGAACGTGAGAAGGAGCGTTATTTCCAATATACATTCTATCTGGTATTGAGGATGATCAGCTCCTATACCATCTTCATTGAAAAAGACAGAGCGAAGGAAGAGTAGATTGCATCATAGAAACTCCTCTATACATTTATATATTTGAGTTTAAGAGGGATGGAAACGCAAGAGAAGCGCTCCAGCAAATCGAAGATATGGGATACGCCCGGGAATATTTATCAGATAAGAGAAAGATATTCAAGATAGGATGCAGTTTCTCATCAAAAACAGGAACAATAGATGATTGGGGAGAGAACTGAATCTCTCTCCGATTGCATTTTATAAATCACATATTTATTATATAAGGAGATAAGGAGATGAAAGAAATATTGATAGTAAGCATAGGCAGCTTCTTCGGAGGCGGCATGAGATATTGGATTTCAAAGATGGTGCAATCCTGCACGGTGATTGCCTTTCCGTTCGGAACCATGGCGGTGAATGTGGCGGGATGCCTCATCATCGGGTTTCTCTCGGGATTGAACTGGAGGGAAGGGGGATGGATGTCACCATCTGCCAAACTGCTGCTCACCACGGGGTTCTGCGGAGGATTCACCACCTTCTCCACCTTCATGAACGAAGGGGCGGGATTGATGAAGGAGGAAAATTACCTCTATATGATGCTCTATCTCTTCGGAAGCCTGGCACTGGGACTCGTCGCCGTGCTCGCCGGACATTATCTGGCGAAGATTATCGCATAAAATACTTCAGAAAACAGAAAGAAGAAGAACCCGGATTGTCGAGAAAGAAGACCGGAAAACAGAAAGAAGAAGAACCCGGATTATCGCATAAAATACAGAAGATAGGATTCCATCAGATGAAGAAATGATGAAAATTCTATCTTTTTTATTATTTTATATTTTCAAAATGCCTTAATTACGAAATTTATTCGTAAATTTGCAGAAAATAATCTGCACTCGACAATTTGAAAGCAAGCTTTCATTGTACTCGTTTGCTTAATTTTTGCACCAATGAATACATTAGATACAAACAATATAAAATGGAGCGAGAATGTGATCATCGCTGATGCCGATTATATCGACAAAGTGGCTTTCGACCTGACTGTCAACTTCGAGCGAATGATCAACCGCCGCATCCAGCCAGCAGATATGGCTCAATGGGCAGTGTGCATCGCCCTCGACGGAGGTCTCAGAGAGGGTGAGCACGAAACGCAAGTGGTGCTTATCCACGATAAGAAATCTCTGGCGATGAAGAATTTCCGCCCTTCCAACTATGAGAAGGATCTCAACGCCCAGGCTTTCAAGGATGATAAGCTAGGAGAATTCATATTTGCCTCTTATCCTACCGAGGAGAAGATGGTGGGAAAGGATGAATTCCTCGTAGAAGTGGCACGCACCGTATGCAACACCAAGGAGGTGAAAAGGGTGATGGTGATTCCGAACTCGGAAGATGGAGATGCCTACGACCAGCTGAGAGATATGCTGAGAAAGGTGGAGGATGACGACAAGCGCATCACCCTCTTCGCCATGCAACCCATGCCGGGAGGAAACTTCCGACAGGAGATTCTGGGTTACTCGCTGATGAACGCCCTCGGAATCTCGGCAAAGGAGATAAAATAAACATTAAAATAATAAACATAATAATAAAAAACAAGATTATAAATGAGTAGAGTACTTATGATTGGCGCTGGTGGCGTGGCTACCGTGGCTGCCTTCAAGATCGTCCAGAACCAGGACGTTTTCACCGAGTTTATGATTGCTAGCCGTCGCAAGGAAAAGTGCGATAAGCTGGTTAAGGATATCCACGCCAAGGGCTACAAGATGGATATTCAGACGGCTGAGGTGGATGCCGACGACGTTGAGCAGTTGAAGGCTCTCTTTAATAGCTATAAGCCTGAGCTTGTCATCAACCTTGCTTTGCCTTACCAGGACCTCACCATCATGGATGCCTGTCTGGCTTGCGGTTGCAACTATATGGATACCGCTAACTATGAGCCAAAGGACGAGGCTCACTTCGAGTACTCATGGCAGTGGGCTTACAAGGATAAGTTCGAGCAGGCAGGTCTCTGCGCTATCCTCGGCTGCGGTTTCGACCCAGGTGTTTCCGGCATCTTCACCGCTTATGCTGCCAAGCATCACTTCGATGAGATTGAGGTGCTCGATATCGTGGATTGCAACGCCGGAAACCATCACAAGGCTTTCGCAACCAACTTCAACCCAGAAATCAATATCCGCGAGATTACCCAGAAGGGACTCTGGTACAAGGATGGCGAATGGATTGAAACCGACCCTCTGTCTATCCACAAGCCTCTCACCTACCCTAACATCGGCCCTCGCGAGAGCTATCTGATGCACCACGAGGAGTTGGAGAGCCTGGTGAAGAACTACCCTACCATCAAGGAGGCACGCTTCTGGATGACCTTCGGTCAGCAGTATCTCACTTACCTTGATTGCATTCAGAACCTTGGTATGAGCCGCATCGACGAAATCGAATACGAGGCTCCATTGGCAGATGGCTCAGGCAAGACAGCCAAGGTGAAGATTGTTCCATTGCAGTTCCTCAAGGCAGTATTGCCTAATCCACAGGATCTCGGCGAGAACTATGATGGCGAGACATCCATCGGTTGCCGCATCCGTGGTAAGAAGGATGGCAAGGAGCGTACCTACTACGTATATAACAACTGCAAGCACCAGGAGGCTTACAACGAAACCGGCATGCAGGGCGTAAGCTACACCACTGGTGTGCCAGCCATGATTGGTGCGATGATGTTCCTCAAGGGCATCTGGAAGAAACCAGGCGTATGGAACGTAGAGGAGTTCGACCCAGATCCATTCATGGAGCAGTTGAACAAGCAGGGATTGCCATGGCACGAGGTGTTTGATGGCGATTTGGAGATTGATTAAACTTTAAACATGAAAAGAATATGGCAAAAGAGATAGAAGAGGGCAAACTGACCCCCAACGAGGGAAAACTGAAAGCCCTCCAGGCAGCCATGGCGAAGATTGAGAAAGACTTCGGCAAGGGCTCTATCATGAAGCTCGGCGATGAGCACGTCGAGAATATCGAGGTGATTCCTACGGGCAGTATCGCTCTCGACAATGCATTGGGCGTAGGCGGTTATCCAAGGGGACGTATCATCGAGATCTATGGCCCTGAATCTTCAGGTAAGACAACATTGGCCATCCATGCCATCGCAGAGGCTCAGAAGGCTGGCGGTATTGCTGCCTTCATCGATGCCGAGCATGCTTTCGACCGCTTCTATGCTGCCAAGCTGGGCGTGGATGTGGATAACCTATGGATTTCACAGCCAGACAATGGTGAGCAGGCATTGCAGATTGCCGATCAGCTGATCAGCTCTGCTGCCGTAGATATCGTGGTAGTTGACTCTGTAGCTGCCCTGACTCCTAAGAAGGAAATCGAGGGCGACATGGGTGATAACGTGGTAGGTCTTCAGGCACGATTGATGAGCCAGGCACTCCGCAAGCTCACTTCTACCATCAGCAAGACCAATACTACCTGCATCTTCATCAACCAGTTGCGCGAGAAGATCGGTGTGATGTTCGGCAACCCTGAGACAACTACCGGTGGTAACGCCTTGAAGTTCTATGCATCAGTTCGCCTGGACATCCGCAAGGCAACAGCCATCAAGGACGGCGAGGATGTGGTAGGTAATCTGGTTCGCGTGAAGGTAGTGAAGAACAAGGTGGCTCCTCCTTTCCGCAAGGCAGAGTTCGACATCATGTTCGGCGAAGGTATCAGCCGTGCCGGCGAGGTATTCGGTTTGGCAGTAGCCAACGGCATCATCGACAAGAGCGGCAGCTGGTACAGCTACAGCGGTTCAAAGCTCGGACAGGGTGCAGATGCCTGCAAGGCATTGCTCAAGGATAATCCTGAGCTTCTCGACGAGCTGGAGGCAAAGGTTCGTGAAGCACTCGCTGCCAAGGATCAGAAGTAAAACTCAGATAAGGTAAGTTACACCTTATTATATATAGGGACATTATCTGGAAGAAAGAGTTCCCTAAAAACGAAATAGGAATCAAGATATGAGGAATGCGACATTTTATCGCTTCTTTTATCTTGATTCCTTTTATTTTGTCAGTACCTGACTGACAGCTTGTCAGCCAAATTCAGGAAAACACAGAAAACAAACAGCCAAATCCAGAAAAAAATCCATTGGCACACGCTTTGTTAGTTAGAAAGCGTGAACACTGAGTTCAGGAGGTTCCCGATAGATGCATATCTTCGGCAGACTTCCCCGAAGGCAGCGATTCATGAGATAAATAACATATTAATAACGAAAAATAAAAAAAGATATAATCATGGGAAAAGTAATTGGAATTGACTTGGGTACCACAAACAGTTGTGTTGCCGTTTTCGAAGGTAGCGAACCAGTTGTAATCGCTAACAGTGAAGGTAAGCGTACTACTCCATCAGTAGTAGGTTTCGTTAAGGATGGTGACCGCAAGGTAGGTGATCCTGCTAAGCGTCAGGCCATCACAAACCCTAAGAACACTGTATATTCTATCAAGCGTTTCATGGGTGAGACATACGCTCAGAGCCAGAAGGAAGCTGAGGCAATGCCTTACACAGTAGTAAACGAGGGTGGTTATCCACGTGTTGAAATCGAGGGTCGCAAATATACTCCACAGGAGATTTCTGCAATGGTTCTCCAGAAGATGAAGAAGACTGCAGAGGATTATCTCGGACAGGAAGTTACAGATGCTGTCATCACAGTTCCTGCTTACTTCTCTGACTCTCAGCGTCAGGCAACTAAGGAGGCTGGTCAGATTGCAGGTTTGAACGTTCAGCGTATCGTAAATGAGCCTACAGCCGCAGCTTTGGCTTATGGTGTTGACAAGGCTAACAAGGATATGAAGATTGCCGTATTCGACCTGGGTGGTGGTACATTCGATATCTCTATCCTTGAGTTCGGTGGCGGCGTATTCGAGGTACTTTCTACCAATGGTGATACTCACCTGGGTGGTGATGACTTCGACCAGGTAATCATCAACTGGTTGGCTGATGGCTTCAAGGCAGAGGAAGGCGTAGATCTCCGCAAGGATCCTATGGCTATGCAGCGCTTGAAGGAGGCAGCAGAGAAGGCTAAGATTGAGTTGTCAAGCTCTACATCTACCGAAATCAACTTGCCATACATCACAGCCGTTGACGGTATGCCAAAGCACTTGGTTAAGACTTTGACCCGTGCACAGTTTGAGCAGTTGGCTCACAACCTGATTCAGGCTTGTCTCGTACCTTGCCAGAATGCCGTTCGTGATGCTAAGCTCTCTACATCAGATATCGACGAGGTTATCCTGGTTGGTGGTTCAAGCCGTATCCCAGCCGTTCAGACCTTGGTTAAGAACTACTTCGGCAAGGAGCCTTCTAAGGGTGTTAACCCTGATGAGGTAGTAGCAGTAGGTGCAGCTATCCAGGGTGCCATCCTGAACAAGGAAGAGGGTGTTGGCGACATCGTATTGCTCGACGTTACTCCATTGACTCTCGGTATCGAGACCATGGGTGGTGTAATGACCAAGCTCATCGATGCTAACTCTACCATCCCTTGCAAGAAGAGCGAGGTGTTCTCTACTGCAGCTGATAACCAGACAGAGGTTACCATCCACGTATTGCAGGGTGAGCGCCCAATGGCAGCTCAGAACAAGAGCATCGGTCAGTTCAACCTGACAGGTATCGCTCCAGCTCGTCGTGGTGTTCCTCAGATTGAGGTTACCTTCGATATCGATGCCAACGGTATCTTGAACGTATCAGCTAAGGATAAGGCTACAGGCAAGGAGCAGAGCATCCGCATCGAGGCTTCATCTGGCTTGAGCGAGGACGAGATCAACCGCATGAAGGCTGAGGCAGAGCAGAACGCTGCTGCTGATAAGGCTGAGCGCGAGAAGATCGACAAGATGAACCAGGCAGACAGCATGATCTTCACCACCGAGAACTTCCTGAAGGATAACGGTGATAAGATTCCTGCAGACAAGAAGCCAGGCATCGAGCAGGCATTGCAGCAGTTGAAGGATGCTCACAAGGCAGGTGATGTTGCAGCCATCGATTCAGCTATCAACAACTTGAACACCGTAATGCAGGCAGCTTCTCAGCAGATGTACCAGGGCGGCCAGCAAGCAGGTCCTCAGGGTGCACAGGGCGGCCAGCAGGCACAGCAGGGTGCTAACGATGGCGCTCAGGATGTACAGGACGCAGATTTCGAGGAGGTTAAGTAATCTCTCTCATCATAGAGAAGTTATTAGATTAGCATAAAGATCAAAGGCGTGTAAGGCTCTGAAAATGAGTTTTACACGCCTTTTTTCGTGTCTTTATGTTTTTTTATATATCTGCTTATGGATTAATCGCAGAAAAATATGTATATTTGCAGGTTATGAAGGGGCGGAAGTTTCAGCAAGAGAAGAAAAAGACAAGTTCTAGTAAAAGAAGGAAAGGAAACGGGATATGGCAAAGAAAAGACCGCAGGTAGCACTGGTTTATGATTTTGACGGGACATTATCTCCCGGCAACATGCAGGAGTTCGGATTCATCCAGGCAACCGGAAAGACGAAAGAGGAATTCTGGGATAAAAACCGGAAGCTTGCCGTGGGCAAGGATGCCAACGGCATTCTTACCTATATGTATATGATGCTGGATGAAGCAAAGAAGAACCATATCTCGCTCACCCGCGAATCCTTCCAGAGCTTCGGCAGGAATGTGGAGCTCTTCCGTGGCGTAAGGCAATGGTTCTCGTTCATCAACGAATATGGTGCAAGCATCGGCCTCGACATCAAGCACTACATCAACTCCTCGGGATTGAAGGAGATGATAGAGGGCACACCCATCGCTCAGGAATTCGAGAACATCTATGCCTGCTCGTTTCTCTATAATGAGGATGGCATCGCCTACTGGCCAGCCGTAGCCGTGGATTATACCACGAAGACGCAGTTTCTCTTCAAGATCAACAAGGGCATCCGTCAGGTGAGCGACAACAGTAGGGTGAACCAGTATATTCCTGATAACAAGCGCCCTATCCCTTTTCCGCGAATGATTTATTTCGGGGATGGAGAAACCGATGTGCCCTGCATGAAGATGGTAAAGGAGCACGGCGGCCATGCCATCGCCGTATATAACACGCCCGAGAAGGAGGCGATGGCGTGCCAGCTGGTAAGGGAAGGCCGTGCCAACTTTATGTGTACGGCTAATTACAGCAGGGGCGGCGTGATGAACATCATCGTGAAGCGAATTCTGGATAAGATCAAGGCGGATTTCGAATTCGACAGATTGATAGAGGTGAACCAGAAGAAGGCGTGGAAGTAGAGACGGAAATATAGGTGAAACACTGAAACGCTGAAACGCAGGAAAGAAAAGAAGAAATATAATATTAATAAATAATTAATGGGAAGAACAAATACTCAGCAGGAGAAATCAAGGAAATCGGTAAGTTGCTGCGCCTGAAGAATGCCGGCAACCGTTTGCAACAGAAATTGATACGCCACGACCTTCGCGTGGATTATGAATTCAACATCTCTGACTTCAATGAGCCGGGCAAGGCTTTCGGCGAGGAGGAACTGCAGGATGCCATCAAGCGTGGCGCCATCCAGATTCTCGACGATGCCACCATCGAAGCCATGAAGGCGAAACGTGCAAGAGACAAGGCACGTGATGAGGCAGAGAAGCAGAAGGATGCCATCGCCAGCGGTGAGCAAACCGACTGGCAGGAGGCTATGAAGGAGTGGAACGAATGGGAAAGTTCTAAAGAAAATAAATGTTAGAATCGAATTCCGAAGGAGATTCCGAGGATTTATTGAATTATAAATAAGATAGAAACAAAAAGAAATATGGCTAAAGTATTGATAAAGACTTCAGAGGGCGACATCAAGGTGCGCCTCTACGACGAGACTCCTCAGCATCGTGACAACTTCTTGAAGTTAGCAAAGGAGGGATATTTCGATGGCACTCTCTTCCACCGTGTCATCAAGGATTTCATGATCCAGGGCGGCGACCCTGACAGCAAGGGCGCTCCAAAGGGCAAGATGCTGGGCACGGGCGGACCTGATTACACCATCCCTGCCGAGTTTGTTTATCCACAGCTCTTCCACAAGCGCGGTGCCTTGAGCGCTGCCCGTCTGGGCGACGAGGTAAACCCTGAGCGTGAGAGCAGCGGCAGCCAATTCTATATCGTCTGGGGAAAGACCTACAAGCAGAACGAGCTGAAGCAGATGGAGAAGCAGATGGGCATGCAGATGGAACAGAACATCTTCAACCAGCTTGCCAAGGAGCACCATGATGAAATCATGAACTTCCGCCGCAACCGCGACCGTGAGGGTTTGATGAAGCTCCAGGATGAGCTGGTGGATGAAACCAAGAAGCGCTGCAAGGAGCAGGGTTACCCTAAGTTTACCGAGGAGCAGCAGAAGGCTTACACCGAGGTGGGCGGCACCCCATTCCTCGACAACCAGTACACCGTTTTCGGTGAGGTAGAGGAAGGTCTTGACGTAGTAGAGAAGATTCAGAACTGCGAAACCATGCGTGGTGACCGCCCTAAGGAGGATATCAGTATGGAGATTTCCATTATAGAGGAGTAAAGGCTTTAAGTAGCTTCAACAAGATGACCGTATGGTATAATGGCAGATCCGCATCAAGGATTACCTGGATGCATTGAAGACTCCTCTTCAGGTTGAGGTGAAATAGAAACTTCGAATACAACATTTTTATCTCACTAGGAAATATTAGATTCTTCACTGTGTCAATGTTTGTAATCCACAGAGAAAGTTATGTTCCGCAGTGTTGAACTTAAGTTCAACACTGCGGAATACAAGTTCAGCACTTCTGAACATAGGTTCAAAAGTGCTGAATATAGTTTTAAATTAAGAGTACAAGAAATACTCGTTCTTCTAAAACCTTAAATCTTTTATTGCAATCAATCTTACTTCGTCATCTCGAAGCCAATGCGCACGCCATCGTAGTTATCCACAATGCTGCTCACGGCACTCATCGTAGTACTGCCGGTAAGATTCAGCTTGCTCAGGGTCTTGACCAGGGTGAGCAGTTTCTTCTGCTCGAAGAGAAGGCTGATGCCATTGGCAGTGCGGGTGGCAAAACCCGAAGCACTCAACAGCAAACCCTTCAGCTGGATGGCATGCGTCTTCTCATCGAAGGTATAGGTGCCGCTCCATGCCTTGCCGTCGATCTTGGCAGCAAAGGTGCCATCGGTCTTGAAGGTAAAGTAGGTATTGCTCTTGCTGAATCCGAACTTACTGTAGTACTTGCTCAGATCCTCCTCTATCTTGCTGGCAGCAATCTCGCCGCCAGCCTTTGCCAGCAGTTTCTCTGAGGTGAAGGCGCAACCCGGCTTGCTGTACTTCCAGGTATGGGCGCAGAGATCTGTCTGCGAGAAGGTGGCTGAACCTATCACATTGTTCAGAATGCCATTGATGATGCTGCTGCCGGTAGTAGTGCCGCCACCCAGCAAACCGCCTAATACGCCTGCCACTACGCTTCCTGTAGAATAACCACTATTGGTGGTAGTAGAAGTAGATGTGGTAGGAGCAGATGCCGCAGCTGAAGATGTTGCAGTAGATGAAGAAGTGGTCTTCTTGGCTGTTGTTTTCTTGGTAGTTGTTTTCTTCTTCGATGTCTTTTTAGTTGTTTTCTTCACAGGCATCAATTCTGAAAGTGAAGCCTCCTGAACAGCTTCATTCATTGCGCATACATTGCTACCGGAAGTGCTGGCAAGCACCAGGGCAGCCATTAAAAATACCTTTCTCATTTTTTACTTTCTATTTATTATAATTGTAACTTTCGTTTAAAAAATGCATCCTGCTTATATGATGCAGCGTTTTCTTTTTCGCTGCAAAGTTCGCACTTTTTCCGCAAATAACAAAGAAAAAATGCTTTTTTCATCATTATTTGCTATTTTCTTAGACGAAAGAGATGGCGAAAGGTTCAAATATCGTTCAGAAAAAGGTATAAATGTTTCATTTTTTTGACGTACATCAAAAAAGAACGATTATTAGCATAAATTTATCAAAAAGTGTACCCGAATATGATAAGAAAGCCCTATCTTTGCACCGTTAACAAATCACAATAGGTTATGAATGATTTAATTAAGGTCAACACAATGAGCGAGAATATGGCATTGAACAAGTGCCAGGAGATTCTCAACGATCGCCGTGAGGCTCTTGCTTCTAAGGCGAAGAAGAATGATTAAGGGTAACTTTCGCAAGAGAGTGCTCTTGAGAAAAATTACGTAAGAGAGAAAGGAAATTACGTAAAAAGATTATTTTCAGAATGACTCTTTGATACCACAAAGAGAAATAAAAGGCAAAAAGTCCCGTTGGCGAGTAAAATCGTTCAACGGGACTTTTTGATTTATTCCTTGCTCTTCTCAGCCTTCATGATTACCTCAACATGGTTGCCGCTCTTCATGAGTACATTCTTGAGGAAGTCGGAAACCTGCTCGCCACGGAGGTTCTTCACAAACTCCTTGTAGCCGGTATGGTTATCGAAACCGAGACCTGTATAGTTGGCAAGAACGCCGAGCCAATAAGCATTGTTCTTCTCATCTACGCCTGCCTGCTTCAGGAGAATCTCCTTCACCTTCTGCAAGTCGGCAGCATCTACCTGCTTCTCTACCTCTTCTACACCCTTGAAGAAATAGGTGATGGCGGTATCAGCCTTCTCCGGATTCAAGCCGGCATTGGCGGTGATGCTGATGATGGCTGCCTTGTCGTCGAAATCGCGGAGCATGCCGAAGGTGGCTCCTGCATGGTAAGCTGCACTCAACTGCTCACGGATGGTGCGCAGATACTGCATCTCCAGCAGTCGGGAGGTTACATCTGCCAGTACCATATTCTGCATAGAGAATGGCAACTTGGTGCTCCATATCTCTGATGCCTGGGTTTGAGGATTGGCCATCGCCTTGGTAAAGTTGTTCTTCACCTCGCCCTTGGCGTATGGAATCTCCTTGTTTTTCAGCTTGAAGCCATTGTTTGGCAAGCTGGCGATATACTGCTCGATGAGCGGAAGGAGGGTCTTCTCATCGTAGTTGCCCACGAAGTAGAAGGTGAAGTCCTTGGCATTGCCGTAATACTCCTTGGCAAGCGCCATCAGGCGATCGTAGCTGATGGCCTTGATCTCATCAGAAGTAGGAATGCGGCCAATCTTGCTGCCCAGGTAAAGGGTGCTCTGCAATGAATCCTGATATACCATGTTAGGATTGTTGCTCTGGTTGGCCAATATGGTAGCATAGGTATTCTGAAGATTCTTGAACGACTTCTCGTCCTTGCTCAATGCTGTCATCTTGAGATAGATGAGCTGCATCAGGGTCTCCACGTCCTTAGGAGTAGAATTGCCGGAAAGACCATGGCTGTAAGGATTGATGGAGAAACCTACACCTGCCTGCTTGCCTGCGAGCGCCTTTTCAAGCTCGGTGCTTGAGAAATCGCCCAAACCGCTGGTACCCCAAGCCTCGGTCATCAGCATGATGCTAGGGTAATCGCTCTTCTCGAGAGCAGAATAACCCACCTTGGCACCGGCTGCGAAGAGAATCTCATTATCCTTGAAATCGGTCTTCTTCAATACCACCTTGGCACCGTTGGAAAGGGTAAGCTGCTTGTAACCCAGCTGCTTGTTCTCTACGGTCTTCTTGATCTTGCCTGGCTTAGGCAACTGAGCCATCAATGGCTCCTGCTTCACGTTGTCCACGTATGCCTCCAGCTTCTCAGAGCGCACCTGCTTCACGATATCGGCAAGCTCCTTCTCGGTAGGATAAACGGTACCCTCTGCCTCGCGCATCAGCACCATCGATACCAGGTTGGTATCGCTCTGGCAAACCAGCTGCTTGGCATAGGCATTGATGGCCTCCAATGGCAACTGAGGTACTACCATCTTGTAGATCTGACTCTCGTCCTCTACCGATGGGATTGGCTCGTTGGAGATGAAGTTATCCACATACTGGGTGGTAAACTGCTCGTTCTTCATCTTATCCTTGTTGGCAAGCGTCTTATCTACCTGGCTCAGGAACTCCTCCTTGGCACGCTGATACTCAGTGGCGGTGAATCCGAAGTCGTGCATGCGCTTTGCCTCGCGCAATACGGCTGCATACGCCTCCTTTACCTTACCTGGCTTTGCCACACCGATAAGACTGAAGGCACCCTTGGTAGAAGAGAGCAGGAAGTCGCCGTCATCGGCACCTGCCTGCAGGAATGGGCAGTCAGCTTCCTGTGCAATCTCGGCATAGCGTGCACCCAGCATAGAGGTAACCACATTGTCCATGTATCCCTTCATGAGATAGCTCATGTCGCCCTTCATCGCATTAGGGATGGCTGGATGCTTCATGAAGATATTGAAGATATCATACTGCTGCTCCTTGTCCTTGTCGATTACGTAGATGGCGGTATCATTATCGGCTACTTCCACCGGCTCTATCTTAGCGGCATTGGCAGGCACCTTGATGCCCGAGAAGAGCTCCTTGATCTTGTTCTCGATATGGTTGACATCTACATCACCCACGATGATGATTGCCTGATTGTCAGGGCGATACCACTTGCGGTAGTAAGCACGCAGGGTTTCCGGCTTGCAGCCGTCGATGACGCTCATCAATCCGATAGGGAAACGGTAGCCATACTTGTTGTTCTGATAGAGTTTTGGCAAAGAACGCTCTATCATGCGCTGCTGACCCACGATGCGCATACGGTACTCATTATGTACCACGTCGCGCTCGTCATTGATGGCTTCCTCGGTAAGAGAGATACCGTTGCTCCAATCCTTGAGGATGAGCATGCATGAATCTACGGCTGTAGGGCGGGTAGTAGGTACATCGGTGAAGTAATATACGGTTTTCTCTACGCTGGTATAGGCATTGAGATTTCTACCATACTCCACGCCGATGCTCTGCAGGTAATCCTGGAGGGAATTACCCTTGAAGTGATCGGTACCGTTGAAGGCGAGGTGCTCAAGGAGGTGAGCCAAACCGCGCTGATCATCGTTCTCATTGATAGAACCCACTTTCTGGGCAATGTAGAAGCTGGCTACATGCTCAGGATAACTGTTGTGACGAATGTAGTAAGTCAATCCATTGTCGAGATGACCAATCTTCACATTCTTATCCACAGGAATGGCTGGCATCTGTGCCATCGCACTTCCCACGGATAAACACAGCAGAAACGCTGCAAAAATCTTTCTTAGTTTCATCTGCTATTGATTTATAAAATTTCTTGTTTCAAATATTCCGCTTGCAAAATTACACAAAATAAAAAGATTTGCAAGCATTTGGGAGATTATCTTCCCCAATACCTGCAAATCTTAACGTAAAACTAACATTGGAAGCTCTTCATCCACGAACCGCGGTAAAGTCGGATGAGGAAAAGCGTGCCTCTGAGGGTAAGCTCCGTAGCCATCGCAATCCAGACACCCTCCAAGCCATAGCTCTTGGAAAGGGCGTAAGCCAGGGTGAGGCGCACCAGCCACATGGTACCCAGATTGATAGCGGCTGGCTTCCGGGTATCGCCCGCTCCCACGCAGACACAATAGGTTACGATGCTCGCTGCAAAGAAAGGCTCGGCAAAGGCCTCGATGCGAAGGCAGGTAGTGCCCAGCTCGCGGATGCTCTCTACCGGCGACAGCACACCTATCATCTCGGGGGCAAAGACATACATCACCACTCCCATCAATGCCATCACGCACATGCCCAATCCCACCGTCATATAGGCGAAATTGCGGCAGAGATCGGTACGCCCGGCACCATGCGTCTGACCCACCAGGGTGGTGGCGGCATCACCGATACCATAACCCGGCATATAGCAGAGGCTCTCGGCGGTGATGGCAAACGAGTGGGCAGCAATGGCGATATTGCCCAATGGTGCCACAATCATGGTACTCACGATCTGCGCACCGCTCATCAGGACATTCTGTATGGCTATCGGGATGCTGATCTTGCAGGCATGGTGCAGGTATTCCTTCACCCATCGGAAAGGTTCCTTGTCCTGACGCAGATTGAGTATCCGGTTACGGCATGCCGTGAGGTAGAGATTGGGCAGCGAGATGCAGATATAGGCAAGCGCCGTGCCGCAGGCAGCTCCCACTACGCCCATCTTCATGACGTAGATGAAGAGGTAATTGAACACCACATCGCAGATGCATATCAGCACCGCCATCACACTCGGGGTATGCATGTTGCCTGCCGACTTGAGCATCATCTCGGAGACATGATACAGGAATACGAAGGGCAACGCCAAACCGTATATCAGAAAATACCGTGAGGAATTGCCCGCAATATCAGCACCGCCACCCAGCCAATAAGGCAGATGGGAATGCACTCCTACACATGCCAGGGTAACACAAAGGCTGAACACCAAACCGCATATCAAGGCATGGCGGAATACCTGACGAGCCTTCACGAAATCGTTGGCTCCGATGAAATGAGCCACCTGCACCGAGAAACCGGTAGCTGCCGCACTGAGCAAACTGCCAATGAGCCAGTTGGTTGACTCGATAAGTCCGATGCTTGCCGAAGCCTCAGCACCCAGATGTCCCACCATGGATGCATCGATGAAGAACATCATCACGGTGGAAATCTGCGCCAGCATGGAGGGAATACTCAACCCCACGATGAGATTGAGTTTCTCGCTGCGAGCCATCGCCCTACCCTCGCGTATCGACTCCATCAGATAATCTGTCTTATTCTTGAATAACATATTTATTCTCTTATTAATTGCGTTAACGAAAAAAATGGCGACTCCGAGAAGGAATCGCCACCTTTTATTTAATCTTATAAATTTCGTACCTTTGTTTTTCCCAAAACTTAACTTCCGCAGAGCGGAACAGTACTGTTTTTTGTCGTCACTGAATAAACAATCTTATTCTTACCTTAACTAACACCTGTCGTCCTTGAATAAACAATCTTTTCTAACTACCTTAACTAAAACCAATAAACCAATGAACAACAATCTTAACTTTACCTAACAACTAAACCTAATAAAATCTATTACCTAACTAAAAACCTAAAACTTATTTTTTCTGATGCAAAGGTACAACTATTTTCTGGAACTGCAATACTTTTACCCGAAAAAATGCAGAAAACTAACATTTTTTTAATATCGGCAACATTTTGTGCGCGAACACGAACACTTGTTAACACATCAAAAAGGTATGTTAACACAAAGCGTTCCTAAGAATGCCATCAGACGGCAATCCTAGGAACGCTCCTATTCTATCACCTATATATAATAAGGTGTAAATCCCCCAAAAATTCTACTCTGTAATCCATTCTCCCTTGAGTGCCTGGGCAGCAGCTCTAGAACCCGGTATTACCTGACCCGGACGATAGTAGCTGTCGAGCACTATCTCGAAGCGAAGCATGGAATAGGCAGGGATTACGCTACTCGAACTCTGGGTAGAACCATAAGCCAGCTGATATGGGATATACACCAGCCAATGATCGCCGATGTGCATCTTGAGCACGGCTGTGGTAAAACCATCTATCCAGCCACTCGCCAAATTGGTTGTAACCTGAGCAGTGGCCTTGTCGTAGGTACCCTCGAAGGTCTTATCGAATACATAACCTGCAGGATAAGTATCAGTGCCCAGCAATCTGCCAAGATAGCTCACCTTCACAGAATCGGTGTACATAGGGCATCCGCTGCCCTTGCCTTCCTTCAACACGCGAACCACGATGTGATCAGCATCCTTGTAGGAAAGCGGAACATCCATACCATTCACATCCTTGTTAGGTGTCTGGTTCTGGAGCGACCATTTGCGAATCACCTTCCATTCGGTGCTGCCGTTGGCTATCTGCTGACGGGCATAAGCCAAAGTATCGTCAAAAGCCTGTTCGTTACGCTCCTGCCAGTTGGCATACTCATCTACGGTGTTATCATCCTCGCTGCATGATGACAGGGCGAACACTGCCATCATGAGCAAGAAGAGATATTTAGAAATTCTTAATTTCATTACCAAGTTTCTTTAATACACTGGTGATACTTACGCGATCCTCGATGATGCCACGAAGGTCAGAGATAGCTACGCGCTCCTGCTCCATGGTATCACGATAACGCAAAGTTACCTTGTGATCCTTAGGTGTCTCGTGGTCAACGGTGATACAGAATGGAGTACCGATGGCATCCTGACGGCGGTAACGCTTACCGATGGAATCCTTAGGATCGCCATAGTGGGTATTGAAGTGGAACTTCAACTCATCCACAATCTCGTGAGCCAACTCTGGCAGGCCATCCTTCTTATCCAATGGGAATACGGCACACTTCACTGGAGCTAATGCCTCTGGCAGGCGCAATACCACACGTGTCTCACCATTTTCAAGCTTCTCCTCGCAGTAAGAGTGGCACATCACGCTGAGGAACATACGGTCAACACCGATAGAGGTCTCTACATCGTAAGGCACATAGCTCTCGTTCTTCTCAGGATCGAAGTACTTGATAGAGCGGCCGCTGTACTTTTCGTGCTGAGAAAGGTCGAAATTGGTACGGCTGTGGATACCCTCTACCTCCTTGAAGCCGAATGGCATCTTGAACTCGATGTCGGTAGCAGCGTTGGCATAGTGAGCCAGCTTCTCGTGGTCGTGGTAACGGTAGTTCTCGTTGCCCATACCCAGTGCCTCATGCCAAGCCAGGCGAACCTTCTTCCAATACTCAAACCACTTCATCTCTGTACCTGGCTGGCAGAAGAACTGCATCTCCATCTGCTCAAACTCACGCATACGGAATACGAACTGACGGGCAACTACCTCGTTGCGGAATGCCTTACCAATCTGGCAGATACCGAATGGCAACTTCATACGACCGGTCTTCTGTACGCTCAGATAATCTACGAAGATACCCTGAGCTGTCTCAGGACGGAGATAAACCTTGCTTGTAGCATCGCTGGCAGCACCCATCTGGGTAGAGAACATCAGGTTGAACTGACGGACGTCTGTCCAGTTCTTGGTACCGCTGATAGGGCAGACGATACCCTCATCCTCGATAATCTGCTTCAGCATCTCCAGGTTAGGACCCTGCATTGCCTCAGTATAGCGGGCATGGAGATCATCAAACTTCTTCTGGTTCTCCAGTACACGAGGGTTGGTTGCGCGGAACTGAGCCTCATCGAAGCTATCGCCGAAGCGCTTCTGAGCCTTGGCAATCTCCTTGGCAATCTTCTCCTCATACTTAGCCATGTGATCCTCGATGAGCACATCGGCACGATAACGCTTCTTGGAATCACGGTTATCGATCAATGGGTCGTTGAAGGCATCCACATGACCTGAAGCCTTCCATACGGTAGGGTGCATGAAGATAGCTGCATCGAGACCTACAATGTTCTCGTGCAACAATACCATACTCTGCCACCAGTACTGCTTGATATTATTCTTGAGCTCAACACCATTCTGACCATAGTCGTAAACGGCAGCCAAGCCATCATAAATTTCACTACTAGGGAACACAAAGCCATATTCCTTGCAATGGCTTACAATTTTCTTAAAAACATCTTCCTGTGCCATGATTAAATCTTATTTTTTTCAAATTTTCGGCAAAGATACTCTTTTTTCTCGAAAAATTGTTGTATTTTTGCCATAAATTAATAAAATAAGTATTAAAAGCTATATATGAGCGACGAAATTAAAGATAAAAACGAAATAAATGAGGAAAATACGCCTCAGGAACACTCCGACTACAAACCGGTGAACCGTTTTGATGCTTCTGCCGTACATCACCTCAGCGGAATGTATCAGAACTGGTTCCTCGACTATGCATCGTATGTGATCTTGGAGCGAGCCGTGCCCCATATCGAAGACGGATTGAAACCCGTACAGCGACGCATCCTCCACTCCATGAAGCGCATGGATGACGGAAGATACAACAAGGTGGCTAACATCGTGGGACATACGATGCAGTTCCACCCTCACGGAGATGCATCCATCGGAGATGCACTCGTGCAGATGGGACAGAAAGACCTGCTCATCGACACACAGGGTAACTGGGGTAACATACTCACCGGCGACCGTGCAGCCGCTCCCCGATACATCGAGGCACGACTCTCGAAATTTGCCCTGGATGTGGTATTCAACCCTAAAACCACCGACTGGCAACTCTCCTACGATGGCAGAAACAAGGAACCTATCACCCTGCCAGCCAAATTCCCGCTGCTCCTGGCACAAGGTGCCGAGGGTATCGCCGTGGGTTTGAGCAGCAAGGTACTGCCGCATAACTTCAACGACCTCTGCGATGCTGCCATCCACTACCTCAAGGGAGAACCCTTCCAGCTCTATCCGGATTTCCCTACAGGAGGCGCCATCGACGTAAGCAAATACAACGACGGACAGCGAGGAGGCGTACTGAAGGTAAGAGCCAAGATAGACAAGCTCGACAACAAGACACTCATAATCAGCGAGATACCTTTCAGTAAAACCACCGGAAGCCTCATCGACTCCATCACCAAGGCGGTGGAAAAGGGAAAAATCAAGGCAAGAAAGGTGGATGATGTCACATCAGCCAACGTGGAAATCCTCGTGCATCTGGCACCAGGCACTTCTTCGGACAAGACGATGGATGCCCTCTATGCCTTCAGCGACTGCGAAATCAACATATCGCCCAACTGCTGCGTCATCGAGGACAACAAGCCGAAGTTCCTCACCGTAAGCGATGTGCTCAGACATAGCGTTGACCGCACCATGGGATTGCTCCGACGCGAACTGATGATCCGAAAGGGCGAGCTGGAAGAGCAGCTCTTCTTCTCCTCGCTCGAACGCATCTTCATAGAGGAGCGCATCTACAAGGAGCGCAAGTTCGAGCAGAGCAAGAGTCAGGACGAGGTAGTGGCATTCATCTACTCCAAGCTGGAGCCGTTCAAGGATCAGATCTTCACCGCCAATATCGACGGCAAGGGAAACGTGGAATACTCCTTCCACCGAGACATTACACGCGACGACATCCTCAAGCTCCTGGAAATCAAGATGCAGCGAATCCTGAAATATAATAAGGATAAGGCGGATGACCTCCTGCTGAAGATCAAGGCAGAACTGGCTGAAATAGAAAACGACCTCGCCCACATGACCGATGTCACCATCAACTGGTTTGAGTATCTCAAGGGCAAGTACGGAAAGATGCATCCAAGAAAAACCGAAATCAGGAACTTCGATACCATCGAGGTAACCAAGGTGGTGGAAGCCAACCAGAAACTCTACATCAACCGACAGGAAGGTTTCGTGGGTACAGGCTTGAAGAAGGATGAATTCGTGTGCAACTGCTCTGACCTCGACGACATCATCATCTTCTACAAGGATGGAAAATTCAAGGTAACCAAGGTTGCCGACAAGATATTCGTGGGTAAGAACATCCTCCACGTACAGGTGTTCAAAAAGAACGACAAGCGAACCATCTACAACTGCGTATATCGTGACGGCAAGCAGGGTGACTACTTCATCAAGCGATTCAACGTAACCGCCATGACACGCGACAAGCTCTACGATATCACCCAGGGCACACCGGGAAGCCGCATCATCTACTTCACCGCCAACCCTAACGGCGAGGCAGAAATCATCAAGGTGACGATGGAACCTGATCTGAGCAAGAAACGCCAGAGCATCTTCCTGGAGAAAGATTTCTCTGAAATCCTCATCAAGGGACGTGCTGCCAAGGGCAACCTGCTCACCAAGCGAACCATCCGCCGCATCGGATTGAAGAGCCACGGACACAGTACCCTGGGAGGAAGAAAGGTTTGGTTCGACCCGGATGTAAACCGCATCAACTATGATGAGAACGGCAGATTCCTGGGAGAATTCAACGATGATGACTCTATCCTGGTAGTACTCGACAACGGCGAATTCTACATCACCAACTTCGATGTGAACAACCATTACGAGGACAACATCCTGAGATTGGAGAAATGGGACGAGCACAAGATATGGACAGCCATTCTCTATGATGCCGACAATGAGGGATATCCATACATCAAGCGATTTACGATGGATGCCACCAAGCGCCACCAGAATTGTCTGGGAGAGAATCCAAACAGCAAGCTCATCCTGCTCACCGATACCCCATTCCCTCGCCTCAAGGTTACCTATGGTGGTGTGGATGCCATCCGACCTGCCGAGGAAATCGATGCCGAGCAATTCATCGCCCAGAAGAGTTTCAAGGCAAAGGGTAAGCGCCTGACGACATGGAAACTGGAAAGCATTGAGGAATTAGAGCCGACAAGATTCCCGGAGCCTCCAGCAGAAGAAAATCCTGATGCAGAAGATGCAACCGGCGATTCTGAAGACGCTGGTAAGAATGCTGAAGCTGTAGAGAATCTCGATCCTGATGCAGGAAAAAGCGAGCAGCAGGTAATAGATGAACTGACCGGTCAAACCAATCTCTTCTCAGAAAAAGATTTCGAAGAAGATCAGAAAGACAAAGATTGGTTATCGAAGCAATAAAAGAATTCGAAAAGTTTTCGATATATATTTTTTAGGAGGGTGTACTTGGATACACCCTCCTTTTTCTCTATAGATGATTATATGCGTCGCATTGCTGTATATTTTTACTTTTTATATCCCTTCAGCTTCTCCAGGCAATAAGCCTTGAAATCATTCCAGTGGTAATAAGGCTCCACATCGCTCTTGATAGGAAGCGTAGCTTCATCCTCGCAGAGCAATACCTTCACCAGTACATCATTCGCCTTGTTGCGATAGAATACAAACTGAAGGTTGGTAGCCATCGGAGTAATCTTATAATCAAACCATTGAGAAGAAATTCTCTCAGGATCTCTGATTTCCTCGCCATATCCATTCAGATCCAGGAGGCAAGTAAGCGGAGTAACCATCGTATCATGACCATATCTCAAGGTAGCACCCGGATTCGGAAGAGCTATGCAGCTATCAGCCTTCTGGATGATATCCATCAGAAGATTACGCTGGGAATATGGCTGAACATTGCCCGTATAAGGAGAATTGCCATATGCCATCTGCCACCAGATATTGGTACTTACCCAATTCTGATACAACTCCTCCTCAGTAAAGAGATCATAAAGCGAAACCTTGCCTCTCAACTCAGTACCCTGGATAGAGCTAGCCATCTCATAAAGCTTTCTGTTCAAGTCGCTCTGGTTGATATTCTGCTTCACCCAAGCCGGATCATTGAAAAGTTCCTGCATCACTCGGCTATAGCAGGCATGCTTCTTGGAAAACTCCTCCTGCACCACCTTTCTGCCCACAGAATTCTTCAAGCTATCCAGGTATCTATCTCCCTGATTCATATAGTACATATCATGCTCGCTGGCATCGTGGAAGATATGAAGCTTAGGATTCATGCGAAGCATCTGCTGCAAGCCATTCTCCATAGAGAGAATGCAGCGGATCACCACCGTGCTTCGTGCCTCAATATTCGTATTACCGGCAAAGATCTCAGGAAATCTTTCCATCATTCGCTTGGTAATACCCTGATGCTGGAGAGCTCCCAATGGAGTCAACTCGCCATCACGTCCCTTTGCCTCTTCACGAATCAGCTTCACCTTAGCCAGTGTTTCCTCACCCTTGGCAGTCAACTTACCTTCCTGCTTCGCCTTCAACAGGGAGAAATAAGGCACATCATACGCCTGCTTGCCAATCATATAGCGGGAGCCATGACGGCCATAGTGGCTCAGATAGAAAGGCTTATAGCCCTTAGGCGCCGGAGTTAACTGCTTCTGAGGCCCGCGATAAGCCACATAGTTACTACCCGAGAGTGTAATGTCTCGCTTGAAATCCTCCAGAGGACTCTGAGCAGACAATGGCATCGCAAAAACAAGAGATGCCAACAATAATAGATTCTTTGTATTCATTGTTACTACATTTTTATTGTATAATTCATTTTTTCATCATGATTATTTTCAGTTTGCCTGCAAAAGTACCATTATTTCTCGTAAAAACAAACAAACCCGCTTTTTTCTGCTCATTTCTTCTTTTTATTCGAATATTTATTGTATCTTTGCACTCACAAATGCGCTTGTGGCGAAATTGGTAGACGCGCTAGACTTAGGATCTAGTGGTTTAGGCCGTGTAGGTTCGAGTCCTATCAGGCGCACCGATAAAAATCCTAACTACTTGATAATAAGCGGTTAGGATTTTTCTTTTTAGAAACCAGGAAGTTATCATCAACCTACTTACTCATAGATATTGGAAGAAACAGTCGTCACATAACCACTTTTTTTGATTTAAATCAACAAATTCCCATATTTTACAAGAAAACCAGATAAACTATTCTTGTTTTTCGCATATTTCCTAGACCTTTGCCCACGGAATTCCAATAAAAGAAAAGAAATAAAGTATTAATTTCGGTTTAAAAGATTGATTATGAAGAAGATTATGTTGAGCCTCGCTATGGCTCTCGTTTCTGTTTGCGCAAGCGCACAGGTTTACATCGGTGGTACAGCTGGTATCTCTAGCAACAAGTTCGGTGATAGTGACAGCAAGACTGCTTACAAGCTCATCCCAGAAATCGGTTACCAGTTCAACAACAAGTGGGATGCCGGTATCGAGGTAGGTATCCAGAAGGGCGAAGTTTGCAAGATTTCTCCTGTTGGCGATGCTACTACCTTCACTATTGCTCCTTACGTACGCTATGCAGCAGTTGAGAGCAAGGTAGTTGATCTCTTCTTCGAGGGTACTATCGGTTATGGCAGTGTAAGCAAGGGCGGTGGCGACTTCTACGAGGTAGGCATCAAGCCAGGTTTGGCTGTTAAGCTTACAAAGCATGTTGAATTCATCTCAAAGATTGGCTTCCTCGGATACAAAGGCTATTCTCCTGAGCACGGAGATAACTCTTCTACATTCGGTGTTGACGTAGATGCTAGCAACATTTCTTTTGGTGCTATCTACAAGTTCTAATCTTAGAAAAGCTCATTTACTCATCGTAAATATATCAAGGGCGCAAGCTTTTTCCGCAACAGGAATAGCTTGCGCCCTGTTTTTATGTGAAATCTCAATTTACATGAAACCTCTATAAAGGGCAACTTATATGAAAACCTCAATATAGAGCAACCTTGATAACCCCATCTTTTCTATTCTCAAACACATCGTAAGCTTCCTCTATTCTAGATAACGGAAAACGATGGGTAATGAGAGGAGTGGTATCTATCTTGCCCTGTGCTATCAAGCTCAGGATTTCCTCACAATCACAGCCATCTACTCCACCCGTCTTGAAAATGAGATTCTTGCCATACATATCAGGAAGCGGAAGCATCTGGGGCTTATCATACATAGCAACAATAGTAACGATGGCATTAGGACGGGCACACTTCCATGCCAACTGGAAGGTATCTGAACCACCAGCTACTTCCATCACCACATCGGCTCCACCATGCAAACCCTGCTCCTTGACGAAGGTTTCGCAATCTTCCGGTTCTACCACAAGAACCTGCGGATAATGTTCCTGGATAAATGCTCTCCTGGCTTCTGATTTCTCGCAAACGATGATTTTTCCAGGATTCTTCAGTAAGGTACAGAGCAAACAGCAAACTCCCGTAGGACCTGCTCCAATAATGAGAACCGTATCTTCTTCCTTAATTTCCGAGATTCGGGTTGCCCAGAATCCAGTGGCAAGAATATCGCCAACAAAGAGTGCCTGCTCATCGCTCACCGTATCAGGAATCTTATTCAATCCGGTAGTGGCATACGGAACTCTGACGTATTCCGTCTGGCCGCCATCTATCCTGCACCCCAACGCCCAGCCACCGTGAGGAGAAGTACAGTTGTTTACGTATCCATGCTGGCAGTAGAAGCATTCGCCACAATAAGTCTCCACATTCACCGTTACTCTATCGCCCGGCTTCACATGGGTAACCTGCCCGCCTACTTCTTCTACAACACCCACCATCTCATGCCCCACGGTAATACCAGGTACGGCACGAGGCACTGAACCATGCTTGATATGCAGATCGCTGGTACAGATACTGCTCATTGTTACTCTCACTATAGCATCCTTGGCATCCTTGATGGTAGGTTTCGCTTTCTCTACAAAAGCAAATTCTCCTTTTTTAATATATGTAAATGCTTTCATCGTCTCTAGTTTATTAATGTTTTATCGAAAATGCAAATATACAAAAAAATATTCATAGCATCATACGTTATACCAACTTTTTATGCTTTGTTAAAATTAGAGTTTTTTTAACGAGAAAATACTGAAAATTCACAGAATATATATATCTTTGCAGTATTATTATAACATCATATCACAAAAAACCATTCTATATGAATAATTACAAGAATATCAAGGCAAAGGTTCTGCGCATTGATGAAGAAGAACATAAGTTCGTCATCGAAGTAGAAAACAGAATTTACAAGGTAGGACAGATTGACTTCCAAAGGAGGCAACCCGCCCCTAAGACACTTGACTGTCTGATGATTACAACCCATCTAGGCAAGGTTTTCATTTCCCAGAACATAGAACACCTCATGAGAAAACATTATAAGGAAAATGATGAGGTGGATTTCAAGATCAAGATGACATTAGGTGATTTCTATCACCTGGAAGATGAATACGGCTTCACGGCCATGCTGAAAAGGGATACCATCATCAATGCAGCGCTCACTCCTAGAGTAAGATGCAGAGTGATGAAGTTCCGCCAAAAATACATGGAGGTACAACTCGTAGAAGTATTGGGCGCCGATAAGTCGGAGTTTTCACTTTCAGATAAAGATTTTCGTGAAATCATAGGTGATGAAAACTGGAATACCCCTGAGTTCAGAAATCTGATGCTCGGAGATACGCCTTCAGACATCTTCGACCTGGAGTGCCACCGATGGATAGCTGGCATCTCCAATCATCTCAGCCAAGATGAATTACAGACATTACTCCTGCAGATTCATTCCCAATGCATCGAAACGCTACAGGGAGAGTATCTCCTGCCCCGATGCAAGGAAGCCGAACGCATGCTGCTCGAACAGCGATTTACCGATATCATCGAACTGATATCTTACTACATTCAAGCCATCAGAATATTAAGAGAGGGAAAGGCCGAGCATACCATCAGCCAGATTCTTTCCACTCTATCCACTTGTGCCTATATCTACCATCCACGCAAGCAGTTCTGCATCATGCAATGCATCTTCATGCTCGACTTTTCGATTATGGAAAAACTCATCACGTCTATCCTGACCACCCTTCGCAGCCAGCAGGTATATCTTTGGAACAGAAAACCCTTTCAGATGCAATGGCTCAAACTGTTACAAAGCTATGTAGAGAATATCTATCACCAGACAGACAGACTCTCCAGCGATGCAACAACCAAGGAAACCATGATTCAGGTTTTGACCATCGAGCTGATACTGGGACGTCATGCATCGCATAAGATTTACGATAACTCATTGAATCAGGCATTGCTCTATCGCTTGGTTTCGCTGATGAATGTAAGCGACCCTAACAAGACTCTCCAGAAAGCATTCCTTTCTCTCTTCACCCCGACAGAATTCAATGCAGCCCTTCCTTTCAACAGCGATGACGCATTCGTCCTCGCCAATATGCTCTGCTCCCAACAGGACAATGAAACCGTGGAGAGTTTTGAACCTGCCAAATATGAGAATGAAACAACTCTTCTCACCGTCAACGAGCAAGCTATCACCATACAGCCAAAGGATTTGGATAAAGAGAATGTATATATGCCTCTCTCTTCACGTATGGGATTATGGCATGGACTTTCCATCCGCCTGGACGAAAAACCACCGGTAAAACTACGTGGAAAAATAGGTACTACCATCGAACACTATAAGGAGCTGTGGGAATACATCACCCATTCTCTATTCTCCCAAAAGCGTAAATCCTCAAAAAAGCAAAACAGAAAACTCTATATAGATGATGAAACGACCATCATCGTAACCAAACAATTGGCAGGACAGCTCTTATTTGAATGCAAAGTAGTAGAAGAAGGTTGTGAGGGAGTGGGAACGTTAGATGTTTTAAACGATGTTGTACCTTTCTTCCCAGGCGACATCAACACCCAGTCGTTTGAATATCAAGGGATGCCGCTCTTGTTGCATGCTTACGTAAAAGAAGTCAACAATGATGGAAGTTATGTCTTTGCCATGCGTGATATGATCAGCGAATACGCAGACGACGTACGAGTAAACGATCTGTTTTATAACTCTCGCCTCACCTGTCTGCTCTTCACTCAGGTACCCGACGTACCTCGGGTTCCTGCCGTAAGCAGCGAAGGCTTTTCTGTTTCCGTATGTCCTGCCCCTGGCATGACTCTCGATGATTTGAAAAAAGGCATGGTGATAGAAGTTGACAACATCACGGAAGGAACCAATGGTTATCTCAACGGCACCTTCCTGCGGGAATCACCGGAAAGCCGATTCAGTCTTGCCGATGCTTTCCATCAGCTGATGCTGGGGTATGCAGCACATGAGGTTTACAATCCAAAGAATGAAAAGGATGAATTGGCTAATGCGATGCCTATAGAGAAAGTATATGTGTCGGAAATGATGAGCATCATAGATGCCAAAGCCACCCTAGAAGAAGACAAGATCAAGGCATACAACTATCTCAATTTCTGCCGACTTCTTGCCATCATGCTCGACAGCAAGGAGAGAACCAGTTATTACGATAGTCGACTTACGCTCCTGGAGGTACTCAACGACTTTGCAACATTAGATAAGGTAGATATCAACAAGATTGAACACATCGCCGAAAAGGAACCGGAATTGTTTGAACGCAATGCCATCCTTCGCCACGACTTTATGCAATTGCGTATCATCGGTTGTCTGGATAGCGAGGAACACTACGAAGACCTGTATCGTTGGAGCTGTCTTACAGAAGATCCTCACCTGCAGCAACTGGCATCGCTCGTGCTCTCTCATAACTTCGTGAAGAAATCGGGACTTCTCACCCAAGCCGGTGATATCCTCGACAAGATTCGCGCTCTTCTGAAACTCCACAAGTCATCTTCCAACAAGAAGAACTATGGCAAGGAAGATTTCCATACCGAGTTCAAGACATCCATCATCTATCCGGAAAACTCTATGCGAGTGGATGTGCAGGCACAAACCGTCAAGATTATGCAGGAAATATGTGCCTTCCTCAATGCCGAGGGCGGTCATCTCTATCTGGGCGTATCGGATATAGGCTATGAAATGGGATTGGAAGAGGACTTGAAGAACCCGCTCTTCAAAGGCTCCAGAGATAAGTATGAGGTATATGTCAACAATCAGATTATCTATTATCTCGGTCAGGAAGGAGCACATTATATACATACTCACTTCGATACGGATATCAGCAATGCGGTACTCATCATCGACATCGAGCCATGCCCTACACCTAAAGCCGTAGGCAATGTATATTATGAACGCATGGGTACATCTGCGCGCAAGGTAAACGAAACCTATAAGGACAAGTTCCTTGCCATCAGAAAACAATGGGCAGAAGAGCACATTCCGCATGCTGTGGTTACACAGGAAGAAATGCCGACTGCATTAGAAAACACTCTAGCCACCAAGGAGTCAAAAAACTCCACTAAGCATGTAGAATCTGCTCCTATCACCGACCACATCCAAACCTCACGTCTGCGCAACAATGCATTGCACGATTACGAGGAAGGCTACCGCCCTATCACGGCAGTCATCTGTCTGATGGACACGGACGAATACAAGATACTGGATGAAGACGACTGGCAGGATTATCGCCTGAAACTGGCTGTTCATGAAGACGAAGAAGAAGGATGGCTCATTCTTGTCTATGAAAGCGGAAAGGTATGCAAGGTTTCGATGGCAGAGCTCTTGCAGAGAGAACGAGGCAGAGCATTCAAGCGTTACGCTGGCGAAAAACTCATCTTTGCGTCCGTTGCCTCAGACAAGGACTCTGTATGTGTGGGATTCATTGACGGCAAGACCAACCATTACGTCAGATTTGATGATGTTGACAGATTCGAACACGGCAAGATGCAGGCAGAAGGTACCCTTCCTATGGATGTACCGAATGCCGGCGTTCATTATGTAGAAGTAATTGCGCAGGATCAAGTCCCTGTCAATAGAAACATCGGTAGAAAGACCATCGGATGCATCCTGAAAACCGTAGAAGGAAGAAGATGCATGGCAGTTCTTCCCGACTGTAATTTGAAATAAATAGGTTACACCATCATTTTTTCCAGTTGCTCCTGTGCCTTTCTCATATCCTGCTCAAAACTTACATGGTCGAGAAGGAAACCATCTCTTCCATCAGCAAGCAGCTGATAAAGCTGTGGATTCATGCCATCCACATACTGGCTGATAGCATATTCGATATCATCACGCTGCGTGAGATTGGTAGAAAACTCATAGACACGAAGCTTCTGATGAATAAAGCAATAAGCCGACTCTATACAGTCTTGAGAGATACTGGATAGAGAGCAACTGTCTTGATTGGTACTGTCTCCAAAATGGGTGAAGCCCTCTTTACCGAGGGTTTCACCTTTATTTATATATTGATTCATATTCATTATTTCACTCCCTTCATTGACAAGGCAATGCGCTTGCGCTTCAAATCAACCTCTGCCACACGAACCATCACATGCTCATGGAGCTTCACTACTTCACTAGGGTCACTGATGTAGCGGTTTGACATCTGTGAAACGTGAACCAATCCATCATTGTGAACACCTATATCTACAAAGGCGCCAAATTTGGTGATATTGGTTACGATGCCAGGCACTACCATGCCCTCCTGCAGATCCTCAATGGTCTTGATGCTCGCATCAAACTCAAATTTTTCAACCTCTCCACGAGGATCCAAACCAGGTTTGTCAAGCTCTGCCATAATATCCATCAAAGTAGGCATACCCACCTCAGCAGTGACATATTTCTTAATATCTATTTTCTTCTGCAAATCCTTATCTTCAACCAGCTGCTTCACGGTGACTCCCTGGTCCTTCGCCATCTGCTCTACCAGGGCATAACGCTCTGGATGCACGGCACTGTTGTCCAAAGGATTTCTAGCTCCAGGAATACGGAGGAAGCCGGCACACTGCTCGAAAGCAGAAGGCCCCAGACGTGGCACTTTCTTCAACTGCGCACGCGAAGCGAAGGCTCCATTCTCCTTACGATATTCCACAATATTCTTGGCAAGAGTAGGACCGAGACCACTCACGTAGGTCAGGAGATGCTGGGATGCGGTATTCAGGTTGACACCCACCGAGTTTACACAACTCATCACCACAGTATCCAAGCTCTTCTTAAGCTGTGTTTGATCCACATCATGCTGATACTGTCCTACACCGATGCTCTTAGGATCAATCTTTACCAGTTCGGCAAGCGGATCCATCAGTCGGCGACCAATACTTACAGCACCACGCACGGTTACATCCTCATCCGGGAATTCATCTCTGGCAATCTTGGAAGCAGAATAGATAGAAGCACCATCCTCACTTACTACATAGATATCCACAGGGTGTGGATAACTTATTTCGTGCAACCAGTCACTCGTCTCGCGACTTGCCGTACCATTACCCACAGCCATCGCCTCTACCTGATACATCTTCACCATGCGCAGGATAGCTGAAGTAGCCTCATTTTTCTTATTACGAGGAGGATGAGGATAAACGATTTCATGATGAATCAGATTGCCCTGTGCATCGAGACAGCAGGTCTTGCAACCATTGGCAAAACCAGGATCAACAGCCATCACCCGCTTCTGACCTAAAGGAGCAGCGAGCAAGAGCTGGCGCAGGTTCTCTGCAAAAACCACAATTGCCTCTTCATCCGCCTTCTGCTTACTGAGAGCAGCAAATTCGGTTTCAATACTAGGTTTCAAAAGACGCTTAAAGGCATCATCCACCGCTTCACCAACCAATGTCTGGCACTCACCATATCCATGCACATAATGACGTTTCAGCTTGCTCTGGCATTGTTCATCATCTGCAGAGATACTGATACGGAGGAATCCGGCAGCCTCACCACGGCGCATAGCCAACAGGCGATGGGAAGAACATTTCTTCAAAGGCTCAGAGAAATCGAAGTAATCAGAAAAGCGCTGTGCTTCCTCCTCATCCTTTTTCTTAGCCACCACCTTAGAGGTGATGATAGCACCACGACGGAATTCTCCACGAATCTGATTTCTACTCTCCTCGCTCTCGCTCACCATTTCGGCAATGATATCCTTAGCACCATGCAGGGCAGCATCAGCATCCTTCACCTTGTCGCTTACAAACTTCTTAGCAGCCTGCAGCGGGTTGCGTTCACGCTGAAAAAGCAGAACTTGCGCTAAAGGTTCCAAGCCAGCCTCACGTGCAATCTGTGCACGAGTTCTGCGCTTAGGCTTGAAAGGAAGATAGATATCTTCCAGTTCTGTGGCATCCCAACAGTTTTCGATACGCTCTTTAAGAGCATCTGTCAGTTTACCTTGCTCATCAATAGTCTTCAGGATGGTTTCTTTTCGTTTCGCCATTTCCTTCAACTTCTCGTTTGCCTGAGCGATAGCCTCGATATTCACCTCATCCATATTTCCCGTTTTCTCCTTACGGTAACGGGAAATAAAAGGAATGGTGCATCCTTCTTCAAGAAGCTCCAATGTATTCTCGACAGCCTGCTCACGTAATTTGAGTTGGGCTGCAATAATCTTTGTAAATTGATTCATAATTAATTTCTATTTTTGTGAATGCAAAGATACAAAAAAGCCTCAGAAATCTTTCGAAATCTGAGGCTCTTGATAAAAGAAGGCGGCTACCTACTCTCCCGCATTGCATTGCAGTACCATCGGCGCAAGTGAGCTTAACTTCTCTGTTCGGAATGGGAAGAGGTGGGACCTCACCGCAATAACCACCTGATAATGGGGTATGACGTATTTGCACACAAGCAAAACAAGATAATGAACTGTATATACAGTTGAAACTATGAACTTTCCTAAAGAAAGTGTTCGGGCAATTAGTAATGCTCGGCTTTGACATCGCTGTCTTTACACCTGCATCCTATCAACGTCATCGTCTTTGACGACCCTCAATGGAGTTCTCATCTTGCGGCTGGCTTCGCACTTAGATGCTTTCAGCGCTTATCCAATCCAGACTCAGATACCCAGCGGTGCGCCTGGCGGCACAACTGGTAAACCGGAGGTCTGTCCATCACGGTCCTCTCGTACTAGTGACGGCACCACTCAAAACTCCCACGCCCACGATAGATAGAGACCGAACTGTCTCACGACGTTCTGAACCCAGCTCGCGTGCCACTTTAATGGGCGAACAGCCCAACCCTTGGGACCTTCTCCAGCCCCAGGATGTGACGAGCCGACATCG
>ENA-OQMX01000023-OQMX01000023.1-human-gut-metagenome-genome-assembly--contig:-NODE-23-length-41048-cov-4.444662_pt1 | contig 41048 bp, 27 predicted proteins | sample MGYA00242622_ERZ504866 | MGnify/ENA primary metagenome ERZ504866 (study PRJEB26092, sample SAMD00036422) | human gut metagenome | host: Homo sapiens | study: EMG produced TPA metagenomics assembly of...
GGTGATAAGCGGGTGAGCCTACTCCTGCGGCATGGCAGGCATGGCCACTGTAGCGCCCGGGTCCTCGCCGGCGCCGTCAACGAGCGGCAGCGCTCCCTCGCGCGCGGGGGCCACCGGAGCCGTCGCCGCACCACCGTAGACGGCAGCGGGGGCCTCATGGCTCTCAGCGGTCGCGCCCTCGGTATCGATTACCTCCTGCGGCTCGTCGTCAAAGCTCGGGACGCCCTGGGGCTCCGCGGGCTCGACCTCGACGGCCTCCTCGGCAGGGGCATCGTTGACAGACTCGGCGGCAACCTCGGCAGGCGCCTCGCCCTCGGTCGTGTCCCCGGCCTCGCCTTCGGCGTTCGCGGCGGCGACGGCCTCGTGCGGGTCCTTGCCCTCGGCCTCGGCACGCATGCCCAGTACCAGGTTACGCAGGCCCGCGACCGTACCGTCCACATCGGGAGCGGGCTGGTCGGCATGCAGATAGGCCCAATCCATCATAAAGGTCGCCGAAGACAGCGCGCCGATGGCCAGCGCGTCGTCGGGACACGAAAGCTCGACCTCAAAGACACGCTCATCGTGCTCACTCACGCGAGTGCGGCCGCACGAAATGCTGCCAGCGAGACCGGTCTCGTTCATGAGCTCGACCGTCACGTGCTCCAGCAGATGGCAAAGCTCGGTCTGGCCCATGCAGTCCTGGAATTCGCGACCGGAATCGCCCAGGCACAGGTGCTTGGCAATCGCGGGCACCAGGTAATACACGCGCGCCGTGGCCTCGATGTCCTCCGAGGTCATGAGCGGCATGCCGGGGTTCACCAGCACGTGCGCGCAGATCTTGTCCTCGTTGACGGTGACCTTAAGGATGTTGAACAGGCCTGCCATAACTCTCCCCTACTCTTCCTTACCCTACTCGTCGCCGTCGTGCGGGTCCGCAGAGCCCGCACCAGACGCCGTCGGCTCGTCTGCCGAGGGCTCGGAATCCTTCTTATCGGTTTCGGCCGGAGCGATCACGCGAATGAGCGAGATGCGCTGGCCACGCATCGACTGCACCTTAAACTTGTACCCCGCAACCTCAAACACCTCTCCGATGTCGGGCACCGAGTCGCAAAGCTCCAAAATCCAGCCGGCGATGGTCTCATAATCATCGCTTTCCTCGAGCGGCCAACCAAGCTCAATCGCGTCATCGCACGAAAAACGCCCATCGACGAGCCACTCGCGGCGCGAAAGGCGCGTGAGGTACTTGTTGTCGGGGTCGAACTCGTCCTCGATCTCACCCACGATCTCCTCGACGATGTCCTCGATGGTGATGATGCCGGCCGTGCCACCGTACTCGTCCACGACCACTACGATCTGGTCGTGCGAGGTCTGCATCTCGGACAGCAGCGGCAGGATGTCCTTGGTGTCGGGCACAAAGGTGGCGTCGCGCAAAAAGTCGGCGATGGGCTGGTCGCCCTTGCCGTCGAGCGAAGGCTGGATCAGGTCCTTGATGTGCGCGATGCCGGCGACGTTGTCGGGATCCTCGTGATAGACGGGGATGCGGCTAAAGCCGGTCTGGCGCATGGCGGACAGCACGTCGGCGACCGTTTCGTCGTCCTCGCACATGGTGGTGTCCACGCGCGGCACCATGACCTCGCGGGCAACGGTGTCTCCCAGGTCGAAGATCTCGTGGATCATGCGCTTTTCCTCGTCGAGCAGATCGTCCTGCTCCGAGACCATGTATTTGATCTCTTCCTCCGAGACGTTTTGGCGGTCGTCGGCGCTCTTGATGCGCAGGATGCGGGCCAGGCCGTCGGAGCAGGCACCGGTCAGCCACACGAGCGGGCGGGCGATCTTTTGGAACACGGAGAGCGGTCCCACGACCTGCTTGGATACGCCTTCGGCATTAGCCAGGCCGATGCGCTTGGGCACAAGCTCGCCAACCACGATGGACACGAAGGCGACGGCGACGGTGATGATGACCGGCGCCAGGCCGCGCGCGATGGCAGAGAGCGGCGCGATGCCAAAGCTCATGAGCCACGTGGCAAGCGGGTCGGACAGGCTCGTCGAGGCGACGGCGGACGAGGCGAAGCCCACGAGCGTGATGGCGACCTGGATGGTGGCGAGCAGCTGGTCGGAGTCGGCGGCCAGCTTAATGGCGCGCTCGGCGCGCTTGTCGCCTTCCTCGGCATCGTGCTCCAACACGGCGCGCTTAGCCGTGGTGAGCGCCATCTCGGACATGGAGAAGTAGCCGTTGATGAGGGTCAAAACGAGGGTGGTGATAAGGGAGATGGTTATGTCCATCGGGAGTTTCTCGAACCTCCAAGATTCGGGACGTTAGGGTAAAACGTTGATGGCGGATAGGGCAATTGCGCTGGCGACCGAGCGGGGGCACGGGCGCTGGCGTGGTCGCTAGATTACGAAGAGGATCACCGCCATGAACTGGAAGATGCTGCCGGCGAGCACCCACAGGTGAAACACGCTGTGCAGATAGCGCACGTTTTTGGCGATATAGAACGGCACGCCCGCGGTGTAGCACACGCCGCCGACGGCGAGCAGGGCAAGCGCCACGGGGTTGAGCAGTGCCACAAGTTCGGGCAGCTTAAAGACAACGAGCCAGCCCATCAGCAGGTAGACCAGGCCACTTACCCAGTGCGGTTGACGCTCGCGCATAAAGCACTCGAGGGCGATGCCGATAATGGCGATGGCCCATACGGCAAAGAACAGCATAGGACCGCCGTCGTTTGCGAGCGTGATGAGACAAAACGGCGTATAGCTGCCGGCTATGAGCAGGTAGATGCAGCTGTGGTCGATAATGCGAAACACGCGCTTGGCGCGAGCGGGCTGAATCGCATGGTAGAGCGTGGAGGCAAGGTATTCGAGGATAATGCTGACACCATAGACAATCGCCGCGGCCATGTGGGCCGGGCCTCCGCCGCGCAGGGCAGCAAATACGATCAGGAGTACCAGGCCCGCGATACCCAGCAGGCAGCCGACACCATGGGTGACGGAGTTCATGATCTCCTCGCCCACCGTGTAGTGTGGAACGGCCGCGGTCTTGGGTCGCGGCTTAGAACTGTCGCTCGAATCGGACATGCCGGTTACATCCTCCAACGTAAAGAGTTCTCAACACTATATCAAAGCGTCTAGGTACGTGCGAAATTTGCACCATACGTGACCCTTTGTTTACCCATTCTTTGCCTGTTGACGCATCAACGGCGAACGTCCATAATGCGCTTGCATTAAATGTTGACGTATTAACATCTTATAGGAGAATACCGCATGGCTCAAAACGCACGTTCCCATCGAAAGCTCAAGATGGCCGGCATCGTTGCACTGGTGGTTGTCGTTGTGCTGCTCGGATTTGCCGGCAACTTTCTGTTTGACTTCGCGCTGAATCCCCAAGCGCCGTACACCATGAAGATGATGCAGAATAGCAAGAACGACAAAGAAGGCGAGCAGCCGGATGCCGAGGACACCGAGGCGCGGGCATGGTTTAAAGAAAACCGCAAGAGCAGCAGCCTCACCGCAGATGACGGAACCGAGCTCGCCGCTTGGTTTTTTGCCGCCTCGGAGAACACCCACGATTACGCCGTCTGCCTGCATGGATATACCAACGAGCCCATCGGCATGGCCCGATACGTCAAGCGATTCCACGACCGCGGCATGAACGTGCTCGCGCCTGCCGCCCGCGCCCACGAGCGCTCCGGCGGCGACTATATCGGCATGGGCTGGCCCGAGCGGCTCGATATCGTTGCATGGATTGGGCGGATCGTTGCGGCCGACCCCGAGGCGCGCATCCTGGTCTTTGGCGAGTCGATGGGTGCAGCAACTGCCATGAACGTCGCGGGGGAATCTCTACCCGCAAACGTAAAATGCATTATCGAGGACTGTGGTTATACGAGTGTTTGGGACGAGTTTTCCCTGCAACTCAAGGACGTGTTCGGCCTGCCCAGCTTTCCCTTGCTCGATGTAGCAAACTTGGTGTGCAACGTGCGCGCGGGCTACGACTTTCATAAGGCGAGCAGTGTGGAGCAACTCAAACACGCGACGGTTCCCATGCTGTTTATCCACGGCGACCAGGACACCTTTGTGCCGTACAGCATGCTCGACCAAAACTACGACGCGTGCGCCAGCAAGGTCAAGCAAAAGCTCACCATCCATGGCGCCACCCACGCCAAGAGTGCGCAAGTTGACCCCGAGCTCTACTGGAACACAGTCAACAACTTCCTCGACGAGTATTTTTAGGCGAATAGCAACGTCTGAGGCTTTATCTGACCCCCTATTTTCGGAAGTATGCGGCAAAATCTGGAACTGCCGACCAGACCGCAGTTTTACCAACAATTTATCAGGGGTTTTGTTGCCAAAAAACGTCGTGTGCTCGGCGGTCTCGAAATTTGCCGCATACTTCCAAAAAGCCGCCCGTGAGCGCTGTGCCCACGGGCGGCTTTTGCTCTACTTGCGCCAGAAAAGCGCTTGATTTGTCCAATAGATAGGCGCTATTTGACCTCGATGAGCTCGTACTTGCTCGTGCCCAGGCCGATCTTCTCGGCGTGTGCGATACAGGTGCGCCAGTCGGTGTCGGGATGCGTGATGCAGAAGGGGTCCTTGGCCTGCTCGCCCTCCAGACGCTCGTGGTTGTGCTCCATCTTGGCCGCACTATCGGTGAGCTCGGTGTTGGGCAGCGGCTCGGACGCCATGACGGCATCGGCACAGGCCTGGTCGATGGCGACCGGGTCGAAGCTCGCGAACATGCCGATATCGTTGACGATAGGCGTGTCGTTTTCGGGATGGCAATCGCAGTTGGGGCTGATATCCATGGCAAGCGAGATATGGAAGCTGGGACGATCCTGGACAACGGCCTTGGTGTACTCGGCGATTTTGCAGTTGAGCACGTCGGCCGCAGCGTCATAGCCGGGCTTGATGCAGTCCTGGTTGCATGCCGCAATGCAGCGTCCGCAACCCACGCAGCGATCGTGGTCGATGGCGGCCACGTGCACCGTGCGGGTGTTGCCGTTGGCAAGCTCGCGCTCGCGGGTGTCGTCAAACGAGATAGCGTTGTGCGCGCAGATCTTTTCGCAAGCACGGCAGCCAACGCAGTGCTCGGTCGCGACGTTCGGCTTGCCGGCGGCATGCTGCTCCATCTTGCCGGCACGGCTGCCGCCTCCCATGCCCAGGTTCTTCATGGCGCCGCCAAAGCCGGCCTGCTCATGGCCCTTAAAGTGGGTGAGGCTGATCACGATATCGGCATCCATGAGTGCCCGACCGATCTTGGCCTCGCGCACGTACTCGCCGCCCTCGACCGGGACGAGCGCCTCGTCGGTACCCTTGAGGCCGTCGGCGATGATGATCTGGCAACCCGTGGCATACGGGGTAAAGCCGTTCTGATAGGCGGTATCGATGTGCTCGAGCGCGTTTTTGCGGCTACCGACGTAGAGCGTGTTGCAGTCGGTGAGGAAGGGCTTGCCTCCCAGCTCCTTCACGACATCCGCGACGGCGCGGGCGTAGTTGGGGCGCAAAAAGCTCAAATTGCCCAGCTCGCCAAAGTGAATCTTGATGGCGACGAACTTGTTCTCAAAGTCGATCTGCTCGATACCGGCGCGACGGATGAGGCGCTTAAGTTTGTCGAGCTGGCTCTCGCGAGCATGCGTGCGCAGGTTGGTAAAGTACACCTTAGCGGGTGCTGCGGGTGCAGTTGCGGTCATAGATCTATCCCCTCGGTCTATATGGCGTTACAGACATAGAGGATGGTACCAGTTAAAGCAGAGTTAAAGTCAAGTACGGCACCTAGTCATTGGGGACAGACTTAAATGACTACTCTTGGACTTTGAGGGCTTCGGCCAGGCTCACGCGCTTGATGGAGCGCGTGTGTAGCAGCACCACGACCAGGTAGGTAGCAAAGCCAATGCCGACGCATGCAGCCATGGACCAAGCGGGCACGTAAATCTCGATATTGCCGTTGTAGGCGAGCAGCATCGAGCGGAAGATGGCCGTGAGCGAGCCAATAATGACCGGCAGGCTCAGCACGAGTGACGCCACCACGCACAGCGTGATCGAGCGGATGTACAGATGCGAGATCTCGCTATCGCGATAGCCAAAGACCTTCATGTAGCTGATCGACCGGGCGCTGTGGTCGATCACAGCCTTGGTCAGCAGGTACATAAACAGCAGAAAGATAAACACCGCGAGCCCAACCATCATTCCGATCATTTTGCTCATCATGCCGATAAACTGGTCGCCCACGGCGCGCATGTCGTCGGGCGTGGTGTCGCCGGCAAAGTAACGAGCATCGAGATCGAGCTTCTCGTCGCTCACATAGCCGTTAAAGTAGGCGGCGTCGTTGTCGAACAGCTCGTTAAAGTCGTCGATACTCATATAGATATTCATGTCCGACTTGGAGCCCCAGGCACAGTCCTTGCCCGCGTACTCAAGGGAATAATGCTCGCCCTCGTACTTGTCGCCGAGCATGACCTTCTGACCCTCGCTCCAGCCAAACTTATCGAGCAGACCGCCGCCAAAGACGATGCGCCCATCGCCGACGTTGAGGTCTTTCCAATAGCGCGAATCGGTTGAAATGCCGTAGACGGAAATCGTCTCCTCGCCATTTCCATCGCCGCGGTCGTATTGCAGCTGGTAAACGGCGTATTTCTCGGCCTGTGCGATTGCGCCCGCGCCGTTGTCGGTCGTATTGACCGGGTGAATATCGTCGTTGTCAGTGTCAATCTTGGAGGCTTTGTCGATCAGGTCGATAGCCTCATCACGGTTGCAGCCGAGGGCATCGGCAAGATCATCGAGGCGCGCATAAAGCGCATCCTTCTTGTCCTGGACCTTGGCAAGCGCATCCTGCGCCGCAGTCAGGCTCTCGGCAGACGGAGATGCGGTCGCGGCATCGGCTGCCGTCTGCGCCGCATCGGCCGCGTCGTCAAGCTCGTCATCGGCATCCCGGACGGCGGAAAGCAGCGCGCCGTCAACCGATTGCAAGCGCTCGAGTGCCGACCACTGCTCGCGCCCCTCGGCAGTACCCTCGAGCTCCAGCGGCGCCTTGAGCGTGTACTGGTGCTCGGCGACCAGGCCCGTCTCGAGGTTGTCCGCGTAGTGCGTCATCGTGGGCAGAATCGCCAGGCCAAAAAGCATCAGCAGCGACGCAAACGCGATGCCCACGAAGAGCGTGGCGAAGTTGCCCAGGTTGCGCAGGAAGATACGCAGGCGGAAGCGGGAAACAAAGCCCATGCGCTCCGACAGCTGCAGGCCGCGCTTGGTGCCAGACTTGCCGCTCGCCTCGTGGCGAAGAAACTGCAGCGGCGTCTTACCCATTTTGCGAAGCAGACCCACCAGCGTGATGAGGATGAGCGCGGCGGCGGGAACCACGGCGCACTTCACAAAGATCTCCCAGCTCCAGTACACCTGGAAGGGCGGCAGGCTGTACGAACCGTAATAGAGGCTGCGCATGGGCTCGGTAAAGAACACAACGCCGAGCGCAGTGCCCAAAAGCGCCGCGACCACGCCCACGATGGCGGGAAGCGCGAGGTAGTGCAGCACGATCTCGCGTCGACGATAGCCGCTGGCGAGCAGCGTGCCGATGATGGCGCTCTCCTCCTCGATGGTGGCGTCGGTAAGGACCACAAAGACGAACGCCATGATCACGATGATGATGTCGAGCAGCGTCATCCACATCATGGAGTCGCCGTCTACGTCGTCGCGTGCGTAGCCAATGCCCTGGTTGGAATCGGCGTCGATGAGGTCATCCACGCGTGCATCGGCATCGGTCAGCGCCTCGACCATATCCTGCTCCGCATCGATGCGATCCGCGGTGGGGAGGTCGCAATCGGTAAAGATAAAAGAGTAGGTGTAGGCGGGCGCGCCGCCGACGTCCTCGAGCGCGGCAAAGCCAGCGTCGGTGACCTCGGCCACGCCGTACGTGATGGTGTTCACCGTAAAGTCCGAATTGTTGAGGAACAGCGCCTGGCTATCGGGCTGGGTCATGATGCCGCAGATGGTGTAGGTTCGGTCCTCGAGCTCGACTTTATCGCCCACGGACAGGTTGTTATTGGTGGCAAAGACACGGTCGATGGCCACCTCGTCATCCGCCTTGGGCTCCTTGCCCTCGCTGTACGACGCAATGTCGACCTTGGTGCGGTGCGCATAGGTGCGCAGCGTACGCTTGGTGCCGTCGTCGCCGGCGGTCTTTTTGATGATGGCGTCGATGGAGAAGTTCTTGTAGAGCGTGACGCCGCCGACGTCGCCGGCTGCATCCTCGGCAGCCTTGAGCTGGCCTTTGGTGGCCTCGAAGGAGGTGGTCACGCGGCCGTCCTCAATCGTGTACGCATCGCGCATGTCGTCGATAAGGCAGCCGATGGAATGCGCCGCGAGCAAAAAGCCCGATGTAAGGGCGATGCTTCCGCACATAAGCAAAAAGATGCCCAGATACTTGCCGATATTGCGGCGCAGCTCGCGCGGGAGACGTTTTGCGAGAGGTGTCATGGCGCCGCCTACCAATCGAGCTCGGCGGCCGCGACGGGCGACTCGTTGAGCTCATCCTCGACGATGCGCCCGTCGCGCAGGCGCAGCACGCGATTGGCCATGCGCGCGATGGCGGCATTGTGGGTGACAATGATGATGGTGCAGCCGTAGGTGCGGTTGACATCCTCCATGAGCTGCAAGATTTCCTTGGACGTCTTGTAGTCGAGCGCGCCCGTGGGCTCGTCGCACAGCAGCAGGCCCGGGTTTTTGACGAGCGCGCGGCCGATGGCACAGCGCTGCTGTTGGCCGCCCGAGACCTGGCGCGGGAACTTGTTGCGGTGCTCGTAGAGGCCCAGTGAACGCAGCAGGTCGTCGACATTGAGCGGCTTTTTGGACAGGTGTGCCGTGACCTCGATGTTTTCCTTGATGGTGAGATCGGGCACCAGGTTGTAAAACTGGAAGACAAAGCCCAGCTCACGGCGGCGATACTCGCCCAGGTCGCCGGCGTTGAGCGTGATGAGGTCGCAGCCGTCCACCAGAATAGAGCCGGCATCGGCATCCTCCAGGCCGCCGATCAGGTTAAGAAACGTCGATTTGCCCGAACCCGAAGGCCCCAGCATGACGCAGATCTCTCCGCGGTTGATGGACGTGTCGATGCCGTCGAGCACCGTCAGGCGTGCATCTCCATCGCCGTAGTGCTTTTTGAGATCCTTAACCTGGACGTAGGCTTCCTGCGTTGCCATGGTATCCCCCATTGTTAGCCTCGTACTACTTTATGAGGTAATAGTAAACCTTGGCGAACTATTTTGGAGCGAGGCTTGGGATTTATTTCAGACTGGTCATTGGGGACGCTCTTAAATGACTAGGTGACTAGGCGCGGGATTTGTTGTGGGCGAGGGCCAGGCCTGCGGCGGCGATGGCCACGGCAAAGAGCACCGTGACGCCTAGGTCGCAGGCGATGTCGCCCAGCACGGCGGGCGTCAGGTCCGCGGCGAGCGCCTTGCTGATCGCGTCGTTCACCCAAAACGTCGGCACAAAATGCGCCACGGTCTGCACGGCTGGGCCCATCAGCGACAGCGGCATCCAGGCGCCGCCCAAAAACGTCATGAGCATGCCGAGCAGATTGCCCACACCGTTGAGCAGCTCCTCGCGCGCACCCAGGCTCGAAAGGGCAAAGCCAACGGCCAGCGGCGTGCACGCCAGGGCAAGCGTCGCTGCCAGCGCCAGGCACACACGGCCCACGCCGACCTCGGCGACCGCGCCGGCAAAGCCCACGACGCCCATCATGCTCGACACAAACCAGATACAGACGGTGAGCACGGCGGCGGCCGCAAACACGGCAAGCGAACGCTGGCGGCCGGGGATTGGACCGGCATCCATACGACGCACGCGCTCGGGCTCGTTCATGCCCGAGAACACCAGTCCCACCGACACGATGACCGACGAGATAATCGCATACGCGCCAAAGTTGAAGTACGACTCGAGCGTGGCGGCGGCCGTCGAGTCGACCTTGACCCGCTCGATCTCGACCTCGGCACGCTCGGCAGCGGCATGTTCGGCAGCCTTGGCAACGTCACCGTTGGAGGCAGTGGGCTCAAGCGCCGCCGCAGCGCCCGCGAGTGAGATCCAGCGCGAGGCCTCGGCAGACGAAAGCGCCGCCGCCATGGTGCCAGCGCCGTAGGTCACATCGAGCTTGGGCAGGGACTCCCCGCGCGGGCGGCTGCAACGAGGTCGCCCTCAAACCCCTCCGGGATAAAGAACACGCAGTCGGCACTGCCCTTGGCGCTGTTGCTCTTGGAGAGCGCGTCCGCGAGGTCGTAGGTGCCGTCGCCGACGCCCGTGACCAGCTCAAAGCGCGAACCCAGATGCTTGGTAAGCGCACGCGAAAGGTCACTGTCGTCGCGGTCGACCACGATCACGTTGGCATCGTAGGGCTTATATTCGGTGAGCTGCGACGAGTTCCAGCTCACCGATGCCGCGATAAACACACCCATGAGCGAGATGAACACCGTGTAGATGAGCAGATAGAGCGGGTGTGCGAGCGCCATGCGAAGCGCAGTCTTAAAGGTGCTCATAGCGGCTCCTTCCAAAGATCAGCGTGGCGGCGGCAACGAACAGCAGCGCCATCAGGACGAGCGCGCCGGCGCGAACGGCAAAGGGGCCCAGGTCCTCAAAGAATACAGGCGATTGAACATGTCGCAGATAAGCTTGACGGGGTTGAACCAGCACTCGGCCGGGCAGGCGCGGGCGACGTCGTCGGCAAGCGCCATCGCCGGCTCGCCGTAGAGGCCGGCGAACAAGGCGCACGTGGTGGCAAAGCCCGTGAGGATGCCCGACTTGGACGCCTTGCCGCCCTTAACGGGAAGCGTGCCCACAAAGAGCCCCAGGCCCGTGGCGGCAAGCGCGGAAGCGGCGCCGCCCACCAAGCACAGTCCCTCGCGCCCGCCAAAGTCGACACCCACGACCAGGCGCACGTAGCCGATCGCGATCGTCATCGAGGCAAAGGAAACCAGCCACGAGCCCACAAAGATACCGGCCAGCGACGCCGTTTTGGAAAGACCGCCCACGCAGCGACGCGCGCCGAGGCCCGACAGATTGGGCTGCAGATCGACGACGCTCAAGGCGGCAAACTCGGCAGACATCATCGCGACCAGGCCAAAGAGCGCGTAGTAGTAGATGACCGTGCCATCGGGCGTGGTGCGTGTCAGGCTTACGCGGCGGGTACCGCCCTCGAGCGACAGGGCGCGCGCAACCGCCTCCGGGTCGGCGAGTGCCGCCGGGTTGTTCTGGGCAATCTGGGACATGAGCTCGGCATTTTGCGTATACGAGCTTGCCACCGTCTCCAGGATGCTGCGGTCGGTGAGCACCGACGACGCACGCGAGCTGTCGTAGCTCGAAAGCAACGTGAGTTTGGGCGTGCCCGCATCGTCGACCGTATAGATGCCCGCGACCTCGCCGGCCTTAAGCGCACGGTTCGCATCGGCTGCGTCGTCGCACTCGTGGATCTCGAGCAGTTGGTCGCCGCCCTCCTCGTAGAGCGACGTCGCCACGCTCTTAAAGGTCGAAGCGTCCCAGGCCTCGTCCGCCACGACGGCAACCGGCACCGGATCGACCGTGCCGTCGGAGCTGAGGTTCGCAAACATAAACATGAACATCGTGGAAAGCGCAATGGGAAAGAGAGCACCCCAGACCCACGTGCTCGGCCGGCGCAGCAGCGTCTTGACCGTGGTGATGATGGTGTTGAACATGGCCGCCCCCTAGTCGCGCAGCTCGCGGCCGGTGATCTCGAGGAACACGTCGTTGAGGGTCGGCGGCTCGCTCCAGACGCGGCCGAGCGCCACGTCGGCGGCGCGCAGCGTGTCGAGGATGTCGACCAGGTTATGCGGGCTCGCTTCGCAGGTGCAGACGAGCTCGCCGCCGGACAGCTCGACTGAAAGCACGTGCTCGAGGGCGCGCAGCCGCTCGACCGTGGCCGACCCGACGGCGCCGACCTCGACCGTCACGCGCTCGCCCATCTGAATCATGCGCTTGAGCTCGTCGTTAGTGCCCTGCGCCAGCACGCGCCCGCCGTCCATGATCATGATGCGGCTGCAGATTTGCTCGACTTCCTCCATGTAATGGCTGGTATACACCACCGTGGCGCCCTCGTCGCGCAGGCGGCAGATGCCCTCCAGGATGGCGTTGCGGCTCTGCGGGTCGACCGCCACCGTGGGCTCGTCAAAAAAGATGAGCTCGGGCTTGTGCGCGATACCGCAGGCGATGTTGAGGCGACGCGCCAGGCCGCCCGAGAGCTTGCCGGGGCGGAACTTGGTAAAGTCACCCAGCCCGACAAAGTCAATCGCCTCGTCCACCAGCGCACGGCGACGCTTGCGATCGTTAACGTAGAGGCTGCAGAAATAGTCGATGTTCTCACGCACGGTGAGCTCGTCGAACACCGCCACCTGCTGTGGCACCACGCCGATGCGGCGCTTGAGGTCATAGCGGGCGGGCGTCATGGGCTCGCCGAACAGCTCGATGGTGCCTTTGTCGTAGGCGAGCAGCTGCAGAATGCAGTTGATGGATGTGGTCTTGCCCGAGCCGTTGGGGCCCAGCAGGCCAAAGATCTCGCCGGGGGCGATGCTCAGGTTAAAGTGGTCGAGCGCGATAAGATCGTCGTAGCGCTTGACGAGGTTTTCGACGTGGACGATGTCTGTCATGAGGCGGCCCTTCTGTTGATTGCGGCCCGGTACGATTGCATCATCGCAGGAGCCGCCGGCGCGCACCAGTGAGCTTTGTCACGAGTGCGAGGGGGCGGAGGCGAAACCCCCGCTCGCGCGAGCAATCGACGCCGCTTTGCCGCGCGGGAAGAATGTCACGGTTGCCCCGGGCGGCGCCTCCCCCGCGCGCAGCATCGCGTACAATACCCGTATGAACAGGCTTTTCGACAAATCGATCGTGCTGGCGTGCTGCATTGCGGCCGCCACGGGCCTTGCTGTGGACGCCCGCCTGGTCGCGGCGTTTTGCCTTGGCGTTATCGCCACCTCGCTGGCCGAGGTCGCACAGGGGGAACGCACACGCCGTGTAAGCAAGGCCGCGAGTTACGCTTACATCATCGCGGCCGTCTTTGCGCCGCCGTTTGTGCCGTTTGCGCCTCTCGCCCTCTATGACATTGCGCGGCGCGTGCGCCGTGAACACGTTTGGGTCGCGTTGGGCATTGGCGTCGCCTTTGTCTTTGCACTCGTCGCGGACCTACGCGCCGACGCGCTCACCGCCCGAACGCTTCTACTGACCGCCATCCTTTCAGTTGCCGCCACCTTGTTATCGCTACGTACCGCCCAGTTGGAGCGCGAGCAGCAGCGCATGCGCCGCATCCGCGACGAGCTGCAGGAACGAGCTCTCGCGCTCGAAGCGCGCAACCGCGACCTTGCCGATCGCCAGGACTACGAAGTCGAGCTCGCGACACTCGCCGAACGCGCCCGTATCGCGCGCGAGATCCACGATAACGTCGGCCACCAGCTCACGCGCGCCTCGCTGCAGACCGAGGCCCTGCGCGTCGTGCACGCCGACGAGCCCAGGGTTGCCGCCGATTTCGCCGACGTCAAACGCACGGTTGACGAGGCGCTCCAGCTTGTGCGCACCAGCGTCCACGCGCTCAACGACAACGCCGTCGACCTTTCCGTGCAGCTCGAACGCATTGTCGAAGGCGCGCGCTCGGACGGCGGTCCGCAGATTGAGCTTGAAGTTATGGCCGAGCATGCACCCGCAAACGTCGCCAACTGCTTTGCGGCGGTCCTGCGCGAGGCGCTCTCCAACACCATGCGCCACGCTTGCGCCCATGCTGTCACTGTACGATGCATGGAGCATCCGTCGTTTTACCAGCTCATCGTTACCGACGATGGCACGGGCGGGGTCCAAGCAAGCAGCCGCGGCGCCGCGGAGGGCATGGGGCTCGCCTCCATGCGCGAGCGCATCGAGGCGCTTGGCGGCACCTTCACCGCCGGCCCGCGTGCCAGCGCCGGCGGCTGGCGCGTGTTTGCCACCGTTCCCAAACAGCAAGGAGATGAGGGCCGATGAGGCTCATCGTTGTCGACGACGACCGCTTGGTGGTCGATTCGCTCAAGATTATCCTGGGCGCCCAGCCGCAGATCGAGGTAGTGGGCACCGGCGCCAACGGCAACGATGCGGTTTCGCTCTATGCCGAACACGCGCCCGATATCGCACTGCTCGACATCCAGATGCCGGGGCGCGACGGACTTTCGGCCGCACGCGAGATCCTTGAGCGCGACCCCGCGGCGCGCGTGGTGTTTCTGACGACGTTCTCGGATGACGAGTACATTGTGTCGGCGCTCAAACTGGGCGCCCGCGGCTACCTGATCAAGACCGATGTCGCCGCCATTCCTCCGGCATTGACGCAAGTCATGGACGGCAAACGCGTACTCGAGGGCAAGGCAATCGAGGATGTCGACTTTGATGGGGTGGACGTCGAGGCCGGCGCAACCCGCCGGCCCGCGGCCTTTGTCAGCCTGACTGACCGCGAGTTCGAAGTCGCCGAGCTCATCGCCCGCGGCCTCGACAACAAGGAGATTGCTGCCACCGCCTATATGGGCGAAGGCACCGTACGCAACCACATCAGCTCAATCCTTGCCAAAATGGGCCTGCGCAACCGCACACAGATCGCCATCGCCTACCTGCGAGGGTAATTTCCCAACGTCCGACCGCCCCGGCATAGCAAAATGGCTGCTACCGATTTAATGCCATTTCAAAACTATGTCGGTTTACTACGACGAATCGCCCGCCTTCGACCACGGTAAATTGCGCGTTTGCAAAACCGCAGGTAGAACGCTTGCAGTATTTAGAAAAATGCAGTCATGGTCGGGAATGTCGAATTCTTCGTAGTAAACCGACATAGTTTTGTTCGTGGCGGCCCAACCGCGCGTTTAAGCGCGGGGCCGGCGGGGCATTTTTGCCCCACCGGCCCCTATTCCAGCTCTATTCCAGCGCTACTCCGACTTAGTTTCTACCGTGGGAGTCTTGTTCGCTGCGACTGGGGTGCGGGCGGTGTCCATAGTCAGGCAGTGTTTGGGACAGCTTTCGATACACTCGCCGCATACCACGCAGGCATACGGATCGATCGACCAGGTACCGCCCTTGCGATCGACCGCAAGCGCGCCCGCCGGGCAACGGCGCGCGCACATGCCGCAGCAAATGCACACGTCCATGTCATTGACGATATGCCCGCGCAGGCGCTCGGGCGCCGTCAGCTTCTCCTGCGGATAGCACACCGTGACCGGCTGCTTGACCATAGAACCCAAGGCCGTCTTGGCAAATGTCAGTAAACTCATGCCGCGCCTACCTTTCCGTGCAGCTAATGCAGGGGTCGATGGTCAGGATAATCATAGGAACGTTGGCAAGGAGCACGCCCTGCAGCGCATGTGTCAGGCCCGCCAGGTTTTGCGACGTCGGCGTTCGCACGCGAAAACGGTCCAGATTCTTGGTGCCGTTACCGCGCACATAGTAGTACGCCTCGCCGCGCGGCTGCTCAATCACAACCTCGCCGCGCGCGCCGTCGGCCGGCGTGAGCTTGGTGCGCCCGCCGATACCGTCGTGCGGGATCTTGCCCACAAGCTCCTTGATGATGTCCATGGCCTGCGTGACCTCGGCACAACGCACCTGGCAGCGGGCATAGCAGTCGCCGTCGGTAGCAACGATGGGCTCAAATGCTGCCAGGCCTGCATAGGCACCGTCGCCAAACATGCGCACGTCGTAATCCACGCCCGAGGCGCGACCGAACGGGCCGACCATCGACAGATTCAGCGCGTCCTTCTTGCTGATCACGCCCACGCCATGCAGGCGCTCGCCGCAGCTATTGTCGTCCAAAAACGTATGCACCAGGGCCTCGTAGTCGGGACGCATGGCATCGAGCGTATGGACAATACCCGCCAGCTCGGAGTCCTCAATGTCGTGCTTAAGGCCGCCGATCTCGTTGATCGACAGAATCACGCGACCACCGCACGTGCTCTCGAAGATCTTGAGAATCTGCTCGCGCAGGGTCCACGACCGATAGAACAGCGCCTCGAAGCCAAAGGCATCGGCGAGCAGGCCCAGCCACAGCAGATGCGAGTGGATGCGCGAAAGCTCGTGCAAAATGGTGCGGATATACTGCGCGCGGCCGGGCACCTCGATGTCGAGCATGCGCTCGCAGGCGCTGGCATAGCCGTAGCTGTGGCCCACGGCGCAGATGCCGCAGATGCGCTCGGCGATGTAGCCAAACTGATGCATGTCGCGCTTTTCGGTGAGCTTCTCGAGCCCGCGGTGCACAAAGCCAATCTGCGGAATTGCCTCGATGACGCGGTCGTCCTCGATCACCAGGTCCAGATGAAGCGGCTCGGGCAGCACCGGGTGTTGCGGGCCAAACGGAATAACGGAGCGATGTGCCATGGACCTTACGCCTCCTTTTTCTGCTTGTCGCGGGCGGCCTTGGCAGCAAGCGCCGCGCGGACCTTGGCCGCTTTCTCGGGATCCATGGCGGCGAGCTTTGCCTCCATCTCGGCAGCCTTGAGCGCGGCCTTGGCAGCGGCATCGTCATGCTGAGCATCGGAGCCGGTAGCCGCAGCGGGCTGGGCGGCAACAGCGTTCGCAGCATCGCCGGCACCCGCGGCGCCCTCCCCGCAGCAGCAGCGGCAGCGGCCTTCTCGGCCGCAGCCTTGCGCGCCTTGGCCTCTGCGGCGGCACGGACCTTCATGGCCTTCTCGCGCGCGGCCTTCACCTCGGGCGTGATAACGCTCATGGGCTCGGCCGTTGAGACCTGGTAGAAAAAGCCCTTAAAGTCGATCTGCATGTCGGTGATGGCAAGCCCAAACAGATCGTGTGCCTCGTTCTCAAACGGGAACACCGCCGGATAGTACGAGCTGATGGACGGAATCTCCTGGTACTGGTCGATGCCCTCGACCACCAGGTTCTCGATCGCATAGCTACCATCCTGAGCGATCTGCTCCTGTGCAGCACGAACGTTGATAAACGTATAGACCAGGCGATACGTGCCGTCGTCGACGTTGCGCTCGGCGTGCATTTGCACAAAGCGCGCGCCGACGCCCTTGAGCGCCTGGACATGCGACAGGAGCTCGTCGATCCCGACGGTGGTATAGATAGCCTTCTGCATTACTCAGCCTCCTTTGCAGCGGCGGGCGCGGCGGGCTTCCCGGCAGGCGCGCCACCGGCACCGTCAGCCCCGGCCCCCGCGGCCACAAACCCGTCCTCGCCCAACTCAACGCCACCGTCCCAGGTAGCGGCGCCGCCCACGGTGAGCGGGTCGCCGCCGGCGCGCATCACGGCCTCCTTCTGGTCCAGGATGCCGCACGCCTCCACGATGGCATCGATCACGGTCTCGGGGCGAATGGCGCACCCGGGCGCGTACACGTCCACGGGAATCGCGCGGTCCACGCCGCCGATTACGTTGTAGGCATCGCGGAATACGCCGCCCGAGCACGCGCAGATGCCGCACGCCACCACGCACTTGGGCTCGAGCATCTGGTTGTAGATCTGGCGCACGACGGGCAGGTTCTGGGCATTGACCGACCCCGTCACCAAAAAGATGTCCGCATGCTTGGGGTTGCCGGTGTTGACCACGCCAAAGCGCTCCGCATCGAACAGTGGCGTGAGCGAGGCCAGCACCTCGATATCGCATCCGTTGCAGCTCGAGCCGTCGTAATGAATAACCCACGGCGAGCGCGACATTTTATGATCCATGGATGCCGCCTCCTAAATAAACACGTCGACGAGGATGGGCATAAGGTTGAGCAGGCCAAACACCAGCGCCACGCCCCATCCGAGCTTAAAGCAGCTGCGCCAGGTGCTGCGCGCGAAGGTGTTGTCGATCAGCACCTCGACAAAGTACGTCGCAGCCATCACGACCAGGGCGACCACCCAGCTCACCGGGTTGTCCCAGACAAAGAACATGCCCACCCACATCAAAAACAGCACGGTCTCGCACCAGTGCATAAGGGTCATCTTGGCCAGCGTGCCGCCGCTCATCTCGGTGGCAACGCCCTGGACGATCTCCTGATGCGCGTGATGCGAGTACGAAAGGTCAAACGGCGACTTGCGCAGCTTGATGGTGAGCACCGCGAGCAGCGCGAGGAAAATGGGCGCGCTGTACACGATGATGGGGGCCGACTGCCCCGTCACGGCGATGGAATCGAAGCTATCGGTGGCAAGGTACAGGCCCACGCTCATCAGCAAAACGGCGGGCTCGTAACTCATGACCTGCAGCAGCTCGCGGTCGGCGCCGACCTGGGCAAACGGGCTTTGCGTCGAGGCGGACGCCAACACCACAAAGATCGCGGCGAGCGTCACCATAAAAGCGCACAGCAGCGTGTTGGAGCCCGACACAAAGATGCCGCCGCCCACCACGGTAAAGATGAGCGCGCACGCCATGTAGGTATCGTCCATGGTGTTTACGCTGGCAGGAGCCTTGCGCAGCAGCTTGGCAACGTCGTAGAAGGGCTGCAGCAAGCGCGGGCCCACGCGGCCCTGCATGCGAGCCGAAAGCTTACGGTCAACGCCGTCGATCAGGCCGCCCACAAGCGGCGCCAACAGGGCAAACGCCACGGTGCCAATAAAGATGCCCACGACACCCGAACCTTCAAAATACTTACCGCGCAGCACCGAGGGCGCACTCATGGCAAGCCGCTCGGGCCCAATCCACGCGCAACACAGCAGCGCAAACAAGATAATGCTGCAGCACACGACGCTACCCGCGGGGCCAATACGCTTCTCGCCAAGGGCGTCCTCCGAGTACCAATTGCGCTTTTCGGCCTTCACCTCGTGTCCCATCGAGCCGCGGAAATGGCGATATTTGTCGGTTCCCACGCCCGAAAGGTACACGTTGACGTGCGGCTTATTGCTCACGCGGAACGACGTCAGCAGCACCACGGCGATAAACGCCACGATAACCACCATCAGATACATGGCGTCCTTGCCAATAACGTACGGCACGCGGCCAAACACCATGGCCAAGTAAGGCGACACCAGGCCGCTCGAGATAACCGGGAACGCCACACAGCACAGAATCAGCAGCGCGGCGATGGTGTTGAGCGCCATCCATTCAGTCTTATGGACATTGACCTCAACGTTTTGAGCCGTGGGGTCGACGCCCGAAAGCTTGGCAAGCCACTTGCCCCAGAGTAAAACGTCGCGGCCGAGCCAAAGGCAAGCACCATGATCATGAGCACGTTGCCGGTCTGCGCAAACGCCACCAGAGCGCCCCACTTGGACACGAGCATGCCAAACGGCGCCACGAACATGCCCATGATGCCCAGCATCATCAAGCGCGTCAGGTGTGGCATACGGCTGAACATACCGTCCATGTCCTCGATATTGCGGCTGCCGATATGATGCTCGGCCGTGCCCACGCACAGGAACAGCAGCGACTTGGCCACCGTGTGGAACAGGATCAGGAAGATGGCCGCCCATACGGCCTCGGGCGCGCCGACACCCAAACAGGCACTGATGAGGCCCAAGTTGGAAATGGTGGAGTACGCGAGCACGCGCTTGGCGTTGCTCTGCGAGATGGCCATGAGGGCAGCGAGCAAAAACGTGATGGCACCCACACTCGTGACCATAAAGCCGGTCACGGGATAGATGGCATAGAGCGGGCTCAGCTTGACCATTAGGAACACGCCGGCTTTGACCATGGTTGACGAGTGCAGCAGGGCACTCGTGGGCGTGGGGGCAACCATGGCACCCAGCAGCCAGGTGTGGAACGGCATCTGCGCGGCCTTAGTGAGTGCGGCGAGCGACAGCAGGATGACCGGCATCACCAGCAGCGCGGACTGCGCGGTTCCGGCGCCGGAAAGCTCGATCATGCCCGAGATGGTCAGCGGCATGCCGTTAACGTGCAGGTACATGAGTCCGGCCAAAAACGCGATGCCGCCCAGCATGTTGAGGATAATCTGGGTGAAGGCGTTCTTGATGGCCTCGGGCGTGCGCGTGTAGCCAATCATGAGGAACGAGCACACGGTGGTGATTTCCCAGCCGCAGAACAACCACTCAAGGTTGTCGCTCGTCACGATGACGAACATGGCCGAGAGGAACAGGAACATAAGCGCCAGGAACTGCGGGCGTCGGTCGGGCGCAGTCTGCCCGCGCAGCGCAGCCTCGTGCTCGTCATGGGCCTGGAAGTCCTTCATGTAGCCCAGGGCATACACGCAGATAAGGCTGCCGACAATGCCGACGGCGAGCACCATGATCACGCTCATGTAATCCAGGTAGAGCGGCGTTGCCGTGACGGCTTCGGCCGCGGGCAGCGTCATGGCTGCAAAGGCGAGCGAGCCCACCAGCTGGACTATGCCGAGCACCGTGGTGAGCGCGTTCCTATATTTATACGCGTTGTATAGGATGACGGCGCACAGGATGACATCGATGGCGGAGCTGATGATCGAGAGCACATGCGAGGTGCCGGAGGCAACCTCAAAGCTCTGCGGGCCCGCGCCAAAAAACATGACGGCGACTACAACTGTCACCGCCATAATGATGCCGGAACCTATGAGCCCCACCGCATCGCGGGCGCGGTCACCGCGCGCGAGCAGCATGCCCAGCGCCGGTACCAGCGGAAACAGGGTAAGGAAATACAGTAGCGTCATACCATCACTCCCCCATGCAAAAACGCTGCAATTGTTTAACGTTATAGCTCAATTGAGGAGTAGCGGCGGCGGGTTTTCGGTCAACTGGGGAGTTTTGTACGTGCGGGGTAAGGAGTCTGTCCGCATTGGAGCAGAGGGGCGGCAAGAAAAATGCGCCCCTGTGGGCGCACCATCCCGTTCGCTATTCCGCCTTTTTAACGCGCGGCTTGCGGCCGCGCGGCTTATCGACCAGCGCGGACTCACCGCTCTCGCGATACTGGCGGCACCAAGCCTTGACTGAAGACTCGCTGGGAATCTTGTGCTTGATCATAGCCTCGCGAACCGTCAGGCCGTTTTCCAAACGGTCCTTAACCACGGCGAGCTTTACGTCGTACGAATAGGTGTGATGACGAGCGCCCGCGTTGAGCACGGCGTCGGCACCGCCCACGGCATATGCGCGGGCCCACTGACGAGCCGTGGCCTGGGGAATGCCAAGCTTTGCGGCGAGGGCGCGGTGACCGACCCCCTCTTGGAGGATCTCGACGGCGCGCTGCCTAACCTCGGGCGCATGCGTGCGAGTCCTAGTTGCTTCCGACATACCTGCCACTTCTTAGCCTTAACCGTTAATTTGCTTTCTTACGTGCTTGTTAGATAGTAGCATTTTGCTGTTCCCGCGTAACAGTTAATTGAAAATCGCAACGGCGGCATCTGGGTATTTGCCATTCATTTGCAACAGTTCTTTAGGTTTTATTTACGCAGCTAGTTGGCTCGCGGCTCATTGACGGTGTTTTACCAACCAGATTGGTATCTTTTTGTTTAGCTGGTATGGTTTGTGCAATTATTAACCCCTCGTCAGTCCGCACCTAACATGTCAGCTTTCCACTTGCTTCCCAACTTTCCACTTAACTTTCCAGCTTTCCACCTTAAGTGGTAAGTTAAGTGGAAAGCTGGAAAGAAGTTGGGAGACCGAAGCATGGGCGACGGACAGCCCTACTTCGCGAGTCGATACCGTTGTCGCGGGCTGCGCGGAGGCTCCATCGCCTCAATCTTGCCCGCACCAATCAAGCCTTTTATGTGGTTGGAAACGGCGCTCCTGCTCAAACCCGAAGCGTCGGTGAGCTCCTTGGTCGAGGCCGAAGAATGTGTTGCCAGGTAATCCAAGATTGCCTCGTCCACATGCCCCACAGACGTCACCTGTTCCGCCCGCATTATCTTTCGCTTATCGAACGTCAACGAAAAAGAAACTGTCGAGTTCTTTGGTTCGGGCGGCAACATGTTTGCCCGCTCGAGCTGCTCACCTATCTCCTGATAACCAGTGCCGCGATTTTCGACCACGTAGCCACCGTCTGGGTACGGCGTGGTCTCGAGGATATTTGAAAGGAACTGGTTTCTGGATGACGAAACCCCAGAAACTCCCAGCGAATCGATCGTTACGTCGCCGTACAGCCCGCCGGGATTGAGAATCTCGACGCGGTCGATATACAAGTTGACCTGCACTTGTGAGCCGCGCGCGGCGGAAGAGTAGTCGCGGTGCATGAGCGCGTTCGCCACCGCCTCGCGCAGCGCCACGGGCGGATAATCGGGCACATCTTTCCGGAACGCGCCCTCGATAACCGCTGCGTTTCGGGTGTTTCTCGCAACGGCGGCAAGCACGTCCTCAATCATGAAAGGGATCGGACCCAAAATGGTCTGAGAATCCACAAAACGCTTGTTATCACTTACTCGCTGCGTTTTTGTGGTCCCGGGGTACGCCGTAAAGGTCACATTGAGACGTGGGAAGAACTTTTGCGGAAACCGTCCCATCGCGACAATTGCAGCAAGCGTCGGCACGATTGCGTCGTCCACCCTTTTGGTCACATGCAGGTCAAGGAGAATCTCATCGTCGCTTCTGGTGCCCAAAAGCCTAGGGTGTAGCTCGCGCTGGCGTTTTATAAACCCTTGCAAAAGATCGGCGTCAAGGTCATCGAGCGTGGCACCTTCGACCGGCTCGTCGTCGTATGTAGGCTGAACATGCTCCTCCATAAAGCGATCGATTTCGTAGGGAGTCATGCGCCGGTCGCCGTCGCCCGTACGGATAAAGGACGAATCGTACATTCCGCGTGCCGCAATATAGCAGGGTTTATCGCGTGGATGCATTTCTTTGATGCGCGCGCAAAGCACCAGCTTACCCTCGAAGGGGAGCACTTGGATATCCGGCCTCACAACGGGCGTCAGCTTTTCACATGCAGAAGAGAGGGCGTCTTGCATCTTGCGGGCATCAAAACCCTCGACGGGCATAAACCCGTTCTTTTCGGAAATGCCGAGGATTACAAAGCCGCCCTGCGCGTTAGAAAAAGCCGAAAGCGTCTCAACGATGCTTTTGGGGAGCGCGCCCTTGGCTTCTTTTACTTCGTACTGCTGGGTGTCGTTTCCTATTGCCCGCAGATGATGGATGACCTGCGCCAACCACTCCTCATTCATGCCGAACCTCCCAACTTTCCAACTTTCCACCTAACTTACCAGCTTTCCACCTAACTTACCAGCTTTCCACCTTGAGTGGTAAGTTACGTGGAAAGCTGGAAAGTTGGTGGAGAGCTGGGGCAGCAGTAGGCCAAGCGAGCAAGAAAAAGGGCGGCAACCGGGTGGTTGCCGCCCCTCGCGTAGCTAGTTGGTTTTCGTCTCGTGCCGAATGCCCTCGGTGTTGATGCGCGCTAGCGTGTACGTCACGTAGTCGGAGTGCGAATAGCCATCAAGGTTGCTAACGTTGACCGGTGTGTCGTCGACAACGTTGCCGGTCATAATATTGGCCGTAAGCACCAAGCGGTAGTTTGCGTAAGTTTGGTTCTCACCCTCAACATTCGTATTCACTTTAACGCGGAAGGCATGCTTAAAGGCAAGGCTGTTGCCGTCGCGCGTGAGGAACGCGCCGTTGGTCTTGGTGTCGGTGAACACATAGCTGTTGCCGTCGGCGGATGCCGCACCCGTGCCTAGGTAATCGCTGCCGAGCACCGTAATGTAGTTCGAGATATCGCCGACCGGAGCATAGCCGCCATTATCTTGCCGCTGCTCCAGGCTCAGCGTGTAGGTCACCGTGCTTGCGGCGTCGATCTTAGCCTCGGCGCCCGTGAGCTTGCTCAGGTCGTAGGTACCCACCAGAGCGATCTCGCCGTCAGCGGACTTGAGGTCATCGATGTTGATGCCCAACTGGGATTTCTTAGACGCCTCGAGCGCGATGGTCGATGAGCCCACATCCATACGGTAGTAGCCGGCGCCGCCATCGTTGTATGCCGAGTTGCTACTGGTGCTGAGCGTGTCGGCATGCGTGGAAAGGTACGCGCGGTAGTTGGGTTTGGTGTAGCGGTCGGTGCCGCTGTTCTGCGAGGCCACGATACCCGCCTGGCAGGCAGGCTCCGTCATGGTGAGCGCGGCCCTCATGGTAACGGTGAAGGCGTTGACATGGTTCTTGGCGATCTCGCGCAGGCCCGACATGTCGATGGGATTACCCTCAGCATCGGCAAGCACCAGTGACATGTCGCCACCGTTCGCAGTCCAACTAAGGCCCGACACCACTGGGGTCTCCTTCGTGCCGGCCAGATTCCAACCCGACCCGCCCCAGGTGTAGTAGTTATCACCCACCTTAACGTAGAACTCATACGTGCCCTGCGTGCCCGTGGGGTATCCTACCGAGCCCCCGATGACGCCATCGTGATAGGTGACAAGCGACGAATCGAGCTGATAATACAGCGCGTCAGAGCTCGTGTATTGCTGGCTCGAGTCAAACGTCACGGTGTCGCTCACGTTCATGGAAAGCGAATAGGTGGCTTCCTTGAGCTCCATCCGGCTGATGCTGTCCCTGTTGTCGACGAGGTTACGCTTGTTGTCAACGAGGCTGTGCGTGTAGTTTGATGCCACGCTGTAGGTCGAGGGCGTATTCTGGTGCCCATCCTCGGCAGCCTTGCCGTCGGCTGCTTTCTTGCCTCGCAGCAGGTAGTTGATGTGCTCGTTGAGGCTCGTGTCCACCGTGGTGGCGGTGTAGCCGTTGACGCCCGCGGACCCCGCCGGCGTGCGCACCACCAAGTAGAAGTTTTCGCTCTTGGGCTCTTCCTTATCAACGGAGAGGGTATAGAACGTGCCCGTCGCGTCGGAAGAAGTGCGCGCGCGGTAGTACGCGCCATCGACCTTGGCGCCAGCCATCTTCGCGAGTTCGGCCTGGCTCTTGTCCTTGACCTCGTCATCGGCGAGCTTGACCCAAGCGCCGTCCTTGCCCTCCTTGGCCTCATCGGCCTTCACGCCCACGATTTCGCTCAGCCACGGTTCGGTGTAGTAAGCCTTGTTGCCAGCGTCCACAAACTCGGTGAGCTTGACTGACGTCGCGCCACCCGTGCCCACCGTGTAGTGATATTCGCGGCTGTTGTTGGCCGTGTCCACGAGTGTGAGCTGTGTACCCTCGGGCAGCGTGGCACCGAAGGTAATGCTCTTGTTGAGCGGACCCATAGAGCCGCCGGCTTCGAGCAGCGTGTTCCAGCCGTAATCGACCGGCTTGCCCCGAGCGCTGCCATAGGTCCAGGTAAGGTAGCCGGTCATGGTGTCGCCGCTGCTCACAAGTACGTGCTTGTCGTATTTTGCCGCATAGTCGGCAGCCTTGAAGTTCGCACCTTCGGAGTAGGTGGCGGTAAAGTCGATCTCGAGCATGCGCTTGACGATGATGGGTACCTGTACACGGTAGCTCTGGCCGGCCTCGCTAAAGGTGACCGTAAGCAGCGTGAAGCGCCCCTGCTCATTGTCCCAGTCGGTGCTCGCGCGGAATGCCATAGAGCTCGTGCCATTGTTGAGCACCTTGAGCGTGGGCGCTTGCGAGGCGGCTACGTCCTTGACGAAGGTGCCGTTATCGGCGAGCGAGAAGACCTCGGCGGTGGCGGTCACATGCGCGGTGCTGCCGTTGAGGCGGCGGGCATCGGAGAAGCCGCCATTGGTCACGATGTTCAGGTAGCTCTCCACCGTCGTGGTATCGTTGCCCGGAATCACGAGCACGGGGAAGTCAGTTTTGGCCTTCTTGCCCGAAGTAATGTTGTTAGCGTTATAGGTGCTACGCGAGCTGTCCGCGCTATAGGTGCTCGTGTTTTGGTATGCGCCGGCATCATTGATGCCGGCGATGTTGGTGTAGGTGTAGCGGCCGGGAACGCGGGCACCCGCTTGGCTTTGGATGGTCGTCGCGGTGTCAATGGCGGCGCCGTCGCCAAACAGGTAGCGGTCGGTGGTGTCGCCGTCGGAGGCACGCACCGCCAGCGTGCTCACGGGCCTCGTGGTCACGTACGGACTCGTTGCCGTGGTAGCAGTATCGCCTGCGCCGTAAAGCGTTTTGTTCTCGTTGGGCGCGGCAGCCGTGCCGTTGTAGTCGCCGAAGGCAATATAAGTTTTCTCGTTAACAGCAGCCGTATTCGTATTGGTCGTGTAAACCATCGGCGGCAGGTCGCTCGTGGTCTTGCCACTACCGGGCTTTACTTCCACGCCCGCTGCGGAAAGGCTGTACTTACCATCCCCCGTGTCAACCTCGCCCAAGAGTACGCCCTGGGTTTTGCCCGCATTGTAGCTATTGCTGTCCATGAGCACGTTTAACAGATGGAACTGGCCGCGCCCGTCGCCCATAATGCCGCCGTTGGACCTTTCGCTAAACGTGGTGTTGGATACCTTTGTGTTGGTAACGTCAATGACGACGGATCCGCTGTTACTCGCGTTATTCGCGCCCAGCAGACCGCCGCTCCAGTTACCCTTAATCGTAGCGTTCTCGATCGCGATGTTGTTGCAGGCTATATTCACATTGCTGAAGAAGTAGCCGATAAGCCCGCCCGAGCATTTGCCGGTGCCGGCGATGCTGACATTCTTGACACTGCAGTCGTCGAACCAGTACTTGTTGGGGCTACCGCTACTCGTAACCTCACCAATCAGGCCGCCCGCATTGTAGATGCTATTGTTCGTTCCGGCCTTATCGCCGATGACGGCGTTCTCGGTGCCGTTTCCGCCATCAATGCGCACGTTGCTCATAGAAATAACGCCGCCACGGGCGCGTCCGACCACGCCGCCGGCGCCCATATGGTCATCGGAGTTCGACCCGGTGGCTAGCACGTTTACCCCAGAGATGACTGCCGTGCACGACGACTGGGCCGCTGTGGTGGTGCCGATGTTGGTGTTGACCGAGATATCGCTTCTTTCGACATAGCCGAGCACGCCGCCCACGTAGGGCACTGTCCCTGTGGCAGTTATGGTCGAGTTTTTGCCAACGGTCCTTTCGCTCACCCCTGTGCCTGCGGTTGTCCACACACCGCACGCCGAGGCGACCGTACCCACATAGCCACCGACATTCTTCTCGCCCGTGACGTTAAGGCCAGTGTATGAGCAGTCATAGAGATACGCGGGGCCCCACCCGTCCCCGAACTCGACCATATAGGTTCTGTCTTCGCTCGTAGTTCGTCTGGCGCGGCCCGAGCTGCCAAGAAGCCCTCCTACGCTCTTTGCGCCCGACACGGTGCAGTTCTTCATCTGCACGTTGCGGTAGATGCCGCACGTGCCGTCGTCGTAGTTGGCCGTTGCACCCGCCAAAAGGCCGGCACCGGTAAGGTCGTTCGGCGCCTCTCCTGGTTTGGCTTCGCCGTTGGTGTCGATATAGGTGAGCGCTACGTTGCAGTTGCTAAAGGTGAGGTCTTTGACCTGCGCGCCGTCGTTCGCGGTGACGCTCTGCCCCACATTGGTGGAGGTGAACATCACGGTGCTGAATAGACCACCCACGCCCGAGACCTTATAGTCGTCGTCGGCGTATTCGACGACGCCGTAGGCGGTGCCTTCGGTACCCACCGTGATGGTGGCGCCGTTACCGTCGATCGTGGCTACGTGCGGCGTAATACGGTCGCGGTCGGTGCCCGGCTGGTTCGAATTGCAGGCATTGGAATAGTAGCGGCCGTTTAGGCCCACGTACCCCGTGCCGTAGTCGGTCATATCGTAGGTGTCGCCCTGCTTGAACTCCAAGCTCATGCCGATCGATTTCGACGCGCACACATAGCCCGTTTGGTAGTCGGCAGCGTAGGACGCCACCAGGTAGGGCGAATTTACATCGTCATCATGGTCGAGCGGGCCGTGCCACCCCTGCTTGCCGGGGGCCTTCTGGTCGTCGTTTTTGGCGATTTCGAAATCGCCGGCAGCACTCTCAGGCTTGCCCACATTTGCGTAGTTAGCATTCCGTACCTTGCCATATTCCTTGTTGCCAAACAGGTAGCCGCATATCGCCGGGTCTTGCGAATCGCTGCCCCAGTAAGCCTTGGAACCGCGGAACACGCCATTATTGGAGTAGTTGGTATGTGCCGCGCCAGCACCCGCACCCGAGCTGATGATGGCCGAGAGCACCAAAAGGCCCTGGGCGTTTTTCACCATGGTCACAGGAGCCTCGGCGTTAGTGCCGAGGTACTTGTTGTCGGTGCCCGTGGTGGTGACACAGGGGGTTTCTTTTTTTGTGAGCTCGTTAATCTGGTAGTTAGCGTTACCGTTTTCAACCTTACAGCCCTCGCTAAAGGCATAGCCATCAATCACGCGACCGACGTAGGGATTGTTGTAGAGATCAAAGTTGCCCTTTCCCAGACCACGAGATTTGTCACCAGTTCCAGCACGCCAGGAAGATTTTCCGCTTTTGTCCATATTGCGGAAAATCACGCCGCCACCCGCAATGGCACCGACGTAGCCACCAATGGGAACAAGATGCGGCTTGTCGCCACCGCCCGTGACGGTAAATCCCGTTGTAGGGTTTTCGGCCGTCGTCCCATTAACGACCACGCCATCGATAATGTTATCGCCACCAAGGATGCAGCCGACAACGCCACCGAAAAACGCCGTCGGAACGCCGTCGGCATCCTTGGCAGAATAAGTAATAGTCGCCGACGCGTTCACATAGCGAATATTCAGATCGCGCACCACGCTGCCGTAACTATAGGGAATAAGGCCGCGAAGCGAACCCTCGTTATTCTCTATCTTGATGGTTGCGTTTTTATTATCACTGCCAAAGTTGCCAACGATGACGCCCCTAAACGGGTTGGCCCTATTTCCAAAACCGCCAAACGATGCGCCGTCGAGAGTAATCGTATTGCCCTCAGTAGGCTCGATGCTGTAATACGCGCTCTGCATATAGCGGTGCATGGTTTCGTCGCTCAGCGTCTGCGGGGAATTGGTCGACGCGTCTCCGGTCTTCTTCTCCCATTTATTATCGGTACCGTTCGCCTGCTTGTAGACGTACGTAACCTCATTGTCGGTCGAGTGATCGCTGCTGCGGCGAGTGCAGAGCCTACCCTGGTCGGCGACAATGGTGACCTCCCAGCCGTCAAGCGCCGTCATGTTATTAATGTAGTTGGCAATGGCATTCATCTCCGCCGCGTTTGTGACGGAATAAGGATCGCCGTAGGTACCACATCCCATTACCAGCTTTGGAATGCGCTGGTTGACTTTAATTTCGTGATACTGGGACGCCATCCTCGGCGGCTTTTCCCTTGTAAACATAAGGAAGGTAGTCACCGAACCAAGGCCTGACGTCACCGTCCTTCTTACCATCAACCGTCACATAGCCGCTCACGGCACCATACGTCGCTTCGTCGTAATACCAAAGCTGCTTGCCCGGGTACTCCGTACTCCCATCAATCTCGGATCCGTAGGTCACCTTGCCCGCATCGGCATCAGCCCTAGTAAAGGTGTAGTCCGCAGAGCCCGTGCCCGTGCTTCCGTAGCCAAAACTCTCCAGCAGGCTCGCATGGGTGAAGATCGTATTGTTCTCTTGGCTGGGCAAGCTGATTTGCTCAAACTTCGCCGTCACCTGATCGGCCTCACTGCCTACACCAAGCTTTCCGAACAGCGACGTAGCCGCCTTGGTGCCACTCGTGTACCCAGTAGTCTTGATATTCTTCGCGTTCAGGCTCACGTACTTCTGCATCTCGTTGATGAGCAGAGGCATATAGGCGTTAGCGTCCGTGGCGCTGTTGGCGCCGTCGACAATCAGATTGTTGAGTGTAAGATCATCAATTGAGATCTTTCTAATCTTGGTGCCATTGCCGTCGCTGGACCCATACACGTAGCGGCACACGAGCGCGCCCGATGAGCTTCCGCCCGCGCCAATAGCGTCAGTAGAGCTCTTTCCGTCATTGATAACGGGCCCAACGGTACCACCCAAAGTGACGTTGCTTACTGTGAGATCGCCGTCTGCCACCGTTTGAAAAAGACCGCAGTGCATGTTCTCGTGCTGGGTGGCATCGGAGTTTAGCTTGTTGCCATTCTGCTCGGCCTTGATCTTGGAGTAGTAGAAGGTGATGGCCGCATTATTAACCGTCACCTCTCCGATCGGTTGAGTGGGATAGTAGCTGTAGCCGGCCAAATCGATTGTGCCCGTTATGGTTATGGAATCATCGAGCCCTGTCGTACCATCGGGAACGATTGTCGAACGAATACCGGCGGGAGCATAGCAGAAAGCAGACCATAAGAGCAGCTTGTCCGCTGTATCGATTTGACTGCCACTAAAGCCGCCTTCACAATTCTTAGAGGCTATGTCGAGGTTGTAGAAGTAGCGGGTATTGCCGTTCGTATTCTGGCTTCGACCGAAAGACGAGCGATTATGGTAGCTGTTGTCTTTTGTGGAATCGCCGTCCATGTCCAGCTTGTTTTTCTGTGTGTGTAGCGAAACGACCGTGTTCCAGTCGGCGTCCATGAGCTTGCTGCCGTTGTTTGGTTTTACACCGCTGCCAACCCATTCATCGAAGGACGTTACGCCCGACGCAACGATGGCCCCCTCGCCGGTGGGCACCCTATAGGCGGTATCCCAATAAGCTCTGTCCTCCAAGTACAGGCCTAGGTAGCTCTCGACGCCATATGTCGTCTTATCATCCACCTTGCAGCCGCGGCAAACTAGAACGCCGAGCGTCTGAGCGGCGCCTGCATTAATCTTTGTGCCCGAGAGATCGATGGCGTAGTTGTTGATAATCCAGTGACCGCTGGCTGCGTATACAAGGCCGCCAAGCTCCTTGGAATCATCCACAGTCGCGATTATAGAAGCGTTGGTCGTTTTCAAAGCATAGGAGTTTTCACTCTTGTTAATGTTGTCATCTCCGATAGTTACGACCGCGTTGCCCCAGCTATAACCCAAGAGACCGCCCACGCCATTGAGCTTATCGCCGTTCTTTCCGACTCCCATCTTGAACGAGTTGAACGAAAGGCCCGTAATGTTAACGTCCTTTTTGGCCGAGTTGGCTATTGCCCCATCAGCCCCATAGGTGCTCTGTGCGATGCAGCCGATAAGACCGCCGACCTGGGCAATCTTGCCGCTGGTGCAATTGCCGGTTTCGATTGATCCGGCGACTTCGAGGCCCGCAACATTGAATGACGAGCCATAATCGCCCACATAACCAATGGCGCCGCCAATGCGACTATTGCCGTTAAGCGTTTTAGTTGCAGCGATGGTCGCTTGAGCCCTGCTGTTATCCTTAAACGCAACCGTAGAAGCCGCCAACACGCTTCCCGCAATACCACCAATGTTCACGTCATTTGCAAACGTATCATCGCACGCGATATTCGTTTTGCACGTTACGCCAGACAATGACAGGTTGCCGACGATGGCACCCGCAAGCGACCCGGCATCGATAGCCGAACCGTTATCGAACTTCATGGAGCCAGCGATTGTGACGTTGGAAATGGTTGCACCGTTGACGGCCGCGAACAAGCCCAAGCGGCCGTGGCGGTAGATTTTGCCGTTGCCATTGGTCGTGTCATTGCCGTCGAGCACGGCCCCGCCGCGCATGCCGTACGACTCGCCGACGGCAAGGTTGATTGTGCTGTTGCCATTTGTGCCGTTGCCATTCAACGTTCCCAAGAAAACTTGCGAGCCGTCTGCACGATCCTGCGTGAAACCCGTCAGGCCCGTGCCCTTGAGATTAATAGTGCCGTTCACCGTAATGGTCGCGGACTGCAAGATGTTCGGGTTGTTTTCAGAAACGCCCTCGACCATGGAGTAGCAGCCGTTGGTTTGCCAGGTGATTGCAAGTTTGGCGAAATCCTCAACAGAGGTTAGGGTGTAGGCACCGTTAGCTGCCGTCAGCGAATCCGGCAAGGTCAACTTATGAGTGTCCACATCAAGCTTAATGAAGTCGCCGCCCAGACGAATAACTTCGCCGTAGGTCGCGATGTCGTCCGTCTTCGAGGCAGTATTGCTACGTTTGAAGGTCCAGCCCGCTGCACCCTTGTCAGCGTCAGAGCCATCGCCGACAGCAAAAATCAGCGCGTTGTGGTTCTCGTATACGAGCTGGCCCGTCGTGCTGTTTTCGGCAAAACTTGCGCCCGACAGATCCGTGATGCCGCTGAATTTGATTACAGCATTCCACGCGGAGCCCGCAATTCCCGCGGCACGGTTGCTTTGCGCCTTACCGATAGGATTGTCGCTTGTAAGTTTGAAATCTCGCACGTCAAGGACATTGCGCGTGTCGACAACGCCCACGGCGCCACCGAACTTTCCGGCGTCCGTTCGCGCCGAAGCACCTCCCTTGCACGCAACCGTCACGCCGTCGAGCACAACGGCGACAGGCTGCGGATTGGGAGCTGAGCTATCGCCAACATAGCCAACAACACCGCCCGCGTCGGACAGCTTGCCCGCAAGTTCAAACTCAATTGAGCACGTTTTCTTATCCGCATCCTTTTGGACCACAAAGGCGCGCAGCGGCTCATCGACGCCTTTTGCCGTCGCGAACACCTTGCCGACAAGGCCGCCGTAGCTGCCGTTGACGCTAACTTCTTCCGGTAAGGCGAGCTTGCTCTTATACGTTCCGCCTTGCACCACGATGTCGCCATTAGAAATATCGGCCACGCCAAAGAGGGCGCCGGCACGTTGCGATGCACCAAGCGTCACAAGCTTGCCCAGGTCGAACATATTGGGCTTAACGATAAATCCTTGCGCAAAGCTCACGTCGCCGATGACGCCACCGGAGCAAGCACTGTCTTTATCGCCGACGTTGCACGCCGGCTTAACCGTTACGCCATCAGCGATGTTGAGCGTGAGGTTGGTGGCCTTACCGATAAGACCGCCCGCCGCGTTTTTACCTGCGACGCTCAGCGCCGAGACATCGATGCCAGTTGGTAGGGCGACGGTGGCACCCTCCCGCGCCTCGCCGATAAGACCCCCCGCGTTGGCATCAACGGCTGTCGCGTTGATAGTGGGGGTACCGTCGAGTTTGTCCGGCAGGGCGAGGCCCGCAAGCGTAAGCGATGCTCCTTCGGCAAGGGTGTTCACAAGCAAGCCCATGTTGCCTGTGCTCGATTGCATATCGATCGCCAGGGGGCTGTTCGCGCTTGTCACGTAGGTTGCGTTAAGCGTGAGCGCGCCCGTGACCTCGCCCACAAGTGGCAGGCGAGCTTGCAGATGCCTTTTCGGTATCGCTCTTGGGCGTGCCCACGGTTACGGTGGCAGCAAGCGTCTTGTCCGCGCCCGTGACCTTTGCGGCCACGATGGGCTGGGCATCGGTACCCTTCCAGGTGAGCTTTACGGTGCTGTTGGCGTCGCTGAGCTCGATGTTGTTGAAGAGCGTCTTGTTGACGGTCAGGGTCCTGTCGCCGAGGTTGAGCGCGCCTTTGAAAGGGTAGGCATCGCTGCCGAAGCCCTGGAACGTGAGGCTACCCAGGCCGTCCACGATCTCCGCGCCGCACACGTCGAAGTCGATGCCGGTCGAGCCACCTTTGGAGATGTTCGCGTTCTGGTAGATGGCGGGATCGGTGTTGGAGATGGCGATAAGGTCGGCGTTGGACTCAAAGGTAATGGCCGTGACGGCGCCCAAGTCGTCAGTGATGACATTGCCGTCACCCAACGCGTGCCTGAGATCCTCGACAGTAGCGATGGTGGGGGCGGTGTTTGCCTGATCAGCAGCATCCGCGTCCGCGTCATCCGCTTGTTCTCCGTCAGCAGCACCCTCATCGGCAGCCGCATCGTCTTGGGACGCGTCGCCCTCCGTTGGGGTATCGCCGTTAGTGGTTCCATCGGTCGTGGAGTCCTGTGATTCGCCAGCGTTGGTAGAACCGTCGCCGCCCTCGGTAGCGCCAGCGTCGGCGCCCGGAGTCGTTGCGACATCATCAGATGTAGTCTGGTCAGCATCTTGCAGCGCGGTGGCCACAGCATCCTGTACGGAGCGCGCCGTGTTGCCCGCGGCGCGCGCGGCGGAGACGGATGCCTCCATGACGGCGTCGAGCTCTTGCGCGAACACCTCCGTGGAGGGCGCAAGCGCCTGGAAAATCATGATCGCGGTCAGGCATGCGGTTGTTATGCGCTTTGCCGTTCTCATCTGGTCCTACCTCGTTCTATCTCATGCCCCGTGCGGGGTCTCAAAATCACAGATTGCGGTTGGCCTACGCAGCCCTGCACGTAACACCGATGTCATCCAAGCTGCCGGGCGCGGCATCCGTCGAACGGTAAAAGGTAATAATCTCCGACCCGGGATCCATGGTGAACGTAACCGACCTTCCATCAAAGGTCGCGTCGGAATGATTCGTCGCCAAAAATGGGTCAAGCTCAACCTTGTCGCCCCATGTAAGCTTGATTTTTGTTGGCGCGCCCGTAACGGTCGCGCGATAGTTGTAAGCGTCGAAAGCGTTGATATCCGAGTTCTTGTCGACCCACTCGCCCGAAACGCCCGAAGCCGTTACCTCTGCACGCTCGGAAGGCGCAATCTTGGCGGCGAGCCATTTAAGATTGGTGCCGGGGCTATTGGAGCCGACCTGGGCCTTAACGGTGAAGGATGCTTTGTTGAGGTCCGCCTTGGAAAATGTAACCTTATAGGTATACATGGTTGCCCTGTTGGCAGGGAAGGAAAGGTCGACCGTGCCGCCCGCCGTCAGCGTGGGCGAACCGCTTATGCTCCAAGCTTTCGTCGTTCCCGTCGCCTTCACGCTCAGCGTCGCGTTAACGTCCTTGTCGTTGACCTTGTTCTTGTCGCCCAGCAGATGGTTGTAAATGCGAAAGGTAAAAGAGCAGTTTTCCCCACTCGTGTCGGCGATGACGCTTCGGACGGCAATACCCTCATCATTCAGCGTCTCATTCGTGTAGCCCGTAAGCATGTCCGAGGCAAACAGCGCCTGTGACGTGCCCGAGACAGCGACCGACTTAAGGAAGTCGCCCGCCAAAAAGGCCGTGTAAGTAAGGTGGGTACCCGCCGCAATCGCGACGGCGCATAGCAGCACCGCAACCGCCCACAGGCGCTTGCGCATTTTGGAAGCAGGGGCCGCCGACTCTACGCAGCAAGGCTCTGCCTTAGAATCATCCACCTGCGCAAAGTGCTTGCCAACAGGCCTCGCGATTTCATTTTGCTCTTTCTTGTCTTTTCGCATCTGGCGCCCCTCCCTTCTTGTTATTAGTTGCCACTCGTGCCGCGAGCAATTAGATAAACCATGTCGGTCTCTTTGACGTTGGAGACCGTCTTTCCGTTTACGGTCACAACGCCCGGATTCCATGTGCACTCGATGATGAAGTTCGTGGCGGCGTTGGCTGTTTTGCCATTCCAGCCATCGAGCCCACTCCCTGCGAACTTGTGGTACCGATACAGCGGACGGGCGTTTTTCTGGACATTCACGTACGAGCCGTACGTCGGGTCGTTTGCCTCAAGCTCTTTAGCCAACGCACTTGTCCCGTCCGCGGAGTTGATAAAAGCAAACTCAATCGGGGTGCTGCTCTTCTTGCTCCATGAGTAGGTGCGGTTGAGCCCGTCGAGGCCGACCACAGTGCCGTTTTTATCGTTCGGATTATTGACCGTCACGTGATACACGTTGATTGTCAGCCCCGTGATATTCGTTGTGTTGGCAATCTGCAGCTCAAACGCTTGACCGCCGGCAGCGGGATCGCCATTGTCGCTCTGCACACAAAACGCGCGACGAACGGTCACGGTGCCGTCTATGTTTTTAACATCGCCCCGTGACTCGTCATACGAAATCTCGATGGGCTCGATGCTCGTCTGGTTGGGACCCATGATCTTAAGCTGCGCGGGCGTTTGGATCTTGCCCACCGTAGACAGACTTTTGCTGCCCACAAACCACGAGAGCGACAAGCCGATGATAAGAGCGATTGCCGCCAGCAATATCAGGACCGCAAGGGCCTGTGCGCGGTGGTTTTCTATCCAATTGCGGGCATCGCCGAGGCGCGTTTGCATGGTGCTCATGAGCTCACGCCCTCCTGAGCGCTAATTCTAAGTTGGATGTATTTGACCTTATTGCCGATCTGCTCGTCGGCATTGTTGTACAGCGCCGAGCAGATGGCGGTGTCGCCGAAGGATATGTCAGCCGAAACCGCAGGAGCGTTGGCGGCACTCGTGCCGTTTGCCGCGCCATAGAAGTAGTTCGCTTTATGCGCGTTCATATCTGCCTGCAGAGCGCCGTAGTCAGACTTTGCGTCGCCCGCCGCCGCAAACAGGTTCTTGTAGTAATTCGCGTTGCCGGTAAGGACGAAGTTTTGGAAGTACTCCGGCCACACCCAGTACAGGCTGATGGTGACGGGTTTGTTCGTTGGCTTGTTCACATCGCCGTTTTCGCAAAATTCGCACTTGCGAATCTCGATCTTGCTATCAACCACGCGGCCCGAGTAATACCCGTTCTGGTCGCAGCTCGTAAAGAACAGCAAGTGGCCTTTGATCAAGCCAAGGAGCGCCTCCGCCTCGGGCGCCAGCGTTCCCCCGTCCCCAACAACGCCAACAGTGTTCGTGACCTTAAGCAAGCGCGACAGACTGATCGTGACCCCGTCCAGGTCACTCACCAGCGGCTTCACCGTAAATGTAATCTTGCCGCGAGCACCCGGGTACAGAGAGCCCGCGGTCTCGTTGTTGAGGTTGGAGCCGAGCGTTACCGTCATGGCGTCGGTCGTATCCAGGCCATCGATGGCATACTTTTCCTCGGGCGTGCGCTCGGAGCGCTCGTAATAGCCCACGTGCGCGCCGGACTCACCCTCGCCCGCGGCGGTCAGCGTGTACCGATCCGCCTTCGCCCCGATCGTACCCCCCGTGGCGCTCACTCGGTTATTCGCGGCAAACCAGGCCAGACACGCAAAGATGGCAACGATGGCGGCCAACACAAACAGACCGCTCACCAGGAAATCCTTCCAGAAATCCTTGAGGGTCCGCACGTGCTCGTCGGCAGCTTGGCGGTACTCGGCCGCCGTCTTGTGCTGCTGGAGCTCGCTATGTCGGTCCATGCCACTCATCGCTTACATTTGCCCTGCTTGCGGGCGTGCCATCCTTTCCGCTCGGTCGCGTTTATCCGTTGTTCGCAGGTAGAGAATTCAGGCAGAATACAACACCGTACGATAAGGTAAAAGAATAGCATTGACCTGCGGTTCGCTCCACAACGCAAGCCTTAATGATGTCTTAAAAGTCAAACCCTTGGTGCAAGTGGTCAGGTTACTTCGCGCCAACATGGTGCAAACAAACCTGACCCCCTTGCACCAATCCGTAGCGCCGGGCAGCGGACACACGGCGTGCCGCCCCTTAACACCCCAACGCGCGAACGGGTATCACGTAGATACCGTCCTCGACCTCGCGGGCGTACTCACCCACCCCCACAATCACGGCCATAAACTCCGGTTCGCGTGTGCGTGAACGAGGATTTCCACAGACCTTCTTGCGAACGCGCTTGAGGCTCTCGACGCCGGCGTTCGCTTTATCTTCACTCACCTTAATCTCAAAGGCGGCCCACCGTCCGTCGGCTAGCTGCACGATAGCATCGCACTCAAGACCCGAATCGTCGCGATAATAGCGCACGGGCGTGCTATCCAGCAGGTCGAGCGAACGTGCGTAGACCGAAAGGTCGCGTATGACCAAATTCTCAAACACCAGACCAAATGTCTGCCAGTCGGCAAGCAGCGCCTGCGAGGACATACCTAGCAAGGCGCAAGCAAGGCTCGGATCTGCCAGATAGCGCTTGGGCTTGACGGTAAAGCGCCGTTTGTCGCGCGCGGCGGGAACCCAACCGGGAACCTCCTCGAGAATGAACATGCCTTTGAGGGCATCCAAGTACCTGCGCACCTTGGTCTCATCGGCAAACGCTGTGGGTTCCTCCTCGGCACCGAACATATCCATAAGAATCGTTTTATACGTGGTTGCCTGTCCCAGATTGCGCGCGATCGATGCGGAGACTCGACGAGCAATATCGGGGTCGAGACCGACCGCCGGGAAGCTGCTCGAAAACGTGGTGTTGAGATATTCGCGGGCGATGAGCTGGGCGTCAGCCGAAACCATATCGATCGCCTCGGGCCAGCCGCCGCGGCAAGCGGCTTCGACAAGCCCCGGCGTATCGCCATTGCACCGGCAGGGCTCAAAACGATGCTCAAACAAGCCCGCCAGGCTCACCTTGCCGTTGGACTCACCTGTCTCGGCAAGCGTCATGGGGTGCATGCGGACGCGGCCGATGCGGCCGGCTCCACTATGCGCGGGCGCCTCCGCCTTTGAGCCAAACGCAGGCGTGGCGGAACCCGTGAGGATATAGGCGCCGCGCGTACCCCGGGTGCGGTCGACCTCGTGTCTAACGTAGTCCCAAATCTGGGGAACGCGCTGCCACTCATCGATAATATGCGGACGGTCCCCCAGCAACATCATCGCCGGGTCGGCACGCGCGAGGTCGAGATTCTCGTCGACATACGAGGCGGACGCCCCGTGCTCGAGCGCGGCCCACGTCTTGCCGCACCACTTGGTGCCCGCAATCTCGACCGCGCCAAAGACACGAAGGTAGCGCGCGATTTGCGCATCCACGATACGTGGGATGTATCCGTCCCGATGTAGCCTCTCGCCTGCCATGAGCCACCCCCGCAGATTTCCAGTTCCTGCTTTCTAATTCTTCTATTCCACTGTAGCAAATTCGGATTTTCGGGTGGTTGCGATTCGGATTTTCGTGTTCATATAATTCGGATTTTCCTGTTCTAAGGATTCGGATTTTCGGATGCATAAGATTCGGATTTTCTGAATCCGCTGGTCAGGGGCACCTCTTATCGACAAAAAGGCGGGGAGCACCGATACGGCACTCCCCGCCCACTCAATACGCGATAGCTTTCTCGACTACAGCTCGTTGGCCGCGTGATATGCCGTGCGGATGGCGCTGGCAATGTCGGCGGTGCGCTCGCCCGAGCAGTCGCCCACGCAGGTCACGGGCACCGTCACGCCGTCCAGGTCAAACGCGTTGGCCTTGGAGCCCACGGCCATCACCACGTAATCGCAGGCGATCTTCACCGGCTCCTCGGCGCCGTCCTCGGTGGCGCGAATGGCCTCCACGCCCTCGTCGGTAATGGCGGTCAGGCGGGTCTTCACGTGCTGCTCCACGTTATGCTCGGCAAAGTCGCTCATGATCAGCGGCAGAATGGTCTCGGACTCGCCCGCGGCAATCTTATCGAGCATCTCCACGATCGCCACCTCGCAGCCGTGCTGCAGCAGGTACTCGGCAGTCTCGGTGCCCACCAGGCCACCGCCAATGACGGTGATGCGGCCCGTAAGCTCCACCTTGCCGGCCAGCACGTCCCAGCTCGAGACGACCTTCTCCGAGTCGGCACCCGGAACGGGGATGACCACGTCGTGCGCGCCCACGGCCACAATCGCGGCGTCGGCGGCGTTGAGGTCCTCAGCGGTAGCGGCATGGTTGAGCTCAACCTTCACGCCCAGGCCAGGCAGAATCTTCTCGTAGTACTCGACCGAGCGCATGATCTCGTCCTTGCGCGGAGGCGCGGCCGCCAGCACAATCTGGCCGCCCAGATGATCGCTCGCCTCGTAGACGGTCACGTCGTAACCGCGCTTGGCCGCCACGCGCGCGGCCTCCAGGCCGGCAATACCGCCGCCCACCACGGCGATCTTCTTGTCGCCCTCGCCCGGCTTAATGGCGATGGTCGCCTCGTCGCCGTTCTCGGCATTAAGCACGCACGAGATGTACTTGCGGTTTTGAATCGCGTCGACACAGCCCTTATTGCAGTTGAGGCACTCGCGAATGGGCTCGCCCGTGGCGGCCTTCAGCGCAATGTCGGGGTCGCACATGAGCGAGCGGCCATAGGCGACGATGTCGGCAGAGCCATCCTCCAGGATCTTCTCGCCGGCCTCGACCGAGACCACGCGGCCGACGGTTGCCACCGGCACGGAGACCAGGGCCTTGACGCGCTCGGCCACGGGCAGCGTCCAGTTGTAGGGCATGGCGCCCATGGGCGGAATGGTGTCGCCCATGTTGCCGGTGTGATTTGCCTGTGCAACCTGGATCATGTCGATGCCCGCGCTCTCGAGCAGCTTGGCAAACTCGCAGGCCTCGTCGGGCTGCAGGCCGCCCTTACCGCGCGGCGTGCCGTCGGGGTTCTCCATGATCACGGGGAGCTTGTACTCCACCATCAGCTGCGGCGCGGCTTCCTTAATGGCAGCGACGACCTCGAGCGCATAGCGAACGCGGTTCTCGAACGAGCCACCGTACTCGTCGGTGCGCTTGTTGAGGATGGCCGAGCACAGCGAACCCACCAGGCGGTCGCCGTGGACCTCGATGGCGTCGATTCCGGCCTGCTGCGCGCGAGCGGCCGAGGCAGCGATAGCCTCCTTGATCTGGGTGAGCTGCTCTACGCTCGCCTCGTTCACGAAGTGCTGCATGTCGTGGTGCAGCTTGGCATAGGCCTGTTTGCGGATCTCGTTGGACTCGGCCATCTTGGCGGCAAAGGTCTCCTCGTCGCCGGCAGCCTTGGCCTCCTGCGCGGCCTTGGCGGCAGCCATGGAACCCATGACCATGCGGCCGACACCGGGCACGTCGTACTCGGGGTGGAACAGCTGCAGCGCAATCTTGGCGCCGTGCTTGTGGACGGCGTCGGCCAGTGCCTTAAACGTGGGGATCTGGGCGTCGGTCGCCAGCTTGGGCGTGGGGCTCGCGGTCATGACGGGAGCGACGTCGCCGATGACGATGTAGCTCACGTCGCCACGGGCCAGGCGCTCGTAAAAAGCCAGGCTGCGCTCGCCAATGGAGCCGTCACGCTCCTCGTAGCCGGTGGTCAGCGGCGGAAACATAATGCGGTTCTTGAGCTCAAGGGGGCCAACCGTAATGGGCTGGAGCAGCTTGGATGCAGGTGCGGTCATGGACATTCCTCTCTTGTAGACGCGGCGGCGATGGTGCCGCGTAGTTGTCTAGAGGATATGGCATGAGAGCACGGCGGCACAACGAAAATCGGCGAATATCAGGTGACGGCAGGTGGATGGGGCGGGACGGCCCGTCGGTTCGTCTCAATCTGTAACAGTTACTCGGCAAAAACCGGGTCTTACTGTTACAGATCAAGACAAACGGGAGCGGTCCGTCGGAAAATCTCGATCTGTAACACTTACAGAGGTAGCGCACAGAGATGTGGTGTAAGAGGCGGGGCATGCCCCGCCTCCGCCCTTTCTTGAAAGGGAGGGGACACCGCCTAGAATTCGTCGTTGGAGTAATGAAGGTGACGAATGGAAGGAAAGGCGATGCCCCAAGAAGAGAGTGTACTGCGCCTCGGCCGCGACGAGGCCCTCGAGGCGGCGAGGCTTT
>ENA-OQMX01000024-OQMX01000024.1-human-gut-metagenome-genome-assembly--contig:-NODE-24-length-40765-cov-4.087258_pt1 | contig 40765 bp, 27 predicted proteins | sample MGYA00242622_ERZ504866 | MGnify/ENA primary metagenome ERZ504866 (study PRJEB26092, sample SAMD00036422) | human gut metagenome | host: Homo sapiens | study: EMG produced TPA metagenomics assembly of...
ATGCCGCTCTTAAGGTCGGTACCGCGCAGGTACTCCATGACGATGTAATAGGTGTCGCCGTCCTTGCCCCAATCGTAGACGCCCACGATATAGGGGGAGGAGAGACCGGCTGCTGCCTGGGCCTCCTGCTTAAAGCGTGCGGCGAAGGTTGCGTCGCCAGCATACTGCGGCAGCATGATCTTGACGGCTACCGTTCGGTCGAGGACCTGGTCCTGTGCACGGTAGACGGTCGCCATACCGCCTGTCCCCACCTTATCCTTGAGGAGGTATCTTCCCCCGAGGACCCTCTGTTCCATTCCTGCTCCTAACATAACTATTCGCTCAACGATGTGTGTAGTACCTACGATGTGGCCGCTGGGGCCGTGTGGCGCGTTGCCGCTAACTCTTCGGCCGCGGCGCACCTCGGGTGTCCGATTTGATCATGGGCATCACGCTCCCTGTGCGGCGAGCGCCGCGGTCAGGACGATGCCGGCAATCTTGGCCGCCTTGACGTCGTGTTTGTCGTAATCCTCCAAGGCCACCGAGATGGCGACCGTGGGTGAATCGTAAGGTGCAAAGCCAACGAACATCGAGTTGACGTTGGTGCCGCCGATCTCGGCCGAGCCGGTCTTGCCGGCGACCTTGACGCCGGGGACCTGGGCATCGGTGCCGGTACCGGACTGGACGACGGCGAGCATGGCCTGCTTGACCTGGTCGGCCGTGGCGGAGCTGACGGCCTGACCCAGCGAGCGGGACTGCGTGGTCTTGACCACAGTTCCGTCCGGGGCGAGTACCTGGGCTACAAAGTACGGGTCCATGACCACGCCACTGTTAGCGATGGCGGCGGCAATCACGGCGTTTTGCATGACGGTGGTCTGCGGGCCGGGCGTGTGGTCCATGCCGACAGGCTGGCCGGCGCCGGCCCAGGCGGTCTCCCACTCGGTCATGAGCGACGGGTCGGCCATGATGGAGGCCGCGGAGGTCAGGTCCTGGCCGAGCTTTTGGCCGTAGCCAAAGGCGTTGGCAAACTGCACGAGCGTGTTTGCGCCAACTTCGTTTGCCACCTGGCCAAAGACGACGTTGGAAGACACGGCAAAGGCCTGCTGCAGGCTGATGGTGCCGTAGCTCTCGTTGGCATAGTTGGTGACCGGCGCGTTGCCGATGTCCATGGAGCTGGGCGCCTGGTAGGTACTGGTAAGGCTGGCGGTGCCGGTCTCGAGTGCCGCGGAAAGCGTAACGACCTTAAACGTGGAGCCCGGCGTGTACAGCGCGTCCATGGCGCGATTGTACATGGAGCCGTCCTCGCCGCCGCCCGCCTGCAGCAGGGCGTCGATGTTGGTGTTGTCATAGGTGGGCGAGCTGGCGCATGCGAGCACCGCACCGGTACGCGGGTCGATGACCACTACAGCGCCCTTAAAGCCCTTGAGCGCCTGCTCGGCCGCCGTCTGGATACGCGAGTCGATGGTGAGCTTGGCGGTGTTGCCCGGCTGGGTCTGGCCCGCGAGCGACGCGATGGCGTTGTTCCAGCTGGAGTAATCCTTAGAGCCGGTGAGCGTGTCGTTCATGACACTCTCGATGGCGGTGGTGCCATACTGCTGGCTCACGTAGCCAACCACGTGCGCTGCCAGGTTGCCGTTGGGGTAGGAGCGTACGTAGGTGCCGTCCTCCTGCTGCAGCGACTCGGCCAGCGTCACGCCGTCGGACGTGATGATGGAGCCGCGCTGGATGTACTTGGAGCGGGCGATGGTGTGGTTGTTGGTCGGCATGTCCTGATAGTCCTTGGCCTTAATGACCTGGACATAGGTGAGGTTGCCGATAAGGATGGCGAACAGCGCCGTAAAGGCGAGCACCGCACGGGTTAGACGGTTGGCGAGCGCCACGCGGCCGAGTACACCGGATTCAGGCGTGTCGAGCAGGCGACGGCGCATGCGCGAGCCGACGGAATGGCTGCCGCTGCCGTAGGAAGACGAGGTGGCAAAGCGCGTGCCCGTCGGGGCGGCGGCAGATGCGACCTGATCATCGGTGATGGCGGCCATGGTGCCGGTGCCGGTAAGCTCGGCCTCGCGTCCGGTCGCCTCGTCACCGGCGCGCAGCAGGAGCGCGACGATGATAAAGCTCGCCAGCAGAGAGGAGCCGCCCTGGCTCATAAAGGGCAGGGTGACGCCGGTCAGCGGGATCAGGCGGGTTACGCCGCCAACGATCAAGAAGGCCTGGAAGCTGATGGCGGCCGTAAGGCCCGTGGCACTAAAGGCGGCGAGGTCGGATTTAGCGCGGGCAGCCGTGGTGAGGCCACGCACGGCAAAGAGCATAAACAGGATGAGCACGGCGCCGCCGCCCAAAAGGCCCATCTCCTCGCCGATAGCCGAGAAGATAAAGTCGGACTCGACGACAGGGATGTTGTTGGCCATGCCGTTGCCGATGCCAACACCGACCAGACCGCCATCGGCAAGCGAGAAGAGCGACTGGACGATCTGGTAGCCCTGGCCCTGGGCGTCCTTAAACGGATCGACCCAAACCTGGAAACGCACCTGAACGTGCGATAGGAACTTGTAGGCGCCCACGGCTCCAACGGCTAAGAGCGCAAGGCCGATAACGACATACGAAAAGCGCCCCGTGGCAACGTAGAGCATCAGCAAGAAGATAGTGTAGAACAGCACGGCCGAACCCAGATCGCGTTCGAAGACGACGACGAGCAAGCACACACCCCACACGGCAAACAGCGGCAGCAGCAGTCGCAGGCGAGGGATCTTAAAGCCCAGGATCTTGCGGTTGGAGATGGAGAGCAGCTCGCGGTTCTCGGCCAGGTACCCGGCCAGGAACAGCACGATAAAGACCTTGGCGAACTCGCCGGGCTGGATGGTAAAGCCCGCGATGCGAATCCACAGCTTGGAGCCCGAGATCGTGGTGCCGATAAAGATGGGCAGCATCAGCAGGATGATGCCGATAATGCCAAAGGTGTACTTGTAGCGCATGACCACGTCGAGGTTTTTGACCAGTGCGAGCGTTCCCACCATCAGGGCCACCGAGACAAACAGGATGATGAGCTGTGAGATCGCGAGAGCGGGTGCGAGACGCGTCACGAACGTGATACCGATGCCCGAAAGCACAAAGACAATGGGCAGGATGGCGGGGTCGGCACCGGGCGCCAAGATGCGCACGGCAATGTGGGCCGCAGCAAAGGCGGCAAAGAGGCCGATCGGTACGGCGAGCGTCTCAAAGGAGATGGCAGCGCCCGCGGTGAGCACGTACATCGCATACAGCAGGATGACGGGGAACGCCGAGGCGATGAGCAAGAGCAGCTCGGTGTTGCGGCGACTCATAAGCGGCACTCCCTTTCTAATTCTTATCGGAGGCTTCGGCCTCGGCGGACTGTTCGGCGGCTTTCTCGGAATCTGATTCGGAGGTCGATCCCTGATTGGTGTTGTCGCGAATCGTTTGCGCGTCGATCACCTGGCGGGTCTGCTCTTCATCGATCTGGTGGCGGTACTTGGATATCGTGTCCTGCGCATCGTCGACACTTGTTTGCGGAATGCCCGCCTTGAGGCGGTTTTGCGTGTCTTCGGGCAGGTCGGACAGCTTAATGCTGGTTTCGCTTTCGAGCCAGTGGAGCTTGAGTCCGAGCGGCTTGCCGGGCAGGCCGCGCCAGACGGCGACATTGCCCTGGTAGGTACCCAGGTAGTACGAGCCGGTGACACCCGTGTAGGCCCAGATGCCAGCTGCCAGCACAAAGACGAGGGCCAGGATGGCGGCGATAGTAATGTTGCGGCGACGCACGCGCTGCGCCTCGCGCATAACGCCATCGTCAACCAGGTCAACGACTACTACGGTCACGTTGTCGTGGCCGCCGGCGGCAAGCGCCGCGTCCACTAGATTGTCGACGCAGATTTGCGCGGTTGAGGACTGCGTGGCGATGTTCTCGATATCGCTATCGGGAATCATGCTCGAAAGGCCGTCGGAGCACAGGATCAGGCGGTCGCCTTCCTCGATATGCAGAGTGAAGTGGTCGGCATACATGGCAGGGTCCGAGCCCAGCGCACGGGTGATGACCGAACGGTTGGGGTGGACGCGAGCCTCGTCTGCCGTAATCTCGCCGGCGTCCACGAGCTCCTCCACGTAGGAGTGGTCGCGGGTCACGCGGATGAGCGTGCCCTCGTGGAGCAGGTAGGCGCGAGAGTCACCCACGTGGGCGATGGCGAGCGTGTCGTTTTCGATATAGGCGCAAGTGGCTGTGCAGCCCATGCCGGGCTTGCCCAGGCCGTTCAGGGCCGCCTCGATTACGGCGGCGTTGGCTGCCTCGACGGCTGCGGCCAGGCGTGCTGCGTCGGCGGACTGCGGGGCCGTCTTGGCAATAGTCTCGACGGCGATGGAAGAGGCTACCTCGCCGGCGGCGTGACCGCCCATGCCGTCGCATACGCAAAAGAGCGGCGACTGCACCAGGTAGGAATCCTCATTGTGCGGGCGCACACAGCCAACGTCGGAGCGGGCGCCCCACATGAGTTGCGTGGTGGTGCCGGCATCATAGGTCGAGTCGGTCTCGATGCGTTCCTCGGTCAGGGGCTCAAAGCTCATGGTCGAGCCGGGGTCTTTGAGCTTGGCCTCAACGGCGGCAACGTCGATCTCGGCTGTGTCACCGGGAGAGACGGTGTCGGTCTCGGCGTTTGATTCGGAATCGCCGGTGTCCGGGGAGCCGGGCTCCTCGGACGCGCGGGCGGTCGACTCGTCGTCTTGCGGGCTGACGTCTATAGGCTCGGGTGTCGCAAAGTGCGACGGCGCGGGCGTGCTTTGCGACTGGGCGGCGGGCTCGGCCACGGTATCGGACTCGCTTGCGGGCGCAGGCTGTGGGGCCTTGGGTGCAGGGCCGTCCTCGGGGGATGGCCCCGCTTCGGGCGCCGGCGTAGACACGGGCGCAACCTCGGATGCCGGGGCTATGGGAAACGCCGGCGCGGCGGGCTCGGGTGCCGCAAACACCGCAGCGCTCTCGTTGATTGCCGCGGCGACGGGCTCTGCAAAGTGAGCTGGCGCCGAGGTTGCTTCGGGCGCTGTGGGCTGTTCCGCAGCATGTGCGCCGATGGGCGCCGCTACGGCATCCTCTTCGTCCTCGTTATCGGCGAGATCCGAAATATCATGCGTTACATGCGAAAGAGGCAGGGAGAACACAGTGTCCTCGGGCTCCACGGGCGCATGGCCCGCCGGGGCGGCATGAACCGGCGCGGTCGCGGGGGCGGCCGACGTCTCTGGCATGGTTGCGGACTTGTTCTCCTCGTCGATCATCGACGGTTCACCTTCATGACCACGTCGCCAATCTGGACTTCGTCGCCCTCGCGCAGCGTTGCGGGTTCCACCAGCTGGCGGCCGTTGACGAGCGTGCCGTTAAGCGAGTTGAGGTCCTCGATAATAAGTGCCGGACCCTGCAGCGAAAAACGCGCATGCGAGGCCGAGACAAACGGTTCGTTGATGCAGATGTCCGACGACGGCGAACGGCCGACGATGACGGGGCCGAGCATGTCCACGTGGATGCCGCGGATGCCGCGCGGGCCCTTGTCCACATCGATCGTCCAGATAGCGGAGTCGCGACGCTGGCCGCGCACGAGCCCCACGCCGGTCTTCATGACGGCGAACAGGAAGATATAGAGCAGGGCGACCAGGACGATGCGGCCTGCAAAAAGGACGATATCGATGTTCATAAGCGACTATCCCCTAAATTCAAAGGTGCTCAGGCCAAACGTCAACAGGTCGCCGTTGCGCAGCGGGCAGCGCGTGATGCGGCGGTTGTTGACGAGCGTGCCGTTGGTGGAGTTGAGGTCTTCGATCGACCAGTCCGAGCCGGTAAAGGTGAGCTGGGCGTGGCGGCGCGACACGTTGGGGTCGCGCAGGGCGATGTCCGAAACCGAGCGCTCGCGACCGATGGTTACCTGCGCGGAGGTAATGCTGTGGCTCTCACCGCTTACAACGTCGACGAGCTGAGCGAGCGGACGCTGCGGGGCGCGGGGGTTTGCCATATTGGTGGCAATGCCGGCTGCGGCACCAAGGCCCACGGCGGCACCGGTCGCGGCGGCTCCGCCCATGCCGGCGAGCGCGTCACGCGAGACGGTCTGCGGCACGGGAATGGGCGCGGCGGCGGGATCGGGGGCGTTGGGCGCAAAGGGGTCGGCCACGGCGAGCGGGTCGGGTGCAGCGGGACGGGGCGCCGGCTGCTGGGGCATAGCGGCGGGATGTTGCTGCTGCGGAGCGGCAAACTGCTGTTTGCCGGCGCGGGGGGCGCTGGCCGCGCGGCTTGCGGCGGAGTTATTCTGGCCCAGGCCATTCTGGTAGGCACGCTCTTCCTCGTACAGACGGCCGAGCGTGGGGGCATCGACGTTCTCGGCAAAGACCGAGAACTTGCCGGCGCGCAGCTGCGGGTCGATCATAAAACGAACGAGGGGCTCACCGACAAAGACGTAGCGGCGCTTTTCGGCCTGCGCTTTCACAAACTCGCGGACCTCGCGCGAAAGCTCGGGGTAGAACGGGGCGAGCATGGGATCGTCATCGGCGGCGATCAGAATGGTATAGAGCGCCGGCGCGGTGTTGACGCCGTTGATCACTAGAGTCTGATCCTCCATGTCGCGAGCGGCCTGCTTGGCAAGCTTCTTAAAGGAGAACGGGGCACGGGTGGCACCGAAGATGCCGGCCACGTGGTCCTCGAAGATGTTCAGGAAGTTCACGAAAGATCACTCTCCGTATAGGTTCTTTGGTATCCGAGCAAATAAAGGCATATCCCGACGATTATAGAGGATAGGATTCCCGTAACCGCCGCCTTGGCGACGACCGGGCCCGCAAGGCTGGCAATTTCCATATGGTGTGCAAGACAAAACGATACGGCCGAGCCGATGCCGGCGACGGCAATTGCGACGATGGCGGCAAGGTTCGATCCCTGCTCGGCGCGCTTGGCATGAGCATTGAGCAGCAGCGATGTTGCCGCGGCTATTGCTGCAACCAGCACGATTGCAGCGAGAAGGAGCGCGTCTCCCAGCGCTGCGACGACATTGCTAAGCCCCAGTACGCCTCCCGCAGAGAGAGCCGCTGCGGCAAGGCGGGCAAAGAGTGCGCCCATGCCCGTGGCCGCCGCTGCGCTTGCCGGGCCGAGCCAAAACGCCGCGATGCTCGTGGCGGCTCCGGCGGCAAGGAGGGCGTCGCCGGTTAGGCAACCCAGCGCAAGCGCGCAGGTGAGCGTCGCGCTCGCAGCCGCCTCGGTGCGTCCCCAAGCAATCCACCAACCGGACATGGCAGCGGCAAAAATGACCGCGACCGGCAGCATCGACAGGATGCCCTGCGCCTGCATGGTGGCGTTGGCCATGAGCACCAAAAAGCCCACGGCCGAGATGGCCGAGCCAATCTGCGGGGCCAAGCCTGCCGCCGCGCCAATGGCGACGGCCGCCACGACCAGCCCGGGAAGCGTCGCGACGCCGGCTGTCTGCATAAGCAAAAAGCTGAAGGCTCCGCATGAGAGCGCCGAGATGCCGCGCATGGTGTAATTGCGTGCGCGGCCCCAGCGCGTGCCCGCCCAGCCAAGTGCGGGGTCGACCTCGACGGTGTCATCCTCGTAGCTCGATGGCTCGATATCATCTGCCGCGCACTCGTCATTCGAAAGCTCGCCTACCATCTGCTCCAAGCTGCGACGGCCTTCGCGCACGCTCCCCAAGCCGGCAAGGAGTCGGTCGCAGAATGCCTCGATGCTATCGGGGCGGTCTTGCGGCATGGGGGAGAGAGCGCTCATGAGCGCCGCCTCGGCCCCCGGGGGAAAGTGAGGGATCAGTTCGCTGGGATAGGTGGCGCCGCCGATGATGCGGTCGAGCGAGTCGGCAGGCGTGGCCGCCATAAAGGGGGCACTGCCGCACAGGCCCTCGTAGATCACGCAGGCAAGGGCAAAGACATCGGCACGTTCGTCGACCGTGCCGGTCTCGATATCGAGCTGCTCGGGCGGCATGTAGCCGATGGTGCCGCCGCGCGATCCGCCAAAGCCGCCGGCGGACGACAGCCGCGCCATGCCAAAGTCGGTGATCTTTACATTGCCCGAATGGTCGATAAGCACATTGGCGGGCTTTATGTCCAGATGAAGCACGCCGTTTGCATGGGCAAAGGTGAGTGCCTGACCCAGCGCGTCGGCAATGGCCGCGGCCTCGTCAAAGGTGAGCGAGTGGCCGTCCACGCGATGCAAAAACTCGGCCAACGACATACCGTCGACATACTCCATGACCAGGTAGGCATAGGCGGTGTCGTGCGTAAAGTCGATAACCTGCACGATATTGGGATGTTGAAGCATGGCGGCGGTATGCGCCTCGCGCAGCACGTCCATGATGTCGCTGGCGGGCATGCCGGCGCCGTTGATAAGGGGGATGCGCTTAATGGCCACGCGACGGCGCAGATGCGTGTCGCGGCAAATCTCGATGGAGCCAAAACCGCCGGTCGCAAGCGTCTCGAGCGGCTGGTACCGCTTGAGCAGCTCGCGAGAGCTAGTGCCCTCCAAGGGAACGTCCGGCGAGAACCGGGCGGTATGTTGCGAGAAAAGCGGCATGGCCAACCCTCGTGCGTTTAAAGTTCGTTTGCGAGCGGCGGGCGCGGGGCCGAGCCGTTCGCGGTGGCATAGATGCTGCTAGTGTAGCACGCTCAGGCGGATGGCGAGGATGGCGGGATGCGAGGCTGCCTGTCTGGCTTGGCCTTCGTCTCGACCCATCCGGAAAGCGCGCCCCAGTTTGCGGCCAAATACTGGGACACGCTTTCCGAATGGGGTGTGCTGCGGAAACTGCGTCCCAGAATATTGACTCAGAACGGGATACAGTTTCCAGATCGACGCTCAAAAGGAAACCGCATCCCGCTTTGATGCGGGGACTGCGGACAAAAGCTGAACCGTGATCTGGCTCGGATTGGAGTTCGCCTGAATCGTTGATGCTGGCTGGTGTGGGCGTGGAGATAAACGAGCAGCCCGAGCGATATAATGACACGCTATGGAGGTCATATGCTCTTTTCCCGCTGTTCTGCCACATCTGCTTTCGCCATTGCGCTCGTCGTAATGGCGGTTACCCCTTATCACCGGTTTTCATCTTCAATCGGCTTGGCATCAGGTGCAATGACCTGGCTCGTTATCCTTGGCGCATGCCTCGCGGCGTTTGGTCATGGTGTTGCGCTCCGCAAGGGGAGAGAAATAAGACGGCCGGGTCGCCTTGGCGTCTTCGGTGTTTTCCTGCTGCTATTGCGGTGGTTCCCGAATGGGTCGACTTGGCCTTCTATGCTCGCGGAGATTCTATTCCAATCGTGTTTGCACCATCTGGTTGTGCACTAGTCCTTCGTGTGCCTTGTGCTTCACTGGGTCGTTGCTCCTCTCATATGTAATTTGGGATACGGCGGGCTCTCCTTTGATACGGGGGGCGGCGCGGGACGGCGAAAGGGGGACCCGCCGATCGCAGAGCACGCTTTTTGCAGAAACAATAGTTGTCCTGTCTTGCCTGCTGTTTTGCTGTCGAATTTCATGGAGAGTCGTTCCCGAGCCATGGGGGATGCCCTCTGTAACGGCCGCATCAATTGGCCTCGTGCTTTTAATTCCGCTGGTCTATCTCGTATTGGCTGCGGTCCCGCTGCTTTGCTGTCCCCGCGCCTTTGGTCGGGGGCAGGGCGACGTGTTTGCCCGTTCTGTGCTTGTAGCAGTTCCCATTGGCCTTGTTCCGGCTGTCGAGGTGGCATACTTTGCAAGCGATGCCGCAGTCATTGCATCACTGTCGATGGGGTCCGCTATTGCTGTTGCCGCCTTCGTATGCACATTGCTAAGGGAGAAACGGGACAACAATTCGGATACCCCTCGCACGTCCGACCCATTCGATGCGGGGGTGTTTTCCCCTGCCCTGTCGCCTCGAGAAGAGCAGTTTGTTCGACTGCTGCTCAAAGGGAAAACGCCGGCGGAAATTGCCAGGGAGACGGGTACGAAGCCATCGACGGTGCGAACAACGCTTCACCGAGCATACGGGAAGGCATCGGTTGCGGGCTCACGCGAGCTCGTGGCATTGTTTGCGGGTGAGGGTGATGCTACAGGGCCTGGTCTGCTGCAGCGGCATGCTGGTGATATGTTGACATCAGTTCGGACGCGCCGGCTGTTTCGATACCTGCTCACAACATTTTTTATCCTCCTTGCGGCGGGCCCCTTGGTAATGGCGGATAGCGATTGGGGATCCGGTGTTTCGCGGGCAGTCGCCTTTTCTCTCGCAAGCTATGCATTGGGTCTCGGACTGCTTCTGTCGCTGCACTACGCGGGTGAAAAACTGAATCGTGAAGTTGCGCTGACTAGAACGGATGGGGCGATTGGGCTCGGAAGCCCGTGCGTATGGGCGGTGCTGTCTGCCGTGGAATGGTCTTTTGTCTATATCGCGGCATGGAGGTGTATATGCGATCCGTTGATGGCTGCGCCGGTCCTGCTGTGCGGCGTGGCATCTACGGTCTCGCTCGCTGTTGGGCTGCGTCCGTTTAAGGTGCATGCCCGTGTCCGGGCTATCGTGCCGTTGGTGTCAATAGGTGCGGCTACTTTAATCCATGCGGCCACTAGGGGGCGAATCCATGGGTTCGCGGTGCTGACGGGGATGTTGCTCACATACATAGTGCTGCGTAGCTGTCCGCAGCGCAAAATGCTTGGGATATGGATGCTTTGCTTTGGGGCGGCGGCTCCTGTCTGGGTTGTCTTGCTCAACATGGTGCAGGATCTGACGGTTTTCGAGCCTCTGTTCCTTGCGTCGTTGCTGGGGCAAAGTTCGGCCGTCAATGTCGTCGTGGCAACGGTGATTGTTTGCTGGTCTGTGCCCATGCTCGTTACGCACATCGTGCTCGTACGCTCGGTTGAGGACGAGAAGGCCGTCTTGAAGTACCGTGCGAACGGGTCCACCGAAGCAGCTCACGTGCGCCGGCTGGCTCTGCTTACGTCGCGCGCCCTGTCCGATGTTCAGGCCCGAATATTGTTGATGACGGCAGAGGGCGCAACGACAAAGACCATTGCGCAGGATGTCGGTTACGCTGCATCTACGGTGCAAGCGCTGCGATCCGCGTCCTATCGCCAGTTGAAGATCAAGAACAAAGCAGAGCTTATTTCATTGTTATCGCAGGTAGATAACGTGTAAACGCCTGGATTATCAACTCAATAGCGAGTGTTTACAGACATCTTTCTCCATTCATGCAAAGGTTGCTGTGCGTCGACGCATTGTTAGCCGCTTTTGATTGGAGAAGGCCATGATTAAGCCAAGGAGCGCTATTACTCGAATCGGAGTCGGGTTGGCGATTGCTGCGGGTCTGTCCCTAGGGGTTCCCGCTGCATCGTTCGCGCAAGAGGAGTTTGACACCTCTCAGGTTTCTAGCATTACTCAAAACGCCGATACGGGAATTACGACCTGTACGAACAATGCCGATAGGGCATTTAGTTTTCAATGTGCCGGGACGAGTGCAACTGGCTACCGTCAAAAGGATGATTCCTCATCGCTCTATCTGGATATCCAAGGTTATACGGGAAATCCGCTTCGGTTATATACAGACGGTGCGTATAACACAAGCGGTAGCGGCAGCATGAATTGTACTCAGGGAACGTATCGTTCGAATCACAAGGGACAGTGGGAAATGTATAACCTCGTCCGTGAGAACGGGCGATCTGCGGCGCGACTGACTGCATGGGCGGAGTCTGGCTACGGCACTGTTATTGGTGTATGGAGCCCCGACTGCGTCGGGCATTTCCGCAAGCTTCCCGCATAGTTGTTTGAATTGGCTCCCTTCCGGCTTTCTGGGTCGGAAGGGGGAGGAGGACGTATGAACCAAAGGCTCGTAAGATATGAGCTGTCGAAAACGATAAGACGCCCAGCTTTTATCTTTGCTCTCTTGATTGCAGTCGCAGTTGCAATAGCTGCTGCGCTGGAGCCGTGGGCAAATTTGGAAAAAGAACGTCACAACCTTCTTTCTTTTGGTTACGGCGTTGGCATGCAAGCCAAAAACTATCTCGGTCAAACACGTGAAAGCAGCTTCGGTAACTGGATTGTTGTGAGCGCGAACGCGCCACTGTCTGCGTCGGTGTTTTTCTATGCACTGCCCCTGCTTGCAATGTTGGCCGGATCTTGGTCGTGCCTCTTTGAGCGTTTGAGTGGTTATGACATGCAGATATGCACGCGCGTTTCCAGAAAGGCATACGTGAACGTAAAGGTGCTGTCTGCTTTCCTCTCCGCGTTTACAGTGACTGCCATTCCTCTGCTCGTCAATTTCCTGATTGTCTCGATGCTTTTTCCTGCGTATCTTCCTCGGGTCGATGAGTCGACCTACGTAGGGCTTTACCTACATAGCTATTTCTCCGGTCTATTTTATTCACATCCTTTGTTATATGTGCTTGCATACACGCTGTTCGATGCGGTCACGCTCGGGACTTTATCCATGGCTGTAACTGGCTTCTCAATTTTGTTTCGTAGCAGAATCAAAGCGATAATTGTCCCGTATCTGCTAATGGTTGCGTGGCATTTTGCAAATGGCTGGATCTTCGGCGTAATGGCTTGTGTGGGGTTTAACTGCAATATCTTCAACAGCATCAGGTCGGAATCGCTGAATAACTGGCCAGACATTCGAGCCGGTTTTGCGGAAATCATATTATTGACCCTTGCTTCGTTGGCTTTTTCTGGGGCGTGGAAAAGGCGGGAGATGGTCTGATGCTGTTTAGGCTGGTCGCCGCGGACCTGAGGACCGTTTTGAAGAAGAACATCATTACCTTTATTGCGATTGCGGCAGTGACCGTTGCGAACCTGGTGTACGCCTACGGTTTGTCTTCTGTGTATGGGGTCAGGACGGATGCCTTGGGGTTTGCGGACAATCTTGCGCTCGTGTTTGCCGGATCTGTTCCGTTTGAGCCTAGGCCCGGGGTCATGTTTGTGCCTCCGCTAGGATGGCTATTTCTCATTCTGCTTATTCTCTATACAACACTCGATTATCCCGCCGAATCGTTGCACGGGTTTGGTTTGCAAACGCTTGTCCGATGCCGGGCGAGAACCCTTTGGTGGGTCTCGCGTTTTATCTCAGTGGCGGCGATAACAGCATTTTCGCTGCTCGTGGTGGTTTGCTCTGTTGTGATTTGGAGCTTGATGGTGAGTGCCTCGTTCAGCGCGGTCATCCATGGCGAGTCGCTTCAGCTGGCTAATTTGGCGCCGTGGTTTCTCAAGGCGAGCGAAGCAGGTGCACTGCCGTTTTTCGCAGGTCTCTTTCTTGCTTTTGAGGCGCTTGCGTTTGTGCAGGCAACGGTTGGGTTTGTGCTTGGGCCGTCAGTTTCATTTGCGGTTGTAATGAGCTACCTGATCTGTTCGGCATATGCGCGGCATTGGGCGCTACTGGGAAATGCCTTGATGCTGTTGCGCTGGGGTGGAATCGTCAAAGAAGGAATTGCGACGGGCTCGAGTGGCTTGTTTTCAATTGTGATTATGTCGTTATGCCTATCGTTGGGTGGACTGTGGTTTCGAAGGGCCGACCTTATCGAAAAGAGGGACAAGATATGAGTGTGATCGTTAGGGACGTATCGAAGCGCATGGGCAAAAACGATGTCCTGCGCAACGTGTCTATCGAGGTTGACCCTGGGACTGTGGTCGGGCTTCAGGGGATAAACGGTTCGGGTAAGACCATGCTCATGCGAGCGGTCTGCGGATTGATTAGACCCACCGAGGGCGAGATTATTATCGATGGCCAAAGACTTGGGGCGGATATCTCGTTTCCGCCGAGTCTGGGGATGTTGATAGAGGCGCCTTCCTTTTTAGGATATCTGTCTGGTTACGACAATCTGGAGCTCATAGCTCAAATCAATGGCGTTGCCACCCCCGAGGACATTCGCTCTGCCCTGCGGCTCGTGGGGCTCGATGCAGACGAAAAAAAGAAGTTTCGAGCATACTCGCTTGGGATGAAGCAGCGTCTGGGAATAGCTGCGGCAATTATGGAAAAGCCGAAGCTGCTTGTTCTCGATGAGCCAACGAATGCCCTCGACGAAGCGGGCGTGGAAATGCTCAAGCGCGTTGTGGCGATGGCGGCATCAACGGGTCGCGAGGTTCTTCTGTCTAGCCATGACGGAGAGGTGCTCGAGGAGCTAGCCGATCGTGTTTACTGCATGCGCGACGGTGCCGTTGTGAAAGTTCGGGAAAGGTCGTGAGCGCGATGAAGAAGGCCCTGTTGACGAGAAGGTCGATGCTCGCGCTTTTTGGCTGTGCTGTTACCGGCCTTGCGGGCATGAGGGTGAGCGTCGTTAACGGGAACCGGACAGTCATTCCTGAAAAATATTACGCGGAGGGCGAATGGCTCTCGATGGATGGGGCGTTTCTGGGGTCGAAGGATGTGGCGACTGACGGGTATTCGTTTTGCATAGACGGGGCAGAGCTGCTCACGCCGTGCGAGTATCTCAAGCGTGCGCATGATGATTATTCAAAATATGGCATCGTAGATACGAAAACGAAATTGAAGGACGCCGACATCACGTGTGTTATCGCCGTAAAGATGCGTGTCAGGAATAAGGACAATGTCGAAGGCGGAATTAAAGCGTATGTTTGGCATTTGGTGCCGGAGTCTGCGCCAAACTATGACTTTGTGGTCAATACCGATCTGATAACGCAGGCAATGCCGGTGCTGGGCGGTTCTGCTGCGTTTGCTGTACAGGTTGGGGCGGAGAACGAGTTACTCGTCCCATTCATGATGCAAAACACCAACGACTATTTCGAAGGTTACGAGACCGTCCGTTTTGAGAAAGCGTTTCCCGGGACCTATACGATGAAGATGACCGATCTGCCGGAGCGAAGGCTCTTCAGGTTTGAAGTTAAATAGCTCGAAGGCCCTGTTGGGGGAGCCTCATCCTACGCTGAAGCGGGATGAGATTCCCTTCGCAGTGGCGCTCGGCCCTAGCGCTTCTTCTTGCTCTTCTTCTGCTTGCGCTGCTTGCCCTTGTTGTCCTGGGGCTTGTCGGCCTTGTCGCCCCGCTTGGCCTCGGCGGCAGCCTTCTCGGCCTTCATTTTCTTCTTCTTGGTCTCGATGCGGAGCTTTTTGTTGATGCGCGCCTTAAGGAAGGGGCCAAACTGCTCGGCATCGCCGCGGATAAAGGTGTCCTTAGGGATAGTCACGCCCTGGTCGGCGAACATGGCTACAAAGATGCGCTCGCCGTCGAGTACGTGGTCGAGCTTCTCAAACGGGAAGAACTGCGACTTGCCGCTCTTGCCCCAAACCATCAGGCCGTCCTCGTTGGCAGCGACGCGGCGATAGCGGCCACCCATGGACTCGTCGGCCTCGACGGCGTCGATAAAGTCACGGGCGAGCGTGTGGTGCAGGTTTTTGCTCCACCAGGCCAAAAAGGCGCCGAATACGATCAGGACGACGCCAAACTTGATCCAGTTACCGCCGGCCACCAGCATGCCAATGCCGATCAGCGCGGCAATTGCCGCGGCGACATACAGCGAACCGCGACGCCTGGGCGAGGCGACCAGGCGGGCGAAGTCGGTGACCAGGTCGTTTTCGTACTGGTACTCGTTGAGGTACAGGATGCCGTCGTCGGCTGCGGCCTGCTCCTCGAGCGCGACCTCGACCTGGTCGGCTGCTTCGGAGGGGACGAGGTTGCTCTCTGCGTCTGCCATGCTCTTTGGACTCCTATCGCGGCGGGCTCGCCGTACGGGTTATTATGAATGCAGTATGCCGTGCGACCGCATGGCCGTCGCGGCAACAAGACTCAGTATACCCGGGGGAGCACCCATGGAATCGTTGTACCGAAAGTATCGCCCGCTCACCTTCGACTCCGTGGTGGGCCAGCAGCATATCGTCTCGACGCTCGAGCACGCCATCACCGAGGGGCGCCTGTCCCACGCATACCTGTTCTGCGGACCGCGCGGCACGGGCAAGACCACCATGGCGCGCATCCTTGCCAAGGCGCTGCTGTGCCGTAATGCCGAGGCAGCGCGCGCCGAGGGCGCAAGCGGGTGCATGCCCGACGGTACTTGCGAGGAGTGCGAACTCATTGCCGAGGGCAACCACCCCGATGTCTACGAGCTCGATGCCGCAAGCCGTACCGGCGTGGACAACGTGCGCGAGGAGATCATCAACTCCGTCAACTTTGCCCCGGTGCGCGGCAAGTACAAGATCTATATCATCGACGAGGTTCACATGCTCACGACGGCGGCGTTCAACGCGCTGCTCAAGACGCTCGAGGAGCCGCCGGCACACGTGATCTTTGTGCTGTGCACCACCGATCCGCAAAAGATTCTGGAGACCATCCTCTCGCGCTGCCAGCGCTTCGATTTCCACCGCATCGGCAACGAGGATATCGAGCATCGCCTGTCCTACGTGTGCGAGCAGGAGGGCTTCGATTACGACGACGAGGCGCTCGCCATCGTGGCGCGTCATGCCAAGGGCGGCATGCGTGACGCGCTCTCCACGCTGGAGCAGCTGAGCGTCTTCGGCAACGGTACCGTGCACGCGGACGATGCCCGCTCGCTTTTGGGCGAGGTTTCGGACCAGATTCTGGGCGAGTTTGCGCGCGCCATCGCCGAGCGTGATATTGCTGAGCTCTATGGGCTCATTCGCGCACAGGTCGAGGAGGGCAATGACCTGCTTGAGCTGACGCGCGACCTGGTGGCGCATGTGCGTGACGTGTATGTGGCCTGCGTTGCCGGTGCCCGTGCCGAGCTGTTTGAGGGCGGGGCCGAGCAGGCCGAGGCGCTTGCTGCCGAGGCTGCTGCCTTTGGCGAGCATCCGGCCGACCGTCTGGCCCGCGTGCTGACGGTGCTCGACGATGCCGCGCTGGAGATGAGGGGCGCGAGTGACGTGCGCCTGGTGCTCGAGATCGCCTGCACGCGCCTGGCACGTCCCGAGGCCGATCTGACCATTGAGGCCCTGGCCGAGCGCGTGGCGCGCTTGGAGGTCATGGTCGCCAACGCCGCGGTGCCGGCGAGCGTGGCTGCTGCAGGTGCCGCGCCTGCGGTTGTCGCGGCTGCACCTGCGACGACACAACAGCCGACGCTGATCTCGGGTGCCCGAGCTGCCGCTCCTGTGGCATCTGCCGTGCCCGCCGCTGCGTCTGCGCGCCAGGGCGGCATGCCCTGGGACCGAGGCACTGCCGCTCCGGCGACCCAGCCTGCGCCCGCGCCGACCCCCAAGCCTGCCGCGCTGACATCTCAGCCTGCATCGGCTCCGATGTCTCAGCCCGTTGCGGCTCCCGCGCCTGCCGCCGCTCCGGCACCTAAGCCCCAGCTCAACAACGCCGCCCAGGTTGCTGCCGCCGGCGCCGCCGAGACCCCCGCGGTTGAGGATGCCGGCGAGCTCCAGCGCAAATGGGCCGAGGTCGTCGAGCGCGTCAAGGCCCAACAACCTTCTTATGCGGCTCTCCTGTTGAACGCTCGCGCTACGGCAGACGATGGTTCTAAGCTCACGGTCTCGTTCCCTACGGCATTTGCTATCAAGATGCTCGGGCGTGCTGATACACAGGCGGTGTTTTTGCCGACAGTCAGTGCGGTTTTCGGTCGTCGCACCGTCGACTATGTCTTGGATGGGGGTGGCACGCCGGCTCCTCAACATGAGGAGCATTCTCCATCTGCACGGGCTGCGGCATCTGCGGACCCGCAACCCGTGTCCTCGGCGGCCCCTGCATCCTCGAACGCCAGCGCGACGCAACCAAAGGCAGCGCCGGTAGCGGCACCGACCCCGTCGGCGCCTGAACCCGCTGCGCCCAAACCGGCTGCTCCGGTCCCCGCGCCCAAGCCCGCTGCCGCGCCTGCGCCCGAGTCATCCGACCTGGCCAAGGCCCCCTGGCTGCGCTCCGACAACCCCGCCGGCGCCCCCGCTACGGGTAAGCTCCCGACCGAACCCGCGCCCCGAGCGCCCGAGCGCGCGTCCGCTTCCAAGACTCAGCCGTCTGCGCAGGCTGCGTCGTGGGAATCCGAGCAGGTGCCCTACGACGACGCCATGGTCGGCGGCTTCGCCGGCGATACGAGCGGGGAGGATCTTCCTCCGTTCGACGTGCCTGCCGCGGTGCCTGCGCCCAGCCCTGCCGCTTCAGCCGCGGCTCCCGCAGCTGCGATGTCCGCTCCCACAAGCGATGACGCCCCCGCTGCCCCTTGGGAGTCCAACCCCGGCGCCGGCAGTCCCTTCGGCCACCAGGGCGCAGCCCCGAGCATCCCGCAGACCGAGGACCGAGGCCAAGGGCCCTCATCCGCAACGTCTTTGGACAGGCCACCATCTTCAAACCGGTGGAGTAACTGTGCGGGCGGGTACGCTGCTCAAGAAGAGATCTCTTTGTCCGGGCGCATCTGTATTTCGGACATGTGTAGTGTGGTGCCGCGTATATCGCATTCGAGCAGACAAGCGCGTGACGGTCGGCCTAGGATGCTGAGGTCGATACGATACGTCGCATGGCCGTCCGTGTACTCGACTTGCTCGGCGTTGACGGTTGCTCCGATTGTAAATAAAGAGCCCAGTTCGGCATCGACAATCTTGGAGTCCTTTATCTTGACCTTGAACTCTTGGTAGAGGGACGGGCTGTTGTAGTAAATGGTTCGGGTTCCGTCGGTGCATTCATCGGTCGTCTCCCATTTGACGACGGGCTGGTCCGAGCTGGCTATCAGCAGTTCTGCTCCAAAAGCTATGGCATGGGTGATGACAACCAGCAATGCCCAGCCGACAAAGAGATAGAGAACCACATATGCAACGGGGTGTTTTGAGCGGATGTTTTGGAGCGCGTCGGGGGCATTCATGGGGCACCTCCAAATTGCAATCTATGACAATCAAATTATACCCTGCCGCCATGTGCTCTGCCTCGAGCAGCGGTTCGGCATTTAGCTATTTAGTGGCACACATGAAATGCCGGATTCGGCTCTACTAGATTGAGTATGCGATATTATGCAACCTAGCATAATTCGACCTTGCATAATCTTTGCGCGTGGTTTGTATTGGAGGACATGTATATCGACTGAGGTAGCGTGTCCGCCCCGCTCGCTGGCCTCGCGCCGTGGTACGATTTTTGAGTTTGAAAGTCCCGCCGTGCTCCGGCTGCCCTTGCAGCTCGGCGTGCGGCCGCACGTAAAGGAGCCATCATGGCCGGTATGAACATGCAGCAGATGATGAAGCAGGCTCGCAAGATGCAGGAGCAGCTTGCCGCCGCGCAGGAGAACCTCAAGTCCCAGACCGTCGACGCCTCTGCCGGCGGCGGTATGGTCAAGGTGGCCGTTAACGGCGAGATGGAGCTCGTCAACCTCACCATCGATCCCGATGCCCTCGATCCCGAGGACGTCGATATGCTGCAGGACATGATTATGGCTGCCGTCAACGAGGCCGTTCGCGGCGTCAACGAGCTCGCCAACAAGCAGATGGGCGCCATCACTGGCGGCCTCAACATCCCGGGCATGCCGTTCTAAGACGCGCATATATATGAGTGCCAACCATAGTCTGCAAAAATTGCTCGATGAGCTGGGCCGCCTGCCGGGCATTGGTCCCAAGTCGGCTCAGCGCATCGCCTATTACCTGCTCGAGGCCGATGCCGAGGAGGCCCGCCGCCTGGCCGAGGCCATCCTGGAGGTTAAGCAGGAGGTCCACTTTTGCAGCCGTTGCTTTAACTACGCCACGGCCGACGAGTGCTCCATCTGCCAGGATTCGATGCGCGACACTACTCGCATTTGCGTGGTGGGCGAGCCGCGCGACGTCCAGGCAATCGAGCGCACGGGCAGCTACCATGGCCTGTACCATGTGCTGGGCGGCGTGATCAGCCCCATGGACAAGATTGGTCCCGAGCAGCTGCACATCCGCGAGCTGCTGGCGCGTTTGGGCCACGAGGATATCCATGAGGTCATCATCGCCACCAACCCCAATATTGAGGGCGAGACCACGGCGAGCTACCTGGCCCGCACTATCAAGCCGCTGGGCGTTGAGGTGTCGCGTCTGGCGAGCGGCCTGCCCGTGGGCGGCGACCTGGAGTATGCCGACGAGCTTACGCTTGGGCGCGCCATTGAGGCCCGTCGCACGATTTAGGTGGCGAGCCTGCTCCTGCCGTATGTTTTCCTGGCGACGCACGGGGCAGTCATAATTTCCCCGTGCGACTATAAGTTTGTTGTGCAACAAAGATACTTTGTATCCGCTTATCGCATGGATGCTTCCACTCGCATCCTTAATTTGCCCATTCGTTGCGCAACCTTTTGGGTTCGCTGATACACTCAAATATGGATTCGAATGAATGCGCCGCTCCCGAGCGGCGTGTTTTTGTTGGAGGAGAACGCATGCGGCCCGGTGGCACTCAGACAAAGCGCGGCGCCGCGGTGCGCATGCGACGCCGACTGGGCTTGGCGCCGCGGGCGTACGCACTGCTGTCTTGCTCGCTGGTGCTGGTCATAGCTGGCGTTTCTGCCTATGGCATGACCGTGCCGCCCATGATGCAGGCACATGCCGCACGCGAACCGCGCGTGGGGCATGAGGTCAAAAGTGATCTGGGCACCACGACTGGATATGCTTGGGCAAGTGTGGTCGCGCATATTGTGTTTGGCACCGATGATGCGGACGGCGCCGAGGCTCCGGACAACGAAGTCACGCTTGCCAATGGCAAAACCATCGTGCTCACCAACACCAAGATCATCGATCGGTTGTCCAACAATAGCGTGGCGGCAACGGTGAGTAAGGTCGAGCAGCAGAAGGAGCAGGACGCCCAGCAGTCCGGAAAGCCCGGTAGCTCGGATACTTCTGGCTCCGGCTCGGATTCGTCGAGTTCGGGCGGCGGCTCTGGGTCGGGTTCCTCTGCCGGAGGGTCTGGAAACGGCGGCTCGACGGGCGGCAACACTGACAACGATGCAAACTCCGGTGGCCTTTCCGCTGCTGAGGAAGAGAGCATTCACCGTTGGCTTGTAACCAAGTACAACATGCTCGACGGCTATGTTTCTCGTGCCAATGACGTGGTTTCGACCTATAACTCTACGGGAGATCCCAGGCCGTGCGACAGCCTGGTCGGGGAGATGTTTGTCATTCGAGCTGAGTTCGGTCGTCAGACATTCTCGCCCCGGTCAAAGTGGTATCAGCAGTACGCCAATCTGTGGGGCTGTTACACCAACCTATGTCAATGGGTCGGCCATTACGGCGATGATGACGTCGCGCTCGGTAACTTCAACAATAACGTGGCGGCGCTTGCCCTATGATGACCGATCTTGCATCCACCACACCACAATCGCTCGGTCGCGATCCCATGGTTGGCCTGCGCCTGGCGCGTGTCGACGGGTTTGAGCCGGCCATTGCGCTCGGTCAGGACGAACTGCCTGCCTATCTGCGTCGTTTTACGATGCTGTTTGCCGACGATGCCACCATGCGCCGCGGCGGTATCGGCCGCGTGACGCGTGCCGTCAACGCCCAAGGCGAGGCCGTGGCGCTCAAGCAGCTCATCTTGCCGACGCGCGATGAGTTTGACGATGCCGCCGCCCATGAGGCGCTGGTCGCCAAGTTCAAAGCGGCGTTTCGCGAGGAATATGAATGCCATCGCGCCCTTTCGGGCCTTAAGGGCTTTCCCCGCCTCTATGGCTGGGGCGAGGTCGACGGTGTGCCTGCAATTGTCATGGAATGGGTCGAGGGCGAGACGCTTGCCCGCTTGCGTTCGCGACTCGCCGTGGACGATGCCGGACGCTTGTCGCCGCTTGTGGCGGCGCGTCTGGGTCGCGACCTGTTCGATCTGCTCTGCCGTATGAGCCTGGTGGGTGAGGGCTTTGTCCATCGCGATATCTCGCCCGCTAATATTATGGTGCGTACGGCGCGTCTACCGCTTGACCGGCAGCTTGCCGAGGGCACCTTTGACCTGTGCCTGATCGACTTTGGCTCGTCGCTGGCGCTTGAGCCTGCGTCGGCCGTGGCCGGTACCGGCGGCAAGGCGTCGTTTACGGAGCGTTATGCCACGCTGCGTCGCGCGACGGTTGCCTATGCCCCGCCCGAGATGCTCACCGACGATATTCCCGATCTGCGCGCTTTGCGTATGTCGCCGGCGATTGACGTCTATGCCGCGGCAAGCACGGTTTACGAGCTCATTGCCGGCGCCGCGCCATACGAAGCCGCGCCGAGCACTTCGGGCACCTCGGGTTCGCGCAAAAAGACGCGCGACATCGCCAGCCCCTATCGTCTCAAGATGGACACGCTGCCCGACTATCCCATTGGTGCCCATGCGCCCGGTTGCGATTTGACTCAGCTGCTTCGTCGTGAGCCCGATGTGGCGCTCGCTGCGGCCGAGCAGGCCCAGCAGCTGGGGCTTGAGCCGGATTCCGAGGAGCTACGCGATGCGCTGGCGTTTGTCGATGCCCAGCTGTTCGACGTGGTGATGGCCTGTCTGTCCAGCCATCAAAAAGATCGTCCCGAGCCGGCGGCGGTCGAGGCGGCGCTCTCGGCGTTTTGTGACCACTATGCGCAAAATGTCGGTCGTTCGCTCCGCGGCGAGCCGCTCACGCCGTGCCCCATGGATGCGTCTGGCCGCGCGGTTCGTCGCGCGCTGATGGTCGGCGCGACGGTCGTCTGTGGCGTGGTTTGGGCTGTGGTCGTGGTTTCGGCCGCGCTGCTGGCGTCGGGCGCTCGCGTGACGGCGACTTTGGGATCGCTCGTGTGGTCTGGGTCGCTACCGGGTATTATTGCCGCACTGGCGTTGGCGCTGCCAGGCATAGCCGGCGTTGTCGCGGGGGCACTTGCGCGCAATCGGCGCTCGGGCTTCCTGCAGGGTGTGCTTGCGCTTTCTGCCTGCGAGGTTCCGGTGCTGGTTGTGGCTGCATGTAGCGTATTTTCCCAACGCGCCGTGATGGGCGGCCTTGTTGCCGCTCTGGTTGCAACCTATACGCTTACGTGGTTTTTGCTTGCGATGGGCTTTGCCTTTGAACTTCCCGTTTCGGCACCGCGACGTACAAAAGCCCAGATGGCGACTCCGCTTGCCGGTGGAGCCGCAGCTGCCCGTACTTTTGGCGGACCTGTCGAAGTATCGTCCGATTCTATTTCTACGACCAAGGAGGCCTAGGTCATGGCATCTCAAGTTGAGCTCACCCCATGCGGGGCCATGTTTGACATCTTTAAGCGCGCGGCGCATCTGAGCCATATCGAGCTGTGCGGCCTGGTGCTTTCGTCCCGTCCGCTCGCCGACGGCCGCAGCCCGCAGAGCCGAGCCGCCGATCGCTCTTGGGTTTCCCGCTTTATCGTTCGCGCGCCGGTCGGCACGCTTCAGCAGCGCTACTTTGCCGAATACGGTACCTCGGCTGCGCGTATTATGTCGCAACTGGCCCTGCGCCAGCGAAATCCCATGGACTCCACGGCTGTGATCAATATGGTGTGCGGTCCTGCAGGTGAACCGATGGTACGCGCGCTCGAAGAGTGCCATCAGGACACGAATCTCTATCGCAACGCGCTCGATCGCCTGTCCCAGGCGGCGGAACTCATGCCCGCCGAGCGCGCCGAGGCCGTGCTGGTGCTGTTTGTCGCCGTCGGTTGTTCGGCGGATGTGCGGTCCTCGGTGAACTATGCCATCGACTACGCGCACGCGACCTGTGGCGGAGGCACCTCCACGCCGCGTTCGCTTGGCATGTCGATGACCGCGGGCGAACGCGAACCCGCTCCGGCGCACCCCTTGGGCTTGCTGCGCGTGCAAAACAGTTTTGTCGTGAGCGCCCCGCGCTGGATTCAGCCGAGTGAGCAGGGTGTTGAGATTGGTGCGCTGGCCACTGGTGAGGGCGATATTACCGACGTCGGCGACGATGTCTCGGCCCGCCATGCCCATATCTGGTGCGATGCTCAAAATATCTGGCACGTCGAGGACTTGTCGTCCACCAACGGAACCGTGGTGGTAAACGGGGCCACGCGCGTCTGCATTCAGGTCGAGCCCGGCCGTTCCGCCCAACTCAATCCCGGCGACGAGCTCAAGCTCGGCGAATCCACTACCTACGCCATCCTCTTCGGTGCCCTCTAGCCGGCAGATAGGGACGTTTCTTTTCTGCCGGCACTTGGGGACACTCCTCGGCGCGCCAGAGCCAGTCGCCCGGGGATGGAGGGGCCATTTTGGCCCTTGGCGGTCAGTCGGGGCGAAACTAGAAGATCTTTCCGATTCGCGGCTGTTCATGCTTGTAGAGCATCTAAAACAATAGGATGTTATTCTGGAATATGCCGGGTGCGTGAACTTGCCTGTCTTAGCCTTAATAAGGTATAGGGGAGTTTGGCTCAGGGGTTCCGTCTTGTTCTTCAGCGCAGTATTGTGGGACAGATTTGCTGAGATTGGCGCCTTACACCGCAGAGCGCACGGAAGGCTCTCGATTTGTGTTCTGGCCCCAGAATACAGGGCCTGATACTTACCAACTGTGGCATGGATGTAACATCTGTAGAAATCAACCCTTTTGTTGTCGACCTTTGTAAGAAAAACACTGCCATCAACTCTTTGGATGACGAAACTAGGGTGCTTGAGGGGAGCCTTTACTCCCCTCTGAGAGATGACTCATGTTTTTCGCTTGTCGTTGTGAATCCTCCGTTACTGCCGATTCCGGATGAGATTCCTTATCCCTTCGTTTGAGATGGAGGACAATCGGGTCTGGATAAAACACTTCGTATTCTTAAGGGTGGCGATACGCATTTAGAGAAAAACGGTAAATACTGCTAATAGGGGTGACGACGATGGTGCGGGGGCGACCCGCGATGCTCTCATCAATACGTCGGATACTTGGGAAATCAGGTCTAGATGCATGTATGATGATGCTGTGTGGCTATTCAATTAATCCGCGTTCCGAATGGGTGCAGGGTATAGCTGCGACATCGTATGCTTTTGACCCGGCGCGATACTCAGATATTTCTGAGGCGGTTGACGAAGTTTATACGCACTATGCCGCGCAAGGCGTTTCGGAAGTTTGCACATCTACGTTACGGGCTTAGGTTTCTTCAAGCGAGCAGGCCGGTTGCGTTATTTCGAGCGATTTTCTAGTCTAGACGACAAAAGGCAAAGGATTTGATGGGTATAAAACGCGGACGTTTGTGGGCGGATGCTCAAATCTATTGTGGCAATCGGGCGGTTGAAAAAGATATTTCAACCGCCCGATTGCCAGGTTCGTCGGAGGAGATGTCCGATTCCGACTCTCTTGTAGGAAGAGCTTGAGATCGTATTGGCCCAAGGCAATCTTAAAGCAGTCTCATTGGCAAATCTTCGCTCCTGTTGTGTTGAGGTGTAAGGTATCAGTGATTGATGTTTTGTGGCGGGTAGATTGGGGCCTTCCTTGATTCGATGCGTTCTCTCGAGGTTCATCAGAGCAAAAGGGGCTTTCGTCTTCATTGCTATCACGGTGATTGGAACCGCTCTCTCCTATGCCATGCCATACGTGAACGGGAAATTCTTAGATTTTCTTCTCGGTAACCGCAGCGAAAGAGACGCCGTACTCTTCGCGCTCCTGGTTGCGTCAATAGGAGTTTTCTCCACCCTCTTTACTTATTTTGCAGGAACACTTTCCATTCGCATAACCACGAGACTTTCCTTTGATCTTCTCAGGGAGGCCGTCTTGCGTTTTGAAAGAGACGATTACTTGGTGAGTCGGACCATCGATCCAGCCTATACAACGCAACGGATTATTTCCGACTCCAGCGTGGTCTCATCCTTCGTTTTGGCGAATTTTATCAGTGCGCCGCTGTCCATTGTAGCCATTCCCATCGTATTGCTTATCATATGGTCAATTGATTCAACTCTCGCGGTGTTTTCCATCATTCTCCTCATCGTGTATTTCTGTGTAATTACTGGGTTGAGGAAACTTTTGTATAGGGTCACGTATGAGAAGAAAGAGGCGGACAGCGCCTTTTACGCCGCAATTGCATCGCAGCTTAATCAGATTCTCAACATTCAACTGACATCTTCGTACGGCAAGAGCGAACAAGCGCTCGACGCTGGGTTTAAGAGCTATTTTCCCAAAGTTTTGCGCTCCGGAAAGCTATCATATTCTCTGACATCGCTCGATGGTCTTTTCGCAGCGTTGTTTCAAGCGGTGATACTTGTTGTTTCCGGAGTACGAATCATTAACGGAACTATGTCAATAGGCGAGTACACTATCATCGGTACATACTTCGCGGTTCTCTTTAAGACTTTGAAAAGTATGATGTCATTGTTCAAATCCTATCAAGATGCCAAAGCATCATGGGATAGGACGGCTATCGCGACGAGAGAAAAGGAGAGATCGGGGTGGAATCGGACCGATTTAGCTAAACTCGATGAAATAAATGACATTTCGGTATCTGATTTGGAATTCTCGGTTGCCCTTCCAGACGGATCTGTCCGAGAGGTCCTCGGCGGGTTTTCTTTCAAGTTTTCCGGTCCTGGTACATATTGCATAGTTGGGGAAAACGGAAGAGGCAAGACGTCACTTCTTTACTTGATGCTCGGGCTATACTCATCGAAAGGCAAAGTAAAATACAACGGCGTGCCAATCGAAGAATGCGACTTGGATTACATACGTGCGAGAGAGATATCGTGCTGCCCACAGTCGTGCTTCGCGCCGGACGAAACGGTGAAAGAGCTGTTAGAGTATTTCGACACGCCCTTTTCTTCCTATCACCGGGGTGTAGATGGCCTACTTTCGCTGGAAAACAGCGTGAAGGAGTTGCTCGGGAAACGTTGCTCCGCGCTTTCGGGCGGTGAGCTGCGCCGAGTGTACTTATGGTCGGCGATTTCACGCAAGTCGTCAGTTTTGGTACTCGACGAGCCCACGACTGGGTTAGACGCTGTAAGCCGCGCCGAGCTTGCGGCCTATGTTAAGCGCAACAAGCAAAGCCAGCTGATCATCGTTGTCTCTCACGATGACGAGATGGTCGGCGCGGTAGAAGGGGTAGTGGATTTAGGCAGCATGTACCAGGGTAAATGATGACAAGTGTAGTGCTACCCAACTGGCAGAGATAACAAAAAGGCGATGCAGATGCACGTAGCATTCAGGCGGTTCGGACTCGGTGCCTTCACGCCATCGCAACGCTTTCAGATATAGTTCTCGTTCTCTTACTAAAGGAAACTTTAGTCTACGTCATCTTGTCGAGACAGAGGTGAAGCGAAGTGTTGTCGCGACGTATCTTATTCCAGGTGGCTCAGTATCAGCGTGAGAATCGCACCAAAGTGTACTTACGATTCTCGTGTCCCACGGACAACATGAGCTGAGCATTGAGGTTCCACCCTTTGCTGCAACTACACGGGGTTGGACGGCAATGAATATGCCGGGCCGCATACCACGCGCAGCGGGGGTCCATGTCCCAGTATGTTGCCTACAGCAGCCTCGATGTCCACGCACACATCATCTCTGCCTTCGCGTTCAATCCATTTGCCGGAGAGTGCGAGGGTTGCCAGGCCGTAGAATTCGAGCCGAACAAATGAAATGCGGTATCAGCGCATAGGATTAAACTGACGATTGCTTTGCACTGAGAATACGCTTGGAAAGCCGCTATGGGTGGCGGCCCGGGTTAAATAGAGAAGCCCGTCCGATCACTTTCATGTGGCGAACGGTCGGGCTTCTTATTCCACTTGCCAATGCTCGGCTCATATTGGAAGAAAGCTACGCTAATGTTTGCGTGACACTCCTATTTTCTCCGAAGAAAGAGTCGGATAATGAAGAATAGAATTAAAAAAGGTGCCAGATATAACGCAAGTATAAAGGCTAATCCAACGAGACCTTGCAATAATGGCATAACTCCTCCCAGACACGAGATTTTGGTATTTGTTCCCATCTTATTCTGAATTGGACCAAATAGTTCCTAGCCACAAAACTACTCGTCAACTGGATCGCACCAATCTGCTGGCAAAACACAGCTTGATTTTTTATCGACATAGCACCAATCCGCAACAGGGCACTCGGCGATGTCGTAAAAATTGCATATATCAACTCCAAGACAACAAGGCTCAACGGGAGGATGTTCATTTGAACCAACAGGATGGATATGCTTCATAACAGCTCCTCACCTTAATCCAATTAGAGACTACGTTTGATCAATGCCACAGTGATCTACAACGCAGATGCTGCCGCCATCCATGTCATAGTCGCAGTAATCGTATGCACCACAGCCATCTGCTTTATCATAAACAGTACAGATGTCAGTAATGCCCAAGAGGCAGTCAAAAGACATCGGCTTCACGCCTGCCTCGTCGCCACTTCCTGGATTAATCGGATGAATATGCTTCACGACTACCTCCCTTTGAGTGCAGAAAAACCTCAATATTGTGTATAACAAACCAAGATGTCTAGTTCACCATATTTCTAGAATGGTTTCGGCGAACGTAGCAATAAGCTTCGCAGACGGTAATCAGAAGAACGAACACCTCCACAATGGTGACAGCAATGCGCTGAACCGCTTATTCCGATACAGTAGCTTCTCGTTGATTTTTCTCCTGCGAAGATGAGTGGCGGGAAATAAGGTCAAAAGCCATCTCGTAGCACATTTTTCTATATTCACATGATGCAGGGTGTAGACTCTTGGGCAAGTAGCCGTGCTCGCCTGCAGCCTCCCAGCTACAGCCCCCACCACAGAAAGACCGAGCCCAACAGTCCGTACAGTCAATTCTTTTTTCGACACCCTGACTCCAGTTTTCAATATACCTAGTTTCGTCAATTCCGGTGACGATGTTGCCCATTTTGAATCGCATCATCCCGACAAACCTGTGACAGGGGTATACGTCCCCTTCGGGAGTCACGGAAATAAAACGCCTGCCAGCCCCGCATCCGACAAAGGCGATCCTGTTGCTCATAATCAAATCAACTGCAGTTTTCAATGTTCTAAACAAGGGCTTTTCCCCTTGATCAATCTGTTTGAGATATTGATCCGCCAAATCTATTAGGCCCGCCCTGATTTTGTTTAATGAGTGTTCGTCGAGTTTGATATTCTCATCGAATGAGCTCACGGGCGAGAAGTAAATCCTTCTGAAGCCCATCTCTTTAAACTGAAGATAGTCTTCAACAAGGTTACAGTTATTATTTGTTAAGGTCGCTCTTGCGCCGAAGGGGAACGACTCGGAAAAACGACGAACGTTTTTGTCGATATCGGAGAAAGAGCCGCCTCCCGTCTTGTACGGGCGCGATGCATCGTGCTTGCATCCTGTACCATCGAGACTAATCAGAACAGAAAACCCGTGCTCCTTGAAAGAATTCACAGCAGTGTCATTCAAAAGCGTTCCGTTGGTCGTAATAGAATAGGTAAAGTTTCTATTGGGGTATATTCTTTTTGAATAGTCGACCGTTTTCCATATCAGCGGCTCGTTAATCATGGGTTCCCCACCAAAAAAGACGATCGCAAGCGTTTCGTTTTCCGATGAACTTGCGACGAGGTAGTCGACCGCCTTGAAGGCTATCTCGTCTGTCATCAGCAGAGGAGACGTTCCATAATCTCCTTTACCGGCAAAACAGTAACTACAACCAAGGTTGCATGCATGTGAAACGTGGAGTTCGATGGATCTAAGTTTTCGAGGCGTGTCTTTTGTTAAGAAAGTCCGCTCAGACAATCGTTGATACTCATCAATGTCGTCTTCAAGTTCTGCTATGGTCGTTTGGTCGTAGCCTTTCGCAGCAAGTGACTTTGTTAGCAACTTCGAGTTGACCGTTCTTCCCGATGCTTCAAATATGCGAAGCGCATCTTCTGATGCTTGGTCAACCTGAAAGCAATTGCGAGTGACCTCATCGAAGCAGTAACGACGATCACTTACTGAGAAAAAATGCATACGTTCCTCAATTTCATGCTGGACTGGCACTAACCTTGTTTATTGTTGCGCAGCTATAAAAAACCACCAGCGGGGATTCGGTGTGCGGCCCAATCGGACTCCCAAAAGGTTCTATTTGAGACTGGCAAGCTTTGTGTTGTTGGCACTTCGACAGCGCTCTTTATTCCAACATGGAGCCTCGCAGTTTGAGTCGACTTGCCTCTGGAAGGTCCGATCTTAACTTGATTTAGGATGAAAACAGATTACAGGCGCGCTCCTCTAGAAAGAAAGGAAACCAATCGCCGCCTTTCACCAGGAAAGTTTTTATAGCCCACCTCGAGCAAAATGAAAGATGCGAGAGCGATTGGGGAACAACGCGAATCTCCCCTTTTGGGTGGGAGCGAGCCTTCAGCCACCGGCGAACGACTCGCCCTGGTCAGAATCTGGAAGTGGTGCCGGGCCGCTTGGGCCTCCCCGGTGACTTCGTGGGGCTTACCTGCCTGACGTCGAGGAGTACATCCGCAAGATTCGTTCCCTATGCCGTTTGCTCTCACGCCCGCCTTAGTTCCAAGTCGGGCGAGCCGCCGCGCTCATGCGACCCGTGGCGGCGACACGTCGACGCCGCGCTCGCTGAGCACATCTTCGGTCGCGGGCGAGCACGAGGTCGCGCCGGCGCATCCGCTGGGACTGCTGTGCGTGCAAAACGGCTACGTGGTGAGCGTCCCGCGCTGGATTCAGCCGAGTGAGGAAGGCGTTGAGATCGGCGCGCTGGCAACGGGGGAGGGCGGCATCACCGACGACGTCTCGGCCCGCCATGCCCATATCTGGTGCGATGCTCAAAATATCTGGCACGTCGAGGACTTGTCGTCCACCAACGGAACCATGGTGGTAAACGGCGCGACGAACGTCTGCATCCAGGTCGAGCCCGGCCGCTCCGCTCAGCTCAACCCCGGCGACGAGCTCAGACTTGGCGAATCCACCACCTACGCTATCCTCCTCGGCGTCGGCGCCCTCTAGTCGGCAGATGGGGACGTTCCTTTTATGCCGGCACTCCGGGACACTCCATGGCGCGCCAGGGCCAATCGCCCGGGGACGAAGCGTTCATTTTTGGCCCTTGGCGGTCACCCGAGGTAAACCTTTACCGCCCACCTATATTTGTCGAAATTACACTTGGCGCGGGGTACATAAACCCGCATGCGGATTCCGTTGCGGGTGCCTCCCATCGCCGGGGCGTGCCCGGGAGCATCCGGCATGCGGCCTTTGCGGCGCTCGGTCATGTGCAAGACGGGCAGCTGGGCCTGTGGAGTGCGTGCAGCCCTCCTCGCCTCGGCATGCCTTCTCTCCACGCCATGTACCTGCTGCTGAGCCTGCCTGCCAGATGATTGGAAGCAACAGCGAAAATCCCATCACGCCAATATCCCGGCGATCGCCGGGGCCTGTATACCTATATGAGAGGAGAGGGGTATATGGCGCGTAAGTTTAAGTCTATGGACGGCAACGAGGCGGCCGCATATGTTTCGTATGCGTACACCGAGGTAGCGGGAATCTATCCCATTACGCCGTCCAGCCCGATGGCCGACCATGTCGACCAGTGGGCGGCCCAGGGTCGCAAGAATATCTTCGGCACCCCGGTCAAGGTCGTCGAGATGGAGTCCGAGGCAGGTGCAGCCGGTACCGTTCACGGTTCGCTGGGCGCCGGTGCTCTGACCACCACCTACACGGCTTCTCAGGGCCTGCTCCTGATGATCCCGAACATGTACAAGATCGCGGGCGAGCAGCTCCCGGGCGTCTTCCACGTCTCCGCGCGTTGCGTCGCTTCCCACGCCCTGAACATCTTCGGTGATCACTCCGACGTTATGGCCTGCCGCCAGACCGGTTTCGCCATGCTCGCCGAGGGCAACGTCCAGGAGGTCATGGACCTTTCGCCGGTGGCTCACCTTGCCGCCATCGAGGGCAAGACCCCGTTCCTTAACTTCTTCGACGGCTTCCGCACCAGCCACGAGATCCAGAAGGTCGCCATGTGGGACTACAAGGATCTTGCCGAGATGTGCGACATGGACGCCGTCCAGGCTTTCCGCGATCACGCGCTCAACCCTGAGCACCCGCACACCCGCGGCAGCCACGAGAACGGCGACATCTTCTTCCAGAACCGCGAGGCCTGCAACAAGGTCTACGACGAGCTCCCTGCCGTCGTCGAGGGCTACATGAAGAAGATCAACGAGAAGCTCGGCACCGATTACGGCCTGTTCAACTACTACGGCGCTCCCGACGCCGATCGTGTCGTCGTGTGCATGGGCTCCTTCTGCGACGTGCTCGAGGAAGTCATCGACTACCTCAACGCTCACGGCGAGAAGGTCGGCCTGGTCAAGGTTCGCCTGTTCCGTCCGTTCTCCATCAAGCACTTCGTCGACGTTCTCCCCGAGACCGTCCAGAAGATCGCCGTCATGGACCGCACCAAGGAGCCGGGTTCCATCGGCGAGCCGCTCTACCAGGACGTCGTCTCCGCTCTCTACGAGGCCGGCAAGACGGGCATCAAGGTCGTCGGCGGCCGTTACGGCCTGGGCAGCAAGGACACGCCTCCCGCGTCCGCGTTCGCTGTCTTCGAGGAGCTTAAGAAGGACGAGCCCAAGCGCGAGTTCACCATCGGCATTGTCGATGACGTGACCAACCTGAGCCTGCCCGAGGCCGAGGATGCGCCCAACACTGCAGCCCCCGGCACCATCGAGTGCAAGTTCTGGGGTCTGGGTGGCGACGGTACCGTCGGCGCCAACAAGAACTCGATCAAGATCATCGGCGACCACACCGACAAGTACGTTCAGGCCTACTTCCAGTACGACTCCAAGAAGACCGGCGGCGTCACCGTTTCGCACCTGCGCTTTGGTGATTCCCCGATCCGTTCGCCGTACTACGTGACCAAGGCCGACTTTGTCGCCTGCCACAATCCCAGCTACATCGTCAAGGGCTTCAAGATGGTCCGCGACGTCAAGCCAGGTGGCACCTTCCTGGTCAACTGCCAGTGGAGCGACGAGGAGTTCGCCGAGCACATGCCCGCCGTGGCCAAGCGCTACATCGCGAACAACAACGTCAACGTCTACCTGATCGACGCTATCGACCTGGCTGCCAAGGTCGGCATGGGCAAGCGCACCAACACGGTGCTCCAGTCCGCCTTCTTCGCGCTGGCCAAGGTCCTGCCCGCCGAGGACGCTCTGCAGTACATGAAGGACGCGGCCACCAAGTCCTACATGAAGAAGGGCCAGGCCATCGTCGACGCCAACCACAAGGCCATCGATGCCGGCGCTACCGCCTTCCGTAAGTTCGAGGTTCCGGCCGACTGGGCTACCGCCGAGGATGCCGCTCCCGTCGAGCTCTCCGAGGAGACCAAGTCCGCTATCGCCCAGCAGGTCAAGAACCTGCTCGAGCCCATCGATCGCATGGATGGCGACAGCCTGCCCGTTTCCGCCTTCGTCGATTGCGCCGACGGCCAGTTTGAGCTGGGCGCCTCCGCATACGAGAAGCGCGGCGTCGCCGTGGTCGTTCCCCACTGGGACGAGACCAAGTGCATCCAGTGCAACCAGTGCGCCTATGTGTGCCCGCATGCCACCATCCGTCCGTTCGCGATGACCGAGGACGAGGCTGCCGCCGCGCCCGAGGCTACCCGCACGCTCGACGCTATGGGCCCCAAGGCCAAGGGCATGAAGTTCACCATGGCCGTGTCTCCGCTCGACTGCATGGGCTGCACCAACTGCGTCAAGGTCTGCCCCAAGGGCGCTCTCGAGATGGTTCCCACCGAGCAGGAGATGGACCAGCAGCCCGTTTGGGACTACATGGTCGAGAACGTCTCCGAGAAGAAGGAGCTCATCGCGGCCAACGTCAAGGGCAGCCAGTTTAAGCAGCCTTACCTGGAGTTCTCCGGCTCCTGCGCCGGCTGCGCCGAGACCGCCTATGCACGTCTGGTGACCCAGGTTGCCGGCGACCGCATGTTCATCTCCAACGCCACCGGCTGCTCCTCCATTTGGGGCAACCCCGCTGCCACCGCTCCTTACTGCAAGGACAAGGACGGTCACGGCCCGGCGTGGAACAACTCCCTGTTCGAGGACAATGCCGAGCACGGTCTGGGCATGGCCGTTGGCTATGAGGCCGTTCAGCACAAGCTGATCGCCGCTACCCAGGACATCATCGCTGCCGATGGTCCGTCCGATGAGCTCAAGGCCGCCGGCCAGGCTTGGCTCGACTCCGTCAACGACGCCGAGGCTTCCAAGACCGCTGCCGCTGCCTACATTGCCGAGCTCGAGAAGTGCGGCTGCGACGCTTCCAAGGCGATTCTCGCCGACAAGGCTTACCTCACCAAGAAGTCCTTCTGGATCTTCGGCGGCGACGGCTGGGCCTACGACATCGGCTTCGGTGGCTTGGACCACGTCCTGGCTTCCGGCCACAACGTCAACGTCTTCGTCTTTGACACCGAGGTTTACTCCAACACCGGTGGTCAGGCCTCCAAGGCCTCGAACCTGGGCCAGGTCGCTCAGTTCGCCGCTGCCGGTAAGGTGACCAAGAAGAAGTCTCTGGCTGAGATTGCCATGAGCTACGGCTACGTCTACGTGGCACAGGTTGCCATGGGCGCCAACCCGGCTCAGACCCTCAAGGCCATTCACGAGGCCGAGGCCTACGACGGCCCGTCCCTCATCATCGGCTACAGCCCCTGCGAGATGCACTCCATCAAGAAGGGCGGCATGCAGAACTGCCAAGCCGAGATGAAGAAGGCTGTCGAGTGCGGTTACTGGAACCTCTTCCGCTTCAACCCCGAGGCTGCTGCCGGCAAGAAGTTCTCGCTCGATTCCAAGGAGCCCGCGGGCGGTTATCAGGAGTTCCTGATGAACGAGGCCCGTTACGCTTCGCTGACGCGTTCCTTCCCCGAGCGCGCCGAGGAGCTCTTCAAGGAGAATGAGCAGGCCGCTATGGACCGCTACGCTCACCTGCTGAAGCTCAAGACGGTGTACAACGAGGCCTAGGTCTCCTACCGCAGGATCTGAGGGCTGACCTTCGCGGACGTCCTCGGACATGAAAGAACCCCCGCTGCGCACTACGTGCGGCGGGGGTTCTTTCGTCCTGCGGAGTGTCCGCGAAGGTCAGCCCTCAGATCCTGCTACGACTACGTCCTCGGATTGTGTGGGCTGATGAAGGACGTGGTTGGTGGGGCGCCTTGTCCCGGTCGCTGTTTCGCGGCTTTGGGCATAGAGGGGGACCTAGTTGCGGACCCAGATGGCCTAGAGGGATATGGGTGCAAACGAGAAATCGTTATTGGGGTCGTCCTTTTCCATAAACTCATCGAGGCAGAATGTCATATAGATTGGAACGTACAGGATCTTGCCCTCTTTGCCGAGGTTCTCGCGGCTTAGAACAACGGCCTCGGGAATTTTGTACTCGCCCACACTCATCAGACGGTCGAGGGCCGCATGCGCTCGAACCTTCTTGCCCGATTTGACCTCGATCGGGACAACGTGCCCGTGGGCGCCTTCGATCACAAAGTCAACTTCACCGACTTCGCGTGTCTGGTAGTACCATGCATCAGTTCCAAGGGCGACAAGCTCCTGCGCGACCACGTTCTCATAGAGACCGCCGAGGTTGGGGGTTTTCATATCAAGGTAGACAGCGCGTGCCGTGCTTCCGGGATATCGTGATGCGAGCATGCCTGCATCAGACTCGTATAGTTTAAAGGCGGTCGCCTTCTCTGTCCTCTTAAGAGGACTCCGGGCCTCCGTCACCTGGGGGACCATCAATCCAACGCCTGCGTTCACCAGCCATAGGAAATCCTGCTCGTATTTTTGAAGACGAGCTCCCTCGCCTAGAGACGAGACGATAAAGCGATGGGACTCCGCCTCAAGCTGAACGGGAATTTGCTCGAAAATGGAGCGAACGTTAAACGCTCGAGTCGATGCATATTTAGAGATATCGCTTTTGTACTGATCGACTAGCTGAATTTGAAGCTCACGCGTTCTCACGAGCGAATAACCCGAATCGATATAGTTCTGTACGACCTCCGGCATGCCGCCGCAAACGATATAAGCTCTAAAGTTTTTGAGCATCGCCTCATGAATATAGTTTTCGACGGGACGCCTCTCGACAAGGCAGTTGCGGATGTCTGCAAGCACATTCTCGCTGATGCTGTTTGCCCAACAAAACTCTTCAAAATCCATTGGCCGCATAACAATGTACTCGACATACCCCACCGGGAAAGAAGAGATCCCCTTAAACTCAGTCCCAAGCATAGACCCCGAGAAGACATAGCTAAAGCGCCCGTCCTCGACCAACGCCTTCATGAGCGTGACGATCTGCGGATACTCCTGTATTTCATCGACAAAGATAAGCGTATCTCCCTCAACAAGCGGTGCGTCCGCAAGAAGGGCCACGCGGTTGATAAAGTCAACGACGTTCTTAGCGCCAATAAGCACATCTCTTGCCTCGGCATCGAGCAGCAAATTGGCCTCAAAATACGATGCGTAGTTGTCTTTACCAAACGCGCGAATCGCATAGCTCTTGCCAATTTGACGCGCACCGGTAACAAGCAATGCCTTATGAGAGTTATTTTTCCAGTTCAAAAGCCTATTAGTGACCTTACGGCGTAGCATTAAAACCCCCAAATGACAAAAATTGGCAAATAGATTTGCCCTAATCATACAAAAATTGGCAGATAGATTTGGCTCTAATCATACAAAAATTGGCAGATAGCAAAGATTCGCTTAGGTCTCAAAGCCATCGAGTCGGCGCGGTGCCATGCGAAAACGCTGGGGACGCCGTTAGCGTTCTCGGCTGCTTGAGTGGGCAGGAGCGAAAGGGCATCAGCGGCGTTCATGCAATACCCGACGGTAAAGTTCCATACTGCAAACTCACAGTCGCTTGCCGCGGGATGAAGCGCGTTCGGCTATCCCTTTTGTTGGATGAAAAGCCCCGTGTTATTGCAGGGGTGCATACTTGTCTTGCAAGTGCATAGAATCTCGTATAGTGCGAGTAAATAATTGCAGTGTCCGTTATGTGTTTAGCAAAGATATAGTTTGCATAATCCAGCCTAATCTCTGCTCTAATTAAATAAAGTCGCACGTAGATGACGTAAACATGTGTGAGCTGGGCTTCTTTACGCTGAGCGGGTAAAAACGACCGTTCGCCGTTCAACTATTTTCAAAATGAATAAAATGAGCGATAAAGAGAATATAAACCTTAATAAACTCGCGTATCGCACGGGCGCGGGTTATTAATGGGTTGTAGGCCTTTTACAGAAAGGATTCCAGCAATGTCTAAGCCTCTTGGCAAGCCCGATCGTATTGTCGTCGCCCTCGGCGGCAACGCCCTCGGCAACAACCCCGTCGAGCAGATCGAGGCCGTGAGCAACACCGCCCACGCTCTCCTCGGCCTCATCGAGCAGGGCAACGAGATCATCATCACCCACGGCAACGGCCCGCAGGTCGGCATGATCCAGAACGCCTTCGCCGCCGCCCACGACGCCATCGGCACCCCCGAGATGCCGCTGCCCGAGTGCGGCGCCATGTCCCAGGGCTACATCGGCTACCACCTGCAGCAGGGCATCGGCCGCGAGATGCACAAGCGCTACAAGCGCTGGCACGCCGCCACCGTCGTCACCCAGATCGAGTGCGACCCGGACGACCCCGCGTTCAAGAACCCGACCAAGCCGATCGGCCCCTTCTACACCGAGGAGCAGGCCAAGGAGTTCATGGCCGAGGACCCCTCCAAGGTCTTCGTCGAGGATTCCGGCCGCGGCTGGCGCCGCGTCGTCGCCTCCCCCGATCCCAAGAAGATCGTCGAGGCCGACTCCATCCTCAACCTGCTCGACAACGAGTTCATCGTCATCGCCTGCGGCGGCGGCGGCATCCCCGTCGTCCGCGACTACGAGAACAAGGGCTGCTACAAGGGCGTTCCCGCCGTCATCGACAAGGACCTGGGCGGCGAGCTGCTGGCCGAGGACTGCGACGCCGACGTCCTGTTCCTGCTGACCGCCGTCGAGCACGTCGCCATCAACTTCGGCAAGCCCAACCAGGAGGAGCTCGAGGACCTCACCGCCGACGAGGCCGAGCGCCTGGCCGACGAGGGCCAGTTCGGCAAGGGCTCCATGGAGCCCAAGGTCCGCGCCGCCATCAAGTTCGCCCGCTCCCGCAAGGGCCGCACCTGCTTCATCGGTGCTCTGGACAAGGCCGCCGAGACCATGGCCGGCCTCTCCGGTACCCGCATCCACGAGTAGCCTCTACTCTGTTGCATCTCTCGTGGGTGCCAGGCAAAGCGCCCACAAACTAGCCTCTCTTCATGAGCCCCGCAGTCCGCTCCGACTGCGGGGCTTTTGCTATCGGTGGTCATTGGGGACAGACTTAAATGAGTAGGACCACTCATTTAAGTCTGTCCCCAATGAGTGCCCGATGACTAGCAGTAGGCCCACATGGCTTCGATTTCGTTGAGGACTTCTACGACGCCCCAGCGGCGGGCACTGCGGCTCTGCGAGTTGGGGTCGTAGACTCCCACTTGATCGGCATCGTCGATGCCCCAGAGCACGATATAGTGTCCAACGCTGGTAAAGGTTCCGGGACGAACCGATGCGATGATGGGTGCGCCCGAGCGCAGCGCCTGGGTGATGGAGCTGCGATCGATATGGAGCTCAGTTCCGTTAAGGCCCAGCTGCCATGCGCCGCTCGTCATAAACGACCACTCGGTGGCGCCGGTGGGGGCATAGTTGCCCGCCTCGGAAAGAGCGCACATATCGACCGGCGTCATATCGGTGTGGCCGGTCTTATAGATGTAGACCATGGTAAGACAGGTAGGGCCGCAGGCATTTTGGCGGATGGTACCGCCGGCGTAGGGCAGCTCCGACCATGCCGGGTCAATCTGATAGATGTGGGGCATGGTGCCGGCTTGCCACTGCGAACGCGGGGTCGAAAACGCAAACGAATAGCCGAGCGCGACCGGGGCCTTGAGCAGCTTATCCTCGGCGGTTGGATCGAGGCCGGCCGAGCCGTGGGAGATACAGGAGCTCATAAGCACAAAGACCAGACAGGTGAGGATAGAGCACAGTGCGAGGCGAAGTCGACGAGCCGGCAGGGCGGGGGCATTCACGTACGATGTCGAGCGGTAAGGCTTGCCGTCGCGTCCGCCTTGGGGATGCGAAAAGAAGCGGTTGATATGGATGCCGGGCTGACGTGCGCCGTTGCGGCGCAGTTGCGGAACCTCGGCCTGACGCTGTCGAGTGCGCGCGCCCAAGCGGCTATCTTGCTGCGCGCTTGTGGCCGTACTCGGACGGCCGCTCTGCCGTGTTCTGCTTGTCTGCTGCCGAGACGAAGGTCTGGGTTGCTCTTGAGGGCGTTGCGGATTGCTGCTCGTGGCACTTCCGGGCGTCGGCGTGGTACGGCCGGCAAGGCGAACGCTTTGTCGCCGTTGATCACCGTCGTTGTATCCGTATGCCATTCGTACCGCCTTGTCTCATGTATAACCTGTCTATCCTACAAAAAAGATGTGCAACAAATGGGTCTGCGCGTCAAAAGCTCGGTAAACGGTACGAAAGGCGCAAAACACACGGCCTAAAAAACATCTCTCTATGCGTCCGATGAGCGTACGCCCGCCGGGCGGGCGGCAACAATGAGCGGCAAACCGTGCCGTTCGTCCCAAAAATGGCGCCGCTCGTTTTGCAGTTCTGCCTTCGGTCGAGCTACAAGCGGAGCTGCTGTGCCAAGGCCGTATCTTAAGGCCAGGAAATAAAAGTGCGCGGCGAAACGGACCGCGCAAGGGGTGACGCCAAGGGGCGTCAAAAAGGAAAGGAGGGGAACAATGGCGGACAAGAACGCAGAAGTTGCAGTCGAGGGTAACGGTGGCATGAAGAAAACGCTCTCGCTCTGGAACTTCTTCACCATCGGTTTCGGTGCCATCATCGGAACTGGCTGGGTTCTGCAGGTCGGCGACTGGATGGTCGTGGGCGGCGGTCCCGTTCCCGCTATGATTGCATTCCTCTTGGGCGCAATCTTCCTCGTGCCCGTCGGAGCTGTTTTCGGTGAGCTCACGGCTGCTATCCCCATTTCGGGCGGCATCGTCGAGTATGTCGATCGTAGCTTTGGCCGTACGATGAGCTACATCACCGGCTGGCTCCTGGCCCTGGGCAACGGCATCCTGTGCCCGTGGGAGGCCATCGCCATCTCGACCCTCGTGTCCGAGATGTTCGGCAGCCTGCCCGGCCTTGAGTGGCTGCGCGCCGTCAAGCTCTACACCATCCTGGGCGCCGACGTTTACCTGTTCCCGACGCTGATTGCGCTCGGCTTTGCAACCTACGTCATCTTCCTCAACTTCCGCGGTGCCAGCTCGGCCGCCAAGCTGCAGGCCTTCCTGACCAAGGCCCTGCTCTGCGGCATGCTGCTCGCCATGGGCGTCTCGCTGTTCACCGGCTCGCCGGACAACGCCATGCCCGTGTTCTCCCAGGTCACCGGTGCTGGCGGCGGCAAGGCCGCTACCGAGAGCACCAGTCTGTTCGCCGGCATCGTTTCGGTCCTGGTTCTGACCCCGTTCTTCTACGCCGGCTTCGACACCATTCCTCAGCAGGCTGAGGAAGCAGCCGAGGGCCTCAACTGGAACAAGTTCGGTAAGATCATCTCCCTGGCCCTGCTGGCCGCCGGCGGCTTCTACATGGTCTGCATCTACTCGTTCGGCACCATCCTCGACTGGCATGAGTTTGTTAAGAGCCCGGTTCCCGCGCTTGCCTGCCTCAAGGGCATCAACATGCTCCTGTACCTGGCCATGCTCGTCATCGCCACGCTTGGACCCATGGGCCCGATGAACTCCTTCTACGGCGCCACGAGCCGCATCATGCTCGCCATGGGCCGAAAGGGCCAGCTGCCCGAGAAGTTCGCCGAGGTCGATCCCAAGTCCGGCGCTCCCAAGCTCGCCTGCGTCGTTCTGGGCGTCATCACCGTCGTCGGTCCGTTCCTGGGCAAGAACATGCTCATCCCTCTGACCAACGTGTCGGCTCTCGCCTTCATCTTCTCCTGCGGCATGGTCGCCCTCGCTTGCCTGCGCATGCGCTTCACCGAGCCCGACCTGCCTCGTCCCTACGAGGTGCCCGGCGGCAAGTTTGGCATCAGC
>ENA-OQMX01000028-OQMX01000028.1-human-gut-metagenome-genome-assembly--contig:-NODE-28-length-35922-cov-6.948876_pt1 | contig 35922 bp, 27 predicted proteins | sample MGYA00242622_ERZ504866 | MGnify/ENA primary metagenome ERZ504866 (study PRJEB26092, sample SAMD00036422) | human gut metagenome | host: Homo sapiens | study: EMG produced TPA metagenomics assembly of...
CCCGCAACATGAAGACGAAGGGCGTTTCGGAGCAGCGAGCCGTGCAAGCCTGGGAACTGATGACAAACGGATGGACGGAAACGGAGTTTGAACGCCGCTTGAACCAGGTGAAGATTCAGGATAAATATCCGGAAATCAAGGAGATTGTGGCGAAGATGGGGCGTGTGGCAGATGCCAACGGCAAAGATAGGCTCACCATCGCTTCGGGGGTGGAGATGAAGATGGAGCATTCCGCAGGAAGCGACATCGAGGGCATTACCGTGGGCGATGATCTCAACTCACTTCTTCCGTTGGAGTTGGCGCAATACAGCGACGAGGATATGGAGGGGCTTTTTATCTATAAGTATCGAACCCGCAGGCTCCAGACTTTCCGTTATAAGAGCGAAATGTCGAAGCCATCCCGCAAACTCGGCTTTACCCATGCTTCCCGAAAGGGCCCGATGATAGTTTGTCTGGATACTTCGGCGAGTATGTATGGAACGCCTGAAAGGATTTCTTCTACGCTGATTTCTCTATTGGAAGAAACGGCAGAGGATTTGGAGCGTGATTGCTTTCTGATTGATTTTTCCGTGAGCACCCGTGCCATCGATCTGATGGCGAAGCGGAAGGCGGAGCGGTTGAAGAGAATAGGAATCACGGTTATGGAGTCTCATGAATCTTCCGGAATTCCCGGAACTCGGCGCCAGCCTACTACAACCCATCTTCCTTTTATAGGCGGTGGAACTTCGGCAAAGAAGATGATGAACCAGATGTTTGATTTGCTGGATAACGATGGTCTGCATTATGTGAATGCCGATGTGCTTTGGATTACGGATTTCCTGATTCCGAATCCGCCGCAGCAGATGTTGGCGAGGTTCAAGGAGTACAAGGAAACCGGCACCAGGTTTTATGGCATCCGGATAGTTCGGGATGATGACAAGGAGCCGAATGAATGGAAGAATTATTTCAACCGGATTTATACCATAAAGTATAGACCATTGAGGAGGTATTAGAAATATAAACAGTTCGCCCTGTAAAGGCAAAAACTTTGTACTTTCCAGGTACTTAAAAGCTTTTGTCCTTACAGGGCGACATTCTTGCTTATGCGTAAACCCAGGGCGGTGCCCTGGGCTAGGAGCTTCTGCCCTTTCAGGGCGTATTACTGCGTTTTGTGTTTTTAAGCTTCCTTTTTCTGCGGAATCACCACCGAAGCTCCGATGCTGACGAGCAAGACGAGGATGATGAATACCAGCGAACTTACTGCATCAATCTCGAAGAAATCGTGGATGAGCATCTTCACACCGATGAACACCAGCAGCACGCTCACGCCCACCTTCAAGTAGCGGAACTTATCGGCTATTGCTGCCAGCAGGAAGAAGAGGGCACGCAAGCCCAGGATGGCGAAGATGTTGGAGAAGAACACCACGAATGGGTCGAGCGAAACCGAGAATACGGCAGGAATGCTGTCGAAAGCGAAAATCAGATCGCAGAACTCGATGAACACCACCGTCATTACCAGAGGTCCCAGATGCAGACGTCGCTGCATGAACTTCACTACCGGATGATCCAAGGCATTGATTTCTTCCTTCTTGTTTCTGTTCAAGAACATCTTGGCGCCGCTGTAAACCAGGAATCCTCCGAATACGAGCAATATCCAGGCGAATCGGCTGATGAGGGCTGCACCCGCAAAGATGAAGACGAAGCGAAGCACGATGGCTCCCAGAATACCCCAGTTCAATACGTGCTGATAATCTTTCTTATCCACTCCAAATGAACTGAAGATCATCATCATCACGAAGAGATTATCCACTGAGAGCGTCTTCTCTATCAGATAACCCGAGATGTAAGAGATGGTCATGTAGTGACGATATTGCTGCAGACTCCCTTCATAATCGTTCGGATCCAGTTTGAGATGAGAAGCATAGCGCGAGGCTATCAGTTTCAGGTCGTCGAAGTTCTCTATGCCGTGCACCATGTCGCCATGAAAGTAGATGAACACGGCGAAGGCGAGAGCGAGAATAATCCATACTGCCGTCCAGGAGCCGGCTTCCTTGATGGAAACCACATGCGCCTTTCGGTCGATGACCAGCATGTCTAATACGAGTATGGCGGCGATGAATATCACGAAGCCCACCAAAAACATCGATTCAGTAAAAACATGTTCCATTTTTCCTTATCTATTTTATATTATACCTAATTTCATAGTTGAATCTTCATATTCATTTCATCCGTTAGAAACGTGGGCGCAAAATTAGAAAAAATATCTGTAATAGCGGTAGTTCCGGCGAAAAACTTAATTGAATTTAACGTGAAAGATGAGAATGTAATGGGTTTGTAATATACCGACAAGCCTTGGACGGCGAAATGGAACAGCAAGGCTATCCCTTTCACCCATTTCACAGATCGTGATGCGCAGTGGGCTGATAAGTTCCATGTTTGGCGCATGGATTGGGATGAGCAGAGCATCCGTCTTTATCTGGACGATGAACTTCTCAACGAAATTGGGTCAACTGCCACAACGCAAAGCACCCATCTCGTATTCCGGAAGCAGAAAAAGATGCTTTCTTGATATGAGATGGGTGCTTTTTTTAGATGTGAATAGCTTACTTCTTCTTGGTCAGTACATAGTGCTTAGCCATGGCGCCTTCAGGCTCAGTACCGAGCGAGTCGGTCATGATGAGGCTGTTGGCATCCTTCACCTTGAAGTAAGTTGCCTCGCCGCTGGATGGGCGGATGATTTCTACTACGTTGTTAGCCAATACCTTGAAGATACCGCTTGCTTCGTCGTGACCATCCTTGCGCTCCAGATAGTCGGCTGAGTACTGGTAGGTACTGTCGGCATTGAGCGTCAATACAGTCTTGATTCCCGGGCAGTCGGCAGCAGGGAGAGTTCCCTCATAGGTGCCGGCGATGGAATCGAGCACGATATCGTTAGAATTGAGCGAATCATTTCCTGCATAGCTGAGGCTATCCTGATCAGCTCCCTGGCTATTTGTCTTCTTGCTATTGCAAGAGACAACTGACAATGCAGCGATAACGGCTGCTGTCAAAACTAATTTCTTTTTCATACTATACTGCTTTTTAAGTGAATTCTTTTCGCAAAAATACGCTTTTATCTGTTACGGGCAAACTTTTTGCATAGAATTTATAGAATATTATACTATTTTCTCAATTGATGATGATAGGCACAATCTCTTCCTCGTTAGGCCAATGAGGCAGATAGAGCAGCGGGCGAGGAGTTCCCCCCAAGCCCGTCCAGTCTATCTGTTTCACAAAGTCGAAATCGGGAGGACCGAAGTCGAAACTTCTTCCATAGAGAACGATGGCGCCCCTGCCTTCATCAATTTTCCATAAACCTCCGCCGTAGGTGCATTGCTCACCCGGGGCCAGCATGTCACGGTGAAGATAGACGTGGCCGAACTTCAGCACTCCGTCTCTATTGATGATGAATTTCTGAAACATCTCTATTTCTTCTCCCAGAACATTTTGTCGATGAAATCATAGCGCTTCTCCATCTGGGCATCAGACTTCACTTCTGTCTTTACATCTATCTGAAGCACAGGAGCTACTGCCTTGCCATTGGTGGATGGCCACTCCGGCAAGCCCAGACCGTTTGGATTTCCGGTCTTCACGAAGTTGACATAATACTGGCTGAAGATGTCGCTGATCATGTAATCCTCAGGCTGCCAGTTGAACACGTGGTTGGTTGGCAAAGTACCCATAGCATATTCTATGTCGGCAGAGTGAACGGCACCCTTATCCTGTGGAGCAGGAGCTGCATCTTCCTTCGCATCTACCACGCCGCCAGCCAAAGCTGCTACCTTTCCCTTGATGGCCATTGCAGGACGAGGATGGCAATAGCGGTAGCGGTAAACTGGCTGTCCGCCAGTCAGCTTGTGCATGTTGCCCCACTTCCAGGTAGAATAATCCAGGAAGATATCCGAAGCCAGATTCACACCCGGCTGCTCCAGTACATCCTTGTCGCTGTTGATTCCGTAAAGGCGGAAGAGTTCATCGATGTTCTCTGACCCGAAGGTAGCCTTGGCACCAGCCTTCAGATTCTCAACGGTAGGCTGCTTGCCCATCAATACCGCCCATGGAGTCATCTCCTGGTTGTTGCCACCAATGAGCAGAGGCACCTTGGTCTGCTCGCCCTTGGCGAAGACATCTACAGGCTGTTCTTTCATAAAATATCCGTCGATATTATAGACAGGAACCGCTCTTACTCCCGCCAGCTTCATCAGTTCCTCGGCAGGCAGAGCACGAAGCTCGTTGAGATTCTTCATTCCTATGTTCTTTTTCACCTTCTTGCCTGTTTCCTTACCCATCTTCTCTGCTATTTTCTGGGCAAGCTGCACGCCTTTCTCCTCGGCTTCCTTCTGGGTAGCAATCTTCTTGAATCCCATCACCGAACCGCTGGAACCCATAGCCTGGGCAAAGAGTCCCTGGCAGAGAGGGGAAGCCATCAGGGCGCTAACCGACATGGAACCAGCCGATTCGCCTACGATGGTAATGCGGTTTGGGTCGCCGCCGAAAGCCTCGATGTTATCCTTCACCCATTGTATGGCAGCCACCTGGTCCATGAATCCATAGTTGCCGGAACCCTTATAGGATGTTTCCTTGGAGAGCTGTGGATGAGCGAAGAATCCGAAGATGCCCTCACGATAGTTGGCTGTGATGGAGATGATGCCCTTGCGCGCCATTGCATCGCCCGCATATCTAGGTTCGCTTCCGCTGCCAGCCATCAGTCCTCCGCCGTTGAAATAAATCAAAACCGGCAGATGCTCCTTCATGGTCTTTGCAGGAGTCCATATATTAAGGTATAGGCAATCCTCGCTGTTTGTCTTTGTGCCGAAGTTCATGTCTCCGAAGATAGGTTCCTGCATCGGGTTCGGTCCGAACTCCTTTGCCTCGCGCACGCCCTGCCATTTCTGGGCTGGCTGAGGAGCCTTCCAGCGGAGATTGCCCACAGGAGGGGCTGCAAATGGAATACCCTTGAAAATTGTGATGCCTGAGAGGTCTTTTCCTTCGAGAATACCTCCGGCAGTCTTCACCTGAGTTTGCGCCATCATTCCCATACCAGGGAGCAGAAAGGCGATGGATAAGAGTAGTTTCTTCATAATTGTTCTGTTATTTTATAAGATAATGCAAAAGTAACTAAAATATTTCTATCTTAGCTTGTTTTGCTCAATCTTTTTTTATATTTTTGCACTAAATAAACAAAACAACATATTATTTAATCTTTAACCCCTTAATGATTATGATGAAAGGTTATGAACAGAAGAAGTATCCGGTAGCCACCAAGCGCTACGTGCAGTGGTTAGAGTTGGAATCTGATGAGGAGGCTATCCGTGAATATCGCCGCCTGCATTCTGAAGGTGTGCAATGGAAGGAGATTCGTGACGGAATCCGACAGGTAGGTATCCTGGAGATGGAGATTTACATCTTCGGCAACCGCCTGGTGATGGTTGTGGATGTTCCCGTAGATTTCGATTGGGACAAGAAAATGGCAGAACTCGCCACCCTCCCTAGACAGGCAGAATGGGAGGAAGTGGTAGGCAAGTTCCAGAAGTGCGGCAAGGGTGCTACGAGCGATGAGAAGTGGCACATGATGGAGCGCATTTTTTATCTTTACGATTAAAACAGTAAAATATGAAGAAAAACCTAAATGATTTCAAGCGTCTCTTGCTGACGGCTTGCTGCACCTTGGTGCTTTCGTGTGGCTGGGCAACGGTCAACGAAAAACCTTTTGTAATCCCTGAACTCAAGCAATGGAGCGGGGCTGAGGGAATGTTTACCCCATCGGGCAAATACGTGGTGAAGGGCGGAAAGAACGCCCAGGATGTGGCGAAACTCTTTGCTGCCGATTACCACGACCTGGTGGGAAAACCGCTCACGCCCAAGACGGGAAAGCCCTCTGCCGGCGACATCGTGCTGGTGCTCCAGTCTGATAGGAAATCAGCCAGACTGCTCGGCAAGGAAGGCTATCGCCTCACCATCGGCGACGTAACTACCATCACGGCTTCTTCGGTAGAAGGACTGGTATGGGGTACCCGCACCGTGCTGCAGCTTTCAGAGCAGCAGCGTTCGGCAGGTTTCGTGCTGCCTAAAGGCTCTACCCAGGATAAGCCTGCCTATGGGCTGCGAGGCTTCATGATGGATTGCGGAAGAAAGTTCATCCCGATGTCTTATCTGCGTTCGCTCGTCAAGATGATGTCTTATTACAAGATGAATACCCTGCAGATTCATCTGAATGATAACGGATTCCGACAGTTTTTCGGTAATGATTGGGCAAAGACCCAGGCGGCTTTCCGCCTGGAATGCGACACCTATCCGGGACTCACGGCTAAGGATGGCAGCTATTCCAAGGCTGAGTTTATCGAACTCCAGAAGCTGGCAGAGCAGTATGGCGTCAACATCATCCCCGAGATAGATGTGCCTGCCCATTCGCTCGCCTTCACCCATTACAAGCCGGAAATCGGTTCCAGGGAATATGGCATGGATCATCTCGACCTCTTCAATCCCGAGACCTACAAGTTTGTGGATGGGCTCTTCAAGGAGTATCTGGAGGGCAAGAACCCCGTGTTCCGGGGCAAGGTAGTGCACATCGGAACTGATGAATATTCCAACGCCAAGAAGGAGGTGGTGGAGAAATTCCGCTACTTCACCGACCATTATATTAAATATGTGGAGTCGTTTGGCAAGCAGGCTGCCGTTTGGGGCGCGCTTACTCATGCCAAGGGTGACACCAAGGTGAAGTCGGAGAACGTGATGATGCATTGCTGGTACAATGGTTATGCTGACCCGAAGGAGATGAAGCGCCAGGGCTACAAACTGGTGAGCATTCCTGATGGACTGGTTTATATTGTTCCGGCAGCGGGCTATTATTACGATTATCTGAATTGCCAGTATCTTTACGATTCTTGGACTCCGGCGCAGATTGGCAACGAGAAGTTCGAGGAGAACGACCCTGCCATTCTCGGCGGAATGTTTGCCGTATGGAACGACCATGCGGGCAACGGCATTACGGTGAAGGATATTCACGACCGACTGTTCCCTGCCCTGCAGACGCTGTCGGCAAAGTGCTGGACGGGTGCAGTCACTTCATTCTCCTTTGAAGATTTCAATCGTCTTCGTCTTGCGCTCAGCGAGGCTCCTGCGGTTAATGAGGCAGCACGCTGGCAGAAGGGCAAGCAGCTCAGGATAGAGACTTTGAACCCTGGTCAGACCACGGGCGAGAAGGAAGTGGGCTATGGCTATCGGGTGGAGTTCACCATCGAGGGAGCTGATGAGCCGAAGGGCACGGTGTTGTTCTCGTCAGATAATGCCACCTTCTATCTTGCCGACCCTGAAAGCGGTCAGCTTGGTTTTGCCCACGAGGGTTATCTCAACAAGTTCAACTACAGGGTAGAGAAGGGTAAGAAGGTTACCCTGGCGATTACGGGTGACAACAGGGAGACCTGTCTTTATGTGGATGGCAAATTGCGCGAGGAGTTGGGTCCTATCACTCTTTATGCGATGCAGCAGAAAGACCTGGCTACATTCCAGAAGAGTGATGCTACTGCCACTCAGCCTATCGTGTATAATCCTTCTGCCAAGATGCACTATCAGCGCACGCTGGTGTTCCCACTCCAGAAGGCTGGCGATTTCAAGAGCCGGATTACGGGAGTGAAGGTGGAGCAGGAGTAATCTATAAGTGCCCATAAAAGCCCCCTATTTGTTTAATCAGGTGAAAACTTCGTTAAGATAGTTAAAAAATAGGGGGCGAGGAGTACAGCGTATTCAAAATTTTAGTAATTTCGCAGCAATACTACTACAGAAAAACAGCTAGCTGTATCAACTAGATGGGTAATAGCAGACAATACCAGATATTCTGGCGTATTTCTTCAAATTTAAAACCTATGAAGAAATATTTCACTAAAAGCCTATGGCTTATTATTGCAGCCTTACTGGTAGTAAGTTGTAGTAAAGAGGATGGCGTGATGGATTCTTCATCACGAAGTGACAAACTGGAAGTTAGCTTCAACTTCTTCGAGAAATCAATCTCAGAAATTGAATCCAGAGCAGGTACTGCTGACGTAGCTCAGGCAGCATCTCCTTGGATTACCCGTGCAGACACTGATGGGAAGAAGAACCTGAGTGAGTGCAAGCAGATTACTGAGTTGGAGGTAGCCTTGTTTCCGGAAGGTAAAGATACGATGTATTTGGTAACCCAATTCTCTACCGACAAGAACTTCGGACAGGTGAAACTGTATGTGCCTAGAGGTAAATACAAGATGGTGGCTATCGCCGCTGCTACTGATAAGCCTTCAAAAGACAACAAGGTCAGCATCAAATCACAGACTGAGGTCGTCTTTCCGAAAAATGAGGCCACAGATATGTTTTATACCTATCAGGATATTGTCGTAAAAGATAGAGAAGAAAGACAGAACTACGACTGCATCCTGAAACGTGGAGTAACCGTATTGCAATTGGACAGCCGATCAGAAATTCGTCCAGATTACATCAAGTCGTTCAAATGTACGATTACCGGCAACTGCGGTAATGTCTTCGATCCATCTACGGGCCATTGTCTCCAGCCGGCAACCCTGACCAAGACATACGATATCTCGGGCGATCGGTTCAAGGCAAAAAGATTCCTTTTCACCATCTATTTCTTCCTGGGCGAGGATAATGTAACGGATATCACGCTGAATACCCAGACTACTGATACTGAAGATAAAGTGGTAAAAAAACTGTCGTTCGAAAACGTCCATATGGTGAAGGGAAAGATGACCATCTATAAAGGTCCGTTCCTCTCCACTCATTCTTCCGCATCATTCATCATCGATTCTCCAACCATTCCAGATTCCGGTTTCAGCACCGAATTTGAATAAAAAAGAAAAACGAAAAAGAGAAGGTGTGTCATGAACTTATGGCACACCCTCTTTTTCGTTTTTGCATAGATTTCCTTCATGCACTTATGATACACTCAGAATAAAATGAATGCTTTCATTCTTCTTTCATCTGTTTGTAACACGATAGCAATATCCTTTAAATACCTTTGCAGCGGTAAAAAGTGTTACAGCCGTTTTTTTTAAGAATAAGAATTTTATAAGAAAAAATAGAAAAGAAATGAATAAGGTATTTTGTTTATTTTGATGGCACTCCTGGGATGCGGAACGGTTTCCGCCCAGCAGGCGAATGCTTCTAACGTCCAGCGCCCCAAACTGGTAGTGGGCATTGTGGTTGACCAGATGCGATGGGATTATCTCTATCGCTATCAGAAGCGCTATGGAGAAGGCGGATTCAAACGCTTGCTCAACGAGGGATTTTCTTGCGAAAATACCCGAATCCCGTATGTTCCATCGGTTACAGCCATCGGTCATACTTGTCTCTATACCGGTAGTGTGCCTTCTATCCACGGAATCGCCGGAAACAATTTCGTGAAGAATGGCAAGAAGGTGTATTGTACGGATGATGAAACCGTGAAACCTGTGGGTTCCAACAGCAAGGCGGGCTTGATGTCGCCTAGAAATCTGTGGGTTACCACCCTCGGCGACGAGATGAAGATTGCATCCAATGGCAGAGCCAAGGTGGTGGGTGTGGCATTGAAAGACCGTGCTTCCATCCTTCCTGCCGGTCATAATCCGAACGGTGCCTACTGGTTTGATGATGAGAGCGGCAAGTTTATCACCAGTTCTTACTATATGAACCAGTTGCCGAAGTGGGTGGATGCGTTCAACAACCAGCATCTGCCAGAGCGTTATCTCTCGGAAAAATGGAACACGCTCTATCCTGAGAATACTTACGTAGAGAGTACGGAAGATGAGAATGAGTATGAGGATGGAATCCGCAAGGGCGTGAATGCTACGCTGCCGCTCAATCTCCCGGCTCTTTATAAGAAATATGGTTACAGCATAATCCGCAAGACTCCTTTCGGCAATTCGCTGACGATAGACTTGGCGAAGGCTGCGGTAGATGGAGAGCAGTTGGGTGCAGATGATGAAACCGACTTGCTGGCTGTAAGTTGCTCCAGCACGGATTATATCGGTCATCAGGTGGGAACTCATGCGGTAGAAACCGAGGATACTTATCTCAGACTGGACAAGGCGATAGCCGATTTCCTTTCTTATCTCGATGAGAAGGTGGGCAAGGGTAACTATCTGGTTTTCCTGAGTGCCGACCATGGAGCAATGAACAACGCCCGTTTCCTGCAAGACCGTCGCATTCCTGCGGGCAGTTGGGATGGTGATGCGGTGGCTAAGAAGCTGAACCAGACTCTGGCTCAGGAGTATCCTAACGTAGGCAATCTGGTAAAGACCGTGATGAACTATCAGGTGTTCTTCAACCGCAACATCATCAAGGAAAACAAGTTGGATTTCGCCAAGATCAAGCAGAGTATGGTGGATGTTTTGAAGGAAGACAGTTGCGTGCAGTACGCCTGCGATATGGAGAAGACGATGACCGAGAGCATTCCTGAGGATGTGAAGATGCGCATTGTGAATGGTTATAACCGTGAGCGCAGCGGTGATGTGGCCATCGTATTGAAGCCGAATTTCTATGCCCACGGCATGAAGGGAACCGATCATGGTGAGTGGAATCCATACGACACCCACATTCCTTTGGTTTTCATGGGTTGGGGTATCCAGCATGGTGCTACCACGAAGCAGACTTTCATGACCGATATTGTGCCAACCATCGCCGCCCTGCTTCATGTGCAGGCGCCAAATGGTTGCGTAGGTCAGCCGATATTCTAGTATTTTATTTAGAGCCTTATTCCTGAACCCGATTCAGGAATAAGGCTCTAATCGTATTCTGAGTTTTTAACCCTATCTTCATTTTTCTCTCACATCTTTGAAATATGAAACTTATACCTTTGCACTCGGAAAGGGGCGATGGACAGCTTCGTGTAACATGCATCTGCCGCTTCGCCAGCATAATATTAGATGTTTAAAGATGTAAAAAGAAAATGAAGGTAATTTTTGTAATTCAAGGAGAGGGTAGAGGTCATCTCACCCAGGCGTTGGCGCTTAAGCAGATGCTTCTGCATGAGGGCCATGAAGTAGTGAAGGTTTTAGTGGGCAAGAGCAAGAACAGGGTGATTCCCGAGTTCTTCCAGGATAAGATAGGTAATCCTATCGAGGTTTTTGACAGTCCTAATTTCTTGCCGTCTAAGGACAATCGCAAGTTCAATCTCTTGCGCTCCCTGACTTACAACACGCTTCTTGCTCCCAGCTATCTTTCCAGTATCCATTTGATACGAAAGAATATTCAGGAGAGTGGAGCCGACATCATCATCAATTTCTACGAGGTGTTGTGCGGCATTACCTGTTCCCTTTTCCGTTTCGGAATCCCGGAGGTTTGCATCGGTCATCAGTACCTTTTCCTCCATCCTTCTTTCCAGATGCCTGGAAAGTATTCTTTTTCAGAATCATTGTTGAAGTTCTTTACCCGCATCACCTGCGTGGGAGCCACAGCCAAGTTGGCACTCTCCATCCGTGACTATGAGGATGAGCCTGTGCACGGCATCAAGGTGGTTCCACCGTTGCTCCGTCAGGAAGCTAAGACCATCATCCGCCACCATGGTGACTACATCATGGGCTATATGCTGAATGCCGGATTTGCCGAGGATGTAAAGGCGTGGCACGAGAAGCATCCCCATACCCGTCTCCATTTCTTCTGGGATCAGCCAGATGCGCCCGAAGAACTGAAGGTGGATGATACGCTCATCTTCCATCGCATCAACGACGAGAAGTTCCTCAAGATGATGGCAGGTTGCAAGGCTTTCGCCACCACCGCCGGCTTCGAAAGCGTCTGTGAGGCACTCTACATGGGCAAGCCATGCATGCTGATTCCGGCTCATGTGGAGCAGGAATGTAATGCGATGGATGCAGAAAGAGAAATGGCTGGCATAGTGAGCGAGGATTTCGACATCGATAAACTGAAGGCTTTCGCCCGTGATTACGAGGAGGATGTGGAGTTCAGAATGTGGGAGAACCATGCTGAATGCCGAATCGTTGCCGCCATAGAAAACGCTTACGATACTTATTATCATAGAAAGGAGAACCAGGCTTATGAAGAAGAAAATGATTCTATTGTTGCTTCTTCTTCCCTTGTTGTTCCTGCTCGCCGTGTATGGCAAGGATAGCAAGAAGGAGGAGTCGCGAGTGGTAGTGATTGCCATTGATGGTTTGAGATGGCAGGAGGTGTTTGAGGGTGCCAGGCGCGACAGTCTGATGCCGTTTCTCTGGGAGATGGGCAGGAAGAAAGGCTGCATGATTGGCAACCGCAACCGGAAATCGAAGATGGAGGTGGCAAACGGCATCTGGAAATCCTATGCCGGTTACAGCGAGATGCTCTGTGGCGTGACCGATGATGAGCACATTTTTGATAACCGCAAGCAGTATAACCCCAACCGGTCGGTTCTGGAATTGGCAGAGGCTTGTTCAGAGTACAAGGACAGGGTGAATGCCGTGGCGAGTTGGGATGTGATTCCTTATATCCTGAATTATCGCAGAAGCGAGTTGCCGGTGGATTTCCGATCTTCTCACAGGGTGAGCAAGCAGGTTAGGAATGATAGTGTGACTTTGAACCGCGCCTTGAAGACCCTCAAGGAGAAGCATCCCAAGCTTCTCTTCGTAGAGTTTTGCGAGACCGATTATTACGGTCATCATGGCAAATGGCAGGAGTATCTGAATGCTGCCCATCAGAATGATCAGTTTATTCGACAGTTATGGGAATGCTGCCAGCAGGACCCATTTTACAAGGGCAACACCACCTTTCTTATCACCTGCGATCATGGCAGGGGAGAAAGCCTGGGAGTTCACGCCAACCGTGGCGAAGTTGATTCCAAAGCTTCCTGGGCGGAACATGGCAGAAGAATTAAGGGCAGCAATCAGACCTGGCTGGTGGCTTTCGGAAAAGACATCCTGCATCTGGGAGAAATGGAAGGTGGCAGAACCATCTACACCAAGCAGGTGGCTCCTACCATTGCCAGCATCCTGAAGGTTCCGTTTACGAATGATGATAATCAACAGCCGGAGGCTTCGCCGATTTATAAGATTCTCAAATAGAAGATTTATAAGATTCTCACATAGCTTTTTATTTAGCAAGAATAGGATAATAATAAATAAGATTTACAGATTATGATAGGATTGTTCAATGAATGTTTTCCACCCGTCATGGATGGTGTTTCACTCACGGTAAGCAATTTAGCTCGCAGCTTTTATCTGCAGGGCAAGGACGTGGCGGTTGTAACCCCGGAAATGCCAGGACTCGATGAGTCTCAGCTTCCTTATTCCTTATTCCAGTATCGCTCGTTCCCGGTTCCCGGTCGCCATCCTTATCGTTATGGCTTCCCATTGCTCGATTTCACGTTCCAGAAGCAGGTAGCTGCTCAGAATTTTGAAATCTTACACGCCCATTGTCCTTTCTCTTCGGGTGATTTTGCCCTGAAGACGGCTCGCAGGATGGGGATTCCATTGGTGGCAACCTTTCATTCCAAATATCGTGACGATTTTGAGAGAGTAATTCCCAACAAGGCTCTGGTGGATTATCTCGTGGGCAAGGTGGTGAAGTTTTACGAGAGCGTAGATGAGGTGTGGGTGCCTCAAGCTTCTGTGGGCGAAACCCTGCGCGAGTATGGCTACAAGGGAACCTTCGAGGTGGTGGATAACGGAACCGAATTTGCCGATGCGCCTTATACCGAGGAGATGAAATGGGCAGCCAAGAAAGAGCTTTATGTGGCAGTAGATGAACCCTTGCTCCTTTTCGTGGGGCAGCATATCTGGGAGAAGAACGTGAAACTCATCATCGAGGCATTAGCCAAGGTGAAGGATTTGCCTTATCACGCCCTTTTCGTGGGCGATGGTTATGCTAGGGCTGATATGCAGGCGATGGCGGCAAAGCTCGGCTTGTCGGGAAACAGCGATTACCGCAAGGATAAGATTACCTTCTTCGGAAGCGTGCAATCCCGGGAGTTGATGCAGATGATCTATATGGCTTCCGATCTCTTCCTCTTCCCATCCATCTATGATAATGCCCCTCTGGTGGTAAGGGAGGCTGCTTCGCTTCATACGCCTTCCATCGTGGCAAGGGGCAGCAATACGGCGGAAATCATTCAGGATGGAATCAACGGATTCCTCTCGGATAACGACGTAACTGCTTTTGCCAACCGACTCCGTTATATTCTGGAGCGCCCAACCATCATTTCCTGGGCTGCAAAGGGAGCCGCAGAGACCCTGGTGCGCTCTTGGGAGGACATTGCTGTAGAAGTTTTGGACAGATATCAGCATTTAATTGACAGACAACAAAATAGATTAGCCATTTAATCGTTATATTACTATATATAATAAGGTATAGTTTTATTTTGAGAGTAATATGAAAAAATGGCATTTATGGGTGGCGGCTTCCATCGGACTGGTGGTCATCGCCGGAATGATGATTCGGGAGTTTGACGTGGAAGCTCTGAGCAGGATAGATTTGTCTCCCAGGTTCTTTCTGGGAGTAGTGATGGGCGTGTTGCTCTTTGCGGTTCAGAATCTGATGCTCACCCTCCGTTTCCGGCATCTTTGCCGGCGCAGGTTATCCATCGCCGAGGCATTTCGCATCAATGTGCTCTGCGAGTTTACTTCTGTCGTTACTCCTTCGGCGGTGGGTGGAAGCGGCTTGGCTTTTGTCTATCTCAACTGCGAGGGAGTTTCTATGGGCAGAAGTATTTTCACGATGTTTGCAGCCCTGCTTGCCGATGAGGCTTTCCTTGCCATCAGCTGCCTGTTGCTTTATTTCCTGGTTCCATCTCCTTTGCTTTTCAGTTTGGTAGATGGAGTGGGAATTTCTGCGGATGCTACGAACGAATGGATCAAGGGCGGAGTGCAGGTTATCTTCATCATCAGCACCCTTATCGTGGCTATTTGGACGGCCATCCTCTACCTCTTGTTGTTGCATCGTCCTCAGATTCTGGGCTGGGTATTGAAGGGATGCTGCAAGATTCCTTTCCTTCGCAGATTCCTGCCCAAGGTTGAAAAGTTTTCCGAGGAGATGACGATGGCTTCGAAGGAGGCAAAACAGGAGGGCGGAAGGTTCTGGCTGCAGCTGATGGGGTATACTTCCCTGGCGTGGCTGTCGAGATTCGCCATCGTGGTAGCTATTCTCATTGCCTTCCATTGTCAGGGCAACATGCTGGTGGCTTGGTGCCGCCAATGGGTGATGTGGATGATTTCCATTCTGAGTCCTACGCCTGGCGGAAGCGGCGTGGCAGAGTTGATGTTCCGCCTTTATTATGCCGATTTCCTGCCCGATGCCTCGGTAGCCATCCTTGCCGCCATGCTCTGGCGCGCCATCTTCTATTACCCATTCCTGGTAATGGGTACCCTGGTTTTGCCGAAATGGATTGCTAGAAACTGACATAGAGTCGGGCACTGAGTGCCGTGAAATCTCCATTGTCGTTTTTGATGTATTGGAACGATGGCTGAAGGGAAATGGATTCCGTCAGCTGTCTTTTCCATGTTACTTCCAGCGAATATTCCGAACCCTGCTGGAAGCGGGCGTACTGGCCCGACAGACCGCACTCGTTCTTCTCGTCCTGATAGGCGCCGCCCAGTTCAGCGTATCGGTAGCAGGCATTCTGATGACTGGTGTTCTCGGAATATTGCACCATGCACGAAATGTTCTTGTCGCCAGCCTTCCATACACTCTGCTCTCCGTAAATCCACCAGCCACAGGTTGTTTTGCCCTTGGATTCATCGGCAGAAACCATTTCGCCATCCTCGTTGATTGGATATTGACGGGTATGGACGGCAGCACCCGCAAAATATTTTCCACCTTTATGTTCATACTCCAACTGCGACATGTTGAAGATTCCATCCTTCTTCGGGCGAACCTGGAAAGGATTGTCGTGGGCTTTCCAGCCATTATATCCCGCACCATTATACAGACTGTTTCTGAAAGTCCATCCCCCCTTGGTTACATCAAAGTAAAGGGTCAAGCCTGAATATGGATAGTTGGCTATCGGATAGCTGGATGCAACCGTAGGGAAGATTCCCTCAGAACTGTTCAGGAAGAGTGCCGTAACATCAGAGGTAAAGAAATCCTCGTTCACGTTTCTTACACCCACAAACAGATGGCCCGAATTCCACTCGTGCATGTAACCCAGAACGGCAAGCATGGCGAAATTATTATCGGCATCTATGTTAGAAAATCCCTGCCAGTCATCAATAATGCCATCGTTGGTCTTTGCCACATGCAGCGTAGCCGCCTCGAACGAATCCTTTCCTTTTCCTATCGGAACACTCAGTTCCAATCTCAGCTGATTGATCAGATTGGTATTCTTGTTCATGTCCCATTGCCATTCAGAAATATATTGTCCGTTAAAGCTCTGTGCATAAGCAAGGCAAATATTGATGCAGCCTAAAATAATAAAATAATTCTCTTCATTTCTTTATGTTTTTGTATAATCTTCATGTTTTGTATCATTTCTTGTTCACTTACTCGCTACTCGCGAGCATCTTGCTAATTCATGCTACAAAGGTACGGGATATTTCAAAATCCTGCAATACTTAATAGTTGGTATTTTTAAATCTTCTAAATAAAAGGGCTTCCTTTCTTGTCCCCATTTCTAGGTATTTTTGTTTCTTCTAAATAGTTAGGGTTCCGTCTGACTCCTTATTTTTAGGTAGTCAGACGGAACAAACAATAAACATTTTCCTACATTACAACCAGCGTTTGAAAGCCCTGATATAAAGGGTTTTGAGCCATTGCGTCAATACGCAGTAAGACAGCAGAATGCCTATGAGCCATGGAAAGTAGGTCCATGGAAGAGGAGTCAGGCCTATCGAACTGCCGAATGTGGTGAACGGAATACAGAGGCCGATTGCCATGATGGAGAAGGTCATCAGCATCACAGGCCATGAGGCAGAACTCTGGATGAACGGAACCTTGCGGGTGCGGATCATGTGAACGATGAGTGTCTGCGAGAGCAAACCCTCTACAAACCAACCCGACTGGAAAAGGGATTCCATATCCGGCCCCTGGCACTTGAACACCCACCACATCACCATGTAGGTGGCAATATCGAATATCGAACTGATTGGTCCAATCCAAATCATGAATCTGCTCAAATCGCCTGAATCCCATACACGTGGCTTGGCGAGATATTCTCTGTCCATGCGGTCGAAAGGAATGGTGGTCTGCGAAAAATCATAGAGCAGGTTCTGGATGAGCAGATGGATAGGAAGCATCGGCAGGAAAGGCAGGAAGGCACTCGCTGCCAGTACGCTGAACATGTTTCCGAAGTTGGAACTAGCCGTCATCTTCACGTATTTCACGATGTTTCCGAAGGTCTTTCTGCCTTCCAGTACGCCGTTCTCCAAAACCATCAGGTCTTTCTCCAGCAGGATGATGTCGGCACTCTCCTTGGCAATATCTACAGCTGAATCTACCGAGATTCCGATATCTGATTCTCGCAAGGCTGCTGCGTCATTGATTCCGTCGCCCAGGAAGCCCACGGTGTTGTTCTTCTTCTGCAGGAGCTGGATGATTTCCGACTTCTGCATCGGTGTAAGCTTCGAGAAGATGCTGCATTTTACCACCGCTTTCTGTTTCGCCTCCTGACTCATGTTTTCGAGTTCCGGCCCCGTAACGGAATCAGAAGTATTGATTCCTATCTGTCGGGAAATCGCCTTTACCACCGCCTCGTTGTCTCCCGAAAGTACTTTTACTTCCACGCCGTGCTCGTGCAACTGCTTGATGGCCTGGGAAGCTGATTCCTTTGGAGGATCGAGAAAGGCAAGATAGCCAATGAGAACCATCTCCTTTTCATCTTCGATGGCAAAGTTGTTTTCCTTGCTCAGGAAACTCTTCTGCGCCAGGGCCAGCACTCTCATACCTTGTGCATTCATCTCCTTCACGAATCTCTGTGCCTTGCTTCGCATGCTGTCTGATAAAGGCTGAACCTTTCCGCCGAATTCCGCAAAGCTGCAAACCGTCAGCATTTCTTCTACGGCTCCCTTGGTGATAATCTGTCGCTTGCCATTTCTGTCTTCTACCACCACCGACATGCGTCTTCTGGTGAAATCGAACGGAATCTCATCCACCTTTTTATATGAGCTGCTCAGCGATTCCAGTCCCAGTTCCTTGACGTGCGAGAGGATGGCGCGATCCATCAGGTTCTTAAGTCCCGTCTGGAAATAACTGTTGAAATAAGCGTGGCGCAGAATGCGGTTTTCCTTATCCTCGGTTCCATCCACGTTCACGTGGCGCTCCAATACGATGTGGTCCTGCGTCAGGGTGCCCGTCTTGTCGGTACAGAGAATGTTCATGGCACCGAAATTCTGAATGGCGTTCAAATCCTTTACGATGGTCTTCTTGCGCGACATTACCATCGCTCCTTTCGAAAGGTTGGCGGTTACAATCATCGGCAACATCTCTGGGGTAAGTCCCACGGCCACGGAGATGGCGAAGATGAAAGCCTCCAACCAGTCGCCCTTCGTAATTCCGTTGACCAGGAATACTATAGGAACCATTACGAGCATGAAGCGGATGAGCAGCAGACTCACCTTGGTGATTCCCTTGTCGAAAGCCGTAGCGGCACGATGGCCCGCCACGTTCTTGGCAATGGTTCCCAGATAGGTGTGGCTGCCGGTGGCGAAGACAATGCCTTTTGCCGATCCGCTCACCACGTTGGATCCCATAAAGCAAATGTTGTCGAGGTCAACGATGCTGCCCGTATGGTTGCGGGCTTCCGAAAGATTCGGGAATTTTTCGATGGAATCTGATTCGCCTGTCAAACTGGATTGGCTGACGAACAAATCCTTGGATTCGATGATGCGGACATCGGCAGGAATCATGTCGCCGGCAGAGAGCATGATGAGGTCGCCAGGTACCAGTTCCTCGTTGCTGATTTCATCGCCTGGCGAACCGCCACGGGTGCTTGTGCCGAGACGCATTACATAGCAGGTGTTGGTCACCATCTTCTGTAGAGCTTCGCTGGAGCGGTTGGCTTTCCATTCCTGCACAAAGCGGAGGATGGTGCTCAGAATAATCATGGTCGAGACTACGATGATGGAAGTCCAGTCCTGGTCGCCAGGATCTGCCATCCACACATCCATCACGTAAGAGATGGCTACCAGTACGGTGAGCACTCCTACGAAAGGATTGATAAAAGCCTTGGCAAGCATTACGAGCGGCTTTTTCTTCTGCTCGTGTACAATCTCGTTCTTGCCATAGAGTGACAGTCTCTTCTCTACTTCTTCATCGGTGAGTCCCAATGAGGTAGTCTGGAAGTAAGTAAGCACCGTGTTGAGTGGTGCCTTGGCAGCCATCAATACCGTCTCGGTATTGAAAGCCATTTTTCTGATGTTCTTTTTCTTCTTCCACATAATTGCTTTACTTTTACTTGATGTGAATTATTGTTTTGCGGTTGCAAAGGTAAGCAAACTATGTGGAAGAAGCCGTTAGAAAAGAATTAGAATGGTATTAGAAAACTATTAGAGAATCAGTAAGTCGTTTATTAATAGGGAGATGTATATTGTGAGGATTATGCTAGATATGTGGAATCTCCACAATGAAGAGGGTTCCCTTGCCCTGCTCCGAATGCACGGCGATGTTGCCATCATGCAGATGGATAATCTTATGGGCCAGTGTCATTCCGATGCCGTAGCCTTCTACTTTCTTCTTCTCATCTCCGCCTCCTCTATAAAATAAGGTGAAGAGATTCTCCTTATCCTTTGCCGACATTCCAAAACCGTTATCTGCCATGCGGACGATGCTCCATTTGTCTCTGAATGAAATCTGAACGATAGACGAATGGTTCTCCGAATACTTGCAGTTGTTCTCTATCAGATTCGAGAAGGCGATGTTCAGCAGATAAGGATTGCCGAGGACGGTAATCAGACTGTCATCGTCTTCTTCCTCGTTGCAGAAGAGTAGGTCGATGCTGTATTCCGGATGTGCCCGCAGGATGAGTTCTCTTGCATCTAATAAAAGTTCATCCAGGCGAACCTCTCGCATGCTGATTTCTTCCTTGCCGTAATCCGCCTTTGCCAGGTTCAGCAAACCATCTATCAGTCGGGTCATTCGCTTGGCGTCCTGCTGCATATTCTGCATGGCGAGCTGGTACTGCTCGTTGGTTCGCTCTTTCTGCAGCGAAACATCGATTTCGGCTGTTAGGGCAGCCAGAGGAGTACGCAGTTCGTGAGACACGTTGCTCACAAACTGCTTCTGTGAATTGAATGAAATCTCCAGTCGCTTGAGCAGTTCATTGAAAGCGATGGTCAGTTCGCCCAACTCATCTTTTTCGTTCTTCACGGGGATGCGGCGGTCGATGTGGGAGGCTGTAATAGTTTCAGCCTCATTCACGATGTTTCTTATCGGTTTGAGGGAGAGTTTTGCCAGAACATAGCCGGCGATAAAGAGCAGCGACAATCCGATGATGAAGAGGCAGATGAGGGTTTCCTGCAGTCCCACAAGGTTGTCGTAGCCGTAGCCGTCATAAGCGGCAGCTGTAACAATATAATCCTTTCCCTTGTATTGGAAAACCATTCCGATGCCCTGGTATTTTCCGATGTGGAATTCAATCTCTTTTTTCTGAATGATTTCCTTGATCATCCCTTCGGTTTCCTTCACGATGTCGTTGTGGATGGCATCGTGGTAGAGCATGTGGAAATCGGTGGTATAGACGGCAACCTCTACCTCGTTGATAAACTTCCTATTGTTCAGATAAACCGACTGCATGGTCTTGGCATCTACCTGTCCGGCCAGGAAGAGATTGGCCTTGGTAATGCCTTCGCTTTTCAGGTTTCTGAAGAAAGTCTGGTCGCGGGTATGTTCGCTGACCAGGTAAATGAGCACCATGCAAAGCAGAAATATGGTTGCCGTAATGCAGGTGTATTTAAGGGTAAGGGATGTTCTGATCTTCATATCTCTTTTCTTTCTGGTTTTATTCAAATTCTTATTCGGTTTTTCTGTTTAGTTCGTTACATCTTGTCCGTCAAGATAAAACCAACTCCCGGCTTGGTATGAATCAGTTTCACCTCGAAGTTCTTATCCATTTTCTTTCTCAGATAGTTGATATAGACATCGATGAAATTGGTGCCCGTATCAAAATGGGTGTTCCAAACCTTTTCAGCTATTTCCACTCGGCTCACTACCTTTTCTGCATTCTCCACCAGATAAACCAGCAGGTTGTATTCCTTAGGCGAAAGCTTGACAGGTTCGCCGTTTCGTGTTACTTCCTGTCTTTCAAGATTGATGCACAGGTCGGCGTATGAAATCTCCTTTACCGCATCAACCTTAGCCACGGCTCTTCTTTTCAGCAATACTCTCACTCTCGCCAGCAGTTCTCTGAAATCGAATGGCTTCACCATGTAGTCGTCGGCTCCCACATCAAAGCCTTCCAGCTTATCATCGGCGGTTCCCAGAGCCGTGAGCATCAGAATAGGGATTTCTTCATCCGCCTTTCTGATTTTCTGGCAGAGTTCGAAACCATTGAGCTTCGGCAGGATAATGTCTGAGATAATCAGTTGGAAATCATTCGATTGAAACAGCCTCCATCCCATCTCACCATCGTAAGCCACCAGAACCTGATAGCCGTTCTCTTCCAGACCGATTTTCAATAAATCAGCCACTCGCTTTTCGTCTTCTATCACTAAGATCTTAATCATACTTATAATCGTCTTTTTGTAGCTTGCAAAAGTACATCAATTTTAAAGATTCCCACGCTTCTTCACTTTTTATTATGGAAAATTAACCGTAATATCTTTAAAAAACTTTGCCTTATCAGATATTATTCGTACCTTTGCCTTGTTTTAAAAAGTTTAAGCAGTTAGAAATCAGTTTAATCAATTAGAAAATGAAGAAGATATTAAATCCATATTTGAATAAGGAGGGTTACAACTGCGTTTGCTGTGCCCCCAACAATCCTGTGGGATTGCATCTTGAGTTTTGGGAAGAGGGTGAGGATGTGCTTACCATCTGGAATCCCGGCGAGAATTACCAGGGCTGGATCAATACCCTGCATGGCGGAATCATCAGTATGCTGATGGATGAAGTGGCAGGCTGGGTTATCAACCGCAAACTGCAGACCACGGGTGTGACGATGCAGCTTAACGTGAAGTACAAGAAGCCTGTGATGACCACTGATTCGCAGATTACGGTGCGTGGTCACATCGCCAGTCAGCGCCGCAACATCGTCACCATCCACTTGACTCTCGAAAACTCCCAAGGCGAGGTTTGTGATGAGGGCGAAGCCATCTACTTTACCTTCGGTCCTGATAAAGCCAAGGAGATGGGATTCGACTGTTGCAAGGTAGAGGGGGAGGAATAACTCTCCCCACTTGTTTGTAATGCTGGAGTCTTTCTTGAAGTTTTGAAAGTTCTTGAAGTTGATCATGCTCAGTCTGCGTTTAAGAGTTTCTTGAATCACAATTCCCCAGAAAGCCGTTTCCTGCCCATTTTGTGGTCTTCATTGATGACCGGCGCCTGCCATCTATTAAGACCAGCCTCGGTCTTCATAGATGACCGACTTTTGGCACAAGAAGACTGTTCTTTCGATTGCCGGTGCAAAGATACAAAAATCCGGAGCTGAAAGCAAGCTTTTTCCCGTAGAATGTTGAAAATATGTTGTAAGTGGTTGATATGTAGTGATATAAGTATTTGCGTTTTTTACATCTGATTGCAAGAGTCGCCTTGGATTGCTTTTGATGATTGAAAAGCGGAAGAAGGAAACAGGGTCATTTCGGGTCAAGGTCATTTCGGGTCATTTTCATTTTCGGGGCGCAAAAGTCATATATAGTATAATATAAATAATATTTATATTATACTATGACTCAAAATGACATTCGCATTTTCAAAATGACCCGAAATGACCTTGACCCGAAATGACCCGATAGAGCTTCTGAAAGTTATACAGAAAGGATGTGGCGTTGTTTGTATTGTGTTGATAATCAGTTTGGTAGTTGTTGATTGAACTGTTTCGTTTCCCTCGTTTAATGCTATTAAAACGCACAGAATCTCCTTCGATCTATCCCAGTTTTCTTGCTCTTTTTACGAGAATCTTGACAAAATATATCAAGAAATTCCTTGTTTTACCCCTTTCTTTCTGCCTTTTACCCCTCTTATTTTTGCCTTCTGAGGAGGTGAAAAGTGCCATCGGAGCCACTTTTTCTTGCTTCTAAGGGCATTTTTCTCCTCTTTTCTCTGTAAAAAACAATCCGGCCTTTCTTGTCATTTTTGCTTGGGTAATGTGATTTTCTGTTAACAATGTAGTCTGGCTATTTAGGGGATAAGGTCGTTAAGGTCATTAAGGTCAAGGTTATTAAGGGTCATTAAGGTTTTTCAATACCTTAAAAGTCCTTTACGATTTGCTATGAAAATCGCCTTTGCAAAAAAGGGTGGTTTATGGGTTAAAATCAAGCTTTTTTCGGAAAAGTGTAGCTTTTAGCCCTTGTTTTCATAGGAAAAGTGTGTTTTTTATTTGGTTATTTCGTAGGAAAAGTGTATTGGGGTATGCTTGAAAAAGGGGAAAAATATAATGGCAGGTTCCCAATTAACGCATCAGGAATCTGCCATTTTCTATCATTTTACGCTAATCTCAACCTCAGCGAATTGAGCACTACGCTTACGCTGGAGAAGGCCATCAGGGCACTTGCCCACATTGGGGTTATCTGGAAATCAATGCCGAAGATATGAAGGGCACCGGCTGCCAGCGGGATGCAGATGATGTTGTAGATGAACGCCCAGAAGAGATTCTGCCAAATCATGTGAACCGTCTTCTGACTCAGTTTTACGGCTTCCGAAAGTGCCAGCAGGTCATCGCTCATCAGCGTAATCTGCGCCACATCCATCGCCACATCCGTTCCCTTTCCTATCGCCATGCTCACGTTGGCAAGGGCTAGGGCCTGGGTGTCGTTGATTCCGTCGCCCACCATCGCTACCTGCTTGCCTTCGTCCTGAAGTTTCTTTACCAAAGCCTGCTTGTCGCCAGGCAGCACCTTGCTCTGGTAATGCTTGATGCCGGCTTTCTCAGCCCAGTAGTGAGCTGCTTCCTCCTTGTCGCCACTCATCATATAGACCTCTATTCCCCTTTCCTGCAACTGCTTCATTGCTTCCTGGGCATGAGGCTTGAGGGTCTCTCTCGTCTCCAGATCCAAATCCTCCTGCTTGGTGAAATCGATGTTCTGGTTAGGAATGGTGAGAGTGCCGGTCTTGTCGATGACGAGGGCGTTGATCTTGTGGAGATTCTCCAGCGCCGACGCATCCTTGATGAGAATCTGCTTCTGCGCCGCCTTGCCGATGCCCACCATCAGGGCGGTAGGAGTAGCTAAGCCCATGGCGCAAGGACAGGCGATGACCAATACGGCTACGGCTGAAAGGATGGCCTGCGGAAGAGCAGCGTTGCCGCCTATCAGCCACCATATTAAAAAGGTGATGAGGGCGATGGCTGCCACGGCTGGAACGAAAATCAGAGCCGCCTTATCCACGATGCGCTGCACGGGCGCCTTACTGCCCTGCGCCTCCTGAACCATGCGGATGATGTGTGCCAGGGCGGTGTTCTCGCCAATCTGCTTAGCTCTCATGCGGAGCTTTCCCTGACTCGGAATGGTGCCAGCCAGCACGTTGTCGCCTGCCTTTTTTATCGCCGGAGTCGGTTCGCCGCTGATCATCGCTTCATCTACATAGGCAGCATCGGGCGTCATGAAACTCTCTGCCTGGGTAACCACGCCATCCACCGGAATCTTCTCGCCGGCTCTTACCTCAATCATGTCGCCTATCTGAATGGTGGAAATCGGAACTTCCTCCATCTTGTAGTCGTTGGTGCCTTCTATCTTCTCGTAAGTCACCAGTCGGGCAGTTTTCGGCTGCATTCCCATCAGTTGTCGGATGCTGCTCGCCGTACTGTCTTTCGCTTTTTCTTCCAAGCATCTGCCAGTCAGCACGAAGGTGATGATCATCACGGAAGCATCGAAATAAGTGTGCCATTCTATGCCTCTCGCTCCCCATACCATTTCGCCGAAGAAGGTGTTGAAGGTGCTGAAGAGGAAGGCGATGAGGGTGCTGAGTGCTACGAGCGAATCCATGTTTGCCGTATGATGCAAAAGCTGCTTCCAGGCGGAAACATAAAACTGTTTGCCGCAGTAGAGCAGGTTGGCGAGTGCCAGGAGCAGACAGATCTGGTTGGCGAAGGAACTCGAATGATGAGTCGAGGTAACGCCATCTGAAATCATATTCTGTTCCATACCCAGGGAAATCCAGCCCATGGAGAAACACATCGTCAGGATGGCGAAGAGCCAGGAAGCGAGGGTTCGGCGGCGCAGGAGGGTGAACTCTCGGCGGTTGATTTCCTCCACGCTTCTGTCGTTTTCGATAACGAGGTCGTAGCCAGCGTTGCTGATTTCCCGTTTCATATCTTCCAGAGAGATAATGTCGGGGTTATAATCTACCAGGGCTGTTCGGCTCGCCAGGGAAACCGAGGCGGAGTTGATGCCTTCTAGCGACTGCAGCTTCTTTTCTACATTGGCAGAGCATACGCTGCAAGCCATGCCTATTACTGGAATTGTTTTCTTCATCTGTTTCTTATATAAATGTTCTGAAATCTATAAGCAGGAGTTTTGATATCTGCTTTTCAGCCTGCAAAATTACATATTAATTATGACCCCCGCAAGATTTATGGAAGAAATATCCCGATGGATGGATGAAAATCATTATAATAAGGTAGATGAAAAATGTGATGGTTGAGGTAAGGGCATAAAAAAAGGCAGGTTCCAAATTGCCTTGGAATCTGCCTCGATCATTTATGGGAGATGATTATTTGACTTCGATATTCTTGGTAGCCTTAGCCTCCTCCTTAGGAGCAAGCTTTGGAATCTCAACCTCAAGAACACCATCAGCTACCTTTGCTGAAATCTTCTCACGGTCAGCGTCCTCAGGGAGTGTGTAGCTCTGCTGATAGTTGCTGTAAGAGAACTCGCGGCGCAGATAGTGCTCGTGCTTATCTTCATCCTTGTGTTCCATCTTGTTCTCGATAGCCACATTCAGATTGCCATCGTTATCGATGTTGATGCGAACCCATTCCTTCTTCAGTCCAGGGGCTGCAATCTCCATCTGGTAAGCTTTCTCGGTCTCCTTTACGTTAATGGCAGGAGCGGTAGCATTCATACGTGGCATCATGTCGGTGTTGAAGAATGCATCATCAAAGAAGTTACTCAACCAATCTGAATTATTATTTCTACGTGCTAACAACATAATTAAAACCTCCAATTTTATTTTACTCATCCTCTCGGTTCCTTGCGGCCCCGTCGGGATTTCTGTTTGTTCTTTATTTATCTGTTCTTTTCGATTGCCTCTGCCTCGAAACTCCGTTGTTCTTTCGAACTCCTTCATCTTTTGGCTTCAGCTTTCACTCTTATGTTGAGCAACTTGCGTGCCAGCGTCGGATTGATGACAATATTGGCAGCAAAGTATAATTAATTTAAACTTTGCTGCCAAAATGGGAGGCTTTTCTCGATGTGAATGGCAACAATGTCGCCAAAATCGGAAGTGCCATCAATGAAAAGAATGTTTTCAAAAAGTGGTAGAGAGGCTCTTACTCGTTTGATGCCTTCCGTGAAGTTATATTCTATCACGTCTTGGTTTACATTATGACCGCCCATTGTGTATCTTTGGATAACACGAGATAGAGAATCTTCTTTCGAGGATAAGCCGAAAAAGATGAGGCTGATTTTATAACCTGCATCTTTAAAATCCTGAACAAGATTGACTGGCAAATCTGTAGAGAAGTTCGTTTCGAAGAGACATTGCTAGAAGGTCTCCGTCAAAAGCTTTTACTGTAGAATAAAATATTCCAAGCCTACTTTTGCTAGCTCCATTTGGACCGGCTATAATTGTAAATTCAGGTCTTCTTTTCATAATCTTAATAGAAAAAGAGGTGTTCTTCTATTTCTTCATATTTGCACATAAGCCTTTAACCTTTAGAAAACCTTTGAAAAAACTACTGCAAAAATACGAGGAATCTTTTTAATAGCCAAATGTTTTAACCTCTTTTTTCTATCAGCTCTTATCAGAAGCATCTGTTTTTGAAAGTTTTTCCCAAAAAGGTTTGTGGTTTCAGGAATAATGGCTAATTTTGCGGGCTGAAAGGCGAATCGCTTGATAGGCGATGATTCTTGGAATGATATAATATAAATAGGATATGGATAGGAAAAATGATGGCCTCAGACTGGTGGATGGGGCTGGATATAAGAAGATAATAATTGCTTGCGACTCTTATAAGGGCTGCCTTTCGAGCAGAGAGGTGAATGAGGCGATTGCTTCGGGATTAAAGGTATGGAATGCGGAAGATACTTCTCCCGAAATAAAGAAATTGGATTCAGATGCTGCTTCTCCCGAAATCATTACCCTGGAAATGAGTGATGGGGGAGAGGGAATGCTCGATGCTTTTCTTTCGGCGATGAAGGGAGAGCGAGTGAGGATTCATGCCCATGATGCGCTGATGAGATGGATTGAAGCTGAATACGGAATCGTGGATGATACGGCGATTATCGAGATTGCGCAGACCGCCGGACTGGCTCTGATTGAGCCTGAACAGCGCAACCCGATGAAGGCTACTTCCTGGGGCGTGGGCGAGATGATAATGAATGCTTATCGCCGGGGCGTGCGCCGTTTCATCGTGGGCTTGGGCGGAAGTGCCACATCCGATTGCGGCATCGGAATGCTCAAGGCAATGGGCGACGACTGGAAGAAAATCCGCCGGGAATGCAGTTTCGTGCTGGCTTCGGATGTTACCAATCCGCTCTGTGGTGAAAATGGGGCGGCTTATGTTTTTGCGCCTCAGAAGGGAGCTGATGCTAAGATGGTGCAGATGCTGGATGATAGGGCGAGGAAGTTTGCCGAGGTAAGCTCCAGGCATTTCGGATATGATAGGAGTGAGGCTCCTGGGGCTGGTGCGGCCGGAGGACTGGGTTATGCATTCCTGCAATATTTCAATGCTGAGGCTTGTCCTGGGGCTGAGCTTCTCTTGGATGAGATAGGTTTTGATGTGCTCATTCTGGATGCTGATCTCGTGATTACGGGCGAGGGACATAGTGATAAACAGACCTTGATGGGGAAGTTGCCGCAAAGGATTCTGGAGCATGTTCTGAAGTGTAGGGAATCGGATAAAAGTAATGTTGCTTGCTCGCAGCTTGCCGGGGATTGCAAATCCCCGGAATCTTCGTTCCCCTTTGTGTGGCTTGTATCGGGTGGCGTGAGCGACAGGCAGGCGATGCTGGATGCTGGCTTTGATAGGGTTATTCAGGTTACTCCGGATAACATGCCTTTAGAAGAAGCGATGAAGCCGGATGTAGCCCGTAACAACATCATAAAAGCGATAAAGAACAAATAAATATTATAACAGAACTTTCGCAAGTGGTTCAAGATGGGCTGAAAGCTCAAAAGCTCCTGCAAGGCTCTCGCTCTGAAAGCTCAAAAGCTCCTGCAAGACTCTCGCCCTGAAAGGGCAGAAGCTCTTAGCCCAGGGCATCGCCCTGGGTACACTAGCAGTCAGCAATGCGCCCTGAAAGGGCAAAAGCTTTGTAAATTGCCTAGCTCTTTGAAGCTTTTGCCCTTACAGGGCGACAGGTCGGCGATTACCATTACCCAGGGCGATGCCCTGGGCTAGGAGCTTCTGCCCTTTCAGGGCGTGCTGTTTAAACCTTGCTTCTGCCCTTTACCTTTTCCTTCGGCCGGTGACCGTTGGTTCAGGGCGTGTGGAGCTTACTTGCGAAATTAGAACAAGAAAATAATGAAGTATATAATTTTTGATTTTGATGGAACCATCGGCGATTCGCAGAGTCTCATCGTGAAGACCTTGCAGGATACGATGCGTGCAAGAAAACTGGAAGTGAAATCGGATGAGGCTTGTGCCAAGACCATCGGTTTAAGACTGGATGAGGCCTTCGTCTCGCTCTTCGGAATGAGTGCTGAGGAAGGAATGGAATGTGCGGCAACCTATCGCGAAATCTTCCTGGATAACAAGAAGACGATGATCGTGCAGCCCTTCCCTCATGTAATAGATACCCTTCGGGAGTTGCATCGTCGGGGCTATATCCTGGGTGTGGCTAGCAGCAGAAATCATTGCTCGCTGGATGGATACGTGAAGCAGATGCAGCTGGAGAATATCTTCTCTTCCATTGTGGCAGGCGATGATGTGAAGCACGTGAAGCCGGCACCCGATATGGTCTTCAAGGCTTTGGGAGAGATGCCGGGAATGAAGAATCCCGGAGTTTCAGCAGAAGATGTTCTGAATCCCGGAGCTTCAGCAGAAGATGTGAAGAATCCAGTAATTTCTGCAGAAACTGAAAATATCAAGGATATTCTGGCTGAAACCCTCGTAGTAGGCGATATGAACTTTGATGTGGATATGGCTCACCATGCCGGTTGCAAGGCCTGTGCCGTAACTTACGGAAATGGAACCCGAGAACAGTTGGCTTCTGCCGAATTCATCATTGATGATTTTGCAGAACTCCTGGAACTGGTCTGAGATTAATTCTAACTGTACAGTTGAAACGCCCTGAAAGGGCAGAAGCTCCTAGCTCAGGGCATCGCCCTGGGTAATTATGAACGCAAACCCGTCGCCCTGTAAGGGCAAAAGCTTTAAAATACTGGCAATGTACAAAGCTTTTGCCCTTACAGGGCGTCTTATTGATTGCTATTATACCCAGGGCGATGCCCTGGGCTAGGAGCTTCTGCCCTTTCAGGGCGTGTGGAGCTTACATGCGAAACTTGAGTAGAATTACAGTTGTATTTACATTTGCGTTTGTATTTACACTGAATAGGTGACTATTCCTCCATCAGCTTGCGATAGCGACCCTTCTTGATTTCTGTATCGCCAAGACGGCGAGCCTTGTTGATTTCATACTCAGAATAGCTGCCCTCGAAGAAGAAGACCTCACCATTGCCCTCGAAGGCAAGAATGTGGGTACAGATACGGTCGAGGAACCAGCGGTCGTGGCTGATAACCACCGCACAACCGGCAAATGCTTCCAAACCTTCCTCCAAGGCACGCAGCGTGTTCACGTCGATATCGTTGGTAGGCTCATCGAGGAGCAAAACATTACCCTCCTGCTTCAATGCCAAAGCCAACTGCAGGCGGTTGCGCTCACCACCCGAGAGAACACTGCAGAGCTTGCTCTGGTCGGTGCCCGAGAAGTTGAAGCGGCTGATGTAAGCACGCGCATTCACGTCTCTGCCACCCAGACGCAAGGTCTCGTTGCCTTGCGAAATCACCTCATAAACGGTCTTCTGAGGGTCGATGTCCTTGTGCTGCTGGTCAACATAAGCCAGCTTCACGGTCTCACCCACCTCGAATGTTCCGCCATCAGCCTGCTCCAAGCCCATAATGAGGCGGAAGAGGGTAGTCTTGCCGGCTCCGTTAGGACCAATCACACCTACGATGCCGTTAGGAGGAAGCATGAAGTTGAGGTCGTTGAAGAGAACCTTCTCGCCGAACGCCTTCTTTACATGCTGCGCCTCAATCACCTTGTTACCCAGACGAGGACCGTTAGGGATGAAGATTTCCAGCTTCTCCTCGCGTTCCTTCTGCTCCTGGTTGAGCATCTGCTCGTAAGAGTTCAGACGAGCCTTACCCTTAGCTTGACGAGCCTTAGGTGCCATGCGAACCCATTCCAACTCGCGCTCCAATGTCTTGCGGCGCTTAGAGGCAGTCTTCTCCTCCTGAATCATTCGCTTGGTCTTCTGGTCGAGCCATGAAGAGTAGTTGCCCTTCCATGGAATACCCTCGCCACGGTCCAACTCCAGAATCCACTCGCTCACGTCGTCGAGGAAGTAGCGGTCGTGGGTTACGGCGATAACCGTACCCTCATACTGCTGCAGGTGCTGCTCCAGCCAGTCGATGCTCTCAGCATCCAGGTGGTTGGTAGGCTCATCGAGCAGGAGTACATCCGGCTTCTGCAAGAGCAGGCGGCAGAGAGCCACACGGCGGCGCTCACCACCCGAGAGATTGGTAACAGGCCAATCACCAGGAGGACAATGCAGGGCAGCCATCGCACGCTCCAGCTTGGAGTCGATGTTCCAGGCATCGGTAGCATCAATGATATCCTGCACCTCTGCCTGGCGCTGCATCAGCTTGTCCATCTTATCAGGGTCTCCGTAATATTCTTCGAGACCGAACTTATTGTTGATGTCCTCGTATTCAGCGAGTGCATCATAGATTTTCTGCACACCCTCCATCACGTTTTCCTTCACGGTCTTGTTCTCGTCGAGTGGAGGATCCTGAGGCAAGTAGCCCACAGAGTAGCCTGGGCTCCAAACCACCTCACCCTGGGTAGGTTGCTCAAGTCCTGCGATGATTTTCATCAACGTAGATTTACCGGCACCGTTCAAACCGATGATACCGATTTTTGCTCCGTAGAAGAACGATAGGTAGATGTTCTTCAGAATCTGCTTCTGGTTTTGTGGGATAATCTTAGATACGCCCACCATTGAGAAGATGATCTTCTTGTCGTCAACTGTTGCCATATATATTATTAAATAATGTGTATTTGTGAATAAATAGAGTAAATTGCCGAAATTGGCACTAACAGTTGCAAAGATACATTATTTTTTTGAAATTCTCGCCTTTCTTTCCAAGAAAAGTTGTATATTTGCAATTAAATGATTTTTTTGTTGATTAATTAAAGAAAGGACAATAATATGGATGCAACTTATATTGACCTTACCATCCGCCTTTCTCTCGCCCTGCTTTTGGGCGGAGCGATAGGCATTGAGCGAGAATATCGTGCCAAGGAGGCTGGTTTCCGCACCCACTTTCTCGTGGCATTGGGAAGTGCGCTTTTCTGTGTCGTTTCCCAGTATGGATTCGGAGTGGATCTGAAGGATTCCTCGCGTGTGGCGGCGCAGGTGGTTTCGGGCATCGGATTCCTGGGCGCCGGTACCATCATCTTCCAGAAGAATGTGGTGCGTGGTCTTACTACGGCGGCTGGTTTGTGGGTGACGGCGGCCATCGGATTGGCGTGCGGTACGGGAATGTATGTTGCGGCGGCTCTTACCACGGTGATGGTGCTGCTTGGACTGGAGGTGCTGAACTATTGGATTCCGCCATTGGGAACCACTACCGTTGAGCTGAATTTCTCTGCCCCGTCTCGTGAGAGCGTGAAGGAATTCATCAGTCAAATCAAGCAGAAGGGAATGGAGGTGCATTCCTACGAACTGAAAGAGCGCCGGTTATCCAAGGAGGAATTCCTGGAGGCGAATATCGAAGTGAAGGCGAAGAAGGATTTCCATACCCTGGAGATTCTTGACCTGATGAACGATTTCTCGGATGTCACGATTTCTGCGATAAAATAGAGCTTTTGCCCTTACAGGGCGACAGGTTTACGTCCATACATACCCAGGGCGATGCCCTGGGCTAGGAGCTTTTGGGCCTTCAGCCCGTACTTGAACCACATGCGAAACTTCAGTAAAATATAAAGAAAAAAGGAGTTAAGATGATGGCCTTAACTCCTTTTTTTCTTTATATACTGTAAAATCTTATCGTCTTTATTATGCTTGGAAGATCCTCGCCAGATAGTCGTAGTGTTCGCCTTCTGCCACGAGTTCACCATGTAGGCCGCAGGTTTCGGCGATGGATTTCAGTAATGGGAAATCCACGTAGAGCCAGTCGAAGCGGTCGCCCTTTACATCCTTGTAGATCATCTGATAATCTACTTCTCCGTAATAGGCTCCATTCAGATTGATATCGAAACTTCCATCCTCATTCTCGTAGATATATTTCAGATCAGAGGAATCGATGAGAATCTGACCGCCCGGATTCAGCAACGCCTTCAAGCGCTGGAAGAGGGCAGGGAGATGTTCTATCTTCCCGGCAATTCCCGTTCCGTTCATCAGGAGGAGAATCGTATCGAAACCGCCTTCAAACTGCTCCTGATTCTCTCCGGAATGATTTCCGCTGCTCAGATGTGGGTCGAAGAGATTGATGCATTCCGCATCCTTCACCCCTCTCAGCTTCATTGCTTCGCAACTCAAGGGCGAAATATCTATTGCCTTCACCGTAAAGCCCTTCTCCTGCAGGGCGAGCGTATGGCAACCGCTGCCGGCTCCAATATCCAGCACCCGTCCCTTGGCTAGCTGCAAGGCCTTCTGTTCCAGCACCGGCATTTCCGGGACGCTTCTGAAGAGATGGGTTACTGGCATTTCGTCTTCCTCGAACATCGAAGAGAGCACTCTCAGTCGGGCCGCCTTCCCATACTTTTTGAATATTTTTTGAAAAAGTTTTTTTCTCTTTTAAATTTCACAATCTGTCCGTTATTTTCTAATATTTTTCTTCTGCTGTCCATCTGTTTTCAGCGGACATAAAAACAGGCGGTACCCAATCTGTTTGAATACTGCCTGTCACTATAATCTTTTTGTATATCCTATGCGTTTTCCCGCAGCCACCGATTGATGATATACTGCCAGTCCATTCCATCCTGCATGACACGCAGAACTGTAACTGTTTTCACTGCTTCATCCACAGTATAAAACAGCAGATAGGATTCACACGGTTTCATGTAAATATCATAACCACGATACCGGAAGCCTGTTGTATTATACCCGGTCGGAAGTGTATCAAGTGCAAGAACCGCTTTTTTAATCTTTTTGGAAAAGTTTTCTGCATATTCCCGGTACTTAAATTGCTGAAGGATATATTTCTTTTTTCTTTCACATCCAGCTTGCCGCTCTGGGCAATGACAACTTTGTATTTTTTGTTTTCCATCCGTACCCCTTATACTGCATCAATTTCTGCCCATGCTTCTTCCACTGTCTGCACTCTGCCATTTTCCATATCGTCAATGGCTTCATCCAGCTTTGACAGAAGGACATCCATTGCATCGTTGATCGTATAAGTTGTTTCACGGGATTTCGTTGCCTGTGCCAATGCCATAACCATCACCCTTTCTTAAAATAGCACTCATGTTTCTGTCTTTATCATACCACGAACCATCAGAAATATCTATCATTTTTTGACAGTCACACAACACTGGATCTGATTTAATTATTCACACATTTTTTCATTAAACTTATAACCAACTCCCCACACAGTCTGAATATAGACCGGATGACTCGGATCATCCTCTATTTTTTCCCGAATATGGCTGATATGGCTCATCACAATGTTGTAATCACCGGAATACGGTTCCTGCCAGACCATATCATAAATCTGTTCTTTACTGAATACCCTGCCGGGATTTTGAGCGAGAAGCTGGAGGATTTCAAACTCTGTATAAGTCAAGGCAATTTTATCATTATTCCGCATAACCTCTCGTCGCTCTAAGTCAAGCATTATTCCCTTGTGTTGTAAGTTCGATTTTAGATTCATTTTTTGAAATATAAATTTTTCTCTACCAGCATCCAAAATGGAAATAACAGATTCTATTAAATTTTCTTCATCTCCATCAAAAGATAGCAATAAAATTTTTCCTATACAGCTCACCTCATATTATTTCATGCTATAAAACACTATAACTTTACATTCACTTAAACCAAATGATACAATTTCCCCTCATGGATTTTAAGTACCACATCTGCAGCATCAGCTATTTTTTTGCTATGTGTTACGACAATTACACTTTTTCCCATTTCATGCGCACTTTTCATCAATATCTTAATAATTTCGTCTGCAATTTCTTCATCCAGATTTCCTGTAGGTTCATCTGCAAGCAATACCTTCGCAGGACTTGCTAATGCTCTTGCAATAGCCACTCGCTGCTGCTGTCCTCCTGATAACTGTAAGACCTGCCGTTTCCAGTCTTCCCTCGGTATTCCAACCGCTTCCAAAATTTTCTCTATGTCTTTCTTTCCACCCAGCATCACATTTTCTTCTGGAGTCAAATAATCTATCAGATTATAATTCTGAAAAACCAATGACATATTTTCTTTCGATAGTTGTGTAGTCCTTTTTCTTATATTTACCCCTTCATAATAAATTCCCCCATCCGTCGGAGAATCCAAACCTGCCAAAAGCGATAAAAAAGTTGTCTTACCGGAACCACTTGGTCCCAAAATGGCATACATTTTTCCTATCTCAAAGCCATATGATATATCATCTAAAACTTTTTTGCCTTTATTCGCCTTATAGTAATAGACAACATTCTTTGCCTCAAGAACAATGTTTCCTGCATTTTTACTCATTTCTATAACCTCCTACCCCGTTATTCAGCTCATTTCACTTAATATCTGCTTCGGCCTTTTCTTCATTATCGTGATTCCTGCTACTAATACTGCAATAATCAAAATACCTGATATCATCCCAATATCCATCAGAACCATTTCTTTCGTTATATGAACCTCCACATCTTGTATTTTTAAATCCGGTGCAATATATCCATCTATATAGGTACCAGTATTTTCCTGTTCCTGCTGTTCTAACCTTAAGGTCTGCGTTTCTTTCGCTAAATATGAAGCTGAAGTCTCTGCAATAATTGGGGAAATTGCAAAGGATAACAACATCCCTATAATACTTATCATTACTGCTTCCCATAAAAACTGTACCCATATTTCAAATTTGCACTTTCCAAGTGACATCATAATTCCTATTTCTTGCGTACGATTTTTTATCCAAAACAGAAAAACTAAAACTAAAATCACAAGACCTGACACTGAAACTATTAGTAATAATCCCATACTCATCTGATCCATCTGCCCAAAATTTTCTGTCATATTTTTAATATTTCCATTATTATCAATTAAGTCATATCGTGACCAATCTATATTCGCTTTCTGTACAGACTTTTTAACTTGATCGTACTTCCCTGCATTTTGGACTTTTGAATATAGCATACTGATAGAAAGGATTTCCTTCATTTCCGGATGGTTTTTCCGGGAAACTCATATCCGTAAATATTGTATTTTCTGGTACGATAAGAATCCCCATACATAATAGATTTTCGTTCTTGCTTTGTTTCATAAATTCCGATAATCTCAGCACTGTAT
>ENA-OQMX01000033-OQMX01000033.1-human-gut-metagenome-genome-assembly--contig:-NODE-33-length-33761-cov-4.090593_pt1 | contig 33761 bp, 31 predicted proteins | sample MGYA00242622_ERZ504866 | MGnify/ENA primary metagenome ERZ504866 (study PRJEB26092, sample SAMD00036422) | human gut metagenome | host: Homo sapiens | study: EMG produced TPA metagenomics assembly of...
GCTTTTCTATGGCACTTGACGCCTGCTTTTCGGGGTTTACGGTCATGGACAGCGCATACATATCGCGCATATCATAGATTTGACTGCTGTATTCGGGATTGCGGATTCGCGCTATTGTGTGCAGGTTCTTGTTAAGTCCGTGAGCGGTAATGCAGCACAAAAGATTTACCTCGTCCGCGCTTGTGGCGGCTATTATGAGGTCGGTGTCCGTAATTCCCGCCTTCAGCAGCGTGTCTTTGGTGGCACAGTTGCCGTGTACGGTCATTATGTCGAATTGCTCCATGCTTGAGCTCAAAACAGTCCTTGTTTGAGTCGATAAGAGTAATGTCATATCCCTCTGCGGTCAGCTGACGTGTAAGCGTGGCACCAACCTTACCGTCACCTGCAACAATAATCTTCAATTACAATTCCCCCAAAAAATCATATATAACCACATATAATATAGCATAAAAAAAGTAAAAGTCAATGAATAAAAAGGCACAGTAAGAGCGGCATAAACGCCGACGGCAGCAGGTTTGCAACCTTTATTTTTGTGACCTTCATTGTGTTGAGAGCTATGGCTATTATAAGCACGGAGCCGACGCACGACATCTCGTTTATCATACTGTCGGAGAGAAATGACGAGAGAAAGCCGGCGCCGAGCGTCAAAATCGCTTCATAGACAAAAACTATAATTCCGGAGAAGAAACAGCCTATTCCGAATGTGGTAGTCATTATCATCACAAAAAAGCAGTCGAGCAGAGCTTTTGCATAGTATGTTGAAAAGCTGCCCTGCATACCGGCTTCAATCGCGCCGACTATTGCCATAGCTCCGACGCAGGTGAAAAGCGTGGCATTTACAAAGCCCTCGCCGAACGATGAATTTTCGGTATTGCGGCTCAGCTTCTTTTGCAAAAAGTCGCCGAATTTGTTTAAATGCCTGTCAATGTCAATGAGCTCGCCTATTATTGTTCCTATCGCGAGCGACAGGGCGGCAATCAATGTATTTTCTCCTTTAAGCGAACCCTTGATTCCTATGTAGAGTACGCACAGCGACAGCGCATAGTTAAGACTTTTTTGCACGCGTTCCGGAATACCCTTTTTAAACAGCAGACCTAAAAGAGAGCCTAAAAAAACAGCTCCGCAGTTTACTGCCGCGCCTATGAGTTTCATTTTTTCACCTTATTTGTTACCGTGCCGCGCCGAAATCGACGAAATGCCGTAGTGACGGGCACTCTTTACCTTAATTTTAATTACGGCGACTATAATAACACAAAAACCGCCGTGTATCAATAATAAGGTTGAGCGTTCATAAGGAAGTATCGGTTTCGCATAAAAAATGTACGGCTGTGAAGCCGCGAAGCAAAACTGCCTTATAAACGCTCGGCTAAAGCGTGTAGATTTTTAGTTTTTTTACGCTGTGTTTCGTAATTTGAAAATCGGCAGGGAAATTACGGCGACAACGCCGCAACTGTTCCGTCCGCCGCCGCAGTCGTAAGCTGACGAAATGCCTTTGTGCGGCAGTCGCCTGCGGCGTAAATTCCGTCCGTGCTTGTTTTACAGCTCTCGTCCGCCTTGATGTATCCGTTTTCATCAAGCTCTGTGACCTCGGCAAATATTTCGTTTTGCGGCTCCTTGCCTATTGCGACAAAGAGCCCGTCAAGCGGAAGAACTGTTTCTTCACCACTTAGATTATTTTTAACTAAAACGCTTTCGAGCCTCGTCTTGCCGTTTATCTTTTTTATTTCGCTGTTTAACAAAAACTCGATGTTATGAAAGGACTTTAACTCTTCACAGAGCCTTTGTTCGCCGCGAAATTCATTCCGTCTGTGAATCACATATACCTTTTTGCAAAGCTCTGCCAGCAGCCTTGCGCTTTGCAGAGCCGAGCTGCCGCCGCCGACCGCGGCAACCGTTTTACTTTTGAAAAATGCACCGTCGCAAACCGCGCAGTATGAAATGCCTCTGCCCAAAAGCTCACGTTCGTTTTCAAGATAAAGCGGACGCGGTCTTGTACCGACCGCAATTATAATTTTATCGCATTGAGTTTTTTCGCCGTCAGCAGAAATAACATATTTGTCCTTACCCTCAAGCTTAATTGCGGCTGCTCTTTTTTTAATAAGCTCTGCGCCGAGCTTTAACGCCTGCTTTAACAGCCTGTCAGAAAATTCGTCACCGCTGATTTCGCAAAAGCCCGGGTAGTTTTCTATTCTCGGCGAATCGACTATCTGACCGCCGAATATTCCGCTTTCAAAAACCGCGACACTCTTATTTTGGCGAGCGGTGTAAATTGCCGCGGTAAGACCTGCCGTTCCGCCGCCGATTATAATTGTATTGTATTTTTTCGGCATAAAAATCCCCCCGTTTTCGTCTGCCATAATGAGTTTGCCGCGAAATTGCGGTTTTATCCGAAACCGGGAGGGGAAAGTATTATTTAATTGTACCGTATATAAGCTTTTTCTTTTCGGGCGGATTGTCGGCTATTTTAATTGCATTTAAATACAGCTTTTCGGCACTGTCGGCTCTTGCTTCGCAGGAGGTGTAAAGCGTTGCCAGAGCGTCGCCCTTATTAACTCTTTCGCCGGTCTTTTTGCGGAGTACAATTCCCGCGGCCATATCGATTTTGTCGTCCTTTTTCTCTCTGCCTGCGCCGAGTATCACGGCGGCTTCGCCTATCTTTCCGGTGTCCGCCGAAAAGATGTATCCGTCGCACGGCGATAATATGTCGCGAACGCATTTGTCTTTTTTGAAGAGGCTTGTATCATTTATATAATCGACGTCTCCGCCCTGAGCCTCAACAAGCTCACGGAATTTATCAAAGGCTCTGCCGCTGTCGAGCGCATTTGTCGCTTCTATAATACACTCGTCTATATCCCTTCGGAATGAGAGTGACAGCATATTTGCGGCGAGATAAACAGATAATTCGCGAAGGCTCTTGTCACCGTTACCGCGTAAAACGTCGACTGCCTCGATAACCTCAAGCGCATTTCCGACATTTCTGCCGAGCGGCTCGTCCATATTTGTTATAACGGCTATGATGTTTCTGCCGCAGCTTTTGCCTATGCCTACCATTGTTTTTGCGAGAGCCGCGGCGTCATTTTCGTTTTTCATAAATGCGCCGCTTCCGCATTTCACATCGAGAACTATATTTTTGTCGCCTGCCGCAAGCTTTTTGCTCATAATGCTCGCAGAGATAAGAGCCCTGTCATCCACGGTGGCTGTTACATCTCTAAGTGCGTAAAGCTTTTTGTCGGCAGGTGCGAGATTTCCGGTCTGACCTATCAGAGAAATTCCGATTTTGTTTACCTGTTTAAAAAAGCTGTCGCTTGCCATTGCTGTGTTGTAGCCGGGAATAGACTCCAGCTTATCAACCGTACCGCCCGTGTGGCCGAGACCTCTGCCGCTCATTTTGGCAACCTTCAGACCGCAACTTGCGGCAATGGGAGCGACTATAAGTGAGGTTTTATCACCGACGCCGCCGGTTGAGTGCTTATCGCAGGACACGCCGTCTATTTTGCTCATATCGTTCATATCGCCCGACTGCGCCATACATAAGGTGAGATTTGATATTTCGCTGTCACTCATACCTTTAAGGCATATGGCCATAAGCAGCGCCGAAGCTTGATAGTCCGGTACCGAGCCGTCCGTAAATCCGTCGACAAAGAACTTGATTTCGTCAAAGGACAGCTCTTTCCCGTGCTTCTTGTTATCGATGATGTCATACATTCTCATTTCGCCACGACCTTTCTTTTAATTTAATTGCTTATAAACCTTGCGGCAATGCAGAAAAGCAAAAGCAGGGAAAAATAAAAACTGCCGAAAAGGATTAGGCCCTGCTCCGACAGCTTTATGTGTGAAATATTAGAATCCGCGTGAGCTTCCTCCGCCGGAGAAGCCGCCGCCTCCGCCCGAAAATCCTCCCGAGGACGAGCCTCCCGAGAACCCTCCGGATGAATGCCCGCCGAAGCCGCCTCCGTAAAATCCGCCGCCGTGATAATCGCCGCCGTGATGATCGCCGCCGCCGTGATAAATTGCTTTGCGAATTATGCGGCCGGGTAAAATCAAGGTAATCAGTACCAGAACCGTTATTATAATTATAACGGCGAGGTCGATTTTTTCGTCCCCGAAACCTGATGAGGAGTAATCGCCGATGTCCGTGTCGTCAATGCTCGTATAGCCCTCTACTCCGTATTCGGAATAAACCTCCTCGACGAGCTTTTTGTAGCACTCGCGAAGACCTGTGGAATAGTCGCTGTTTTTGAGGTACGGAACTGCATAGGAATCGAGAATTCGTCCAGATTTACCGTCGGTGAGAGAGCCCTCAAGACCCTTTCCGACTTCAATCCGCACCTGTCTGTCGCCCGTGGACAACAGCAGCAATACGCCGGAATCATCGTCCTTATCGCCTATGCCCCATTCACGCGCCAGTCCTATCGAATAGCTTTCAATATCTCTGCCGCCGAGGCTTTGAACCGTGACAACTACTACCTGCGCCTTTGCTTTTTGTACAGCTCCTCGCCGAGAGCTTGAATGGTGCTTTTGTCCTCATCGGTGAGACACGAGGCAAAATCGTTGACGAAAAAGTCGCTTGTGGGAGACGGGTAATCGTCTTGAGATTGTGTGGTCATTTTGTTGTCATCGGTAAAGCTTGGGGCGAAAAAACTGCTTGCCGGCAACGGATGCTCGCTTATTGCAGCTGCCGGCAGAGCCGTCAGCAAAACAATCAAAAGTGAAACAAGCAGTGCGCCTGCACCTATCGTCTTTTTCATGGCTTATTTACCGAAATCCACAGAGGGAACAGTTGCAGCTTCGGCTGTGGCGGTGAAATAATCCGCCTTTTCAAAATGGAAGAGTCCCGCAATTATCGATGCGGGGAACGATTGAATTTTTGTATTGTATTCCTTTGCGGCATCGTTATAGTCCTGACGCGCAACGGAAATACGGTTTTCGGTGCCTGCAAGCTCATCCTGAAGATTTATAAAATTCTCATTTGCCTTGAGATCGGGATAGCTTTCGGCTATCGCCAAAAGTCGTGATACGGCACTGTCAAGCTGACTCTGAGCACTGTTCAGCTCATCAACCGTCTTGGCACCCGAAAGTGCCGTGCGAGCGTCCGCAACTGCCGTAAAAACGTCCTCCTCATGAGAAGCGTAGCCCTTTACGGTGTTTACAAGGTTTGGTATAAGGTCCGCGCGGCGCTGAAGCTGTGTTTCAACCACGGACTGCGCGCTCGTCACGTTTTCACGCAGCTTTACGAGATTGTTGTAGCTGCCGACAATGCTGCCGATAAGTGCAATGACTATAACGGCAACAATGATTCCTACTGTAAGACTCTTTTTGTTTTTCATGGTGTTACCTCCTTTTTCGGGGGAGAAATATCAGTCGTCAAAACCGTTCGGATTGTTTTTTTGCCAACGCCATGAATCCTCGCACATTTCCTCGAGGTCGCGTTTTGCCTCCCAACCGAGCTCTTTTTTAGCCTTTGACGGGTCTGAGTAGCAGGTAGCTATATCACCGGCACGGCGAGGAGCGATTTTATAATTGATTTTAACGCCTGTGGCTTTTTCAAATGCTTTAACTATATCTAAAACGCTGTAACCCTTGCCTGTGCCGAGATTATAAATTCTTACGCCGCCGTTTGAGGATTTCAGCTGCTCTACGGCTTTTACGTGACCGAGAGCCAGGTCAACCACGTGGATGTAATCGCGAACACCCGTTCCGTCGCGGGTGGGGTAGTCGTTGCCGTAAATCGAGAGGCAGTCAAGCTTGCCTATTGCAACCTGTGTTATATACGGCATAAGATTGTTCGGGATTCCGTTGGGGTTTTCACCTATGAGGCCGCTCTTGTGAGCACCTATCGGGTTAAAGTAGCGAAGCAGCGTAACATCCCAGCTGTTGTCTGCTTTATAGAGATCCTCGAGGATTATCTCTATCATATACTTTGTGGTACCGTATGGATTGGTTGTACCGCCGGTTTTCATATCCTCCGTGAGCGGCGAAACATTGTTCATACCGTAGACGGTAGCGGAGGAGGAAAATACAATCTTTTTGCAGCCGTTGTCTCTCATAACCTCGCAGAGCGCAAGAGTTCCGCCGATGTTGTTATCGTAGTACTCAAGCGGCTTGTGGCAGGATTCGCCTACCGCCTTGAGGCCTGCAAAATGTATGACGGCGTCTATTTTATTTTCCTTAAATACGGAGTCAAGCTTCTTTTTGTCGCGAACGTCGCACTCATAAACTTAACCTTTTTTCCGACTATTTCCTCAACGCGCTCGAGTGCCTTGGGGCTTGCGTTGTAGTAGTTATCAACCACTATCGGTTCATATCCTGCGTTAATAAGCTCTATGCAGGTATGGGTGCCTATAAATCCGGCACCGCCGGTTACTAATATTGCCATTTAAAATGTCCCCCTTGATAATATATACAAAATATGACGGATTAAAAAGTGTTATGAAAGATTTGTTCCGGGATAGTATTTTGCGAGTATCTGCGCGTAGGTCGAGCCGTCGGCCGCCATTTTGTTTGCACCGGAAAGGCTCATACCGACACCGAAACCGTTGCCGTATGAGGTTATCTTAAAGGTGTCGCCGGAAGAGGTGTAGGATACTGCAAAGCAGTATGACGGAATCTTGTTTTCGAGAAGTTCACAGGCGAATTTATATCCGCTTATTTCCTTACCGCCTACGTTTACGGTTTCGACGTATCCTACTCCCGTGCTTATGGCGCCGTCGTGCTTTGTAACTTTTACCCAGTCCTTGGCGGAGCCGGAGAGATTTATCGAGCTGTCAAATTTATTTGCAAGCTCCTTTAATTCACCGGATGTCAGAGTAATCTCCGTTTTGTAGCCGTCTGCGTTTTTATCGGATGCGCTGTCTACCGTTTTAAGGTAGGGGAAGGAATTACCGAAAACAACGTCTGCCGAGGTGGTTTTACCTGCCGACAGCTTAAATGTGGGAGTGAATGCCGGTTGACCGTTATATACGACATATTCGCCGAATACCTCCGAAACGGCATTCAGTATGTTGTCGCTCACCGTTTCTGCGGCATTAAGACCGCTCACGTTAAAGTTTGTGTTGCGGTATTTCAAATATGTATAAACGGCAACTGCATCGGCTTTTATGGCTTCGGAATTGTAGCTGTCGTCCACATCCGCGGCCACAATTTTTGCGAGTGCCTTTTTTGCCTCCGTTTTTACGCCGTTGAGCACAATGTATTCGGGCACTACGTTTGCGTTTGCCGCATTGTCACCCTGAGAAGCGGCGTTTGCGGTGTCCTCGGCCGCTCTCGCAAGGTCGTCCTTGTCAATTCCGTTAACCGCTTCATTGCGCATAAAAACAGAGAGCGGAACTGTATCCTTTGATATTTCCGGGGGAACGGTCGTTTCCTCGGAAGTCGTTTCGGGCGCAGTGTTTGCGAGTGCCTCGGCGGCTTTTTTGTCTCTTTGATATTTCACAAGGAAAAATGTGCCTGCCGCAACGGCAAGAGCGAGAATTATTACAAGTATTGAAACAAGGACTTTTTTCCCTTTGCCGGGAGTTTTTTCGGCTTTGGGCTCTGCTGCGGCTTCGCCGGAAATCTCTATGCCGACGGAGCTTTCCCCGGAGGCCTTTTCGCCGATAAGCTCTATAAGCTCCTCTGCGGCGTCTCTTATGAAGCTTTCATCCTTTTCATCGGGCTCGCGGTAGAGCTTTCTGACTATTGCGGAGCTCTCGCCTGCGACGGCAATGCATATGTACGAACAGCCGTCCGTATTGCAAATATCCGAAATGCACGCGCCGAAATCCGCAGAGGCAAGCTCCTTTGCCGATTTTGCCATCTGTGCGGTGTAATCGGTGACATTGAAGTCGCCCTTGTCCTCGACATGCGGTGTAAATGTGAAGAACTCGAAAAAGTCGGGTGAAACAGAGCCGAAGGATTTTACATATTCGGAATTTTGATTGCCGTTCACCGCAACACGGCTACCGCTCTCGCGAAGAATATTTACGGTTTTGGAAGTGACTTCCCCTACACTCTCGGGAAGCGCGGGAGGCGTCTGCGCGGCTTTTTCGGGAGCCGGCGCCTCTTGCCTTTTTGGCGGAACAGACGGCTTTACCGTTGCGTTTTTCGGGGCGTAAGCCTCTTCGCGGACAGCTATGGTCTCGCCGCTCGTGAGATACGGAATAACGCCGTTGCGAAGCACCGTGTCAAGGCGTACATCGTCAAGAGGCAGATACATTATCTGTTGATGTCCCTTAGAAATGACAAAGCCGGAATTTACTCCGTCGCGGGTTAAAAACGGGACGGCACCCTTCGGCATCTGCGATTGAAGCAGCTTTTGCGACTCGGGAATTTCCGCGGCGCGTCCGAGTGCTTTTTTGACCGTCGGATTTTCCTCAATGTCAAGAGAGAGTGCCTTTGTAAGTAGCGTCTTTGTTCTGACATATATCTTCGGGTCAACGGCAATAACTATAAGCTCGGAGTCCGCGAGAGCTTTGCCGAGCGACGGGAACATCTCCTTGAGAGAAGAAAATCTCTTGAAGGACACGTCATCGTCGGTAAAGGCGTTAAGACTGCCGGAAATTTTGATTTGAAGCTTAGTAGCCGGAATGTCGTCACTCGAAATAAGTGAAAACAATTTCAAATTCATATCCTTGTCCATCCTTGTTTATAAATGTGTATTAAAAACCGATTATTCGGCGGGCTGCCATTTTTCCGCCGAAGCAAAGGGGTTCTTTTGACCTTTTTTATCATACCATACCTGCGGATAGCGCGGATTTTCGTTGACCGTGACGAGCGAAGTGTCTACATTTTCGCTTTCGCCGTCGCGCAGAAGTCTGCCGACAACCACAAGTCTTGCGTTTGAAAATTCGTAGCTGCAGGTGGATAGTGTAATAAGCTTATCCGTATAGTCTACGCTGACGCCTGTCGAATAAAGCTTTCTCTCGTCTATTGCCGCTATAAATGCGTCAAAGTTTTCCTTTGTCGGGAATTTGGGCGTGTTGTAGTAAAAGAGGTAGCCGTTATCCTGCTCGGGCGCGCTGCCTGCTATAAAGGCGGCATAGATTTTAAATTTATAGGTCTTAAACAGAGTGTCGTATTCTATAATCGGCGACTCCTTAAAGCCGTCGGGCTTCTTGTATTTGTCAAGCTCGGCAAATACAAGGCCGTCGCTCATGTGATGACCGTAAATTACAGTGTTCTGGCTGAGATATTTCGGGTCACAGCGGAAATCGAGGAACGGGCAGCCGTAACGGCTGTAATTGCCGTAGAAATCCTGCTTGAGGTACTCGTCGTTATCCTCGGCCTGCACAACCTGGACGTCGATTGCCGTATTCGGAACGCGAATCCAACCGACAAGGTCGTTGTTTATGGCATAGAGATAAGCGTATTTCGGCATCATACCCTGAGGCAGAGTGACGTTTGGATATTTGGCAAAAAATTCCGCCCACGCATCTTCGTCGGTAAGGTTTGAATCGGCGTCGATAACCTGGCCTTTAATGTTAGCGTTTTGCTTGTTGGCGCTGTTTTTCTGACCCATCAGCACGCCGAACCAAACAGCGCAGCCGATAAGCGTGAAAACAGAGATGTCCATTATTACCTTTCTGATTATCTCGGAAACCTTGTCATGCTTATTCGGGAAGAACGCCGCAAGACCGCTCTTGAACATCTCACCGAAGGTCTTGACGGGTTTCTCATCTTCTTCCGGTTTTTCTTCCTTCTGCTCTTCCTCGGGCTTTTCTTCCGGCTTTTCTTCCGGCTTTTTATCCTTGGAGGGGCGAACTATTGCGATGTTTTCTGCGGGAGCTTTTTCCTCCTCGCGAGGCTTCTGATATTGATTTGTAATATCGATGAAGTGGTTATCGTCGCCGGAATATTTGTTTCTTCTCGACGTCTGCTCGGTTTCATTTTGAGAGTTGTCGTTTATGGCAGACAAAATATCATTGTAGATTCTGTCGGTGTTTTTATCGATAACCTCGTTTTTCTTTTCGCTTTCGTCTTTTGACTTCGCATTTAAGTTTTGCGGCTCCGCTTTTTCGGTGCGAGACTGCTCTGTTTCGGCCGGCTGAGCGTTATTTGGCTCAGGCTGTGACTTATCATTCGACTCGTCACCGAGGGCAGAGAGTAAATCGTTTATCTCGCTGTCGGGTTTTTCGTCCTTTGCGGTTTCGTGGTTTACCTTATTTTTAAGCTCTTCAAATGATAAAAGCTCGTTGTCGTTGTTTTTCTTGTCCTTGCTTTTGCTCATTTAAGCTCTCACTCCTTTCGGATACCATCTTTCGGCGTTTTTATATGGATTTGCTTTTTTATATTTGTCATACCATATCTGCGGATAGCGCGGATTTTCGTTTACCGTCGCAAGCGAGGTGTCAACCTCTTCGCTTTCACCGTCTCGTATGAGCCTTGCAACCAGTACGCAACGGGCGTTTGTCTCGCCGCGGCGCGTTGAAATATCCATATCGCGCGTGCAGGTCGAGAGGGTGAGTATTTTGTCGTCGGTATTTACGTCTATTCCCGTCGAATAGAGCGAGCGTGAAGCAATCTCGTCAAAGTACTCCGCGTAGTTTTCGCCGCTCATAAACGGGTATATGTAATTGAAAACATAGCCGTTGTCGTCCTTTTCGTCCGCGTTTGTCAAAAAGACGGCTATGACTTTCCATTTGTAATCGTGATAGATAGTGTTAAACTCAATTACGGGATTTTCTTTCCAAAATTCGATGTCCTTGTATTTTTCAACGTCCGAGAACATGGTGGAATCGAGGTAATTGTGACCGTAAATAATGGTGTTTGTGTCAAATTCGCCGTCGGTTATCGTGTTGCGGTAATCGACAAACGGAGTTCCGCGGCGCTCGTAGCTGCCGTAGAAGCTGCGCCTTAAATAGTAATTGTTGTCGGAGCCGTGCACAACGGGATGATTTACAGTTGTACCGGGAATTTTTATCCAGCCGACAAGATCGGGATTTACGGAATACGCCTTTTTGTATTTTTCCTGAATGCCGTCCGGGAAAACCGTGTCTCCGTAATCGTACTCGGGCACGTCAAACTGCGGATTTGCAAGGCTTGCTATTTCCGCCGCCTCTTTTTTGCTCTTTATTATATCAACACCGTATTTCACACAGAAGGTTCCGGAGACTATCAAAACAATAATTGATATAAAGAGTATAAATTTGCTGCCCTTGCCCATCGGCTTCTTTTTTTGTTTCTTTTTGCCGCCTTTTTTCTGCGGAACGGTGTTTTCGGTGATGACATTATCGTCGTTCATCGTATTGCCTCCATAATCATTTCGAGAGCGGTATCCGCGCTGATGTTGCGGTTTTGCTCCCTGACGTCGCCGGTAAAATTGTTTAGAAGCTTTTTAACTATTGTGCTTTTACCGTCGGAAACGGCTATATAAACAAGGCCCACGGGCTTATTTGTATCGTCCGAAGACGGTCCCGCTATACCCGTAACGGCAACTGCTATATCGGCCTTTGTAAGAGACAAAACGCCCTTTACCATTTCACGCGCGGTTTCGCGGCTTACGGCGCCGTATTTTTTTAGGGTTTCTGGGGAAACGCCGAGCACATTTTCTTTGAAACGGTTTGAATAACAGACAACGCCGCCCTCGAATACCTCGGAGGAGCCGGATACGTCGGTAATGCGTTTTGAAATGAGTCCGCCGGTACAGCTCTCTGCCGTGGCAAGCTTAAGTTTTTTACTTTTGAGAAGTTCTACCGTCTGCTTTTCAATACTCATAATTTTTTCCTTTAAAATGTGATAAGCTCCTGCTTTACGCCCTCGACCGCACGGCTTATAAGCGCGTCGCTGTCAAGCGATAATTCGGCTTTTTCGATTTCTTCGGGCTTCGGGTGAAGACGCGGATGCTTCGGTGTAAATACCGTACAGCAATCCTCAAACGGTCTTATCGAAATATCAAATGTGTCTATCTTTCTTGAAATAACGACTATTTCGTTCTTATCCATACCTACAAGCGGGCGAAGCACCGGTAAGCGCGAAACGCTGTCGGTAGACATCATCGCCGTAAGAGTTTGGCTTGCCACCTGACCTACGCTCTCTCCCGTGACAATAGCCTCGCAGCCCTCTTTTTCGGCAAGGATATTTGATATGCGCATCATATAACGTCTCATAATGAGGGTGAAAAGCTCCTCGGGACATTTATCGCGTATGTTTTCCTGTATCTCGGTGAACGGCACGGTTATAAGCTTGATTGTGCCGCTGTACTTTGCTACTTTAGCAAGAAGGTCGTGAACCTTCATTTCGGACATGGGCGATGTGAACGGGGGAGAGGCGAAATGTACGGCGTTTAAAACAACTCCGCGTTTTGCCATCATCCAGCCTGCAACGGGGCTGTCGATTCCTCCCGAGATAAGAAGTGCCGCTTTGCCGCCCGTGCCGACGGGCATACCGCCTGCGCCCTTTTTCTGGTCGCCGTGAATGTAAGCCGCGTTTTCGCGGATTTCTATTACTATGGTTAAATCGGGATTTTTAACATCGACTCTGATGTGCGGAAAAGCGTTTAAAACCGCCTCGCCGACATCACAGCATATTTCCGGTGATTTTAAGGGGAAGGTCTTGTCTGCGCGTTTTGCCTCCACCTTAAAGGTTGAAGCGTTTTTAAGAACCTCGCTTAAATACACGGGAGTCGTTTTGAGGATTACATCCATATCCTTTTCGACTGCGGCGGCGCGCTCATAGCCTGCAATGCCGAATATGCGTGAAATTTGATCCTCTGCCTCTTCCATATCAAAGCTTTCGTCAAAAGGCTCTACGGTTATTGTTGACTGTGAGCGGATTACCTTGAATTTTCCGAGCGACTGAAGACGCCTTTTGATATTTTTTGCGAGCGTTGACTCAAATGACGAGCGGTTAAGGCCCTTAAGCGCAAGCTCTCCGTTTTTTATAAGTATTATTTCTTTCATATTGCTGTTTCTTTATCCTTTGTGTTTTCTGAGTTTTTCGACAGCGATTTTTATGACATCGGCACAGCGGTCAATTTCATCAATCGAGGTGTCGTTTGAAAGGCTTATCCGTATGGCGGAATCTATTCTGTCGGGCGGAAGCCCCATGCTTTGCAGCACATTGCTCCTGTGCCCCTTGGAGCAAGCTGAGCCTGCCGAAATGTATACGCCGTTCATCGAAAAGAAGTTTACCGATACCTGAGACGGTATTTCGTCTATGGAAATATTGATAATGTACGGCAGGGCGTTTTCGGGGGAATTTATATGTACTCCGGGAATTTCTTTTATCCGCTCTCTCAGACGGAGATTGAGCTTTGCCGTATACTTAAGATTTTTTTCGACGCTTCCGCAGTTTTCAACAGCGGCGGCAAAGCCTGCTATCGCCGGCATACCCTGAGTTCCCGAGCACATATTGTTCTCCTGACCGCCGCCGAGAATATACGGGTTTATGCGCACGTTTTTATTTATATAAAGCGCTCCCACGCCCTTGGGACCGTGAACCTTGTGTGCGCTGACGCTCATAAGGTCTATTCCGCAGCTTTTGGGACAGAGCGGAATTTTCATATAGCCCTGCACATCGTCAACGTGCAGAAGAGCGGGAGAATTTTTGCTCTTTATGATTTTTTTGAGATTTTCTGTGGGCATCACAGAGCCGACTTCGTTGTTGACGGCCATTACAGATACCAAAATCGTATTTTCGTCTATGGCGTTTTCGAAGTCCTTTAAGCTTATATTGCCGTCGCTTTGCGGCTGTACTCTCACTACCTCAAAGCCGCTTTCCTCGAGGCGTTCCATACATTTTTCAACGCTCGGATGCTCTAAAGCCGTAGTGACTATTTTCTTGCCGAGTCGCTTTTTTGCGCCGACTGCACCGAATATCGCGGTGTTGTTTGACACGGTGCCGCAGGGGGTGAAATATATTTCGTCGGGGCTCGCTTTTAAGCTTGCGGCAATCGTACCGCGGCTTTTTTTCGAGAAGCATATATGCGTCAACGCCTTTTTGATGAAGCGAAGACGGATTTCCGTAAAGCTCGGTCAGTGCGGAAATTTCTGCGTCCACAGCGGCCTTACAGGGCTTTGTGGTTGCGCTGTTGTCAAGATAACATTCCATTTTGACCGCTCCTTTAATTCAAACTTAATCAGTATATTATTATACACTATAAGGTGCGGTTTGGCAAATAAATAAGCGGCTTTTTTCAAGTATATTTATGTTTTTTTTGCGAAAAATATCGCAGAGGTGAAAATTATGGAAAAGAAGATGAAAAGACGCTCCTATGTGCGCGTTGTATCCTTTGCCGCAGCACTTGCGGCGGTGCTTGTCACAGCATCGATATGCGGCAATGTGCGCGCGTCAAAATACAAAAGACAGATTACTTTGTCGCAGCAGCGAGCTCTTACAGAGCTTGACGGAAGACTGCGTGAAATAGGTACAAGCCTCAAAAAAGGGGTGTATTCAAGCACTCCGCCGATGCTGAGCGGTATGGCGTCGGAGCTGTCAAGAGAGACTCTTGCGGCAAAAAGCTCGCTTTCCGTGCTTCCGCTTGAAAATACAAATCTCGAAAACACATATAAATTTTTATCGCAGGTCGGCGATTTCACCGAGACCTTAAACCGCAAGGTTGCCTCAGGCGAAAGCATCTCCGACGAGGAACGTGAAAATCTCCGCTCCCTTATCACGTTTTGCGATGCGCTGTCGGGAGAGGTTTCAAATATACGCGCCGATATGTTCGACGGAAGCTTCAGCTTTTCACAAAAAAGCGGCGAGCTTGCCTTAACGGGTGAAAAGACGGAATATCTTGCAGGCGATATGGAGGACGCACAGCAGTCGCTGAGCGATTATCCCACGCTTATTTATGACGGCCCGTTTTCCGACCATATTATGTCGGCTCAGCCGAAAATGACGAGCGGAGCAAAAGAAATATCAAAGGAAAACGCCCTTGATGCGGCAGCTGCCTTTCTCGGCTGCGACAAAAAGGAAATATCGTTTTTAAGCGAAGAGTCGGGAAACGTGCCTGCATATTGTTTTTCTCATAATAATAAGACGGTTGCCGTAACCAAAAACGGCGGATATGTTATATATATGCTCGATTCGTCCTTTGCAGGCGAAGCGAAGCTGAAGACAGCCGATGCGCTGAAAAAGGCTTCCGAATTTTTATCGTCTCACGGCTATGCCGATATGAAGGAGAGCTATTACAGCACGTCGGACGGGGTCTGCACCGTAAATTATGCCTACAAAAAGGACGGTGTTATTTATTATCCCGATCTCATAAAGGTAGGCGTAAATCTCGAAACTGGTGATATTGCGTCATTTGACGCCAAGGGCTATATTATGAATCATACCGAGCGCAATTTAAGCTCCGATATTTTGCCACAGGCGGAGGCTCAAAAATCCGTCAGCGGACTTTTAACGGTGCTTGATTCAAAAAGAGCCGTAATTCCGACAAAGAGCAAGGGCGAAAAAGATTGCTGGGAATTTCATTGCACCGATAAGGACGGTAATGAGGTGCTCGTCTATATTGATACAAAAACGGGCTATGAGGACGATATACTTCTGCTTTTGTATTCCGACGGCGGAATCCTGACAAAATAATAAAAAGAAAAAATACGGAAATAATAATTTTGTCCGAAATGAGACAAAAGAAAGATTGTGGTGATAGATATGAAAAAGGCTGTTGCAGCTGTTTTGCTCGCCGTGCTTCTTGTTTGCGCCGTGTTCTCTTCCTGCGGTAAAAAGGAGGACGGAGCCGTTACCGGAAACGGAAATACTACTCGCTCCGCCGCGCAAAATGCGGTTACAAACGCAGGCGACGCCGTAGGTGACGCAGTCACCGGCGCCGGAGATGTTGTCGGTGATGTTGTTACCGGAGCCGCCGATATAGCAGGCGACGTTATCACGGGTGCGGGCGACATAGTAAACGACGCGGCGACAGGTGCGGGCGAAGCCGCAAGCAAGGCTGTGTCGGACGCGGCAAGATAAAATTGACGAAGCCACGGTTAGCGCTAACCGTGGCTTCACTTTTTTATTTAAACCGGAGCGCTTGTGCTGCGGCAGCTTATCAGTTGCCGTAACCGTATGCGCTGAACGGATTGTACGAGTTGCTGCGTGTTGTGGACTCCGTCTTTACGGAAGAGGAATCGCCCTTATCCTCAACGAGGGTTGCCTTTACTTCAAATTCATTGATGTTGTAATTGCTGTCTATTCTGCAAATCGTAAGCGTAAGCGTATCGCCCACGGCAGATTTATCGATAAGGTCCGGAAGATCGTCTGCGCTGTCAAGGTCCTTGCCGTTGACCTTGGTAATTAAGTCGCCCTGCTTTACGTCCTGAGACGCAAGGCTTGAATCGGACTGAACACTCTGAACTATCAAGGACCCTGCCGGGAGCTCCTTAAGGCTTACGATCATACTGTACATCTGACTTGAAGACGCCGGCGAATAGGTTATTCCGAGCTTAGGTCTGTTAGTAACATAGCCGTTTGCAACTATTTCGTCGTAAACTTCCTTTGCTGTAACGCTCGGTACGGAGAATGCCATTCCCTCGTAATCGGTGCTTGCTATTTTAGATGAGTTTATGCCTATTACCTGACCGTATTCATTGACGAGCGCGCCGCCGGAGTTGCCGGGGTTTATGGCTGCCGTGTGCTGAATACAAATCATCTCATAGCCTATCTGGCTGTTTACGGGGCGAGAAATTGCGGATACAATACCGTTTGTGAACGAGCCTGCAAACGCCGTTCCGCCGGGGTTGCCTATCGCGTAAACCGTCTCGCCTACGGAGAGCTTGTCGCTGTCGCCGAATTCCGCGGCTTTAAGACCGGTAGCCTTGATTTTTAAAACTCCGATGTCGGTTTTAGAGTCATATCCCACTACGGTAGCGTCGTACTGTGTTTCGTCGGATAGCTGAACTCTGACGGAGCCGCCGCCCGAAATTACGTGAGCGCAGGTCATAATATATGTGTACTGCTTACTGCTGTCCTCGCCGACTATTACGCCCGAGCCCTGACCCGATGCGGAGGAGGAACGGCTGTCGGAGTATACGAGTATGCCGACGGAGCTGTCCTTTATTTTATCATAAACGCCTGCCGCGGTAAGACTGCCGCTCTTATCGGTAGAGGAAGCGGTGGGAGTTTCGTTTATAGTAACGGTTGAGCTGTCTGCGGAAGCCTTTTCGCTTGTCTGCTTTTTGGCACCGTCCTTATTGCTGAGAGAAACCGCAATGCCCGTAACACCGAGTGCCACACAAACCACAACTGCGATTATGAGGGCTATAACGCCGCCTTTTTTATGCTTTGACGGCTTATTGTCAACCGGTTTTTTCGGCGGTTGGCCTGAATTTCCGTAATAGACATAGCTGTTATTTCCGCTGTATGTCGAGCTCGGACGGTATGCGCCGTTTGAGCCGTAGTAACCGTTGTTTCCGCTTGAATAGCCGTTGTTGCTGCCGTTTGCATTTGAACTGCCGTTATTTGTGTTTCCGCCGCCGTTCGAGTAAGGGTAGCCGTTATTCGGCTGATAGCCGCCGTTATAAGGACTGCCGCTGTTCGCTCTTTGAGCGTCATTGCCGGCTTCGGGAGCACTTTGGAAATTACCCGTGCTTTCCGGGGTGTTTTGCTGCTCGTTTCCCGAAGGGGTGTTGTTATTGAAATCGTCCATAAAAAGATCTCCTTGATTTATCTGATGAAGACAAGAGCTTTTCTCTTATCGTTGTCATAATCATAACCGACGGTTATTACAGAACTGTTAACTCGGTTTAAATAATCTGAATACTTTTACAGCTGCTTAGGCGGAAGATATTTCGGAATAGTAAACCAAAATTCGGTGTATTTGCCCTCTTCACTGTTGCAGCCTATGGAGCCGCCGTGCATTTCGACTATCGTTTTGCATATATAAAGACCGAGTCCCGCACCCTTGACGTCATAGCTGCGCGATTTATCAACCTTGTAGAAGCGCTCGAATATTTTTTCGCGCTCCTCCGAGGAAATACCTGCGCCCGTGTTTACGACCTTTATAAGTGTTGCGTTTTCGTCATCGTCTGCAAATACGCTTATGGTGCCGTTTTCCGTGAATTTGACCGCGTTGTCCACAAGATTGTATATGACCTGATGTATCATATCCTCGTCGGCGGTGACCGTTACGGAATGAAGCCTGTCAAGCCCGGATATTTCAATGTGCTTGCGCTCTATTATCTGCTCGAACGACAGCAGCACGTTGAATATTTCCGCGCTTATGTCAAACGCCTTCGGGTTCAGCTTTAATTCGCCCGCTTCGATTTTGGACATATTCAGCATTGCCGTAACAAGCCTTGACAGACGCTTGGTCTCATCGGAAACAATGCTCAAATAGTGTTTTTGCTGGCTTTCGGGAATGGTGCCGTCAAGGATTCCGTCTATGAAGCCTCCTATGGTTGTCATAGGGGTCTTAAGCTCGTGCGAGACGTTTGCCACAAAGCTTCGCCGCGAGCTTTCAAGAAGCGACAGATCCGATGCCATCTTATTGAATGCGCGCACAAGCTCGGCGAGTTCGTCGTCACCCTTTACCTTGACTCTCGGGCCAAAATCGCCCTCTGCGTAAGCTTTTGTCGCCTCCGACATATCGTGGAGTGGTTTTATAAGAGAAGCGGTGAGAAAATATACCGCGATAAAGCCTACCGAGAAAGCCATAAGACAGGCAAAAATGAACATTTTAAGGATATTCATCGCATAGTTTGTGAAGCCCGCCGTCATAGGCGCCACGGCAAAAACAACTGCTGCGGTTTCTTCGCCGACCTTTACCGGCTCCGCCGCGACAAGCTGCTTTTTCATATAGACGCCGTTTAAGGTGGTCTTTGCAAAATAGTCGCCCTTTTTCGCCTCGTCGATTACCTCCTGAGGTATTGTGTAGCCGCCGTGCAGACTGCATCTGCCGTTGTTTGAGATACTGTAATTCTGTGTTATGACGTCCTTGCACAATATTATGTTGCCCGAGGTATCGGTTATGTAAATATCAGCCGAGATAGCGTCCGAAATCATCGAGAGGTTACTGCATATCATCGCTATCGAGCCGGAGGCATCGGTTTGAATTCTTGATGAGAGAACAGATGAGGTAGTGTTCGCTATGTTTTTTGCGTTAGAGGAGAGAAGCTGTCTTTTTGACTTGACCAGTAATTCGAGAGGAACACGCCGAGCGTTACTCCCAAAAGCAAAAAGCATATGAGTACCATTGCCACAAATACCGACAGAAATTTAGTGAACAGTGACTGATGACTGAATTTGCGGTAGGTGCGGTGCAATACCGTTTTAAAACGCGCCTTTACGCTCTGCTGCATTCTTATCAGTCCTTAGTTTCAAATTTATAGCCTACGCTCCAAACGGTTTTCAATTCCCATTTGTCGGAAACGCCCTCAAGCTTTTCGCGAAGACGCTTTATGTGAACGTCTACCGTTCTTGAGTCGCCGTAGTAGTCAAACCCCCATACCTCGTCAAGAAGCTGGTCGCGTGTAAATACACGGTTGGGATTTGAGGCGAGATGATATATAAGCTCGAGCTCTTTCGGAGGAGTGTCTACGGATACTCCGTTGACCTTCATCTCGTAATTTGTAAGGTTTATCGAGAGCTTGTCGTAATTTACCTCTTTGACGTCGCTTGTGTCGGAAGCGGGAGCGGTGCGGCGAAGTACGGCTTTTATTCTTGCCACAACCTCTTTTGTGTCAAAGGGCTTTGTAACATAGTCGTCCGCGCCGAGCTCAAGACCCAGAACCTTGTCAAAGGTCTCGCCCTTGGCGGTGAGCATAATTATCGGCTTGTCCGAGAATTTTCTGATTTCACGGCATACCTGCCAGCCGTCAAGCTTCGGTATCATTATGTCGAGCAGCGTGAGGTCGGGATTTTCCTGCTTGAATGCATTTATTGCCGACACACCGTCGTTAACTATTTTTACGACGTAGCCCTCTTTTTCGAGATAGAGCCTTAAAAGCTCGCAGATATTGGTGTCGTCATCGACGACGAGTATTTTTTCGTTTGGCATAAAATACCACCCTTTCGAACCTCTTATAATCAGAAATTATAAAGTACATTTAAAAATAATATGTGAACAAATTCGTAAGAAATTTAAAATAAAAGGGACTATAAAAAACAAATTTCTTTATAGCCCGATTTTATGATTATTTAAGCGACGACAGAAGTCCGCCTTTTTTGATTATATCCTGTATGAACGGCGGAAACGGCTCTGCCCGGTAGCTTTTGCCCGTGGTGTTGTCGGTTATTACGCCACTGTCAAAATCTACCGAAACCTCGTCGCCCTGCTCGATTTCGTCGCCTGCCTCCGGACATTCGAGAATCGGCAGACCTATGTTGAGCGCATTTCTGTAAAAAATTCTTGCGAAGTTTTTGGCGATTACGCAAGAAACACCCGCCGCCTTTATGGCAAGCGGAGCATGCTCTCTTGAGGAGCCACAGCCGAAGTTTACGCCGGCAACTATTATGTCGCCCTCTTTTACGTTATTTACAAATTCCTTGTCTATATCCTCCATACAATGAGCCGCAAGGTCCTTAGGGTCGGAGGAGTTGAGATATCTTGCCGGAATTATGACGTCCGTATCCACATGGTCGCCGTATTTATGAACTTTGCCCTGTATCTTCATATAAATCGTTCCTTTCTTACCTGAGCTGCGAGGGTGAGCATATATAGCCCGTAACGGCACTTGCCGCCGCTACGAAGGGGCTCGCGAGATAAACCTCGCTCTCCGGGTGTCCCATTCGGCCCACAAAGTTGCGGTTTGTGGTGGAAACGGCTCTTTCACCCTTTGCGAGTATGCCCATATGACCGCCGAGACACGGACCGCAGGTCGGGGTTGATACAACCGCGCCCGCTTCTACAAATATTTCGGTAAGGCCCTCTTTAATGCACTGCAGATAAACCTTTTGTGTTGCCGGAATTACTATAACGCGAACGCCGTCCTTTACCTTTCTGCCCTTTAAGACGGAGGCGGCAGCGCGCATATCCTCTATTCTTCCGTTTGTGCAGGAGCCTATAACTACCTGATCTATGTCGATTTTTTCAATTTCGTCAACGGTGTGAGTGTTTTCGGGAAGATGCGGAAAAGCAACCGTGGGTTTCAGATTATTTAAGTCTATCTCTATTGTCTCGTCATACTCGGCGTCCTCGTCTGCCTCGAATATACGAGGCTGTCTGTCGGTCCTGCCGCTTATGTATTTGAGCGTCTTGTCGTCTACCGGGAAAATTCCGTTTTTGGCGCCGCATTCTATTGCCATATTCGCTATGCAGAAGCGGTCGTCCATTGAGAGTGCGCCTACACCGTCACCCGTGAATTCAAGCGAACGGTATCTTGCTCCGTCAACGCCTATTTTACCGATAAGGTGAAGTATTACATCCTTGCCGCTGACAAATTCGGGCAAGGTGCCTTTTAGTACAACCTTAATTGCGGACGGAACCTTAAACCAAGCCTTGCCGGAGATCATACCGGCAGCCATATCGGTTGAGCCCACACCCGTAGAGAACGCGCCGAGTGCGCCGTATGTGCAGGTGTGTGAGTCGGCGCCTATAACGGCATCGCCGGAAATAACGAGACCGCTCTCGGGAAGAAGCGCGTGCTCTATACCCATTTTTCCCACGTCAAAGAAATTTTTGATTCCCTTTTCCTTTGCGAAAAGACGAACCTGTTTGACATTTTCGGCGGATTTAATATCCTTGTTGGGGGTAAAATGGTCCATAACAAGTGCTATTTTGTCCGTTGAAAATACGTCCTTAAAGCCCTTTTTTGCCATCTCGTTTATGGCAACGGGCGAGGTTACGTCGTTGCCGAGCACGAGGTCGAGCTTTGCTTCTATGAGCTGACCTGCCGTAACCGACTGAAGGCCGGCGTGCGCCGCGAGTATTTTTTGGGTCATTGTCATTGACATTCTGTTATTCCTCGATTCCTTTTATGTTTGTATCGCCGCTCTCAAGCGCGGTAAGACCGGAGCGTGAAAGCTCGATTATTCCGTGCTTTGTCATTTTGCCTATGAATTTGTCGATAAGCGACGGCAGACCCGTAAGCTCGGCAGTTATTGTTGTGTGGCCTATATCCTTTACCTTTGCGCCGAAGCCGTTGATTGTTTTAAGCACGGCTGTGCGCTGGCTGTTTGTGGCGTGAACCTTTATAAGCAAGAGCTCGGAGGATACAAGGCGCGATTCATTGAGCTTTACCACCTTTATTACGTCCTCAAGCTTTGAGAGCTGACGCTCAACCTGCAAAAATTTGTGCGGCTCAACGTCTGATACTATTGTTATTCTTGAATATACGGGATTTTCCGTTTCGGCTACGGTAAGGCTTATTACGTTGTAGCCGCGTCTCGCAAAAAGACTTGCGACGCGCAAAAGCACGCCCGTGCGGTTATATACGAGAGCCGAGAGGAATATTCTCTCAAGACTGTTTGCATTATTTTCTTCTGCCATTTTTGTTTTCCTTTCCTTTGCGGCTTATTCGGCTGAAAAACGATACACCGTGTCAGATACGAACGGATGGTTTTCGTCAAACAGATTTTGTATGAAATCGGGGTTGTTTAAAGCGTTCGGGTAGTACTGCGTTTCAAGGCAGAAACCGGAGCGGTGAGTGAGGGGAAACTTACCTTTACCGATTTGCGAGCCGTCCATATAGTTGCCTATGTAAAACTGGACTCCGGGAAGGTCGGTATAGCACGTCATTTTCCTGCCGCTTTCGGGGTCGTAAACCATTGCGAATTCGCGCAGAGCACCCGTGTAATTTTCGAGGCAGAAGTTGTGGTCGTAGCCCCTGCCTATTATAAGCTGCTCGTCGGGAGACGATACGTCTCTGCCTATCTTTTTCGGTATTCTGAAGTCAAACGGTGTGTTTTCAACGCTTCTGATTTCGCCTGTCGGGATGCTGTCTTCGTTCATCGGCGTAAAGTATTTTGCAAAAATCTGCATTTCGTGAGAGAGGATGTTGCCGGAAGCGTATCCGCCGAGGTTAAAGTATGAGTGGTTTGTGACGTTTATCGGAGTCTTGCCGTCGGGTCTGCAGTCATAGTGTATTTTGACCTCGTTTTTGTCGGTAAACGTGAAGGTGACTTCATTTTGAAGGTTTGACGGGAAGCCCTCGTTGCCGTCGGCGCTGAAATATGAAAATTTAACGCTGTCGTCGCCGAGTATTTCATAATTCCAAACGGCGTTTTCGTATTCGTGATTACCGTGAAGGGTGAATTTACCGTCGATGTTTTTTGTTATCCGGTAATTTTTGCCGTCTATGGTAATGCCGTTTCCGGAAATTCGGTTTGCGACTCTTCCGACGGTGCGACCCTGCGAATCCGTACAGCTCAGCTGACCCTCCATGGTGTCAAAGCCGACAAGTACATCGGCAAAGTCTCCGTTTCTGTCGGGAACCGATATTTTATTGAGCGTAGCGCCGTAATTCAGCAGTTCGATTTCAGCTCCGCTTTCGTTTTTTATTGTGAATGAAAAGACTTCTTTTCCGTCGGCGGTTTTGCCGTAGAGAGATTTGGTCATTTTCAAAGCTACCACCCCATTTTTAGCATTTTAATAAGTATAATATCCGTGCGCGCCGTTGTCAAGAAAGACGAAAAAACTTGCAGGAGCGAAAATAATGCTGACCGGAAAACAAAAGTATTTTTATTGACTTTTCGGCGTTTTAAATGTATTCTTAACATATATTATGTATTTGAAGGGAGTGTGCCGATTGGAGCAATTTTTAACTCAGTTTGAATTCCTGTCGCGATATGCTTTGGCTTTTCTTGCGCTTATAATACTTCTCCGGTGCATTTTTTCCCTTTTCAGGCTCAGACCGCGCCGCGAGATTATGGCAACGCTGATAAATCTTGCCGACGACAGCGAAATCGAGATACGAAATTGGGAAACCTCGATAGGCCGTTCGCGCTCGTGCGATATATCGCTCAGAAAGTACGGCACGGTATCGCGTTTTCACGCCGTTCTGGCTCTCAGAAAAGACGGCTGGTATGTCTTTGATACCGAGTCGAAAACCGGAGTTTACGTAAACGGCGAGCAGATAAAAAAATCAGCCAAGATAATCGACGGCGACACCGTCTCGTTCGGAAACGCGGTTATGAAGTTCACCTCAAACGGCTACGGCGTTGAGAGTGAGGAGGCTGAGGACGGTAAAAAGGTTGACTTCACAAACGCCACAAGGCTTGTAAATCTTGCCGACAACAGCGCGTTCTATTTAAACGGCACGTGCCTTATAGGGCGTGACAGAACCTGTAATATATGCCTGCCGATGCAAAGCGTCTCGGGTGAGCACGCCGAGGTCTATCCCGCAAAGGACGGCTGGTATGTTGCGGACCTCAACTCCAAAAACGGCACGCTTTTAAACGGCGAAGAGGTTTTCGGCGCATTCCCGCTGTATGACGGCGACATTATTTCAATAGGCGATTACAGCTTCCTCTTCCGCGAATAAAGCGGAGAAGAGGCCATATTCAAAGAAACGGAGGACGCATCTTTGGCTCAGGAAAATGCTCGTAAAAAGCAAAAAAAGACGAGACCAAAAAATACAGAAAGCCTGTAAACTGGCTGATTCTGCTTATAATTATGACTGTTTTTCAGCTCGTTTGCGCCGCTCAGATAAATATGAACAGTCCCGACATACCGCTGACTACATTATATATTGTATTCGGTGCATATATAGCTATCGAATGGGCGTATTTTATATTTTTCGGCGGATTTTTACACCGCAAGAGCTTTGAAATAGAGCTTATAGCGTTTTTTCTTACCGGCATAGGTCTTACGCTCACCACAAGCGTGTATCCCGACAAAGCGTTTGTTCAGCTTGCGGCGGTGATTATGGGTATTGCGGTATTTATAGTTATGCTTTGGGTGCTCAGCGATATAGAAAGAGTTGTAAAGCTGCGTATGCCGGTGGCGATAGCTTCCGTTATCGTACTTGTTGCCACAAGGCTTTTGGCGCACAATATAAACGGTGCATACAACTGGATAAGGATAGGCGGCGTTTCAATACAGCCGTCGGAAATAGTGAAGATAGGCTTTGTCTTTGTAGGTGCGGCTACGCTCGAATACCTGCAATCAACGAGAAGCCTTACAAAATATCTTGTGTTTGCGCTTTCCTGTATAGGCTGTCTGTTCCTTATGAAGGACTTCGGTACGGCTCTTATATTTTTCTTTACATTCTTAATAATGGCATTCCTGCGCTCGGGAGATATAAAGACCATATTTCTTGTATGCGCGGCAGCTCTCGGCGGCGGCGGTCTTGTGCTTACGTTTAAGCCGTATGTCGCAAAACGCTTTGAAACATATCGCCATGTTTGGGAGTATGCAAACGACCGCGGCTATCAGCAGGCGAGACTTCTCATATATTCCGTCAGCGGCGGACTTTTCGGACTCGGAATAGGAAACGGCAAGCTGAGAGATGTATACGCAGCCACAGAGGACTTGGCGTTCGGAATGGTATGTGAGGAATTCGGAATTATTATCGCATTTGCTGTGCTTTTGACCTTTGTCGCCCTCGTGGTTTACAGTATACGCTATGCTGTGGCGGCTCGCTCGTCTTTTTACGCTATTGCTGCGTGCGCTGCGTCGGGCCTTCTTCTTTTCCAAGCGGCTCTGCACGTGTTCGGCGTTACCGATCTTCTTCCGTGGACGGGCGTTACGCTGCCGTTTATCAGCCGAGGCGGCTCGAGTATGATGTGCTGCTGGGGACTTGTGGCATTTATAAAGGCCATTGATGTCAAGACGTACAAACGGTACGATAAGGTAGCGGTGGCAAAGTCTTAAATTAAATCTGCCGAAAGGGAGTGTGAAACAATGAAAACCATGTCAAAAAGAGCCTGGGTGCTCTATGTGTTTATAGCAGCATTTTTAGCAGGGCTCATTGTGTTGTTTTACACATTTTACACGAACGCCGATTCGTGGGCTATGAAAAAGGCGAACAGGCACCTGTATTCATCAGGTACGCTGTCGGTTGCGGGCAGCATTAAGGATGAAACCGGAGCGGTGCTTGCGGAAACAAAGGACGGTAAGCGCGTTTATAGCAGCGATAAAACCGTAAGAACCGCAACCATGCACACGGTAGGCGACTCTGAGGGCTATATAGCGACGGGCGTTCAGACATCGTATAAGGATGTCATAACCGGCTATAATTTCGTTGACGGCATATATAACCTGAAAAAAATACGGTAAAGGGCAACGACGTAAATCTCACAATAAACGCGCAGCTCTGTGCGGCGGCATACAGCGCCCTCGGAAGCAACAAAGGCACGGTCGGCGTTTATAATTACAAAACCGGTCAGCTTTTATGCGTTGTATCAAGCCCGTCTTACGATATTGCAAACAAGCCCGTCTCAAGTATAAATAACGATAAGACAGGTGCTTACGAGGGTGTTTATTTAAACAGGTTTTTCTCCGGCGTTTATACTCCCGGCTCGACATTTAAAAATGATAACCTCGATTTGTGCCATTGAAAATTTGCCGGATATAGATTCGCAAAAATTCAAATGCACGGGCGAATACAAGGTCGGCGGCAGCTCGGTTAAGTGCCTCGGGGTTCACGGAACCGTGAATTTCGAAAAGGCTCTCAATGTGTCCTGTAACAGCGCATTTGCGCAGATTGCGATAGAACTCGGACCCGATAAGCTTATGGCCACGGCAAAGGAGCTTGGGCTCGGCAATCAGATGTATGTAGGCAATATAAGACTCGCAAAAAGTTCGTTCAACGTGACCGGTGCGTCGGACCTCGACGTGGGCTGGGGCAGGTATAGGTCAGTACTACCACTCGCATAAATCCGTGCCAGATGTTAACTATTGCAGGCGCGGTGGCTAACGGCGGCTCATCCGTGCCGCCATATCTTGTCGGCAAAATAACCTCGCAGACCGGAAAAACGATTTATGAAGCAAAGCCCGGCACGGCAACTCAGCTTATTTCCTCGGATACCGCATCAAAGATGAACGATATGCTTCGCTCAAATGTCAAGAATTATTACAGCGACGGTAAGTTCCCCAACCTTAAAATGTGCGGTAAGACCGGAACGGCGGAAGTAAGCTCGGAAACCGGCGGTGCAAAGCCTCACGCCTGGTTTGTCGGATATTCACAGCGCGAGGATCTCCCGCTTGCGATAGTGGTTGTTGTCGAAAACGGCGGCGGAGGCTCATCTGTGGCAATTCCCGTTGCCAATAAGACTATGCAAAAGGCTCTTTCCTTATATGCAAAATAAAAATTTTTCCGCATACGACAGCAAAGCTCGTGTGCGGAATTTTTAAAGGTGATAAAATGAAATTTTACTTTCCGGAAAACTACGGCGCTCTCGGCGACGGAAAAAACGACGATTCACGCGCTTTACAGTCCGCTATTGACGAGGCCGAAAAAAACGGCGGCGGAACGGTTGTGCTTGAGAGCGGAAAAACGTATTATTCAAGCTCGGTCATAATGAAGAAAAACGTTGAGTTGCATTTGCAAAAAGGCTCGGTTTTAAAGGCAACCTCAGACATAAACGGATACTTTCGTCCCTGCGATTTTATAAACGATGAGACAAATACCCTTATAGGCAATCCCGTTACGGGTAAGCCGTCGTTTGCCTTTATATATGCGTATAAGGCGGACAATGCCGCAATAACCGGAGGCGGAAAAATCGACGCAAACGGCCACAGCTTTGTAAAGAGAAAAGACAAATACTATGTCACCGGCGACTTTTATCCGCGTCCCACGGTTATGTATTTTGAGGCTTGCAACCATATTGTGTTTGAGGATTTTACTGTGGTCGATGCACCGTTTTGGACGCTTCATCCGGCAGGCTGTGACGATGTTTTAATATCAAAAATTCACATATTAAACGACCTCGATGTTGCAAATTCGGACGGCATAGATCCCGACCACTGCAGCAACGTGCGTATTTGCGACTGCCACGTAGAGTGCGCCGACGACTGCATCTGCCTTAAAAACTTCAAAAGGCAATTCCGAATACGGACCGTGCGAAAACATACTGATAACGGGCTGCACGCTGATTTCAACCTCGGCGGCGATAAAAATAGGCACGGAGGGCGTCGGCGATTTCAGAAACATAATAGTTTCAAACTGTGTCATTTCGCGCAGTAACCGCGGCCTTTCAATTCAGATACGCGACGGCGGCAATGTCGAAAATGTCAAATATTCCGACATTATAATAGGTACGCGCCGCTTTTGCCCCGATTGGTGGGGGACTGCCGAGCCGATAGTCATAACCGCGTTTGACCGCGACGAAAACACAAGGGCAGGCCATATCAAAAACATATCTTACCGCAACATAACCTGCGTCGGCGAAAACGGAGTTATGATATGCGGCACGGCGGAAAACAAAATTGAAAACGTAGTTTTCTCGGACGTTGACGTAACTCTCTCAAAAACGTCAAAGTGGGACTGCGGTCTTTACGATATGCGCCCGGGGCTTAATAAAGAGGTTGAAAAGCATAAAAATGCCGGCTTTTATCTTCGCTTTGCCGATAACGTTACGCTTCGCAACACAAGCGTGAAGTGGGGAAATGTCTGCCCCGAATATTCGGCTGCTCTCGAAGAGGAAAGCTGTGTAGGCACCGTACTTGAAAATTTCACGGGTGATAACGCCTGAAGGCTTTGAGAATGCGGCTGCTTGTTCGAGCGTGAAATTCCCTTTTAAACGGCTTCTTGTACGTACGTTTATACGCATTTTACTTAAAAATATTTGACATAGCGCGTATAAAATGGTACAATTCAACAATGGAGTTAAGCTCTCGCCTGCTTCGGCAAGCGAGAATAGAAAGGGAGTATACTGTAATGAAAAAGGCGTTAAATAAAAAAGTGCTTTCCGTACTGATTGCGGCTGTTATTTTACTTGTTACCGCATTTCCCGTGCTTGCGGCGGATCCGTTTAAGCTCACTTCTTCGGCTGAAGCAAAGGATTCGGTTGTCACCGTAAAAATTTACCTTCCGCAAAATACGGAACTCGGGACGCTTTCGTTTACACTTAAATACGATACAAAATTGCTCACGTATGTTTCCGCCGAGTATTCGAGCGGAGACGTCAGTGCCACAAATTCAAGCACGGCAGGCGAGGTTAAAATAAACGCCGTTTGGAAAAACACCGCACCGCTCGGCGGCGAGGTTGCCGCCATAACCTTTAAGGTGAACGACGGAGCGACCGGCAAAACCGACTTCCCGATAAATGTCGATTTCTCAACCGATGCCAATAATCAGCACATTGATTTGTCGGCCGTAAGCACTTCGATTGACTTATCCGAAGCAGCTTTGATGCCGGCGGCAACCGATGAAACCGTCTCATCGGAGGGCAAAACGGTAAAGGCCGGAAAAATTCCTAAGACCTCGGGAAAGTATGCTGCGATAGGTTCGGCGGCTGCCGTTTTGTGCGTTGCCGCGGCGGCTGTTGCGATTACGGTAAAACGCAAGAGAAAATAAAAAACAATGATGAAAGCGGAGCTGTAACAATGTGCTTACAGCTCCTTTTTATGCGATTTGATATGTGTCCGAAAACACACTTAAAATTCCGCTTTTCGTTGACATAATGCACAGTGTAATATATAATATCTATTGTATGTTTAATAAGTTGCCCGTTTAGCATTTTTTATATTCGGGCACGTAATTTTTAAGGAGGAAACTCTAATGGTAAAAGCAATTGTCGGCGCCAACTGGGGCGACGAGGGCAAAGGTAAAATTACGGATATGTTTGCGAGTGAAGCAGATATAGTTGTTCGTTTTCAGGGTGGTGCAAATGCAGGGCACACCATTATAAACGAACACGGCAGATTTGCATTGCATCTTATGCCCAGCGGTATTTGCTACGACAATGTTACCTGTGTCATCGGCAACGGCGTCGCTCTTGATATAAACAAGTTCTGCTCGGAACTTGAGGATGTGAAAAAGGCAGGCGTAAATCCGAAGCTTCTCGTGTCAGACCGTGCTCAGATACTTATGCCGTATCATATTCTTCTCGATACCTATGAAGAGGAGAGACTCGGCAAAAACGCGTTCGGCTCCACAAAGAGCGGTATTGCTCCGTTCTTCAGCGACAAGTACGCAAAAATAGGCATCCAGTGCAACGAGCTGTTTGACGACGAAATGTTAAAGGCAAAGCTTCACAATATAGTGACTCTCAAAAATCTCATTCTTGAGCACGTTTATCATAAGCCGCTTCTCGATGAAGATGAGCTTTACAACACCTGTATGGAATATAAGAAAAAGATAGCTCCGTACATCTGCGATACGCACGCATTTATACGTGACGCCTTAAAGCAGGGCAAAAACATCCTCCTCGAGGGTCAGCTCGGCACGCTTAAGGATCCCGATTTCGGTATATATCCCATGGTTACATCGTCCTCAACCTTGGCGGGCTACGGTGCTGTCGGAGCCGGAATTCCTCCGTATCTCATAAGCGAAGTAGTAGCCGTTACCAAGGCGTATTCTTCTGCGGTAGGTGCAGGTGAATTTGTTTCGGAGATTCTTGACGAGGACGAGGCTCAGGAGCTCAGAATTCACGGCGGCGATAAAGGCGAATTCGGCGCTACCACCGGTAGACCGAGAAGAATCGGTTGGTTTGACTGCGTTGCGACACGTTACGGCGTTGAGTGCCAGGGTGCCACAAAGATTGCCATGACCGCTCTTGACTGTCTTTCGTATCTTGACGAAATCAAGGTTTGCTACAGCTTATAAAATAGGTGATGACATCACTAAAGGATTTCCCGAACACCTCGCTTCTTAAAAAGGCAAAAGCCGGTATTTACCACATTAAAGGGCTGGCATTGCAATATAAAGGGCATTCGCAATTTCTCGGAGCTTCCGCGTGAGGCACAGGAATACGTTGAATTCATCGAAAAGGAACTCGGCCACAAGATAAATATGGTATCTAACGGACCTGAGAGAGAAGCTATAATTTACAGATAATTAAGAGGATATTATGGAGAAAATACTTGTACTCGATTTCGGCGGTCAGTATAATCAGCTGATTGCGCGGCGTGTACGCGACAACAATGTCTATGCGGAAATACTGCCGTATACCGCACCGCTCAGCGAAATCAAAGAGGGCAATTACAAAGGTATTATTTTTACCGGCGGACCTAACTCCGTGTTTGATATGAGTTCGCCGCACTACACAAAAGAGATTTTGGAGCTCGGAATACCCGTACTCGGCATATGCTACGGCTGTCAGCTTATTTCGTGGATGGTCGGCGGCAATGTTGAGACCGCGGAACAGTCCGAATACGGCAAAATCGACCTTACGGTTACAAAAAAACAGTCTGAAATTTTTGCCGACGTCGATGAAACGAGCGTAGTTTGGATGAGCCATACGGACAGAGTTAAAGTGATGCCGTCAGGTTTTGAAATAACCGCAAAAACGGAAGCCTGCCCGATAGCAGCTTATGAAAACGAAGAAAAGAAAATATACGGCGTGCAGTTCCACCCCGAGGTAACTCACACGCAGTTCGGATTTAAAATTCTTCACAATTTTCTGTATAATGTTTGCGGCTGTCACGGCGACTGGAAGATGGACAGCTTTATTGACGATACCGTAAAGAGCCTTCGCGAAAAAATCGGAGACAAAAAGGTTATTCTCGGCCTTTCGGGCGGTGTCGATTCCTCGGTCGCGGCGGGACTTCTCTCTCGCGCCGTCGGCAAACAGCTCACCTGCGTTTTTGTTGACCAAGGACTTATGCGTAAGAACGAGGGCGATTTCGTCGAAAAGACATTCACTTCGCTGTTCGATATGAATTTCGTGCGCGTAAACTGTCAGGACCATTTTATAAATGCTCTTAAAGGAGTATCCGACCCGGAGCAGAAGAGAAAAATCATAGGCACGGAATTTTACAAGGTGTTCTGGGATGAGATAAGAAAACAGGCCGAGAAGGGATTTTTTGCACAGGGCACCATATACCCCGACTGCATAGAGTCCGGCAAGGGCGATGCCGATAAAATCAAGACGCATCACAATAAGGTCAAAATGCCCGACGACGTTGAATTCATCGACGTTATTGAGCCTCTTTCAAGCCTGTTTAAGGATGAGGTCAGAGCTGTAGGCGAAAAGCTCGGAATTCCACACGAGCTTGTCTGGCGTCAGCCGTTCCCGGGACCCGGTCTCGGTGTCAGAATTATCGGCGAGATAACAAAGGAAAAGATTGAAGTTCTCCAAAATGCCGATTGGGTGCTGCGCGATGAAATGGCGAAGAACGGTTATGAAAAAAACCTCGCACAGTTCTTCTGTGTGCTTCCGGGAGTCAATACGGTAGGCGTTATGGGAGATCACCGCACATACGATAACCTTGTGGCAATCCGCGCCGTAACAACCGATGACTTTATGACAGCCGATTGGGCGAAGATACCGTACGATATTCTCGCCAAGGTTTCAAATCGTATCACAAACGAGGTAAAACACGTAAACCGCGTAGTTTACGATATAACCTCCAAACCCCCCGGCACCGTCGAGTGGGAGTAAATCGAAGAAGTCTGAAACTCTAGTAATATCAAGGGTTTCAGGGTTTTTAAAGAGCCCGTTGATAAGATTTTGATAAGATTCTGCTCGGTCCCCTTTATTGTGTGTACCGAGTGGTTTGTGAGTAAAAAGTAATATCTTGTGGCTCACAAAAATACCATATTAACATTACACCCCGTACTGACGGATTGAAGTCAGTACGGGGTTTTGTCGTTGGCAGGGTTATTGCAGCTTACACTTGAACTAAAAAGCTTGAAACATCGATACGATATTTTGGGTGCAGAAAATGAATAATATTTGTAATAGTGCGACAGAAATTGTAAATGCGGATTTAATCTATGCATAAAATCACGCCGAGTACGACTTCGAAAGCGAGCCGCACTCGGCGTTTATTATTAAAATGGTAACTCATCGTCATCTGTAGTATCAATATCTTCCGTTATCCCTAATACATTTTTTGCACGGAATAAAAGATGATCATATGTAAGAATTGATATTTGATTGTATGCAGCATTGAGTATTCTGTAAGCTTCTCGCTGTTCGTCATTCCAATCATTAGAACGTCCAAAAATCAAAATACAGCGTGGTTTTATTACTTTGCTCTTTGTCTTTTCGATGAATTTAACACTATTTGCTTCACGCTCAATAGCATAAATATAGTTGAGGCATTGAGTTATAGCTTTAACTAAATCAGTAGAAGGAACATAATTATTATGGTCTTTTGTTGCAGACCAAAACTGCAAACCATTTGGTTTTTTTATTTCGACCAAATCTACGAATCCGTCAAAAGCACGCATTATATAGTCTGCGATATTCTCGGTATCTATATTTCGCTCATCGATAATTTGCGCAAAATCCGAACCAAGAACCCATTTGTTTTCAGAAAACCAATTCTGCCAAAAAGATTCAGGCAATGTTTCTCCAAGATTTTTTCAAAATCAATAAGGGCATCTTTCTTTTTTATGGATGTTGCAGCAACAAATACATTGTCAGACAGAATTCCTTTTTCAATCAGAAGTTCGGCAGTATCGCTATTCTTTTCAACTAACTCTTTAAATTTATTTATAAGCTCTTCATCATCATCAGATACATTTATATATTTTCCAGAGCCAAGATTTACAGGAACATAATTTTCAGAAATATAACTGATAAGAGCATTTAATTCTTCGTTGTCTAATGTAAGTTCACTTTTGGGTTTTTCGTTTTGAACTTTACCAAAAGGAAACAGATATCTTCCTATTTTTAATGATATGTCTGGTTCATTGTGATGCTCATGGGGGATTTTCATTAGCACTGCTTGAGAATAAACCCTTGATTTAGTTTTTAATACACATGGTTTTGCGTAGTCTATTCCTTTAGCAGAAGTTTTTATTTCACTCATAGTTTAACCTCATATTTTGTTGCTGAACGGCAAAGATTTC
>ENA-OQMX01000034-OQMX01000034.1-human-gut-metagenome-genome-assembly--contig:-NODE-34-length-33606-cov-6.651483_pt1 | contig 33606 bp, 20 predicted proteins | sample MGYA00242622_ERZ504866 | MGnify/ENA primary metagenome ERZ504866 (study PRJEB26092, sample SAMD00036422) | human gut metagenome | host: Homo sapiens | study: EMG produced TPA metagenomics assembly of...
GTTTTTCTGTATTATTATCAAAACCTCATAATTAAAAGCATAAAAGATGCCTATTCCGCATTTTTTGCCTTCTTATGAAGCTTGAACGCCAACGAGAACATCACGTAACGAGGGATGGTATTATACCAAGTTTCGGTTCTGCCCTGAGCATTGACGGTATAAACCTTGTTGGTCAACTGGTGCAACAAGTCGTAAGCTTGAAGCTTGGCTGTAACATTTCCCTTGCAGAAGGTACGGGTCAACATGGCGTTCCATACCAAATCGTCGGTGTTCATCTCGTTACTGTTATAACCTTTTCGGGTAAACATAGTGAGGTCTGTCTGAATACCCACTTTCATCCAAGGGATGGTATATTGCAGTTCCGCGCCATATTGGAAATCACAGGCTTTGATGTCTTCAAAAATTTCCAGGTTACTACAACTGTACTTTCCCTCATACTTTCCCTTCACCTTCCATAGGAAATCCTTGAGCTGATAGGTCAGGCTTGCGCCTACTGATGGACTCCAGGTATTCACCTTACTCAGTTCTGCTCCCTTGTTATCGTAGTCGATGTCGAAATCCACGCTGCGCACATAACCCAGTTTTGCATCTGCCGAGAAACGGAAGCGATGCTGCTTGTCTATGGAACGTGAAAAGCCTGCAGCCAATTTGGCATCCCAGTTGCCGTTCACGTTGTCATTCCTATAGGTAAAAGCACCCGTCTTTGTATTATAAGAGGTGCGCGTACCCCATGAGTTCCTCACCAAATTAGCCTCCATAGCCACCCATCTGCTCAAGTCGGTAGAATCAGAACTCCAACTCATATAAGCTCCCAGATGATGGCGAATCAGCATCTTAAGGTCTGGATTATTGATACGAACAGCCAGCGGATTGGTATCATCGCCGTATGGCATCAGATCGACAAAGTCAGGCTGTTTCATACTGAGACTATAATCTATCTGCTTAGAATTCTTGCCCCAGTTCGTATAAAAAAGCTGGGGCTGAAAAAGAAACTTTCTTCTCTTCGCCACCGTGTCCATATCCAGTCTCATATAGTGATACTGTTCTTGTTGCCACTCTAGAGGTAAGACAATTAGCAAGAATCCCTCATCACCTTGTCTGATTAACTGGAGTTCACTTTTGCAACTTTTTTTCCACAAATCTGAACTATAGGTATTGTCAGCATCCTGCGCCTTCATCCATTGGTCGGTAGTAGAAGGCAATATGCCTAACTCATCAAATCCCCCCTCATCCAAACGATCCAGACGATAGTTGGAATGATGGCGATTCTCATATTTCTGCATGAATGATAGGGGGATATTGATAACCCAACCATGAGATAAACTCAATTCATACCTCACTCCAAAACTATAATCATAGGAATGCTTGTGCTGGTCGCTATAGAGATTACGGACATCATCAACACCTTCAACTGCATAATTCATCTTATTGAGCGAATAGGTATCATTTGGCTTATTATGAGAAACGTCTATGCTTGAAGTAAAACTAATAGCATCACCCCACGAAAAGCGTTTTTTAAGGTCAAGCCTCGTACCCGCATAAAGATAATCAGCCTTAACGAGACCTTGGTTCAAACTTTCATTAATCAGTTGGTCACGATAAGTAGAAGTTTCAGTCGAAGATAGGGTCTTGGCATGGTCATAGCTCACATAGGAATTAGTATAGAGTGCAAACTTATCTGTAGAATGCTGGAATTCATCTTCCAGTCGCCAGCTGAAGTATTTATTCTTTTCCTTGGTAAACCCTTGTTTTGAGATATTGCCATCCTTGGCAAATACCTCCCCCTGACTTTCACTCTCTATCTTCTCTTCATTCCATTTTACTGTTGTTTGAAAATCGTTGTCGATGGTTTTCTCCTTATTACCGGAACGGACAGAAAGTCCTACCTCACGATTGGTCTTCACACCTTCCGAGAAACGAGAAGGAAGCCAATCGCCATTTTTCCTTGGAGTACCATCCTCATTCAGATTGTTGGTATTGGCATAGAGCATCGCATCATGCTTTTCTCCCATCAAGAGTCCGAAAGTACGTGCCGACCAACGGTCTTGGGTTCCACCACCAGCTTCCACGGTAGCTAATGCATTCTGTATATATTCACGTTTCAGGCTCAGATCCATCACATAGTCCCTGCCCTCACCTTTACTTATCTGCTCAGCCAAAGTGCGCTTCTTGTTAAACACCTTGATATCCTTCACCGTATAATAAGGCAGGTTTTCGAGCATCACCTGATTGTTGCCCTTGAAGAGTTTCTTGCCATTCAAGGTAAGAAAATCCACTTTCTTTCCATTCACGAAAATCTCTCCACCTTCCTTGAGTTCTACACCTGGCAACTGCTTGATGAGGGCATCCAGCATGGAACCTTCAGGCATGGCAAAGGCTGTCGCATCATATACAATCGTATCGCCACGATGCACCACCTGAATCTTGGTGGCTTTAACAACCACCTCATCCAGCTGCGCCTCGTAGTTCTGATTATCTCTCTTCATCAATATCTTAGGCAAGGCATTATTATATTTTCTGCCCTTAGGCTCAAAAGTATAGTTGATGGATGTATCGAAATAACCTGGATAAGTTGCTTTGAGGATATAATCCCGGCGAACCTTCTCCACAGGGAACTTAAAGAAGCTATCTTTATTATAAACTTCTGCCGACAAGGTATCTACAATAGTAGAATCCTTCAACATCAGAAATACCTTTGCACCTAATGGCATACGAGTAAAAGAGTCGTAAGTTCCACCATACAAGGCATAAAGCTTCTTGACTTTTTTTACCTCCCGGTTGGCTGTCTTTTCCTGTGCCAGCACAGAAAAACAAGAAAGCAACAACAAGAGGCTTATCATAAGTTGTTTCATAAACGGAAATATTAAGTTGTTCTTACTTCACTTTTACCTCATAAGGGAATCGGCGGGAAGATGGATCGAGCGAATGATTCGCAGGAGCTCCCATCACCACCAGATAGAGCGCCTTGAGAGGCTGGGACTTTGGAGCCACAAGCGAAACCTTTCCGTTCATCGCTTCGCCCATCTTACTGTAGATGCATTCATCGGTATCGGCAGTTATTCCCACCAGTCCATAACGGTAACCGATGGTTCGTGCCATCTTGTCCTTAGATGCCTTGAACACCTTACCCTCGGCATCGAGGGCTCTGAAATCTACTATAACCTTCTTGCCAGCCTTCGGGATTTCCAACTTAATGGCATTAAAACCATAGTTCTCAGGAACCGAAGCTGTATCCGGACGGAGATAACCATTCTTCTGCTTCAGCATCCTGGTATCAAAGGTGCAGGCATAAGGTCGGGTCTCCTTACGGGCATAATCGAAATCGAAGTTCACGAGATGGCGGTAGCAGTCGAACATCTCATCATTAAACTGCTTCTGACTCATCTTATACTTCCGCTTGTAGGTAACAACCGGGTCCTCTCCTACTTTTCCTTCCCGATAGAGCTGGGCGATGCTTTCCAATCCATGTTTCTCTGCCCACCATTCTATCACGTATGGCGAATGATAGATGTTGTCCAGATGCAGATACCCCTTATGGGTAAGCTGTCTGAAGGCATCAAAATGAAACTTCTCGTCCGTTAGCCAGTCGGGATTCACTCTCCAGAGCATCCATTGGGATGTCATCTCGAAGAAACCGCTACCTCCCCAGGCTTCACCCGTTTTGTCTGCCATAATCTGAAGCTGGAAACTGTGTCCCAACTCGTGCGCCAGACAATTGAGTTTTTGATCCTGAATACGGTTAGGCGTTACCCAAAGCGCCCCGATAAAGTCATCATAAGTTCCGCCGTAAGCGGTTCCTTCCAGCGAATAGTTCACCATCACCATCATCTTATACTTATCGCAGATGCTGCCCGGCAAAGAGAACTTCAGGGTGTCGCGGAAGAAGCGATAGAACTTTTCTACCTGAGTCTGCAGATTGCCCAGGTCGAAATTCATCGGCTTACCTTCGAGCGAAGGAGGATTCTGCGGATTGTCTCCGAATGGCTTTTCCCAGAAATACACGATATTCTGGGTCTGTGCACTATGTCGCCAGCACCATCTCTCATCATCCTTGTTGAAATCATAGGGTTTCAGGGAATCCGGTACGAAGATGAGTTTCTGTGGTGCAGAAACAGGATTTACGGGTCTGGTGGCAGGAGCCTCAGATGGATCCTGCTGCGCCAGGGCTACAGTAGCCCAAGGCAAGGATGCCGCTGTGAGTATCAGCGATAAGAAGATTCGTTTCATTTCGGTTATGATTTTTGCGTTATGTATTTTGCGTTATATTTATATTTCGGCACAAAAGTACTGATAATCTTGCAAAAACACTCGCAATATCGTCTAAAATGATACAAATATCGTATTCCTGCATCATTTTGATGTATAATATGATGAGATAAGATTATTGCTTGGTTTTCTTAAGCGGGTGCAAAGGTACTACTTTATTGAATCCACCAAATTTTAGGGGGTAAAATTGCAGAAAATATTTAAGGTGGATAACAAATCTCCTTTCACAGAATGTGGATTGTACTGAAAATAAAAGAGTTAAGTGTGAAAGGAAAATCTCTTCATTTTGAGATGATAATTGACGGCTAAGCTTAAATGTGGCGATGTGCCTTGCTCCGATTGTGAATAGCGGGTGTCTTTGTTATGAATGTTGGGATGAAGCATAGTAACCAGAAGGATGAGGGATAGATATTGGCAGGCGAAAAGAGGCGGTTTATCGGATGGATGACTAAGCTCGTCTATATGGATGACTACCGTCATCTATATGGCTCACTCCCGTCATCTATATGGATGACCCGGGTCATCCGATACAAAGAAGCCTTTTCTATTCCTTTTGTGATAGTTGCTTTCTCCTTTAGACTAAGTTGCCTTCTCCTTATATTAATAGTCTTTTCTGCTGATTATTATTGTTGTTTCAGCTCAAGGTAAAAGGTGCGGTGGTAAGCGCAGTTGGTTCTTTTGCCGTTTCCCCTGATTGCCGTAGTACTATTGAGGTACAGAATTCTCCTTTCACACTTAAGTGACTGATTAAAAGCACACTATGATGATTGTGAAAGGAGAATGAGATTAGTATTTCATTTTGATGGTACAATCTCTGATGGTTGCATCTTGAAAGCTACTGCTATCTTCTGCATCACGCCCTCGTTCAAGAGATTGAAGGTTTGGAGCGCATAACTATATCAGTTCCAGAGAATTTCACACGATAAGGCCATTGCTCATCATTGGTCTCATCATCATCCCAGGCATTGCGATTATACTTATCAGGAGCAGCCAGCACACAAAGGTACAAACGCTCGGTATTGACAGGAACTTCGTAGGTTGCCGTGCCTTTCTTGCCTGTATGCATCTCGCCATAATGCGACTTGCCATCCTTGGTGATAGCCACAAAACCATAACGATAATTCTGCTGAGTATTGCTCTGTGAATTATACTTGGTCACAGTACTCTTGGCATTACCATCTCCATCTACCACAGTACCAGGATCAGCAGCTGCCAAAGCAGAGCCAGGAGCCAAACCCTCAAGCGTTGCACCTACCTTGCCCGAAGCAGGAACATTCAGCGGGATGAGATTGAAACCTGTTGTACCCGGGCAGTTAGTATAAGCCACCTGATAATAACCATCGTTCTTATACAGTTTGGTAGAATAGTTGATGGCAGCCTCCTTCTTATACTGATGCACAGCCTTGAAATCATAGTCAGCACAATGAGCACTATACGCATACAAATCCTTGTAGAGTGCATCAAGACTATTGTTGCAATAGATGCGCATATAAGTCTGGAGAGGATCCTCCGGATATTTGCTCTCTTTCCAGATACGGGCGTATGACTCGATGCCATGCTTTTCGGTAAACCAATACTGGAACCAGTAGCTTGCGTAACGCATGAACTCATGGTTGAAGTGGCGATGATGATTCTTCAGCCAAACAGCATAATGAGTATCCTGGTCGAAACACTCGTTAGGATAATCCTGGAACGACTGCCACTGAGCACATTGTTCCCAATAAGCACAACCGCCAGCACCATTTTCACCAAATCCATAACGGAAGCCAGCAGGCACAAGCTGAGAACCATCGGCTCTATCTATTGGCGTAACCTCACCCGCAAAGAGCTTGTCGGCAGAAACCTGATATTGGAAAGAGTGTCCGATCTCATGACCGATGGTTGAACCAACCGGCTTGCAGGTAGATGGATTTACCCAAAGGGCACCAATCTTATTGTCATAACCAGAACCTGTAGCAAGCCATTCTGTCTGATAAAGGAGATAAATCTGCATCTTATGATTGTCAAGAACCGATTTTCCCTGTCCGACAGTTGCCATACCGAGTTTCTCTACATTGGTCTTATAGAACTGCTCAGCCTTCTGCAACAAGTCATCAATATCCACACGCAAAGCCTCCGGTACAGATTCTGCATTAGGATCATCTCCAAATCCAGGCTCCCAAAATACAAAGAAGTGCTCGCTCTGCTTCATTCTCCACCACGACCATCTGGCATCGCTGCGGAGCATGTAATCAGGTCCCTTTTCAAATCCTTCATTCCAGTTAGCAGGACAATGATACTTGTTATAATCAACAATCTTTGATTTATCCATCACCTTCACTTCCGAAGGTTTGGGATTATCAGGAATATCAGTTCCTATGGAATCATTACTGGAACAGCAACTGCCCAATAACAATAAAAGGAACAAAGACAATATTGCCACGCTCCTCGTATTCTGTTTAACTTGTTTCATGATTTATGTTTTAAGTTGATTTTGATTAGATACAGAAATCTAAAGAGTTGAAAAAATATCGCCCAATAGCTTATGTGTTTTGCTATTGGGCGAATATAATTCAGTAAAACGAGACTATCTCGCTACTTCTGAGTTCCTTCATAAGGAGCACCATCCAAGTTTGGACATTTGTTCAACTCATAACGAGGTACCGGCATCCAATACATAGCATCCCTGAAGCTACGCTGCTGAAGAACAGTTTCATCATGTGTATAAAGCATGGTACCATCCTTCATCTTATAGATCTTCATAGCTGTAGGAAGATTATCCCCAGAATATGTTTCTGGCATTTTCTTCCAACGACGGAGATCGAAGAAACGTTGTCCCTCGAACATCAACTCTACACGACGCTCATATTCGTATTCAGCACGCAAGTCCTTACCAGTTGCAGCAGGAAGTCCTACACGCTGACGAACCAAATTGATATACTTCAAAGCCTCAGCCTTATTGCCAAGCTCCATCTGGCACTCAGCATAGTTCAGATAGATTTCAGCCAAGCGGAAGAAAATCCAAGGAGTAGTATCCACCTCATCCTCCTGATCTGTATTGTAAGCAGGATTCAGGAACTTCTTCATATAGTATCCGGTCTTGGTTGCATTCCAGTACTCATCATCTGTATTGAGAGCAGAAGAATTACCACCTTTTACACCTTCTTCACCTGGTTCAAACACACCAATTTCACGATTGTCATCACCATATCCCCATTTCGAGCCATCATAGATAAAGTTAGCATAGAAACGCAACTCACGACCTACGTATGGCGACTGGGTAGTTGCTTGAATGGTTGCATTATTATAAACAACGCCCGCATCAGTAACCTCAGCTTTCTTGATAGAATACTCCTTGACGTCCTTCATTTCAAACTTACTACCATCAGCATTCTCATAAACATCAGCAGCCTGATAAGTTGGCAACCATACACCCCAACCATGACCGCCTGCAAAGGCACCCATAGGAGCTTGGAAAAGATAGTTTAATGCACCACCCTCTGGATCCTTGGTATTATAAAGCTTCTCAAAGATGATCTCCGGATTCTCTGCATCATAGAACAAAGCCGCATAATCATCAGCATTGCTGACAGAAGGCAAACTATAAGCATTTAAATCTATGACTGCCTTATTGGCATCAGCAGCAGCCTGCCAACGTTCCTTAGAAGGAGTTCCAAAGAGAGGACTTGCCTTATAAAGCAAAGTACGAGCCTTCACCGCAAGAGCAGCACCCTTGGTAGCACGACCGAAGTCATCACTCGATGCATATTGTACAGGTAAGATATCGGCTGCACGATCACAATCCTTGCAGATAGAGTCAGCTACCTCATCCATCGGAGCACGGGTCTGTTCCCACTGTGAATCAATATCGAATGTATGATATACCAAAGGTACACGACCATAAAGCGAATACAACTGATGATAGAAGAATGCACGAAGGAAATAAGCTTGTCCCTCGATTTGCTTTTTCTTAGTTGTCTCTGTATTACCAGAAGCAGGCACCTTACCGATATTCTCCAACAATTCATTTACCTGCTTAATTGCCTTGTAGTAAAAATACCAGGTATTACCACGAGCCTCTGAGTATCCCACATTATAGTTATCACAAGATACAGTACCCATAGTATAAACCTCTGTGGCATAACCTGTACGATGATATACATCATCTGTATAGCTTGAGAATGGCACACCGTTTTCATTTTCACCCTCTACATATGTGTAGCAATCATTAAGGGCGGCATTAGCCAAATCAACATTACTCCAGACTGCAGCATCAGAGATCTTATTACGAGGATCTACATCTAGAAAGTCGGAGCAGGATGCCATTATCAAACCCACACAGAAAATGGCACCACCTTTTAATATATTGTATTTCATGTTATCTACTATTTAAATATTAGAATGCTAAATTAAGACCAAAAGTCCATGAACGCTGAATAGGATAACCCTTGATTCCATCAGTCATCTCAGGATCGAAAATCTTCATACTATCAATAGTGAAGAGATTGTTACCATTCACGTAGATACGGGCATTGCTCAAGCCTATATGCTGAATCAGAGTTTTAGGGAAGGTATAACCTATTTCCATAGACTTCAATCGAACAAAAGAAGCATCACGCAACCACCAGTCTGAATCCAGCACATTACGGGTATCAACCTGAGATACAGACATAAAAGCACGTGGATATTTTGCATTGAGTCTTTCTGATTCAGAAGCATCTTCTCGCCAACGGCCATCATAGAACTCCTTAGCCATATTCATAGTTGGCTTCACGAGAATCTGTGCATCAGCCTGTCCCTGGAAGAAAGCTGTGAAGTCGAGACCTTTCCAAGAACCACCGAGAGTCAGACCGAACATCCAGCGTGGAGTAGCACTCTTATCCGTACGAACAGCATCATCCCAAGTTATCTGCTTGTCGCCATTGGTATCCTCAAAAATCAAGTCACCAGGTTTTGCCCCAGGCAAATGAATAGATTTATCTACTTCCTCCTGAGTCTGATAGATGCCCTTGGCATGATAAAGTGTATAGCCATCCATAGAATGACCTGTCACACGCTGCCAAGCCACAGTCTTCACAGCCTCATCCATATAGACTACCTTATTCCTTGCATAAGTAACATTGGCAGATACATTCCAAGAGAAATCACCCTTGCTATCCTTATAGAAAGCAACTGCTTCGAAACCTGTATTATCTACCTTACCGAGATTCTCTGAAGGCAAAGTCAAACCAGTATAGGTTGGAACAGAAGCATTACGAGTAATCAAGATATCACGACGGGCAGACTTAAACCAGTCGAAATCCAAACCAAACATTCCATTCAAGAACTGAGATGAGAAACCGGCATTCCAAGAATGAGCCTTTTCCCATGTTACCAATGGATTAGCTGAAGTTGTAGCAAACACACTCTGCACCAAAGATGGAGTTGTTCCGAATGCATAAAGGTTATTTGCCCGATATGAGAAAGTTGACAAATACTGATACGCAGCAATATTGTCATTACCCATCATACCATAAGATGCCTTCAACTTCAAGAAGTTTACGGCTTTACTCAAAGGCTTAAACCAATTTTCCTCAGACATTACCCAACCAGCAGACAAAGAAGGGAACAAGCCCCATCGATGACCTTTGGCAAAGTTCATGGAACCATCATAACGCAAAGTTGCCTCTGCGAGATACTTATCCTTATAGTTATAGTTCACACGACCGAACCAGTTCTGGCGAGCGAACTCATCAGAATAGCCACTATTATCCTTGTCTGAATCCTTTGTTCCACCAAAGTTCAAATCAGGAAGAGCTGTTGACAGAAAGTTCTTACGATAGCCGCTCACAGAATTATATTTGTACTTCATCTGCTCGTATGACACGAAAGCATCTACCTTATGATCTCCAAAACTACGAGTATAGCCAATACGCGCATTCAATGTAATTCTGTCTGAGTTAGATGACCATGAATCTACAGAAATACTTCCTGTTGAACTTCTCAAATTCTCATAACTGTCAGTATCAGAATTATACTGATAGATATCAAATGGATTATTCATCGTCTTTCCATTATTAAACGAGAAGTCAAGCGCTGCATAACCTTCTGCATACAATCCCTTGGTCAGTACATCCAAGTCAATACGAACCTTTGGCTTCAGATTCAAAGTATTATTGGTTGTGGTACTCTTACCAGGAATATCAGAAATCATCAAGACTGCGTTATTGGTTACACCATCGAATCCCTTGCGGAGCAATCCGTTAGGATAATAAGGTGCCGACATAGGATTAGTAGTCAGGAAATAACCAAACATATCCTCTGTAGAACGTACACCACGGTCGCGGGTTTCACGACGACCCAAGATGTCCATACTCAACTTAATGCTCTTGTTGATTTGTGCATCAAGATTTGTGGTAAACTGATATTGCTTATATTTCTGCGGACTATTCTTGTAAATAGGATCCTGCTGCATATATTGAGCAGAAGTATAGAAAGACATTTTCTCTGTACCACCGCTAATAGAAAGACTATGCTGGGTATTGGTAGCCCAATCCTGTGCTACAGCATCCCACCAGTTGGTATTTGGGAAGCTAATCTGGTCAGAACCATCCTTGATTTTCAGCAAAGCCTCTTCCGGATAGGTAAGTGCAGCTCCTCGGTTCTTATCAAACTCATTGGTATAAGTAGCATACTCATAAGCATTCAACATCTTAGGGATGCGAGTTGGCTGAGAGAAAGATACCGTACCATCATACTTCACCTGTACCTTACCAGCCTTACCACGCTTGGTAGTAACGAGGATAACACCATTGGCAGCACGCGCACCATAAATGGCAGCAGAAGCATCCTTCAATACGGAAATACTCTCAATATCATCCGGATTCAAGCGACCGAAAGAACGATCGGCAACACCATCTACTACAATCAATGGGGATGTATCACCCATTGTACCCTTACCACGAATAAGAATATTGGCATCATCAGCACCAGGCTCACCTGTACGGGTATTGGCGATGACACCCGCTGTCTTACCAGCCAGGGCATTAGTAATATTGGTAGCAGCCATCTTACTCAACTCGTCACTACCAATAGAAGATACAGAACCAGTAAGGGTTGCCTTCTTCTGGGTACCATAACCTACGACAACCAACTCATCCAGAAGCTTGTTGTCTGCCTGCAGAGTAACCTTGCCACCCTTGACGATGGTTATACTCTTATATCCAATATAGGAAACTACAACAGGAGCATTGCTTTTCTTGATCTGCAAGGTATAGTTACCATCAAGATCGGTAACAGTGCCATTCTTGGCATTGCCTTTTTCTACAACGCTTGCACCAATAATAGGTTCTCCCTGTTCATCTACAACCACACCTTTGATAGTGGTACCATTCTGCTGAACAGATTGTACAGAAGGATTTGATAAGGTCTCACTTGCTGCTAGAGTAGGTAATGCCCCCCCCACATGCAAGGACCAAACACGCGATGGCTTTAACATAAGCTTGGCTATGTACAAAGCCTGAAATTTTTTGTGTCTGTCTCATTTTTTATTTTTGCTAGGTTTATTATTGTTTAATTTTCGATTGCAAAGTAACACAATATTTTGCATATCATGCCACATTATCGTCTAAAAGAGTGAAAATATCGTCTAAACCGCCCGGATTGGACGATATTTTCGGCTTTTAACCGATTTTGTTACTCTTAAATGTTGTTTATTCTAAATGATGTCTTTGTTGTCTTTAATGCTTATTTGTTTTGTTGTTTCAATGTCTTTATTGTTTCATCGCCTTCTTCAGTTTTCCCACAGCGGCATGAATCATGTCGTGGGTTCCACTTCCGTCGGTCACGTATTTCTGAACCATTCTGCCATAACTGATGGCTTCCTTGAGTTCCTCGCTGGTGTTGTCATCCGGCCAACCGGCACGGCGAAGCAGACCGGAGAGTTCCCGGAGGTCTTCCATCTCGGCAAGGTTGCCAGGGCGCATCGTGTTGATGGCACGGTTCAGGATGGCAGTAGTGCCTTCCAGTTCGTCCTGGGTTACCTTCTTCTTGCCCTTTGCCACCAGCTCCTGTGCCTGGACCATTACCTTCAGCATGCGCTCATATCCGAACGGTGCCCATGGAGCATACTCCGGAACCTTCTGAGAGAGGGCATTCCACTTCTCCTGGTCAGCCTTGCGCTCTGCGGCAAGATTCAGGAGAGAATTCAATTCACTGAAATCTATCTTCACCTTCTTGCTCTTCTTGCTCTTGGCATCGGTCAGGTTGATTCGATAGTAGTGGGTACTGTTGGCATTACGGTAATAGTCTGGCTGGAATTCCTTGCCATCCAGCTTCAGGGTAAGGAGATTGGCTCCCGCACCTGTTGTCACGCCGTTTGATTCGCCCACGGTGATATTGCTCAACTTGGAGTCTATGTTCAGCGTAGCCTGGTTCCAGGTCTGTGCGCCTGTACCTGCCATCACCAATGGTCCGTACATCAGGGTTCCTACCCAGGATGTCTTCAGCGGAGTACCGTCCATACTTGCCACGTCGCTCGAAAGCTTGTCGGCACCATATTCGATATGCTTGCTGAACGGCATGTCGATTTCCACGACATCGCCTACCTTCCAGTGCTTCTGCTCCAGTTCTACATAGGTGCTAGGCTGATAGCTCTTTGCCACTTCCTTGCCGTTCACCTTGATGGAGAAACCTTGAGTTGCCCAATATGGCACACGGAGTTTCAGGGTGAAATCGCCCTCGCCTTCCGTTATCTTGATGGCTGAATGCTGTGCCGGCCACAGGCAATCCTGCTTGATGGTCACACCCTTCTCCTTCCAGTGGAGGGTGGTTGGCATATAGAGTCCCACCCAGAGGGTGTTGTCGTTGGCGAAATAAGCCGACTGCTGGTACTTGGTATGGTTTTCAGAACCTGTACCACCGCAGCAGGAGCTCTGAGGAGTCTCGTTGCCGAACGGTTTGGTGGCATTCAATCCTACCGCATACTGATAGCAGGTCTGATACTGGTCCGGATTGAGTGAACCGATGATCTGATTGTACAGCGTGCGCTCGATATAATCGAGATATTGCGCATTATCTGGGTTGTAACAGTTCAGATCCTTGCTTAACTTGACGAGGTTATACGCACAGCAGGTTTCGTTGATATCCGGATAAGCCTGCGATTCACCTTCCTGCAGTCCGTTGGTTGCCATACTCAGAATCTGGGTATATGGCTGGCGGAACATTTCTCCGTTGCCGACACCACCCATCGCATACATGTATCTGCCCTGTACCAGACTCCAGAAGTTCTGTGCCAGATTGTAATAGTATGGCTTCTGATTACTCTTGTAACTGCGCAGCGCTCCGATAATCATCGGAATATGCTGGTTGGCATGGCGAGTGCGGATATCATCGATGTTCTTACTCAGCGGATCATAGAACTTAGGTGCGTCGAAACAGTTGGCTGCTTCGAGGAGCTTTGCCTTTTCATCCGGATTGGAAACCATTTCAGAAAGACGGGAGAGCGATTCGCTCATTCCTCCCACCTCACCGGCGATATACATATCCCACATCTCGTAGCGGTTGCCCGGCTTGGCCCTGCGCTCATCCTGGGTGCCGTCCTGCTTTACGTAAGTGCGGTAGTGCATGCGGTTCCATACCCAGAGTCCCATATCCTTGGCGATGAGGAGTGCCTTATCGCAGATTTCCTTATCATCAAAGTAAGTTGCGATGTCTATCAGACCGGCAAGCTGCTTGTGTACGCTGTAATAAGGTGCCCAAACCCAATCGGAGTTGTTGTAAGCACGATACATCTCGATAAGAGCACAATGCTGAGCCGGAATGGCGTTGATATAGCCATATCCATACTGTTCAGGATGTTTCTTATACTCATCAAAAGCAGCCCAGGTGCCCTTCATCTCTCTGAGTTCTGCCTCAGGAGCGAAATCACGAGCCTCCCAGTTGCGCTTCAGTTCCTTATTATATACGAAGGTCATCTCCTGATACTGTCGCAACTCGTTCACCATTCGGGTGATGTTCTTGCGGAGGATTGCCTTCTGCTCTGGGTTAGTTGCCACGGCGTATGCCTGTGCGATAGCCGACATATAGTGGCCTGATCCATGACCCTTGAGTTTGGTATCCGGTGAATCCCAGCCATCACTCTTGGTATAGCCCTCGGTACTGAGTCCGTAGGTATCGCGATAATTGTAGAGTTGCTGGGTAACATCCCAGGAACAGATTTCGCGGATAGCCTCATCGCGGTTGTGGGTGAGTCGGTTGTCACCATCTATGCTCACATCAGCGAGCGAGAAGGTATGAGCCACTTCCTTTTCAGGAGTCTGATAGCCTCCTGCCACCACCTTGATCTGTGCCTTGACAGGATAACCATTGTCGGTAGTCTCGTCACCAATCACAAAACCACCTATCTCATATAGGCTTCCCGCAGGATGCTTCTGCGCATCAGCCTCAGCCTGTTCATCTGCAAGCGGAGCGTTAGCCCAGCGTACCTGGCGATACTCCGAATAACCATCAGAATAGGTTACCCACACGAGATTAGGAAGTCGGGGAGCTGTGCCCTCCGGACAATCCACTGTTACCGCAGCCACCTTGGAGATGGTGCGATAAACAGTGGCTGCCGTTGCCAAGGATGGCAAACTGGCTACACCTATCAATAATGTAAACTGCTTTAAATCCATATCTTCTAGGTTTATTTTTGTTTCGTTTAATTTTCTGGCTGCAAAATAACAGAAAAAAAACGTGCTGTCGTAAAAGTATCGTGCACAAAGATAACAAAATCGTCTAGTTGCACCCCTCTGATACGATTTTTGCAGTCTTTTGGACTTTATTTCCATCAAATACCCGATTCTCTTAGTAATTTTGCAGCAGAAACGATAGAGATTCGCCGAAAAGGCAAAAACGTTTCTCTGAATAATCAAATAACAAAAAAGACAAAACAAAATAAACCTAGAAAGTTATGGTAAAGAAACTCTTCTTCATCGCCACCTTATTATATATAGGGGCTACGGCATCAGCAGAAAGCTATCAGGTGAAATCGCCTGACGGAAAGATTGTGGCTGAACTGAGCACAGACAAAGCTCTCTCATTAAATTTTAAATACAACGGCTCCAAGCTCTTGCAGGAGTCTTCAATAGGTGTAGTGCTGAGCGATGGAATGGACTTGGGCAAGAATCCGAAGGTTGCGAGTCGCAAAATCTCCAACCACAGGGAAACCATCCAGGCACCGTTCTATCGCCAGCCAAGCATCGAAACCAGCTATCAGGAGCTGAATCTGAAACTGAAGAATGGTTTCGGCATCATTCTCCGAGCTTATGATGAGGGAGTGGCTTACCGATTCTATACCCAGCGAAAAGGCAAGACCATCATCCTGAATGAAACCGCCGCCTACCAGTTTGGCAAGGACAAGAAGGCATGGTTGCCATACACTACGACACCCGAAAAGCCTTTTGCCATGGCTTTCCAGAATATCTATCACGAGACTCGACTCGATACTGCCAAGCAGGATCTGGCCTTCCTGCCAGCAACCATAGATTGCGGCAAAGCAAAGGTCACCATTCTGGAGAGTGATCTGCAGAACTATCCGGGTATGTGGCTGAAGGCTAACGGCAGCAAACAGGATCAGGAGAAGGGAATCCTGAGAGCCGCCTTCGCTCCCTACCCTAAGGAAATGGCCTACTACCCTTGGCGACACATGAGCCACGTAAAGAGCACCTGCGATTACATCGCAACCAGCACCGGCAAGCGCAATTATCCTTGGCGCATCTTCGCCATCACAGAGCACGATACACAGATGCCGACCAACAATCTGGTGTACGCCCTGGCTTCTCCCAACAAGATAGGAGATACTTCCTGGATCAAACCCGGAAAGGTGGCTTGGGACTGGTGGAACGACTGGAATCTGAAAGGTGTGGACTTCAAGGCGGGCATCAATTTCGAAACTTACAAGTATTATATAGATTTTGCTCATAATCATGGTTTGGAATACATCGTCCTCGATGAAGGATGGTACAACTCGAAAGAGGGAAGTATTCTGAAACCAATAGACGATATCCAGTTGCCTAAGCTCATAGAATATGGTAAGAGCAAGGGCGTGGATATCGTGCTCTGGGCAGTCTTCAACGTGATGGACGAGAACCTGGAAACCATCTGCAAGACCTATGCTGATATGGGCATCAAGGGATTCAAGGTGGATTTTATGGACCGCGACGACCAGACCGCCATCGAAATGGTGGAACGCCTGGCTGCCTGCACAGCCAAGCATCATCTCATCCTCGACCTGCACGGCATCTACAAGCCACACGGCTTGAACCGCACCTATCCCAACATCCTCAACTACGAGAGTGTTTTCGGTATGGAAGAGTGCCGCTGGACGGAAGCCAAGAATGATATGCCACTCTACGACGTCACCTTCCCATACATCCGAATGATGGCAGGACAGGTGGATTTCACACCGGGAGCGATGAGAAACGGAACCCGTGACAATTGGAAGGCAATCTACACCAAACCGATTTCGATGGGTACCCGATGCCACCAGGCTGCCTGCTACATCGTACAGGACAGTCCGTTTACGATGCTCGCCGACACTCCTACCAACTATGAAGCGGATGAGCCATACACCCGATACATCGCTTCATTGCCTGTAGTCTTCGACAAGACCATCGTGCCACAGGGCGAAATCGGAAAATATATCGTTACCGCCAGAAAGAAGGGCAACGACTGGTATGTTGGCGGTCAGAGCAACTGGGATGAGCGCACACTCACCCTGAAGTTTGATTTCCTCGCAGATGGAGATTACGAAGCAATCGTATTGAAGGATGGCATCAATGCCAATCACGATGCCGAGGATTACAAGATAGAGAAATCTGTCATCCATCAGAATTCTGAAATGAAGATCCATCTTGCTTCGGGCGGAGGATTCGTCATCAAGATTATCAAGAAATAAAAAAGCAATTAGAAAAAAAGAAGTTGATATGGTTAATAAGAATATAATTGTAACACTATTCGTAACAGCAGCTGCGGCAGTACCTCAGATGGGTGCTGCCCAGAAAGCTGCCTACAACACTCCGGGAGCCGGCAATCCTATCCTGCCTGGTTATTTTGCCGACCCAACCATCAAGAAGTTTGGTGACACCTATTATATATATGCTACTACCGATGGTAGCGGAGCCGGTTTCGGACCGGCACAGCTCTGGTGCAGCAAGGATTTCAAGAACTGGACCCTGATGCCGATGAACTGGCCAGACAGCCACTGGATCTGGGCACCGGATGTCATGCAGAACGAAGCCGACGGCAAGTATTACTATCTCTACTGCCAGCCTTGCAAGCTCCATCTGGGTGTGGGCAATACACCTCGCGGTCCTTGGAAGAATGTGCTGGGCGAGAGCGAAGCCGTGCTCGTACCGGATAGATTCGTAAAGAATGCCATCACCCTGGATGGTCAGACCTTCCGAGATGATGATGGTTCGGTCTATATGTATTGGGGCACCTGGGGCATCTACAAAGGCTTCGGTTGCGGAGCAGGTAAGCTGAATCCTGACATGAAATCGTTCAGCGAAACCAAGCTCATCCCGAACACCGAGGTTATTCACTTCTTCGAGGCTCCTTTCGTCTTCAAGCGCAACGGCATCTACTACTTCCTCTACTCCTGCGAGCATTGCGAGGATGCCAGTTACCGTGTGGATTATGCCACAGCCAAGAGTCCGCTCGGTCCTTATACCTACCACGGCACTATCCTCAAGACCAATGCCGACGGAACCGTTCACGGTCCGGGACACAACAGCGTGCTGCAGGAAGGCAACAACTACTACATCGTATATCATCGCCACGACAATCCACATTCCAACCGTGGATTCCATCGTCAGGTGGCAATCGACAAACTCGAATTCAATGCAGACGGTACCATCAAGGAGGTCGTTCCAACCCACGAAGGTCTCGATCTGAAACCGGAGATGAAGGTAGCAAAGAACCTCGCCTTCGGTGCCAAGGTTACAGCTTCCTCTTATTACGACAACAATTTCCGTCCGGAATATGCGGTAGATGACAACAACGGCACACTCTGGCGCCCTCGCACCACCGGACCGGCTTGGATTCAGATTGACCTGGGCAAGAAGCAGAGCATCAAGAGCATCTGGACTCAGTTTGAATACGGAACACAGTTCTATCAGTATCTCATCGAGACATCGAATGATGGCAAGCACTGGCAGACCTTCTCCGACAAGCGACAGAACCGTCTGGCTGGTTCGCCAATGGTAGATTTCGGAAATGCCAAGGCACAGTACATCCGTCTCACCTATACCGGCGGACAGAAGAACGGTTTCGGTGGCGCCATCTGGAACATCAAAGTTTACGGTTCCGTAGAAGATTCTGCCCCACAGCAGTGGCTCGGTCTGACAGCAGCTGATTTCGATGGCACTAACTGGCATAACAACGAAGGAATGCTCGCCGGCAAGTTCTCACTCCTTCAGGGCACCGCCCTCAGAGAGCGTATGGCTGGCAAAGATGCCATCACCCTGCAACCGGGTGCCCAGCTGGTGATGACTCATCCGCAGCTCAACAAGGCACGCAAGCACACCCTCACCGCCCAGGCTTTCGACAACGGAAGCTGGCATCAGATAGATGAAAACGATCCTCGTCTGAATCTTTCTGAAGGAAAACTGGAAATTAGTTCAGGCGAAAAGCAATTTACCCTCACCAATCTCCGTTATTATAACAGGGAACAGGAGGCTGCAGAAAAGGCTTTCGATGCCCAGAGCAACATCGTGCGTGAGGCAGTAGCCGATAAGAACAGTCAGGGACTGGTGGTAGATATCAGCGCTGACTACTACAACGAGGGCGATACCGTGCCTTACATCAAGAACGGCAGTCCGCTGGATGTTCACCTCAAGGGCGAGTTCGAGACGCAGCACGATACTTCAGCCATCATCAAGACCATAGAGGGCAAGAAGGCATTCGCCTTTACCGGCAAGGAGAGTTACAGAAGCAACTTCATGCTCCCAGCCACCATCCGCGACAACGCTCCATACACCATCGAGGCATGGATTCTGAATCCGGAGATTGCCGAGAATGAATGCGTTGCCGATTTCACCTCATCACATGACGAACTGGAGAAGCTGATGCTGGTAAACGGCACCGAACCACGCTGCGGTGTGATGAACCACTACGGATGGTACGAGGATGCCGGCTACAAGGAGATGAAGACCCTGGAAGGCAAGTGGCAGCACGTATATGTCTGCTTCGATGGCAGAATCGAAAGCATCTACATCAACGACAAGCTTATCAGCCAGAAGGACATCCAGCTCCTCGTCAAGCCATCGCAGTTTATGCTTCTGGGCAAGAATGCCGAAGAGGCATGGCCTTTCTCGGGTTATCTGCACTCATTGAAACTCTGGGATGAATACATCCCGAAGAAGTGAATCAGTTTATTAACAGCAAGAGGTTACTTTATCCAAAAGTACCTCTTGCATAACCAACAATAATAAAATTATGAGAAAAAACAAATTATTATTTCTGAGTTCTTTATTGATTGTATTTATGTGGATTCTAGTATTCTCAAGTTGCAACAATGATGATGAAGATACAGGAAACATCTATTCTGGTTATATTGAATATATAGACCAAGAAACAGAAACAATGGGAATTAAAGTAACAGGGCAACCCGAAAATACTCCAGCAGATATGCCACACATCAAAGATGTTATTCATATCAATCAAAAAGATTATGAGAATTATTCTTTCAAAAAAGATCAAAAAATAACATTCACCATAATCTCTGCTAAAAGTGAAATTGCCCCAGCCCTTTACGACTATTCGTTTTGGACTTGCAAAATAAAAATATTTAAAAAATAGCAATATGAAATATTATATTTTTTATTTTTCTATTTAGTACGCAGCTAACACTAGCTCAATATACATTTAAATCAAATTCGAAGAATATTGAGTTATTTAGTATTGGTAATACACAAAATATCTCAAGAGTTAAGCAACAGTATGCATCAAAAATATACAGAACAAATTTAGGAGACACTTTAACCGTAGAACCAATTATTGCATTAACTGTCAAGAATAAAGAAACTATTGACAATATTATAAAACAATACAACGGCAAGTTATCATTCTCTGAAAAAATTGGGAATGTATATTATCTAGCATGCAATGCATCAAGTTCTGACGAAATTCTCAGTATAACCTCCCAATTGAGCCAAAACAAGAATGTTATAGAATGCGATGCCGTTCATTATTCAAACTTCAAAAAATTCAACACTCTTTACCCAAAACAATACTATTTACACAATATTAATGGAGTTGATATAAATATAGAAAACGCATGGAACATTGCGAGCAACTTAGGGAATAATATTATCGTAGCAGTTATTGATGAAGGCGTAGAACATAATCATGAAGACTTGCCTAATATTTTAGATGGCTACACAGCAAACTACGCTAACGAAAATGGAAATCCTATAAATGCCACGACAAACAGCCCAAAAGCTCATGGTACCGCATGTGCAGGGATTATTTCTGCAGAAAACAACACAATAGGCATAAGAGGTATAGCCTCCAATGCTCAAATACTTCCTATAAACATTTGTCCCAACGATTATTTTGCTAACGATTTAGAAATCGCCAAAGCTATAAGATGGGCAAGTGAAAGAGCTGATGTTCTAAGTTGTTCATGGGGAGGAAATGGGGGCAGTAGCGTTTCTATCAGTGAAGCTTTAAAGGATGCTCTTACGAATGGAAGAAATGGAAAAGGTTGTATTATTGTATTTGCTTCAGGAAATGGTGCTACATTATACAACAACCTTGCTTATCCAGCTTCAGAAAAAGGAGTCATTAGTGTGGGAGCAGTTGATAAAACTGGTAAAATTTGGAATTATAGCCAACGAGGTGACGGATTAAGCCTTGTTGCACCTTCCGGTAAAACTGATTTAAAAGGAGATATAGCAACAACAGATAGAATGGGGACTCTAGGATACGAAAAGGAAATTATACAGAGCATTTTGGCGGAACTTCTGCAGCATGTCCACAAGTTGCAGGAGTTGCAGCATTAATGCTAGCAGTAAATCCCAATTTAACTACAACAGAAGTAAAAAATATACTAGAAAAAACTGCAACAGATTTAGGACAAACAGGCTATGATACAACTTATGGCTATGGCTTGGTGAATGCTTATTCGGCGGTATGCGGAGTATATCCTTCAAATATTAATGGACAGGCAAGTATACAAAAGAAAGGAACATACAGTATTCCTAATTTACCAAGTTACGCAACCGTAACTTGGAACCTCCCATCTCAAGATACCAATGCTATATCTATATCCGTAACAGGTGAAGGAAACAATGAATGTACAATAGAGTTAAATGGAGAAAAAACAATACGTACAACTCTTACTGCAACAATCAGTGTTAATAGAACCATTGTTAAAACACTAAAAAAAGACATTGGTATACTAGGCACTTTCTCTGGTACATATAGTGTCTCTGCCACTAGTAACTCTGCTGCTATCACCAACAGAACATTTACTAGTTCAAGTATACTTGAGGCATTTTCAGAAGCTACAGTAACAGGAAAGTCTAATGATTTGTATTATTATTCGGCTACCTTATCTGGAAAAAAAGTAGATAATTGGCAATATAAGGATGGTACTTTTAGCTTCACTGTTCCAAAGTCAACTTCAGCAGGGTATACATATATAAACTTAACGCCTCAATTTGCAGGTGGAAAAAAAATAAGTTTAAAAGTGTATTCCATCAAGACATCCTATAACTTGAGTTTAGCACATACAGGAAATACGCTACATGTAAAACTTATAAAAGAAAGCGACAACAGTTCAAATAATGATTTGGTTTCTTTACAAGCAAATGAAGAACAGAATACAATTTGGACTATAGAAGTCTTTAATACAAATACTGGGCAAAAACAAGCTGTGGTAGAAAGCCATGATGGAGCTTATATGTTTAACACCTATAATTGGATAAAGGGAACTTACGTAATTAGAGTTACAAATGGAATTAATTCTATCTCAAAAAAGATTGCAATAAGATAATATAAATTAGAACAAAACGTATATAAAAATATAAACAACAATAAACATGAAGAAGATTTTCATTACATCAGCCTTGGCGGCATTGGCATTGATGCCTGCTTCGGCACAGAAGGTAAACAAGAGTTCGGGGGGCTACCCTATCACACCGGTGCCTTTCACCTCAGTGAAGGTTTGGAACAACTCGTTCTGGGGACAACGTATCGAGACCTCTCGCAAGGTAACCATCCCGCTGGCTTTCAGCAAGTGCGAGACAGAGGGCAGATACAAGAACTTTGAGCGCGCCGCTCACCCTAGCGACAGTTACGACGTGGGCAAGCTGATGCCTTACAGCTTCGATGATACCGACCCATACAAGACTATCGAGGGCGCTAGCTACGTGCTCCAGACCTATCCAGACCAGAAACTCAAGGCTTATATCGACAGTGTGCTCAACATCATCGGTAAGGCTCAGGAGCCTGATGGATATCTCTACACAGCCCGCACCCAAAACCCAAAGCATCCTCACTTCTGGGCTGGCGACACTCGATGGAGCATGGAGGAAGACTTGAGCCATGAGCTCTACAACCTCGGCCATATGGTGGAGGGTGCCGTGGCTCACTGGCAGGCTACAGGTAGCCGCAAGTTCCTCGATATCGCCATCCGCTATGCCGACTGCGTGGTTAAGGAGGTAGGTCCTAAGGCAGGTCAGGCTTGCGTGGTACCAGGACACCAGATAGCAGAGATGGCTCTCTGCAAACTCTATCTCGCCACTGGCAACAAGAAATACCTGGACGAGGCTAAGTTCTTCCTCGACTATCGTGGCAAGACCAAGATTCAGACAGAATACTCACAGAGCCACAAACCTGTATTGGAGCAGGATGAGGCTGTGGGACATGCCGTACGTGCCACCTATATGTATGCCGGCATGGCAGATGTAGCAGCCCTCACCGGCGATACCGCTTATATCCACGCCATCGACCGCATCTGGGACAACATCGTAAGCAAGAAACTCTATATCACTGGCGGTATCGGAGCCACTAACAATGGTGAGGCTTTCGGACCTAACTATTATCTGCCAAACATGAGTGCTTACTGCGAGACTTGTGCTGCCATCGGTAATGTTTATGTCAACTACCGTCTCTTCCTCCTCCATGGCGAGAGCAAGTATTACGATGTTTTGGAGCGTACTCTCTACAATGGTCTCATCAGTGGTGTGAGCATGGACGGCGGCGGCTTCTTCTACCCTAACCCATTGGAGAGCATGGGGCAGCATCAGCGTCAGGCTTGGTTCGGCTGTGCCTGCTGCCCTAGCAACATCTGCCGCTTCCTGCCATCCCTCCCGGGCTATGTATATGCCGTAAAGGATAAGAATGTATATGTCAATCTCTTCCTCAGCAACTCTTCTTCTCTGAAGGTAGCCGGCAAGAAGGTTTCCCTGAGCCAGAATACACAGTACCCTTGGAACGGAGATATCGCCATCAAGGTGGATGACAACAAGGCTGGTCAGTTTGGCATGAAGATCCGCATCCCTGGATGGGTGAAGGGTCAGCCTGTACCATCCGATCTCTACTACTACAGCGACGGCAAGCGACTGGGCTATACCATCACCGTTAACGGCAAGAAAGTAGAGGGTAAGGTGACAGAGGATGGCTATTATACCATCAACCGCAAGTGGAAGAAGGGCGATGTGGTTCGCGTTCACTTCGATATGGAGGCGCGCACCGTACGTGCCAACAATAAGGTAGAGGCCGACCGCGGCTGCATCAGCATCGAGCGTGGTCCTATCGTATATTGTGCAGAGTGGCCAGACAACCAGGGCTTCGATATCATGAGCATCCTGGAGAACCGCGAACCTCAGTTCGCTGAGGGAAAGCTCTCTTACGATGGCTTCATCGACCCTAAATATAAGAATGTACTGACACTCTACAAGGGTCAGAACATGGAGACCTTGACCGAGAATGTGCAGACTCTCGCCTACGACAAGAGCGGCAAGCTGAGCACCAAGGACCAGACCCTGACCCTCATCCCATACTTCGCCTGGGCTCATCGTGGCAACGGCAACATGAAGGTATGGTTGCCACAGGATGTCAAGGCAGCAAAGCCATCAGCTCCTGCAACTCTCGCAGCACAGGCTAAGGTAGAATTCTCTTCTCCAGTGCCAGCCAAGAGCAGTATTACAGATGGTTTGGTGCCAGCCGATGAGAACGACCGTTCTATCCCATACATCCACTGGTGGCCAAAGAAGAACACCACAGAGTGGATTACCTACACCTTCCCTGAGAGCAAGGAGATCAAGACCAGCACCGTATATTGGTACGACGACCAGCCATGGGGCGGTTGCAAGGTGCCAGACAGCTGGAAGCTCTACTATCAGGACGAGGCAGGCAACTGGAAGGAAGTTCCAGGAGCCGATGCTTATCCATGCAAGCGTGGTGTAGCCTGCATCGTGAATTTCGACCCAGTGAAGACCAAGGCAGTGAAGCTCGAGCTAAAGCAGCCAGAAACCCATTCCTGCGGTCTTTTCGAGTGGAGCGTGAAATAATATTTGTTGATAGTTTATAATTTTACATGAGAAGGGTGCGTCATAAGTCCATGACGCACCCTTTTTTTAAAGTCGTAAGCGGCTCCGCATTTATACCTTGCATCATTCAAATCCCAGCTGATTTGCCCCCGCCAGGCGTTCCGGCGGATTTGCAATCCGTCGGAATAGCAAGCCACTTTCAAAAACACTCTTCACTCTTCACCGAAAGGGCATAAATACCTGTAACTTAAAAACTTGCACAGGTGAAGAGCTTACGCCACTCTTCACCACTCTTCACCCGGAGCTGCTTACCGAAAAATCTGTGTAAATCTATGAAATCTGTGGGACATAAAAAAAGTGGTTTCAGCCCCCCAACCGAACAGGGCGAGCTTCCGTTTCAATTCCGTGCGCAATCCGAAGGTGAAGAGTGGTGAAGAGTGGTGAAGAGTGGTACGTAACTCTTCACCTCTCGCAACCCCAGTGTTTATCGGGGTTTCAGCCGATTTGGTGAAGAGTGATGAGTAAAAAGAAGAGTGGTGCTTTTATAAAAAACTCCCGACGTATCGTTTTGTGCCTGGCAATGGCAAGTTATTGCCCTGGTAAGGGGCAATGTTGTGCCATAGTGAGGCAATAATCGCTACAAGCCGCTTTACGCATCGTCAGTACTATCATGGCGACCTCTCAGTAAAGTCTTTGCGCCTTGTAAGTACTATCGTTGCAGCATCGGTTTTACATAAAAAGTCTTCAGGGTAACCCTTACTTGTTGCCGGAAGAATTAATAAAAACAATGCCGGGCCATCTTTTTCAAGATGCACCCGGCATTTTTTCTTTCATCCGATAGCATATTCAAAAAAATATCCGTATCTTTGCAGCAGTTTTTAAATACAAAGAAAAATGAAAAAAGCAATATTCTCTTTGCTCCTCATGGCAGCATCTGTCATCGGAGCCAGCGCTCAGGGCAGCGCAACAACAGCCCAGAACCCACAGGATGTGGACGTACTCTATGCCAAGAATCTCCTGGCTGTAGGAACAGAGGCCCCAGCCTTCCCTGCTCTCAAGAAGGGAACATGGACGGTATTGGATTTTTGGGCTACCTGGTGCCCTGATTGCCGTAGAGAGATTCCTACCGTCAAGGAGATGTTCCAGAAGTACGGCACCCGTGCCAAGTTCATCGGTGTATCTATGGATACTGACAAGCAGAAGCTCGACAACTACACCCAGGCAAACGGCGTGGAATGGGAGCAGTACAGCGAGTTCAAGAAGTGGAAGGAAACTCAGATTTCCAAGGATTACAAGATTTCCTGGCTTCCTACCATGTATCTCATCAACCCGGAGGGCAAGGTAGTATATACCACCGTACTCGCAGAGCGCATGGCAAAGAAACTGGCAGAAATCTTCCCAGAGAAGTAAGAAAAAAAAATGGCAACCGAATTATTTCCGGTTGCCATTTTTTTGAGATGACATAGCAAAACGCTATTTCTTCCTCAAACTTTCGCGGTATTTCAATGGCGACATGTGGAGATGCTCTCTCACATACTTGCCAAAGAAAGAAGTGTTGGAGAAACCAAGAATGCCCGAAATCTCCTTGATGGTCTTCGAGGTGGAACGGAGGAGATAAGTGATGTCGGCAAGCGTATATTCCGTAATCCACTCTATCGCCGTCTTGCCCGAATGGCGCTTGCAGATGATGGAGAGATACTTCGGAGTGATGCAGAGCTTACGGGCGAAATTCTCCACCGGCTGATGCTTCACCTCCGCCTGCTGCAACAACTCCAGGAACTGATCGAAAAGTTCGCTAGAACTGGAATTCAGCTCCTCCTTCGGCATATCCTCCAGCAGCATGTTGCTCACCGCCAGGAGCGCACTCTTCAAGAGCGTCTCCACAATCTCTCGGCGATAAGGCTTCCACGAAGTGCGCTCGCAGAACGACGGATCCAGGCACAGACGCACCAAATCGGTGAACTTGGCATAGAATACCATATCCACCTCGTTCATCTTCAGCACAGACACCTTGCTCACATACATCGCCCGATTCCATACCGAAATATGAGAACGAAGGATATTCAGCATGCCGTGATTGCTCACACACATCGCCGTGCACGCAAAATCGCCCGACACTTCCACGATGTCGAGTGTAGAGTTGGGAGGACAGATAAAGATATCGCCCTTCTCTACCAAGAGGATATTGCCATTATACTCTACTTTCAGACTGCCACGCAAGCAGGATGCAATCATGTTCATCTGCAACCTTACGGGGTCTGGATTCTGCAACACCTTGACATTGTCTATGATCAGGATGTCTTCGTCGAGATAACTGGCAGAAATCTCGGCGCTCTGTGCAAATTCGCCTTCCTCTACGCGCTGTTTAAAATCCTTCAGTTCCTGTTTTGCCATAATTCTTATTTTATATCCACTCCGGAAACCATGGCTTCTAGAATGCCTCACGATACTTATTCTCGTCCTTATCCTCGAGCATAGAAAGATAGCTCTGATAGCGGCTGGCAGCAATATAATGCTCCTCCACAGCCTTGATGACGGCACAGCCCGGTTCGTGGGTGTGGGTACAGTCGGAGAACTTGCAGTTCTGCGAAAACTTGAAAATTTCCTTGAAATAGCTGGTGAGTTCCTCCTTCTCGATATCAAAGGTACCGAAGCCCTTGATGCCCGGAGTATCAATGAGATAGCCCCCTTCCGGCAGTTCCAGCATCTCGCTGAAGGTGGTGGTATGCATACCGCTGTTATGCGCCTCGCTGATTTCGGCGGTGCGCTGTCCGGCATCCGGAATGAGCTGGTTGATGAGGGTTGACTTGCCTACGCCACTGTTGCCGCTGAGCAGCGACTTCTTGTCTCGGATGAGCGGACGCAACTCATCTACGCCCTCACCGGTAGCAGCCGAAATCTCTACACACTGGTAACCAATGGTCTCATAGAGGGTGCGCATCATTTTCTCGTAGCGCAGCTCTTCTTCGGTTAGAAGGTCGCACTTGTTGAACACGATGATGACGGGCACTCTGTATGCCTCGGCTCCAGCCAGGAATCGGTCGATGAAGGTGGTGGAAGTCTCAGGGTAATTCACGGTAACCACAAGCAGCGCCTGATCGAGATTAGCCGCAAGGATGTGACTCTGCTTGCTGAGGTTGGGTGATTTACGGATGATATAGTTCTGGCGGTCTTCGATGGAAGAGATGAACGCCGTGCCCTCCTGGTTGGTGATGAGCTGCACATAGTCGCCCACAGCCACAGGATTGGTGCTGCGGATGCCCTTCAATCGGAAATTGCCCTTGATTTTGCTTTCAATCAGCTGGCCATCGTCAGTCTTGACGGTGTACCAGCTGCCTGTATTCTTAATAACGAGTCCTCTCATTATCACATATTAATAATGTAAGTCTGATAAACATGACGTCTTTCTAGACAGTCATGATTTCCTTTTCCTTCTCGTCCATCAAACCTTCGAGCTGCTTGATGTACTTGTCGTGAAGCTTCTGCAAATCGTTCTCTGCATCCTTCTCCAAGTCCTCAGAAAGACCATCCTTGATAGCCTTCTTCAGCTTCTCCTTGATTTCCTGACGCACGTTGCGAACCTCAATCTTGGCACGCTCCGCAATCTTGTTGCACTGCTTAACCAGCTCCTTACGGCGCTCACCAGTAGGCTGAGGGATTCCGAGGCGTACGATTTCACCGTTGTTCTCTGGTGTAATACCCACGCCACTGTCCATGATAGCCTTCTCGATATCCTTGATAGCCTTCTTGTCCCAAGGGCGGATGGCGATGGTGCGGGCATCTGGAGTGGTTACGGTAGCCACCTGGTTCAATGGAACCATGCTGCCATAGCTGTTAACACGCACGCCGTCGAGGATAGCCACGTTGGCGCGACCAGCACGAATATGAGAGAGCTCTTCTGCGAGATACATTGCAGCCATCTCCATACGCTCTGCTGCAGAATTCAAAGTTTCTTTTACGTCGATCATAGTCTGTATATATTTTTTGTTTATTATTTTATTAATTCCAATCGTTTCAGTTCTTCGCCCACATAGTTGGTGAGTTCCACAAACTGCTGGATGCTGAGCTGCTCAGGGCGCTTGGTCATGATGTCGGTGGTGTAGAAATCCTCACGTGGGGTTACACCCGGGAACATCTGCTTGAGGCTTACTCGGAGCATCTTGCGGCGCTGGTTGAACACGGTCTTCACCAGTCGCTTGAAGAGTTTCTCATCACATCCCAGATCGGTCACCTCGTTACGGGTCATACGGATGACGGCACTCTTCACCTTTGGCGGTGGATTGAACACGCCCTCATCTACGGTGAAGAGATACTCCACATCATACCATGCCTGGATGAGTACGCTGAGGATACCATACGCCTTGTTGCCCGGCTCGGAAGCCATGCGCAAAGCCACCTCTCGCTGAATCATACCCGTGCAGCAAGGAATGAGATCCTTGTAATCGAGCATCTTGAAGAAGATCTGCGAAGAGATATCGTATGGATAGTTGCCCGTGAGCACGAACTGCTTTCCATCGAATATCTGATTGAGATCCATCCTCAGGAAATCCTCTCCGATAATGTTATCCTTCAGTGTCGGGAAATTCTCGTGGAGATATGCTACCGACTCAGAATCGATTTCCACCGCCTTTACCGGGCGAGGCTTCTCTACGAGATATTGGGTAAGAACGCCCATACCCGGTCCAATTTCAAGAACAGGTATATCAGGGCAGGCATCCACCGTGTCGGCGATGCGCTTGGCTATGTTGAGGTCAGTAAGGAAGTGCTGACCTAGATTTTTCTTTGGCTTTACAGCTTTCATACGTTCTATACGATATTGATATATTTATTTTGCAAAAATACGATTATTTTTCGAGAAATCACCCCTTGAATGCTTTTTTTTTCATCTTTTATATAAAAAAGAGGAAATAAAAAGGAGTCTAACCGTTTATTTATGCTAAAAATATGCGAAAGTAGTGCCATATAAGCGATAAAAGTGTTACCTTTGCAGCTATGATGGAAAAGAAAAGATAGCAAACAATATTTGGCAGGTGGCACTCTCCTTGTTTCTGGGCGGTGCCATCCTCTATTGGATGTATCGCGGATTCGATTTCAAGCAGGTGGAGGAGGTACTGCTCCACAAGATGAGCTGGACCTGGATGCTGCTGTCGTTCCCCTTCGGTATCTCGGCACAGCTCTTCAGAGGATGGAGATGGAAGCAGGCGCTGGAGCCCATCGGCGAAAAGTCGCGCAGCAGCGTAAGCATCAACTCCATATTCCTCTCGTATGCCCTGAGCCTCGTCATCCCCCGCTCGGGTGAATTTGCAAGATGTGCCGTACTGAAGAGATGGGACGGCGTTTCGTTTCCGAAAGCACTGGGTACCGTGGTGACCGAGAGAGCCATCGACTCGCTGCTCGTACTACTTATCACAGGACTGGTGTTCCTGATGCAGATTCCCGTCTTCCTGAACTTCTTCGACAAGACGGGCACGAGCATGGACAGCATCCTGGGCAACTTCACAGCCACAGGATACCTGGTTACCACCATCTGCGGCATCGCCGTACTCTTCCTGGCTCACATACTGCTAAAGAAACTGGCTATATATAATAAGGTGAAAGCTACGCTGAGCGGACTCTGGCAGGGAGTAATCTCGCTGAAGGGCGTGAGAAACGTACCGCTCTACATCGCCTTCACCCTGGGCATCTGGCTGAGCTACTTCCTGCACTATTATCTCACCTTCCAGTGCTTTGAATCTACGAGCCATCTCAATCTGATGTGCGGACTGGTGACCTTCATCGTGGGAAGCATAGCTGTAATCGTACCTACACCCAATGGAGCGGGTCCATGGCATTTCGCAGTGAAGACGATGCTTATCCTCTATGGCATCCAGCAGAACGACGCCCTCTACTTCGTGCTCATCGTTCACTCCGTACAGACCCTGCTCGTCATCCTGCTGGGCATCTACGGATGGATAGCACTGGCGTTTACGAAGAAGCATCAAATTCTGAAATAAGCGATGTTTCCGAACACAGGAACAAGAAGCATAACATTCAAAAACAAATAGAACATTAACAATTTAAATAAAGATATTATGGCTGACATTAAGAATCTTAGTCCAGTGGAAATCTGGCGTAATTTCGACAAGTTGACACAAGTTCCACGTCCATCAGGACATTTGGAGAAAATTCAGGCTTATTTGCTCGACTGGGCAAAGGAAGCTGGCGTAGAGGCTTTCCAGGATGCTGCCGGAAACATCGTGATGCGCAAACCTGCTACTCCAGGCATGGAGAACAGAAAGGGTGTTATCATGCAGGCACACATGGATATGGTGCCTCAGAAGGCTCCTGAAAGCAACCACGACTTCGAGAACGACCCAATCGAGACCATCATCGACGGTGACTGGGTACGTGCCAATAAGACCACCCTGGGTAGCGACGACGGCCTGGGTGTAGCTACCATCATGGCTGTGATGGAGGCTAAGAACCTGCAGCACGGACCAGTAGAGGGTCTGATCACTGCTGATGAGGAGACAGGCATGTTTGGTGCCAACGGTCTTCCTGAGGGCGAGTTGAACGGTGACATTCTCCTGAACCTCGATACAGAGGTATGGGGCGAGTTCGTAATCGGCAGCGCCGGCGGAATCGACATTACAGCAACACTCGACTATAAGGAGGTTGAGACAGACAAGGAAGATGCAGCCGTGAAGGTTACCTTGAAGGGACTGAAGGGCGGTCACTCCGGCATCGAGATCAACGAAGGCAGAGCCAACGCCAACAAGTGCATGGTTCGCTTCGTACGCGAGGCCATCTCTGAGCTTGACGCACGTCTGGCTTCATGGCAGGGCGGCAACATGCGCAATGCCATCCCATTCCAGGCACAGGTAGTACTCACCCTGCCAAAGGAGAACGTAGAGGCACTGAACGACATGGTAGCCGACTGGAAGGACGAGATCTGCGATGAATTCAACGGCATCGAAAACATCGAGAACATTGAATTCTTCACCGAGAACGTAGAGACTCCAGCTACAGAGGTTCCTGCAGAGATTCAGGACAACCTGGTAGATGCCATCTATGCCTGCCACGACGGCGTATTGCGTATGGCTCCATCTATGCCAGGCATCGTAGAGACATCTTCTAACCTCGCCATCATCGAGATTGGCGGCGGCAAGGCTGCCATCAAGATTCTGGCCCGTTCCAGCCACGAGTACTACAAGATGTATCTCGCTACCATGATGGAGAGCTGCTTCAACATGGCTGGCATGAAGGTAGAGTTCAGCGGCGCTTACGGCGGCTGGAACCCTAACCCTAAGAGCGACATTCTGGAGCATGTACTGAAGGTTTACAAGGAGCAGAACGGCAAGGACGGCGTAGTACAGGCTGTTCACGCAGGTTTGGAGTGCTCTATCATCCTGGGCAAGTATCCTCACCTCGATGTAGTTTCATTTGGCCCTACATTGCTCAGCCCTCACACAGCCAATGAGCGTTGCCAGATTAGCTGCGTAGCTCCTTTCTGGAACCTGATGAAGCAGCTCCTGGCTGAGATTCCTGCTAAATAAGAAACAAGAAATTACAAAAAGATGAAAAAAGAAAGCCGAGAAAGAAATTTCTCGGCTTTTTTGTTCCTTTTCTCAATTAAAATCATTACCTTTGCAGGCGATTTGGCAAGAACTGTAAAACTGCGAAGAACAGAATACAGAAAAGCTTGCAGATGTTTCATTAAATAACAACCAAAATGGACGATTATCACGCGGAGAACAATAACGAATTGTAAGGCGTGGAGATTCAGCAACCGTAAGCCCACAAGAAGGGCGCAATCCTATGCTCATCTCCATACCCAAACCTTTTATTATTTGGAGATTAGCAAACAATGAAGACTTTCTGGAATATCGATAAGAATCTGACTGCACTCAATGAGTGGCAGCCAAACTGTTGGGTACAGGTAACATGTCCAACCGATGAAGACCAGCGACTGCTGGAAGAAGAATTCAAGATCCCTGATTATTTCCTTTCGGATATCAGCGATACCGATGAGCGTGCCCGCTACGAATACGACGACGGCTGGATGCTCATCATCCTCCGTATCCCTTACGTCAAGGAAATACGCAGCCGCACCCCATATACCACGGTGCCGCTAGGCATCATCCACAAGCGCGACGTAACCATTACCGTATGCTTCTACGAAACCAATATGATGATAGACTTCGTAAGCTATCAGCAGAAGCGCGGCGAAGGATTCACCGACTATGTGGATATGATATTCCGACTCTTCCTCTCTTCTGCCGTATGGTATCTGAAACGACTCAAACAGATCAATTCGCTCATCGAGAAGGCCAAGAGAAATCTTGACCACGGCGTGAACAACGAGAGCCTGATAGGCCTGAGCCGCCTGCAGGACTCCCTCACCTACTTCACCACCTCTATCCGCGGCAACGAAACCCTGCTCTCTAAACTGAAGTTCAAGCTGCAGGTGGATGAGCTGGATGCAGACCTGATCGAGGACGTAAACATCGAGATGACGCAGGCTAGGGAAACCACCAGTATCTACTCCGACATTCTGGAATCTACGATGGATACCTACTCGAGCATCATCAACAACAACATGAACACCACGATGCGTACCCTCACCAGTATCAGTATCGTCATGATGTTGCCAACGCTGATTTCATCCTTGTTCGGTATGAACCTGATCAACGGCATGGAAGAGAGTCCTTACGGATTCGCCTTCGCCCTGGTGCTCTCATTCATCGTCTCAGGCTTAAGCTGGGGCTTCCTGAGATACAAGCGACTGTTATAAACATTGGAACAATTATAGCTGGAAAATACAGCCCTAAAGGGCTTCTATTGTTATAAAAGTATAAAAAAT